>ERZ827101.2535-NODE-2535-length-15886-cov-18.774998_pt1 | contig 15886 bp, 14 predicted proteins | sample MGYA00519869_ERZ827101 | MGnify/ENA primary metagenome ERZ827101 (study PRJEB31778, sample SAMEA3449256) | human gut metagenome | biome: human gut; feature: human-associated habitat; material: faeces | place: United Kingdom | collected 2010/2012 ...
GATGTCAGTACATCTGTATATGATAAGGAAGCTGACATTTTTTATCCCTGCAGGCGATGATGAAAGTTTTGTGCAGGTGGTACAGGCGATATTTAGCACTTTTTAGCCTCTGAAAAATTTTCAGAATCAGGAAAAAAGTTATTTATTCGCCGACCGTTGTTTTTTTACAGATATACCCTGCTTCATTTGCTGAAGCGGGGTATATTGATAGTAAAAACAAATCCATCTTCTTTACAGGTAAGACGTGTCGCAGTTTATGGGCTGGCAGGACTGCAGTTCTTTTTTCAGGTTACCCCTGCATTTGCCGGTGTATTTTAGGCCGACAAACAGTCGGTAACACAGATGACGCTGCCTTTACACTTACCGATAACCGATGACTCAACGGCACTTTTCGGAAGGATATACGTCGGCATTTTCCCGCTGACTACGTATTACCGTGGAAAGAGACGACCACGGTGCGAACTGCATCCAAGCCGGTGATGACATCTTTCTGGTACCTGATATTCATTATCCGGAAACACCGGACTTAGTAAGGATCTTCTTCCCCTGCCTTACGTGTTTTCAGCAACTTGAGGATCCATGTATACTGCTCGGGATGTGGACGAACGAAATTTTCGACCACTTCGTTTATCTGTCGCGCAATAATATAAGCATCACTCTCCTGTCGTATAGCTAGTGGCGGGCTAACATGAATAGTCAGTTGATGGTTTTTTCCGTCATAAACCGGAAAAAGCGGTATTATCCGTGCTCCACTGATCCTGCTAAGCCGCCCGGTAACCGGTAAAGTTGCTTTATACGTCGCAAAAAAGTCCGCAAACTCACTGGATTCCGGACCATGATCCTGATCCGGTAGATAATATCCCCAGTATCCCTGCCGTACAGAGCGAACAAAAGGTCCAATACCGTCATTACGTGCATGCAGTCTTCCTCCGAAACGACGACGAGCACTGTTCCAGACATAATCCACTACCGGATTTTTCTGGTTATGAAACATCGCTGCAATTTTTCTACCCGATGCAGCCATCAGCATTGCGGGGATATCCACTCCCCAGGCATGTGGCACCAGAAAAATGACTTTTTCATTGTTCAGTGCCATCTTTTCCACGATCTCCAGACCATTCCAGCGTATACGATGCGAAATTTTATCAGGCCCGGCCAGTGCTAATTCAGCCATAAGCACAACGGCCATGGGGGCTGTAGAAAACATAGCTTCAACGATATTCTCCTTTTCTTTATCGCTGTACTCAGGGAAACAAAGCGATAAATTAATCAACGCCCGTCGACGTGCGCTTTTCCCAAAACGCCCAACCAGTGTGCCCAGTTTTCCCAGCAACGGATCCCTCAGAGTAGGATACACCATTGCAAACGCACAGATAATGGCGATACCAGCCCACGTTATCCAGTAACGGGGCAAGAATAATGTGAGATTAAAACGAGGAATAAACTCAGTTATGTTATTTTTCATATCTGCCTCTGCCTGCTTATCTCATTATGATAACAGAGTACAGCAAAAGGTAGCACCATCCATAGAAACCACGGGGCAGCGGATAAAAACACATCCCCCTGTCTTCATGACGAAACAGAAGATAAGAAAATGTAATGAACGCATCCCACACAATTAAACACGGAGCAGTATGATGGTTAAAAGGGTGAAACTGGCAGGTGTGGAGCCTCGCAGATTTCCGGCATCATAGTGCCCAATACGGGATGCATAAAGCTCCCTCAGACTGGAGACTCCACAAATGAAATATACACCGGTTGGCGTTGATATCGCAAAACATGTCATTCAGATTCACTTCATCAATGAGCACACAGGTGAAGTGGTTGATAAACAGTTGCGTAGACAGGATTTTCTGACGTTCTTCGGCAACCGTGAGCCATGCCTGATTGGTATGGAGGCCTGTGGAGGTTCTCAGCACTGGGCACGGGAACTGACAAAACTTGGTCATAAAGTCCGGTTGTTGCAGGCCCGCTTCGTTAAGGCATTCGTCATGGGCAATAAGAATGATGTGATGGATGCCCGGGCTATCTGGATGGCGGTTCAGCAGCCGGGTAAAGAAATCGCCGTAAAAACAGAAGAACAGCAGTCGGTACTGGTTCTGCACCGTACCCGCATGCAACTGGTGAAGTTCCGGACCGCACAAATTAATGCCCTGCACGGGACGTTACTGGAGTTTGGTGAAACCATCCACAAAGGCCGGGCAGCGATGGAGCGGGAGTTCCCCGAAGCACTGGAACGGATGAAAGAGAGACTGCCACCGTATCTCATTATGGTTCTGGAAAACCAGTACAACCGACTGAATGAGCTGGACTCACTGATAGAGGATATTGAAAAACAGCTTACCAGCGTGGCGAGGCAGAATGAAACCTGTAAGCGGTTGCTGGATATTCCTGGCGTTGGACCACTTATTGCGACGGCAGCGGTGGCCACCATGGGGGAAGCATCAGCGTTTAAATCGGGGCGAGAGTTCGCCGCATATGTTGGTCTGGTTCCAAAACAAACTGGCTCCGGAGGGAAAGTACGTCTGCTGGGGATAAGCAAACGTGGTGACACTTATCTCAGGACATTATTTATCCACGGTGCAAGAGCGGTGGCATTAGTAGCTAAAGAGCCTGGCCCGTGGATAACCGAACTGAAAAAACGTCGTCCAGCCAGTGTGGCAATCGTCGCCATGGCAAACAAGCTGGCACGAACAGTATGGGCGATAACCGCCCATGACCGTAAGTATGACAGGAACCACGTCAGTATCAGACCATATTAATCGCTGATACCATTAAACAATGAACTCTTAACAAAAGGGTGAATGCTGAAAGGTTGCTATGGCGGCCAGAGTGATGACAAAGACAGGTAAGACCGTGACTCACTAAACCTGAACAGTATTTTGGGCTTGAAGTCCGCCGTGAAAATAAGGGGTGAGTCGGCGAATTACATAGGGGCTCGCAGCGTTACGGCTGCAATAAAGCCGGATATAAAGCTGCAACCTACCCGTCATGTCAAAACAATGGATGCCTTGCAAACGGGATGCGTTCATATAAATACTATGGATTACCATACGGAAGAGTGTCGAAATCAGTAAGCCCATTCTTTTTATACGGATTTCCAATCCAGCGGGTGGTTTCCCTGAACTGCGGATTCACCAGGGAGCGGGTCGGATCGTAACCATCGTATGTCAGACCCGCCAAATCTGACCAGGTGTGGATCAGTTCAGCCAGACTGTATTCGCGGTCAACATACTGCGAAAAATCACGCGGATGTGCAGCCTGCCACTTTTCTGAGGTCCACAACAGGAATGGAACAGTATACATGGGACGTGTAGGGTTATCTTCATTCCTGCCCTGGGTTTTATGTGGCGGTGTATCGTATACTTCTTCACCATGATCTGAAAAATAAAGCAAGAAGCCCTCCGGCGAGGTCGCTCTGAAGTCCTTTATCAGACTGGCCACCACATGATCGTTAAACAGATTGGCATTATCGTAATCGTTATACACTTCCACCTCTTTCGCATTTAATCCGGGGGGAACATGCACGGTATCACCATCAAACCGTCCCTGGCCTTCCGGATAACGGTATTTATACTTAATGTGCGTTCCCAGCAAATGCACAATGATCAGTTTCTTTGGTGCGGGGTCATTCAGCACTTCCCGGAACGGCTTCAGCACGTTAGTATCATATTCACGCGCACTTTGTGTTCGCTGCTGGTTCATGTAGTACTGTCTGTCCGTCTGCCGCGAAAATACAGTAAGCATGGTGTTGCGGGCAGTGATTGTCTGCTGGTTGGTAATCCAGAACGTTTTATAGCCTGCCTGCTTCATCATGTTCATCAGCGACGGCTGCGTCAGATACAGATCAGGGTTCTTTTCGTTGGCGAAAGTGAGGGCCTGTTGCAATGCTTCAATGGTGTACGGACGCGATGCCACGACATTATTAAACACAGTAAGATTCGGATCTGTTTTATGCAGTACATCCAGCTCCGGCGTGGTTTCACGCGGATACCCGTATAAGCTCATGCGTTCGCGCTGTGTCGACTCACCAATCACCAGAACCAGTGTGCGTGGACCATCTCCTGATTCATCCCTGAGATTGCCCAGTGGTGGCAGTGCGCTGTTTTCACTCAGTAGGGTTGTCAGTGCATTCAGTTGCTGATGGTACTGATAATAACTGGAAACAAACTGCCAGGGGGCAGCAGGCTCCATCCGTGATGCCAGTGCGCCCAGTGTATCGTTTAGCGGATTCTGCCTGATTAATGATTTAAGAACAACCGGATGCAGGAGCAGAGCATAAAGCAGCAGAAAAGAGACAATCCCCCGCCATGGCGAAGGAATATACACGGGACACAGACGTGTCCACAGGAAAACGGACACCGCGGTATATACCAGCGAGATAAACAACAGTTTAAAGCTGAAATACTGGCTGAAATATTCACCAGCCTCCTTAGCATTCGTTTCAAACATGACGAAAAGAGCACTTTGGGAGAATTCATGACCATAGATAAGATAATAACAGAATGCAGCCAGTGACGTGGCCCAGAGAATGATACCGACAACAGCCGCAATAATTTTTATCCGATCAGGAAAGAGAAACACCGGTACCAGCCACAGGGAACTGAATAACAGTGAATCACGTATTCCATTTGTTCCACTGTACCCACTGCTGAAGATAATAACCTGCAGAAGGGTGGAAAAAAAACAAAAATAAAGTATTGCCCACCCCAGTGCGCTCCAACTGAAAGCAGACCTGTTCTGTCCGGTATTTAAATGCATTGACAGTCTCCGAGCTTAAACAAAGTGATAAATCAACCCGTTACCGGAAAACCAGTAAACAAAATTCGGGCTGAAAAGTGAATCCTGTTACCTGTTACATTTTCTCTTAACCTGATGAGCCAGTGACATAATTGTCTGTACCGTTCTGTTGATATCAAACCGGTATTCGATATCTTCTCTGGCGCGGGCAGCCATCATCCGGAAACGTTCCGGTCGGGATAAAAAATCGCACAGTGCACCGGTCCATGCAGACATATCCCCCACGGGTAAAAGTGTCCCTGTCACATTATTCTGAATGACATCAGGGATCCCGCCAGTCTCACTGGCAATGACGGGCACGCCGAAGACTAACGCTTCAGCCAGCACCATACCAAACGCTTCATTTTCCGAAGGCATGACCACCACACTGGCAATCAGGTAGACCGGTAACGCCGGGAAAAGGGCGCCAGCCATTAACACATCTCCGCTCATTCCCAGGGATTCTGTCTGCTGACGCAAATGTGCTTCGTATTCCTCGCGACCGGCACCCACCACGAGCCAGCGAAATGATTTCCCTTCCATCTTCAACTGATGCAACACGCGCAGCATAAATTCATGCCCTTTCTCGGGACGCAGCATCCCCACCTGGACAATAAGCGGAACATTGTCTGCAGATGCTGCCCAGGCCTGGATATGTGGGGGTAACGGTCGCATGGCTTCGTTATGTAATGCGGACAAATCGAAACCAGGTGGAATAACCGTTACCGGAGTCCGGACCCCCTCCGCTTTCAGATGCGCCATCATGGCTGTACCAGGCACAACAATGGCATCACACAGATAATTCAAGGAAAACGTTCTGGTCTTACGGGTGATGTAGGTTTTTTGTCTAACAATACTGAAGCGGTGACAGCATATCAGACGGCTCAGTCCGGCGATATTACTGTCATGGCCACTATGGCAGATGACCAGATCAGGTTTAAATTCCCCGATAATCCGTCGCAGTCTGAGGATAGAAGGAAGGTGAAGACTGTTCCTGAAAGGAATAAAAGTGACATCATGCCCTCTTTTTCTGGCTTCCGGAGCAATTTTACTTTTTTCCCTGCAAGCCAGTAAAACGGAATGTCCCAGCTTTCGGAGAGCAGTCATCTGAGCCAGTGCCTGCAACTCCTGACCTCCAATATCTGGCGAAGATTCAGTGAATAAAATTTTCATCATTAATTATCTGGTAATCTCGGCCCCTTATGAAGAGCCAGTAGTGAAGAAAAAAGTGGCGTTGTATAATAAAAAAGGCGTCGTTTCAGCCAGCCGGAATGTTCCCGCTCTTTTGTGCTGATACGACCAATACGCAGTGAGCCACTGGCAGGATTGTTCATTCGCCTTTCTGTTGTGTAGAGATAAGAAAAACCAAGTTCTTTAGCCATTTCGATATAGTCATGGTTGTAATATCCTTCCGGCCAGCACAGATGCCGACTGCAGTACCCCAGCATCTCCTTCATCCGCTCGCGGCTGAGGAGAACATCAGCCCGTAGAAAATTCAGTGGACTACGGATATCCGGCATGCAATCCCAGCGCCGGTGCGTGTGAGTATGCGAGTGAAACTCAACAAGGCCACTACGGTGCATCTCCCGAACTTCTGACCAGCGGAGCATAACCTCATCAGCCTGCCCCAGCTCAATCATGAGCTGACACTTCTCATGGGAGTATTCCTTTGCGTCTGCAGAAATACGGACCGGACCGTCACCGACCAGCCCGGTCACCAGAAAAAGATGCGCATGCAGTCTAAACTCCTGCAGCACCGGAAAAACCTGCAACCAGTTATCCAGCCAGCCGTCGTCAAAGGTCAGCATGACACTTTTACGGGGTAATGTTTCACCACGATAAAATGCCTCCACTTCGGCGGCAGTAACAGTTTTCCAGCCAGATTCAGCCAGCCATTTCATTTGCTCCCGGAAGGTTCGGGGGGATAATGTGACCAGTCCCGGTTTATTACTGACGTGGTGATACATTAATACCGGGAGATGTCGTACGTACAACTCCTTTTTGATATTTTCACACATATGGTTAATGTCTATTTTTGCTTCAATGAAAGAATTAAAAAACAGGAGAAAAAACACATAATATAGTTATCAGACAAGGAGTGTCACATCCTTGTCAGGGCGAATATTTCCGGACGAATTAAATCAGAAAACACAACTCAGGAGTTCCATTGACTGCAGGCGTCCTGTCAATAAACTCAGTTCTCAACAGATTTTCAAAATACCCTCCTGCCTGACATATAGTAATATTTATCGCATCTGCAACATTATCCAGTTTATTATTTATTGTTCAATAACGAATCATACCTCTTTATAACAAACATCACCATTAACAATGAAATCACTCCTCACAAATAAAAAAACAAATAAAAACACCACCGACTTAATAAAACACACCTCTTCATTTCTGTCTACAAAATGACAAACAGCCAGAAAGCCCAATGCTCCTCTATAAAACAGACACTAATGCGACCAGATGGTTATGACTTATTTATTTAAATATCGGAAACGTTTTGTTTTATCCCAATGGAGTTCTCTTTTTAAAATCCAGTCCAATATAAGGTTAACGAAACCTCGACTTATTGTCACGGCACTCACCAGATATCCCGCAAGACTCAGAGGCAGAAGCCTCAAACGTCGTCCATGCCCGTCAAGCCGCACTGCCACAGCCATCTGAAAAAATGCCGCCAGATTACCAAACCCACCAAACATAACCAGTGTCATAGCTGTTATTGATAACTGCAAAATCCATGCTGGCTGGATATACCAGGTAAAAAGAACAATCCCCCACCCGACAATCGTTAGCGGAGCAATTGCATAACATCCAAGCAACATTAAAGCATCCATTTTTTGCATAATATTCAGATGACTGTTATATAAACTACTAAATAAATAGCGAACCATAACCTGGTTATGTCCCTTTGCCCACCGCTGAAGCTGTCGGACACGCACTTCCCAGGTTTCCGGTACCTCCTCATAGCACTCAGCAGTATTCACATACTGCACCCTCCATCCCTTCTCCAACATTCTGAAAGTCAGATCAGTATCTTCAGCCAGCACATCCTCACGAAACCCGCCCACAGCTTCCAGAGCATGAACTTTAATTGCTCCTACAGTTCCACCAAACTGGGGCAGTAAACCTGTATTTTGTCTTGCCTGCTGATCACCCTGATATCCCGCCGAACGTTCCATATCCAGCAAACGGGTCAGAAGGTTTCTCCCCGTATTTTGAGGCACAACTCTGCCCATGGTCACGCCAATCTGAGGGTCAAATAACGGCGCAACTATTTGTTTCAGTAATCCCGGTGCGGGCAAATAATCCGCATCAAAAATAACATAAACTTCGCTTTCAGGAGCCTGTCGGACAGCATCCATAAGAGCGGCTGGCTTTCCTGCCCGCCCATCACGACGATGGAAAGGTTTTATAAGATGGGGATAACGCGCAGCCCAGTCATCACAGACAATGCGTGTTCCATCGGTTGAGCGATCATTTACCGGGATAATACATAACCTGTCATGTGGATAATTCGTTTTCAACAGAGATTCAATACAATGACCGACAACGGCTTCTTCATTATGAGCTGCAATAAAAACAGTGAGCGTCGGCCATGGTGCATCCTGTATGCCTTCAAAGCCTGTTTTTTGCCGACTAAAAAGCCGGTTCATACCAAATATAAAATGACGGATACTATATAAAAACATTATCAGAGAGATAACAAGCAGGAATCCTCCTGTTACTTCAACCATTCTCTTTCCCTCCATTTTGCGTCATAAGACGGTAATGGATAATCTGGGCACTGGTTTCTTCCAGAATATTCCAGTGTTCTCCTTTTTGACGCCAGTGTTGATTGTCTTCAAACCAACGAATAGCACGTTCATTCATTCCGGCATCCATAAGAGCCAGCGCCATTAATCCCCATGGATAATTAGTTCTGGCCATTTCTTTCCAGTCATTTTCATATTTGTCAAGCCAGCGGATGGCATCTGCACGGGTTGGGCGAGGACCATATCCCTCCATCCATGCAAAAGGAACAGCCACTGCATGAGGATAAAAACGCGGTTTGTCATAATTTGCATTCAGAGCCAGTTTTTTTAAGGCAAAGATATCCTGTCCGAACGCCTTTTCCATTGCTTTCCGCAGATCGCTGACATCCTGTTCAAAACGCCGGGCCTGTATTTCATCACCAGTCTGCCGAAAGTAATTAGCCAGATTCTCCAGAGCATTAAGAACTTCAACATTATCTTTAAACAATGCATAACCAGCATATCCGCGCGTGTCATGAGGAAAAACGCTGTAGATACCATTATCCATGCGTAATGACATTAATGCCTTCAGTGCACGATCAAAACTTGATTGCCAGACAGATGGCAGAGGCTTATTATCACTCATATTTACAAGCAACTGTAACCACCTGGCCAGTGTTGCATCATCAGAATCAGCTCTCCCACAGTATTTCCAGCGCCCCTTCAGCTTACAATAACGCCCAAAGCGACCATCGCTTCGCTGATTCAGAATCCCCCATCGAATAAATTCGAGAGATGTCTTCCGGATATCCATTCCCGCTCGTCGTGCCAGCTCCAGAGAATATAAACCAAAATAAGGATCAGCTACATCACCATTTTTGAATGTAATTAACAACCCATCTCTGGTCTGATATTTTCTCAGATCCAGCGAACTTGAGCCAGACTCATTCTTAACTGAAGAAATAAGATTATCCTCTGCGAAAGCTACGTTTCCGGACAAAAAAAACAAAATAAAAGGGATAAAAAAAACAAAAAACCGAAAAAACATTAAATAACTCAGCATATATTATTCTCTCACTGTAGACGCCATCACTGCAGAATGTTTTTTATTAAAACGACATTCGATATGCCGCCATGTCCAGTCAGAAATCAATAGTAACAAAAATAAATACAACACCAATACTAACGTTCCGCTCACCCGGGTATTAAACGGCGACAGACCCAGAAGTTCACTGCACCGTTGAACTTCAGCCCCCAGGAATAACAATAAAGCCTGATTCATAAAAACAGAGTAAGCACGCTCAGACAACCATCTGAATACAGGTAATTTCAGCGCCCTGGTGTAATCGCCCCCATCATAACTGAAGACAAATAAAAATAACGTCAACATTGGTAATAACAAAAATGTCTGCCTGGTATCAGCCTTCACAACTGTCATAAAAGCCAGTACGACCATCAGCATTAATGTCTGTAACAAAGGTAACCAGCGCAAAACCTTCGACGAAAGAACACAGTAATGGCAACGAATCTCTGCTGCAAGCGCACCAAGGAAGAAACAGGACAGTGCCCTGAAAATGCCATAATCCTGACTGCTGGTCATATAATGAGGTGCATATTTAATCAATATATATACAGATACAGAACAAATCAGTGTAAATAATATAATCCTGAGTCTTCTGGCAAAAACAAGAATCCCCCCCATCAGTAACGAACAGTAAAGGATAGCCCCCAGCGACCATGCCGGGAAATTATAGACCAGGTTTGGTAACAGTCCTCCCCCCTGCAGCAAGAAAAGATGAACAAGAAAAGCATAACCATCCCATGGTAGTGCTGGCATACCTCCCGGCGTCTCTCCCAGAATAAATCGGGTCGTCAGGCACTGCAGCCACCATGAAACAACTGGCACAATCATAATAAGAAGCGTTGTTACCAGATGCACTGGCAATAATCGTTTTATTCTTTTCCCACTAAAAAGTAAATAATGACGAAACGTTGTCAGTCGTTCACGATATACTGATAATAAAATAAACCCACTTAGGCCAAAAAAAAGATTCGTGAATACAAAAGCATGACGGAACAATACCCATTGATCGCCAAGAAAAGGGGCCGGAAAATGTGAACAGGCAATCAGTAATGCACAAATTCCCCGCATTCCATCCAGTGTATCAAATCGGTGAGTCTCTTTCACAAAACCTCCACAGAAGCGGCCATTCCGTAAAATGCTATCAGATAGCAGGAGAGCAAAAAGACAGTTCCCAGGCTTCCAGTTACAGGAAGTATCAGTGGCCCTGCCCATAACAGAATTAACCAGTGCCACAAAGCAATCACAGGTACGATCAATATAAGATAAAGTTCTGCCAGTAACACCCACCCCAGACGCAATACCAGATTCCCGGGGAGGGTAAATGCCATGATTGCAAAAAATAATGGACCAAGAACAACGAACCAGTATCCGGCATGAAAAATTGTGGCCAGATATGCATTCATATCAGGATATTCAGGTTCTCTCATTAACTGATACCCTCCAAGAGACAAAAAAAGAAGAACACCAGATATTCTCAGAAAATATCTGAAAGGAAGGTAACGGGAAGGCACAAAAAAAGATAATCCAGATAATATCAGGGCACCTGTAAAAATCCGTAACATGCTTTCCGCAGGAGTAACTGACAGCAAAGGAGAGCTAACAGAGACATTCAGGGCATTATCCCTAGATATCACCACACCCAGAACACTTCCGGTCCATTCTCCAAGCCCACTAAATATCAGATGCCAGCTATAGAATATCCAGATATCCTGCCACTGGAGCCAGGCACATAATCCAGCCATTAAAATAATGCCACTGAGTACAACCGGAAGGTTACGTGCGTCATAATGACGCAGTCCTCTCAAAGAGGAATGATTATCATCAACCATGGAAAAATATCAGTTATCAACATAACGTTAAAAATCAACAAATATTCCGAGCTCTGCTTCATTACGTGTATAATGGCGATTCGAAACTCCAGAATAACGGGCACTTACCCCCCAGTCATTTCCAAGCCAGTAACGACCAGATGTAAAATATGATGTGCTCCGGTAATCAGCCACCGTTCCCGGTTGTTTCACTAACTCGTAATGAACTCTTCCGTAATTTCCTCCAGCAGCAACAGTCCAACGGCGTTCAAATCCATACTGAACACTGACACCGACATTTCCCCCTGTCCGGTTATTCATATCACTGCGCACAAATGATGTATTAAGTTGTAGTGCGACGGGATAATCCTTCAGATACTTGACAACCATGGAACGAACAGCACTGGCACCTCCTCCACTACGCATGGTATAGCGATCAAATCCGCCAGCAAGTATCAGTCCCTTATCCGGAAATCCCCTGTTTATCATGGCATTCCCACGGGCCTTTGCTGTAATGGAATTTTTATCTGACGCACTGAAGTTACTGTCAATCCAGATATCTGGTGTCAGATAAGACACATAGCGTACATTAAAATAATTGGTTGACTCTCCCCAGGCATCAAGAGCTAGATAGCTGAAACCAAGCTTATTTTTTCCCTCAAGATTAAGTAATAAAGATGATTTGAATGATTTACCACCTTCATATGGTCCTGTCACATGAGCACCGGCTATACTACTTTCGAAACGCCCTGACTCTGCAGCCTGAACCGACAGATTTACACCGACCAGTAATAATGTCAGCATGCTGAATTTATATTTATTCATTTTACCCTCTGCCACTCTGAATATTGTCATAAAATACCCCCGTCAGATGACTGACAATATTTTTTGCAGCCTCCCCGCTCCCAAATGGGTTTTTTATATTTTTCATTCCACGCCATATATCAGCATTTTTGTACAAATTACTCACCGTTTCATATATTACAGAAGTGTCCGTTCCAACCAGAACACCTCCCCCGGCGTTAACAAGTTCAGGCCGTTCCGTTGCATCCCGCAATATTAATACCGGAGTTCCCAGCGCAGCAGATTCCTCCTGAATGCCTCCGGAATCAGTCAGTACGACCCATGCATGATTCTGTAACCATATAAGAGAAGGGTAATCCAGAGGTGGGCACAAAATTAAAGAACTGTTATTTCCTGAATAGTGAGATAACGCTTCTTTAATGCAACAGGATACATCAGGATTTGCATGCAGGGGCCAGATAACAAAAACATCATCATACTGAGACAAGAGTTGATCAACCGCCTGTGCAATACGCTGCAATCCGCTCCCCCAGTTTTCTCTCCTGTGTGCAGTGACCAGTATCAGCCGTCGACCAACCAGACGTTTATCAAGACGATGTTGTCTCACAACCGAAGGTAAATTTTCTGATACCGTTATTAATTCCGCCGTCTGCAAGGCCGCATCCACCACTGTATTTCCCGTCACCACAATGCGGGAGCTATCAACACCTTCATTCAGCAAGGCCTTCCGGGCGCATGGTGTGGGTGCATAATGCCAGTCAGCCAGGCGCCCGATAAGACTCCGGTTCATTTCCTCAGGAAAAGGAGAATATTTATTGTATGTCCTGAGTCCGGCCTCGACATGCCCGATCGGCACACGCGCATAATATGCGGCAAGTGCAGCGGTCATTGCGCTCGTCGTATCACCATGAACGAGCAATGCCGCAGGCTGCTCACAGGATAAAACCGGAGCAAGCTCCGCCAGCAATATTTCCGTTAAATGAGCAAGATCACCTGAACGTCTGTGTAAACTCAGTGAGTGCCTGGGCATCATCCGAAAAAACTGATATAGCGGTGATGCCATATCAGTATGCTGCCCCGTATGTATCACAACAGGTAAAAAATATTCACTGTTCTGTAATACCTGAAAAACCGGAGCCATCTTAATAATTTCTGGTCTGGTTCCACAAACCAGCAATATTTTATTTTTCCTCACAAAATATACTCCTCATCTGCGTCAGAAACTTTCACATGTTTATGTGCATTAATCCCGCCATATATCCGAACGCCTGGCAGCAATAACACTTCATTTGCCACCACGCTGACAGGTGACTCCTGGTCACCGGCCCATGACAGTTCCATCATATGAATACGCTGACTGGCAACAACACAACCGGATATTCCTGCTGCATAAAATAATCTGATATTATTTGCCGTACAGCACCCTTTCACTCTTGCCTGAGCACGTAATTCAATATCACACCCGGCTTTTACTGCTCCGGAAATAACGGACAATTCTCCCAGTATAATATTTCCTTCAGAAACCATATCTCCGTCAACACATACCCCTGGAGGAATAATAATATCTTTTTTACTGTACCAGTAACGTTGTTCCGGATACCATTGAGCTTCTTCCGGAGCATACTGCTCCATAGAATACTTTTCTGAGAGCGAAGGATAACTACCACTATATCCTGCAATACGAATACATGAGGCGGTGAGATGTTTAAACAAAGCGCCAGGAAAAACAACGCATTCATCATCTGCCTGTAAAAACATCCCACTACCTTCGCCCTCATTTTTTTCTTCTTCGGATTCTGTATCAGGAGGAGACAACCGTTCATTTTCATCAAGACAAAGCGCCTCAGGATCCCGGGGAGAATATAATTCCAGCAATGCCGGAAGAAATGGAAGAAGCATAAAAGCAAAGATTAAAACGAGAGCTATCAACTCAGTCCATACTGAAAACATATCTCTTATCCATTATTTAACAACAAAAAACAGAGCTAAATTCATATGCCCACCATGAAAAACGATCTCTGCCCCACTTAATCATTAACTCTCTTTACCCAAATAGATTCTGATAAACCAGGATAATCACACAATGACAAAACTGCTATAAATAATATTCACAGGATTATTTCGCCAGAAACATCCAGTTATGGTCTGAGATTACCGGGATGAAGGAATGCTTATGATGCCATGCGATGTAAATTTCCAGTCATAAATCACCAAATCGAAGAAAAATCGACTCCGCTTATCAGAACAATAACAATTGCCATAACAATAATAATAACCCCTCCAAAACCAGCCAATTTCATTCTGAAACAGTTGGTCAATTTATATAAACCAAACCACAGTCCGGTTCGATATTCACTGGCCAGCACATACGCTAACTCTCTGAAACCAGACAAACACAAACCAATAACTAAAGCACAGATAAGCAAGCCAGAACCCACATAATTCATATAATTATCATAAGAGCCTCTGTGAACTGCCTTGAAGAACTCAATAAAAGAATCGCTCGCCTTTGAAATATTAATAATATCCTGAGGAATCTGGATACTCAGGTATGTATTCAGACCAAACACCCCAACACCTAAAAATATAATCCAGGCAACTCTTGAAAAATCCCCCATATCAATTTCATTTCTGACGAACAAGATACTTAAAGCAATAACAGACAAAACTGAACTGGTTATCACTCCAACACTTATCATAAGATAAATCTCATCATAATAACTAAAAAAAAATCCACGCCAGTGCAGACAAAACGCCCCCAACCATCAATATATATACAACACCATCACTATTCTCACTGGCACCGGTGTAATTCTTATTGACTATATTATTATTTGAAATATGCGTATTCTGAATATTAACCCCACCACTATTACACTGACACACATCAGTATTAGTTGATTCTCTCTTATCATTAAAATCAATAAATTTTCTCATCTTTCACCTGTTAAATTAAGAACAATTATTACTCCCAGTCCCTTACTATCATGAGTATTAATTTCTTGTGAAATTTTTAATATATACTCGTCTGTTAACTCTATCGAGCACGGATATCACAACCCACATTCCCCGGACAGGACAACGAACATATTAGTACGGATATATTAACAATTAACTAACCGTCCATGCCGGACTGAAATCCTCTTCCAGAAACAGCTCCGTCAGCCCACTTATCTGTTTCAATCTCAGCACTTCATCCTGATCCATGCCCAACTCTGTGCCAATACGCTCATCTGTCCAGCCCAGACGCGAAAGATCCCTGACAATATCAGACATTGAGGTTATCTGATGTTTTCCTCTGGCCCGGTTATGTCGTATGGTCGCGGCAATGCGTTCAGCCTGTCCCTTTCTCTCAGGATTAATACAAGCCACCGGCAGCCAGCCCTTCAGGCGTTTACCTGTGCCTGCCTCCCTGCCCAGCACCTGGCGATGAAAACCATCCACCACCAGGTAATGGTTCTTTTCCTCAGACACCACCACCGGTTGTGTGAAACCATCTTTCTCCAGTGACTGCTTCAGCAGTTTCTTCTCACCCGGCGCCATGACATTGGGATTGTAATCGTTGGCCACCACTTCATCCGCTTTCACCCACAGCACACAGTCCACAGGCTCCTGCGCAAAAGGGCTGACCTCATGAAGCACCCTGCGCAGGTGATTCAGAGCCTGTATGG
>ERZ827101.2550-NODE-2550-length-15760-cov-4.157084_pt1 | contig 15760 bp, 11 predicted proteins | sample MGYA00519869_ERZ827101 | MGnify/ENA primary metagenome ERZ827101 (study PRJEB31778, sample SAMEA3449256) | human gut metagenome | biome: human gut; feature: human-associated habitat; material: faeces | place: United Kingdom | collected 2010/2012 ...
TATCGTATGTCCAGTCTGTAGTTTTATCAACTTTTGCATCTTTTGCACTAAAGTTATTGCCACCAACAACAAGTTCTACTGTTTCGTCTTTAAGTAAACTTTCAACCATAGGTTCTCCATCTACATATGATGTTGTGCTTGTTACTGCCGGTGCTGCCATTTGCATTCCATTACTTGCTGCGCGGTATGCAAGTGGATGTGCGTACAATGATTCTGAATATTTGTCAAATACAACTGAGCTCGCCCAATCATTTGTAGGTACTGTTCCAACTGTTTCTTTGTAATTGTCTGTTAAATATGTTGTTCTTGTTGGCAGACTGTCTTTTCTGTCAGTCCATGTTTTTCCCCAATCATTAGTTCTGACGCCAAAGACTTCTTTCTTATATCCGCCTTTGTCAATCATTACTGAATTGTTTTCATCAAAAAAATCCCCTGTTGCTCTTACATTAGCACTTACTCCACTTACAATTACACCTGCACCTGAAATACTAGTTGCAAGCATTGTAATTGAACAGCAAATTGCTATAGTTTTCTTCAATGCACCTTTTCCCATCTTCTCCTCCTTATTTCTAATATCATATAGTTCTTTACTATGCCATAAATATACAATTTTCTTTGCTGTTCTTTCAATTTATTATTTTTACTAAAAAGGTAAAAATTTTTACTTTAATTTTTATCAAAAATGATTAGTAAAATATTCTTTTTTTATTTTTGTATTCTAAGATTAGACATTAACTTTTAACTTCAAATTGAAGTAATTAAAATATTATTTTCAATGATAACTCTGTTTCACAAACAATATTTTGCTCTACGCAAAAAAATACAGGACCATTCAGTCCTGTACTTGATTTTTGCGTAGTGATTCAATTTACACTACATATTTTTTATATCGCATTAGTCACTCACTTTAAATTTTTACTTTGCCATTCTAGGATCTTCGAATCCATGATATACAAGAGAATAATCTCTAAAATAACATGTATCTGCCTTTCCATAATAAGCCCGGCCAAATACTATGTACTTTTTAAACATTTTTCCAAATTGATTAATTATCTAAAATCCAAGTCACAAACCAAATGCCAGGCTACTATGCTATTTTTAAAACAAATCCAACATGTTATCTAAGTAAATTCTTTCTCTGACATTAATCTGATACTCAGGCTTAGTCATATAATAAAGTAAAAATTCCAAAATCAAAGCACTTCCTAAGCTTCGCCCTTCGATTTTAAAATTTGAAAATCCCATAGGCATATAAATATTTTTTATATCATCTATACCAATGAAACCGGGATTTGTCATTGCTTTAGAAAATTTATACCCACTCTCTGCATCAGGAGCCGTGCAACGATGCTCTGTAAATTTTTCTCCTAAATTTTTGCGACTTACAGTTTCATAACATTTTTTTCTGTCAGCACAACCAAACCAACAGCATTCATTGCATAAAAATTCAACTTTATCCTTCTGCTTTTCTGATAACCTATTCAATTTATCTAATTCTTTATTTAACCGAAAATCCGGAACAACATAAAGAAAATTATCTCTATTTATCTCATTTTTTAATTGCTCAAAATCAGTTAACACCTTAGTTGTTGATGATACAAAATAGAATCCAGGATATTTATTTTTTAAATAATCTAATAGCAAATCTGAGTGAATTATCACACCATTTTGTATTCCATTCTTTTCTTCAAACATAGAGCATAGGTCGTTACATTTTTTATCTGAAAGATGTTCAGTTCTTAACAATGAATTACTAAATGTCAGTCTTGCTGAAATGCCATATTCCTTCATTAATGCTAAAACTTCTTTTGGATTATTTTCTCCAAATCCGACACGGCCTCCGCCCCAAACACAATCTGCCGGAGCTCCATATATAGAACCTATATCGCACCAGTCGTAAAAATATTCTCTATGTTCACGAAACAATGGCAAAAACTCACGGTACAACCCGTAAAATTCAAATAATCCGGGAAGATGATAATATGCTGTTTCTTTTTTTAACATTATCAGCCTATTCCTCCAAGCATTGCTCCGGCCACAAGTGCTATAAACGCTAATGGTACAAGCACATATTTTCCAAGTGGCATAAACCATTTGCCAATCGGCTTATTATTGCCTTTATTTACTGCACTAATTGCAAAATCCTTCCCTGCAACCCAGAAGAACATAATTGCTGCAAGCATTGCACCTAATGGACAAATATAAATTGATACTGCATCCATCCATCCTGAAACAATCCCCTGAATAACAAGCGCAACTGCGCACCCAACTACCGCTATACTCAAAACAGCTACCGGTCTTTTAAATTTTAATCTTTCTTCTAATGTTGCTATCGGTGCCTCATATAAATTTACAAGAGAACTCATTCCCGCAAATAAAACGCAAATATAGAAAATTATTCCTACAATCTTTCCACCCTGCATTCCATTAAATACATTTACAAGATAGATAAACATAAGTCCCGGTCCGCCTGAAGACAATTCTGCTCCACCAATAGCCATTCCCGGAATTATTACAAATGCTGCAAGTAATGCTGCTACTGTATCAAATACTGCTACGTTTCTTGCAGAACTTACTACATTTTCTGATTCACTTAAATATGAACCATAAATTACTGTTCCATTTCCTGCTATTGATAATGAGAAAAATGCCTGTCCAAATGCATAAATCCACAATCTCGGGTCAAGCAATCCTTTAGGATTTATTGTAAATATGTATTTATATCCATCACTTGCACCCGGAAGCGTAAATACATAAATTCCTAATCCCAAAAACAATACAAAAAGAAGTGGCATCATAAATTTGTTTGCCCTTTCGATACCACCGGCAATTCCAAATGCCATTATTACGGCTGTAACAATTACTGCGATTACAAGCCATAAGTTATTTCCATAGCTTGTAGCTGTACTTCCAAACATTCCGCCAATAGCATCCATATCATGTCCCATATCTGAAAGCTGACCTGTAATTGCTAAATATGTATATTTAAATATCCATCCTACAACTACCGTATATCCTATTGCTAATGCTAATGAACCGATAACCGGAAGTGCACCAATCACTTCTCCGATTCTTTTATTACCTGTCCTAACTTCAGTACATTTGCCAAATGCTTTAATAGGTCCACCTTTAGCAGCTCTTCCAAGCGCCATTTCTTCGATAAGCCCTGTTGCCCCAATTAAAATAACAAATAAAACGTATGGGATTAAAAATGTCATACCTCCCCAGTCTGACACCATATAAGGAAATCTCCAAATATTTCCCATTCCTACTGCTGACCCTATGCATGCAATTACAAAGCCTGTTCTACTCTTAAACCCGTCCCTCTTTTTTTCCATTAATTTTTATCCTTTCCTTTTTCAGTCATACCTTAAATATTGTATCACATTATAGGGATTATTATAGTTAAATTTTACTAAATATGTTATAATTAGATAATATAATTTGGTTCGGAAAATTACTACTTTTATTGCTTCTTTGTAAGCAAATTATTACTAAATTTTGCGAAAGGAGAGGTTATTGTGGCACAAGATAATTCAAAAGATAACTCAGCTAATAAATATACAAATAAGTATACTAAAAAAACTAGTATCCAAAAATTTCTTTTACTCTTATGCAATATTATTATGATTGTAGTGGCACTTTTATCTTCCTACTCCTATTCTATTACTACTGAAAACAAAAGCGTCGCCTTACGTTTAGATAATTTCTGCGACTCTACTGACTCTATGAAACAGCTTACTGAAAGCTATTTACATGCAGAAAAAGGATATGTCGATAACTGGGCTCACTACATTTCCAGCAATAATATGACTATAGATGAAGCAATAAAATTTGTGCAGAATATTAACACACAGGGCAACCGCTATGCACACTTCGTTGATATGGATAACTTCTCAGCTATTTCTACTATTGCAGATAAAAATGGAAATTACTCTGTTAACTGTTACAAAACATTTTATGATACAGATACCAATGCATGTCATGCAATGATTAAAAAAATGCAGAATATGTTTAAATCACAATCCGGTCAGGTTTATGTTCTTGGTAAATATCGCGTTGACGGACTACAACAGACTGTCATCAGTGTTGGTACTAGAGTTTATTTAAATATTGGTAACAATAAGACAAAGCCTTACCTGCTTTTAAGATTGCTCCCTGTTGATTACCTAAAAAATGCATGGGCATTTCCAACTGAATATAAATCAGCAGAAATCAGTCTTATTAACTCTAACGGTGAATATGTTATTCAGTCTCCTTCGATGAAATCAAGAACTTTTTATGACTATATTCGCGGATACAATTTTCAAAATGATTACAATAAAGTCGACGAGCTTGCTAACAAAATTAAATCGTCCGATAGTGGCTTGCTTCAATACAAAGACTATCGTAACGAAAATTGCTATTGGTACTATTCAAGTTTTGGAAAAAATTTAGATTTATACATCATAGGATATATTCCTATAAAGGATATTAATTCAGTTAATATGAACTGGAGTATTGTTGCAATTATATGTGGAACAGTATTGTTTTTAACAATTCTTGATACATTTTACATATTATCAATTAATCATAGTTTAAGAAAAGCTGCAAGTGAAGCTGAACATGCAAGTCAGGCAAAAACACAATTTTTGTCCACTATATCCCACGATATCCGTACTCCAATGAATGGCATTTTGGGAATGACTCAAATTGCAAAAAAACATTTAAATGATCCTGAATATATAGGCGAATGTCTGGATAAAGTTTCTCTTGCCGGAAATCATCTTTTAACATTAATAAATGATATTTTAGATATTTCAAAAATTGAGAGTGGAAAAATGGCTATTTCTATAGAACCTTTTTCACTTAAGGACTGTGTAAATGAAGTTGTTAGTATTATTCGCCCTCAGGCTGAAGATAAAGACATTTCACTTGAGGTTAATATGCATGACATTATTTACGAAACTTTGTCAGCAGATCCTTTACGACTAAATCAGATAATAACTAATCTTTTAACTAATGCCGTAAAATATACTTACAATGGTGGAAAAGTTTTATTTGATATAAGTCAGTCACGATTACCGGATGATGACGAAAAAATACGACTAAAAATTGTTGTCTCTGATAACGGAATCGGTATGACTAAAGAATTTCAGGAAACAATGTATAATTCATTTACCAGAGCTCTTGACAGTCGAACTAATAAAATTCAGGGAACCGGTTTAGGCCTTGCCATTATTAAACAGCTTGTAGATTTAATGAACGGCTCAATTGATTGTAAAAGCGAATTAAGGGAAGGAACTACATTTACTGTTTACCTTGATTTAGCAGTACTTAACGAACACAAGCATTTAGATACAGTAAATCCGGATTCATTATATGAAAAAAATTATGATTTTTCTTCATTACATGTACTTGTTGCAGAAGACAATGATTTAAATTGGGAAATTATTAAAACAATGCTTTCCGAATATAAAGTTTCATGTGACCGTGCCGTAAATGGTCTTGAATGCATAAACACTTTGACTTCCTCTTCCAAAGGCTTTTATGACTTAATTTTAATGGATATCCAAATGCCTGTACTGAACGGAAAAGAAGCTACACGTAAAATCAGGAAAAACGAAGATACGTATATACGAAATATTCCTATTGTAGCAATGACTGCTGATGCATTTGCTGAAGACATAAAGGCATGTAAAGAAGCCGGAATGAATGCTCATATACCAAAGCCTATTAATATGAAACAGATATTATCAGTTTTAATAACTGTATTAAAGAAGGACTATAAATTTTAAAAAAACTTTAAGAATGGAGGCTAATTATAAAATTACTCACCAAAAAATAAATTATATGTGCAATTGCAACATCTATAATTTTTAATTTAGCAGCTTGTAATTCTGCTTCCAATAAAACAACTGATAATTCTGATAAATTTACTCCAAAATTGGATACTGAAAACTATAATAATTTTAATGACGTTCTTAGCAAATTAAAGGATAAGGGATATATTCCTATTCATGGTTCTGCAGTCCATGTTTATTCAGAATTGGCTATAAATATGATGCTTCAATTCTTAATTTATTATCTGTTTTCTTTTACTTACATAATTTGTTACTGCGACAAATATAAAACTGGAAATTACTATAACTGCCCCATTTATTAACAATGGTTTAATGCTTTCAAAATTAAAAACTTCCATAGTTTTTATCAGTTGGTTATTTGCTACATAATAATATGTTGGCAATATATGTGCTATTTTCAATACATAATCAGGCATGTATTCAAACGGCACAAAGCATCCACAAAGAAATGATGTGCCGAGTGCTATTACATTTACTATTCCACCAATAGCATTCTTATTCTGCGTAATATTTCCAATTAAAAAACCTATGGTCAGACTGCATATCGTAAATACAAATGAATTTATAACATAGCCTAAACCATTTGAACTAAACATTAAGTCTTTAAACAAAATCAATGCCAAAATCATATATAAAATCCACATTGCAAATATTACTATGGAATTTGATAATAGTACGATTCTATTATATTTTTTGTAATTGAAACTGCTTATAATTGTTCTCTTTCTTACAGTCTCATCATTTAAACTTGCTAAAATCATGCTGATGCAATACACACATCCTGCAAGCAAGGCGTAATTTAGGATATTAAAATACTGTGTCATGCTGCTTAACTTTGATGTATCTAAAGTCGTTTTCATATAAACCTTTGTATCTTTGTCTACAACTTTATTTACTTTTGAAATTAACTCAGCTCCACTATAATAATCCTTGTAAATAAGCACGGTTTTTATGTATTTTTCCACCATCATTTGGGCATATGAAGAATATTCATCACCACATGATTTATATTCCAACGAAGGATTCTTTCCATCTAATAAATTTTTTCCAAAATCTTTTGGTATATAAATTACATAATTTACGTCTCTGTAAAAAATTGCATCATTTATTTTGTCTTCGTCTTTTGTATCTATATCTTTTATTTCTGAATGTTTACTTATATAATCCTCAAAGCCTTTAGCAATATTATCTTCACTGTCTTTATTTACAATTAACACACTTGGTTTTGAATCTTCAAAATTTGTCATATTATTACCTGATGTCTGATTAAGTGCTGTTATTGCAACAAGTATGGCAGTATATAAAATAATCATTCCCTTTAATTTATTTAATATCTTTAAAATAGTCTTAAATACTGTCATACTTTTCCCTCCTTAAGCTAACAAACGAAATTAATAGACAAATTATGATAAATATAATCAAATAAATGATATCTCTAAAATATCTGTCTAAAGTATCGTAATAGTATAATGAATAAAAGCCATCAGTTATTAAGTTATTTGGATTTATCAGATTAATTATAGGCACATTTTTATCAATTACATATTTTAATGTAACTCCCATCATTCCTGAAAAAACAGAAAAGAACATTGTAACAGCAATAGTTATTCCTGTCTTAGCACCTTCTGACACTCTGAATATTGAAGCAATTACTACCCCTAGTGCAATTCCTGCCAGATTTCCTACCATGGAAAGTAAAATAATTAACAAAAGATTTTCTCCAAAATCAACTTTTATTACAAATGTCAAAAATGCCATAAGTACTGCAAGTCCTACCAGACTTACCGCATAACTTCCTATAGTCGAACTCAAAATAATTGTGCTTTTTTTATTTGGTGACACGGAAATTCTTTTTCCCTTGCTACTCATATTCGCCAGACAGTTATTTATTGCAGTCAACCCGAATATTCCACCATACATACACATCATCGCAATTAAAGTATAATATTCTATTTGCATATAACTTAAATTTGAATTAGAAATATTTTTCAAATTAACTTGTTCATTATTAATTTTGTCTAATATTTGATTTACTATTTTGTCTGTATCAAATGTAAAATTCCCGTTTGCTATTTCGTTTTCTATATTTTTTTCGGTCAATTCTTCTACTATTGTTTCATTCTGTCTGATTTCATTTATGACAAACTTAAGTAATGTTTGATATGTACCATTTGCCTTTACTACAACCTGCGGTTCGTCGTTCTTAAATACAACATATCCTTCAATTTTAGAATCATCTAATAGTGAATCTGCTTTTTTATTACTTACATATTTGATATTAAATAATTTGTCTTTATTATCATTATCCGATAATTCTTTTAATGCGTTTTTGTATATTTCCTGCGTTTCAAATTCGTCATTATCTACGACTGCAATATCAAACACTTTTAATACTTCATCTTTTTCTATGTTGGAAAATGCCATATTGAAAAATATTCCAAGAATAATCGGAAAGGCAAATGTCCAAAAGACTAATATTTTATTTTTAAACAATGTTTTTATCGTATATTTCAAATTATGAATAAACATTAATCTCTTAATTCCTTTCCTGTTAATTTCAAAAATACATCATTTAATGTAGGTCCTACACGTTCTATTTTTTCTTCAATATTTGCCTGTTGTTTCAGTTCTTCGCTTGTTCCCTGAGCTATTATTTTTCCTTTATCAAGAATTATAATTCTATCGCAAAGTATCTCTACCTCTTCCATATAATGTGTTGTGTAAACTATTGTGGCACCATCGTCTCTTAATTTCTTAATTCCATCTAAAATATTGTTTCTACTCTGTGGGTCGACTGCTACTGTTGGTTCATCAAGAAAAATAAGTTTTGGTTTATGTGCTATTCCACAGGCAATATTTAATCTTCTTAAAAGTCCCCCTGAAAGTTGTTTTGGCAAATATTTTTTAAATTCACCAAGTCCTACTAATTCAATGGCATCTTCTACATATTGCTTTCTGATATTTTTATCTTCTATGTATAATCCACAAAAATAGTTTATATTGTCATATACATTTAATTCATTAAATACTGCAACCTCCTGAAAAATGACTCCAATTTTCGATTTTATATCGTACGAATCGGGTTTCATATCCTTACCAAATATTTTTATGCTTCCGTTCTGATATTTAAGCAATGCTAAAATTGAATTTATAGTTGTACTTTTACCACTTCCGTTAGGTCCAAGTAATCCTAATATTTCTCCTTCATATACATCAAATGATAAATTATCAACTGCCTTTTGTTCTTTATATTCTTTAGTTAGATTTTTTACCTCTATTACTTTTTCCATGTTGCCTCCATGATTTTTCTTTTCATATTGTGATTAAATTATATCATATGTTAATTTGATTATGTTTTATATTTTGAATTCCTTCCCAGCCGGCAGATTTTTTCATAGCAAACACGTTGATTTTTCTTCCCCCAGCCGGCAGATTTTTTCATAAGCAAACACGTTGATTTTTTTATTTTGCTGCGCCGCTTATTGTAAGTTCAAAAGATAAACTCGCCTATCGGCTCAGACATATCTTTTGAACTTACGCTATGCTCGCAAAATTTCAAAAATCTGCCTATCGTTTGCTTATGAAAATATCTGCCGGCTGGGGTGTGGAAATTTTGTTGCTATGGATATTTCTGCCGACTGGGGCGTGGTAATTGATTAAATTGGTTTTCTATTTTTCATACTTTAATTTAAAAAAATACCGAAAATCTATTGGCAATAGATCTTCGGTATTTCATATTAATTATTTTTTATTATTATTTTGTCTTAACGGATTTCGTCTTTGACCATGCTGAATATACTTTGTTTCCATCTACGATTTTGTATGTACGGATTCGAACATTGTATGTTTTCTTTGCTTTTAATTTCTTTACAATATATATAGTTGCCTTTTGTTTGTTTACTGATATTGTCTTTTTGTTTTTCTTAAACTTCTTATCAGTTGCTACCTGAATTTCATATCCTTTTACGTTTTTAACTGCTTTCCATTTCAAAGTAATTGCTTTCTTTTTAGCAATTGTCTTACTAATCTTTGTAGTCTTCGGTGTTGAAACTACAGCAGTTGTGTTCTGCGGATTTGTTGTTGTTTCAGTTTTGCTTTCCGGCTGCTTTTGTGTTGTCGGATTAGTTACATCTGCTTTTTTTGTTGTTTGTGTAGAATCTGCTTCTTTTGTTGTCTCAGAAGTTGATGCTATAATTCTTGGTAATGTTTTTCCTATTGCAATTATTTTATCACAATCGTTACAATAAGTATCTCCTGTGTATCCTTCCTCTTGTTCTGTTGCATCTTTTTTATTTATAATTGTCGTATTTTTGTGCTCACATTCAGTTGGAATAAAAGTCCCATCATCTGTTTTTGAAGCTTCTGCCGTATTTCCATAAGCACCCATATTGACTCTGCTTCCATTAGGAGCCGGTTCATTTGAATAATCACTTAACGGGTCACCTGCATTTATGCAAGGGCTTGTAACATCATCCGCAATCCACATCGTTCCATTCCATCTTCCGCCTTTAGATTTCAAATGATAATTTCCTTTTTCTATATTTGCAAATAATGGTTCTTCAAATATACATCCTATTCCATAATTATAAGTGTTACCATTCCAGCTATCATTATATATGCATGTATATGTTATATTTGATGTGTCTGTATCGTCATTTAGATTCTTAAATCCTCTCTTGTTTCCGGCTATTATACAATTTTTTATTATCGGAAGTTTTGTCATATATCTGCCTATGCTTACTCCATAATAGCAGTTTGCAATTGTAACATTTTCCAAAACTATTTTTTCAATTAAATCTTCTTCTACACTTAATGATAGACCAATTCCATCATTTTGCTTATTAAAATTATGTATAATACAATTTGAAATTTTGAAAATATTATCTTTTGGTACTTTTGTTCCATAAGCTGATATGCTTAATCCCGTGAAAGAATCATTGTTTTTTCCTTCAAAAATTGTATTTTCTACAGAAATTTTTCCATAAATGTAGTCATTATAGCTGTTAAGTGTAACATACATTCCACTTGATTCATTAGTAAATTTACAATCTTTTACTGTAAGTGTTTGTGGAATTTCTCCCTCATATCCGGTCTTTTTGCTTATTATGTTTGCCTGCATTTTAACATTATCAAATTCACAATTTTCAAATACGGCTTTTCCATTTAAATAATCCGAAGACGAATTCTGCGTTATGGAAATTTGATTGCTTGCATTTGTTAATCCTCTGTCAGAAGCCCCTACAAATTTAATAGGATTTTCCTTTGTTCCTTTTGCAATCAGCTCTCCATTATACATAATATCTAACGATGCAATTACATAAGGATGTTCTGAAGTCAATATTACTTTTGCATCATTTCCATTGTTATATCCTATAGTACAATTTTTAAAGTAATATTCCAGACCGTCTATTTCTCCTAATGTACATTCCGGAGTTATCATTGAGCCACTAAGTTCAACGTACTTTCCAAATACAGCTGAGTAATCGCATGTATTGTTCGCATAAGTTCTTGTTTTATCAGCATTGACATTTGCTCCAAATTGAACTCTTATAGGTGCACACTTATTCATTTCTGATGATTCATTAGATTGACTTCCGTGGAATACATTTCCCTCTATTACAAAATCACATTGTCCATCAAGATTCAACGCATTTTTTGTTAATGCTCCACCTTCTGTTGTATAAAATTCATTATTTATTATTTCCGCATTTCCTCCCCAGTTAACAGACGGATTGTAAGAACCGGGAATATTATTTTTAAATGTATTATTTTCTATTTTACATTTTGATTTATCATTATAAAAATACTCATATGATAAATCCTTTGTATAACCTTCAATTCCCATTGAAAGTGATTTGAACATCGAATTTGATATTTTAATATTTGATTCAACAGTATTTGCATCATAATCTCCATAAAAAAATCCTGCACCTATTTCACTCGGTTGCAAAATATTTTTGCTTACTAACTCTGTACTATCAAATATACAATGGTCTACTGTAAGATTAAACTTCGTATTCTTTGTCCCATGAGATACATCAATTAATCCCTCTGTGAAATCTCTAAACTGTGCTCCACCGTTTATAAAATAACAATATTCAAATGTGTCTGTCACTTCTCCATTATCAGGAAGTGTTATCTCTATTCCATTCCACCCTGCGTGAGTATCAATATTTTTAAAAACAATAGGCTCATCCTGTGTACCTTTTGCTTCTATGCTTCCACCTTCTTCTACTCTAAAAATAGAATATGGTCTATAAACTACATCTGAATTTTCTACTCCATTAACATTTCCCGTTCCTGTTCCAAATAAAACTGTTGTTCCCGGTTCGATTACAAGTTTACATTTAACATATGGTAATTCAACTATATTTTTTGAACATACAACATATGTTTTATCTTTTGTCCATGTTACAACATTACTTCCATCATCTGAAACTACGTCTCCTGTTACGTATACTAAATTTTCATTAGTTTCAGAATTATCGATTTGGGCAATTGAAGCGTCACTGTTATTTTCGTATACGGAAATTTTCGTATTTTCTTTAGTTATAACATTATTTGTTTGTTGTGCCATAATATTTTGTGGTAGTAATGATGTTGCCAACATTACACTTAGAATAAGGCTAAAATACTTTCTCATAGGCAGCTCCTTTCTACTACATTTTTATATTATTATTTTAACATAATATAACCGTGAAATCCTTATTTAAATTATATAAATTGTTATTCAGCAGAAGTTTCCATAGCATACACGTGATTTTCCTTTCCCAGCCGGCAGATATTTTCATAGCAAACACGAGATTTTCCTTTCCCCAGCCGGCAGATTTTTTCATAGCAAACACGTTGATTTTCCTTTCCCCAGCCGGCAGATATTTTCATAGCAAACACGTTGATTTTTGAAATTTTGCTGTGCCGCTTATTGTAAGTTCAAAAGATAAACTCGCCTACCGTCTCAGACATATCTTTTGAACTTACGCTATGCTCGCAAAATTTCAAAAATCTGCCTATCGTTTGCTTATGAAAATTTCTGCCGGCTGGGATGAGGATATTATGTCGCTTATGAATGTTTATGCCAGCTGGGATGAGTATATCATGTTGCTTATGAAAGTTTATGCCGGCTGGGATAAGGATATTATGTCGCTTATGAATGTTTCTGCTGGCTGGGCTGGGAATTGTGTTGTCTATGGATTTTCTGTTAGCTGAAACAATGTTAAATATATTATTTCCCTTGAAAAATATTTGCTAAATATGTCATATATTAATTGACAAAAATCCTGTTTAAGCAATATGCTATAATCATGTTAAAAAAGGATATATTTAATGATGAAAAAATTTATAGAATTAGTACGTAAAGAAACAGTATTAGTAATTGCATGGGTCTTGGCAATTATATCCGCATTTTTTGTAAAACCAAATATTAAATACATAGATTACATAGATTTTAGAACGCTTGGAATATTATGGAGCCTTATGGTTATCATGGAAGGGTTAAGTTGTAATGGATTATTTGAAAAGATAGGTTATAAATTATTAAAAAAGACGAAAAATGTATGGCAGCTAAGTATAACATTGGTATTCATTTGTTTTTTCTCAAGTATGTTAATTACAAATGACGTTGCACTTATTACATTTGTTCCTTTTACAATGATGATTTTAGGAAAATGTGAAAAACAAAATTTATTGATTCCAATAATTGTTTTGCAAACCATTGCAGCTAATCTTGGAAGTATGCTTACTCCAATTGGCAACCCTCAAAATTTATATTTATATGGTTTATGGGGAGTTAACATATTTACATTCATAAAAACTATTTTACCTTATTCAATTGTTTCATTTTTTCTTCTTTTACTATTTTTGTTTTTTATTAAGGATAAGAAAAGTAAAATTGTTGTTGATGGTAAAGAAAATGATATTATTCAATATAAGGGAAACTTATTTTTCTATGTAATTTTATTTGTAATCGCATTAGGAACTGTATTTAAATTAATTCCTTATTATATTCTTATATTTCTTGTGTTTATTGTTGTGTTTTTTATACAGCGAAATGTGCTATATAAAATAGATTACGCATTACTTTTTACATTTATTGGATTTTTTATTTTTACGGGAAATATTGGTTCACTTCCAATGGCAAATAAGTATTTGGCTTCAATTGTTATAGGAAATGAAATTGGAATTGGGGTACTTGCGAGTCAGGTGATAAGCAATGTTCCTTCTGCCTTGCTTTTATCTGGTTTTACAACAAACTATAAAGGATTACTTATAGGTGTAAATGTTGGTGGTCTTGGAACACTTATTGCTTCAATGGCAAGTTTAATTTCTTACAAATTATATGCACATAATAACAACAGCACAAAAGGAAAATATTTGCTTTATTTTACAGTTGTAAATATTGTATTTCTTGTAGTTTTACTGATTTTAAACACTATAATTAACTGATATTCCTTCCCCAGCCGGCAGATGTTTTCATAGCAAACACGTTGATTTTTTTATTTTGCTGTGCCGCTTATTGTAAGTTCAAAAGATAAACTCGCCTATCGGCTCAGACATATCTTTTGAACTTACGCTATGCTCGCAAAATTTCAAAAATCTGCCTATCGTTTGCTTATGAAAATTTCTGCCGGCTGGGATGAGGATATTATGTTGCTTATGAATGTTTATGCCAGCTGGGATGAGGATATTATGTCGCTTATGAATGTTTCTGCCGGCTGGGGTTGTGGGAATTCTGTTTCTTTTGTAATTTATACTTTAGCCTGCAATTCACACAGTAACAATCCATCTTTGTCTATTTTCTTCATAACTGAAACTATGCCTCCTGTAAAATATTTTTATTTTAATATTTCATCAATATATCGTCCTTTACCTCTATATTGACAAGTTTATTGTCAACTTGTTTATATCATATTACTTAAACAAGTTTATATTCCCCTATATAAAAAATTCCAAATAGCAATTACGCTATTTGGAATTTTTTAGATTTAAATTTTTATTATTAACAATGTTTATTTCAATTTTCCATATTCTTCATCTGATACAGGCTCACACCATTCATTTGATGTTTCTTCACCCGGTACTTCTACTGCAAGATGACTAAACCAGCTATCAGGTGCTGCGCCATGCCAATGTTTTACTTCAGCTGGAATATTAATGCAGTCTCCCGGTTTCATTTCGATAGCTTCTTTGCCTTCTTCCTGATAATATCCACGTCCTGCAACACATACAAGAATCTGTCCGCCACCATTTTTTGCATGATGAATATGCCAATTATTTCTGCATCCGGGCTCAAATGTTACATTAAAGATTCCAACCTGACTTGTTGATACAGGTGCAAGGTAACTGTTTCCACTAAAATACTGTGCAAATCCGTCATTTGGCTGTCCAATTGGGAATACCATTTCTTTTGCATGAGCTCTCATTGCTTCATCTTCATAAGGTAAGTCTCCTTCATTTGTTTTCCAAACTTCTTTTGCCAAATTAAATACTGCCCACGCTTTTGGCCATCCTGCATAGAAACCTACATGTGTAACAATTGCAGCAATTTCTTTCTGCGTTACTCCATGATCTTTTGCATTCTGCAAATGGAATTTTAAAGAACTGTCTGTAATTCCCTGTGCCATAAGTGCAACTACAGTAATAATACTTCTTGTTTTTACATCAATATCCTGATTGTTCCAATTCTCTCCAAAAAGAACATCATCATTAAAATGTGCAAATTCAGGAGCAAATTCTCCTAACGCGTTTCTGCCTGCTGTTTGTACAATCTTAGCCATTACAATAATCCTCCTACAAATTTATTATTTTATATTTTTCTATTTGTAATTTCAGTCCTACTAATTTATTATTTTTATAATTTCAGTCCTACTAATTTATTATTTTTTGTAATTTCAGTCCTACTAAATTCTTATATTTTTATA
>ERZ827101.2570-NODE-2570-length-15628-cov-3.002569_pt1 | contig 15628 bp, 13 predicted proteins | sample MGYA00519869_ERZ827101 | MGnify/ENA primary metagenome ERZ827101 (study PRJEB31778, sample SAMEA3449256) | human gut metagenome | biome: human gut; feature: human-associated habitat; material: faeces | place: United Kingdom | collected 2010/2012 ...
GAACCGGCCACCGCTCATGGCGCTTCCCGCCATGGCCCTAAGCGGACAAAAGCCCCAGGGTTCCCGGCCTAGACACAAATCGGGCGCTCCCTTGAACCGGCCACCGCTCATGGCGCTTCCCGCCATGGCCCTAAGCGGACAAAAGCCCTAGGGTTCCCGGCCTAGACATATTCGGACGCTTCACGGAACCGGTGTTGAGTTTTTTGACATCTTTCTATAAAGACGCTTCCGGCCGGTCCCAGGGCGATCTTACAGATATCCAGCGGCCCCCAAATCTCTGGGGGTTCTATTCCGATTTCTATCTTTTCTGATTCAAACAGGAGGTGCGGCGATGCGGCGAAAACAGGACAAAGGCTTTGCCGGAATTCTCCTGATCGGGGGAGCCGCGCTTCTGCTCGCCGCGGTGGTATCGGTCGGGATCGGGAGTACCCGGATCCCCCTGCCGGACGTTGTAAAGTCGATCGCGGCCGCCTGCGGACTGCTGGAAAAGGAAGCGGTAGATCCTGCGGTTTATGCGGTGGTGGTCTCCATCCGTCTTCCCCGGGTTCTCTGCGGACTGTTGGCGGGGAGCGGCCTGGCTCTGTCAGGGGCCGTGATGCAAGGGGTGTTCCGCAATCCCCTGGCCGATCCCGGCCTGCTCGGCGTATCGGCGGGGAGCGGGTTCGGCGCCCTGCTGTCAATGACGGCAGGGATCACGTCCCTGTATCTTCTGCCGGGAGCATCCTTTCTGGGCGCTCTGGGAGCGGTGGCCCTGATCCTCGCCGTGTCGGCGGCGGCCGGAAGGCGGGGCGGACGCACCTCCACCGTCACGCTGGTGATGAGCGGGATGGCGGTCAGCGCGCTGTTCGGTGCAGCGACATCGCTGCTCCTCTCGGTTTCCAACGAATACCAGGTCACGGCGTACATGTTCTGGAGCATGGGCGGGCTCTCCAACCGGCGATGGGAACATGTACTGGTCATGGCGGTGCCGGTGCTCGTCTGCGTGACGATAACCCTGCTGGTATCCTCCCGGCTGGATCTGCTGCTGCTCGGGGATGAGCAGGCCCGGGCCCTGGGGCTCCACGCGGGACGCTGCCGTCTCCTGTTCATCCTGCTCGCCTCCCTGTGTACGGCCTGTATCGTTTGTGTAACAGGGCCGATCGGGTTTGTGGGCCTGATGGTGCCGCATATGATGCGGATACTTACAGGCCCGTCCCACCGGCGGCTGTGCCTGGCCTCAGCTCTAGGGGGCGGTTTGTTCCTGGTGCTCTGCGACAGCCTGGTGCGGGGGCTCGCGGGATTTCAGGGCCGGGAGTTTTCGGTGGGGATCGTTACGGCCCTGCTTGGCGCCCCCTATTTCCTGTTCCTGCTCTGCTCGAAAAAGAACCGGATGGGCGGGCTGTAAACGACATAAACGGAAAGGGGGCAGCCAGGTTGCTGGAAGCCAGAAACGTTGCATATACGGCTCTGTCCGGCAGCGGGGAAACCATTGCCGTCCTGCGGGGGGTGGATTTTCAGGCCGGGGCCGGCACTTTTACCGGCATCGTCGGGCCAAACGGGGCGGGAAAGACCACCCTGCTGCGGGCCCTGGCGGGGCTGCTGCCGGCGGCGGGGGAAATCCGGCTGGACGGAAAACCGGTTTCCTCCTATCCCCCCCGGGTCCTCGCCCGGAAAATCGCCTATATGCACCAGGATACCACGGTACCCTTCGATTTTACCGCCGCCCAAGTCGTTGCGATGGGGCGCAGTCCCTGGATCGGGGCGTTCGCGGTCCCCTCCCCCTCGGATCCCCGGGTCACGTCGGCTATGACCCAGGCGGGCTGCGCGGAGCTGGCCTCTCGTCCGGCCAGCCGTCTGTCGGGGGGTGAACGCCAGCGGGTGATGCTCGCCCGGGCCCTTGCGCAGGATACGCCCTGCCTGCTGCTCGACGAGCCGACGGCCAGCCTGGACATCCGTCATGCCTGTGAGGCCTTCCGGCTTTGCCGGACGGCGGCCGCGGAAGGGCGGCTGGTGACAGCGGTGCTGCATGACCTGCGCCAGGCGGCGCGCTTCTGTTCCCGCCTGTTTTTGATGAAAGAGGGACGGGTGCTCGCAAGCGGCCCGCCGGAGGAGGTCCTCACCCCCGAAAAAATCGGGGAGGCGTACGGTGTGAAGGCGCTGGTGTTCCGTAATCCGGCGGGTGAGTGGGATTATACGGTGCAGGTATAGGCGCGCCGGTCTTTCCGCGCACGATAAACCCCCTCGGGGGCGAATCCTGGATTCGCCCCCGAGGGGGTTCTTTCGGCCTTACACCGGGTCTTTCATCTGTGCGAAATCCAGGATCAACCGGGCGGTGTTGTCGAGATTGATGGCCCCGCTGTCCACCGACAGATGATAGCTTTCCACCGCGCCCCATTTTTTGTTCGAATAAAAGTTATAATAGCTGGCGCGTTTCTTATCGGTCTTCAGCGCACGCTCCTCCGCCTCCTTGAGAGGGATGCCCTCGTACTCGGCTACCCGGGCGGCCCGTTTTTTGATGTCCGCGTAGATGAACACATTGACGAGATGGGGGTAATTCGCCAGGGCGTAATCCGCGCACCGGCCCACAATGACGCAGCCGCCCTGTTCGGCCAGCTTTTTGATCGCGTCGAATTGCGCGAGGAACACCTTGTGATTGAGGGGCAGGTTAAAGGCGGCCGCGTTCAGGTTGCCCATCGAATACGCGCCCATGGACAGGGAATATAGCAGACTGTTGGTGGGCGCCTCGTCGTAATTCTCAAACAGCTCCTTGGCCATGCCGCTCTCCTTTGCGGCATGGACGAGCAATTCCTTATCGTAGAACGGGACGCCCAGCTCGTCGGCAATCCGGCGGCCGACCTGCCGGCCGCCGCTGCCGAACTGCCGGCCGATGGTGATCACGGTTTTCTTGTTCATGTGGCATCCTCCTTGCTCGTATAGGCTCCGGGCCGGGCTGAAAGCGCACCCGTCCGCTGCCGCGTCGGAAAGGGCCCGGAAAAGCCGGTGGACTCATTTGTATTATACTACAAAACCGGCGGTTTGTATACCGGCTCCCTGGAAAAATCCGGAACTTGGAAGGCGGGCATGTCACAAAAAAGTCCCGGGCGCCCGACAGGCGCCCGGGATCTGTTCGAACGGGTTTATTTGCCGTACTGGAACCCGACGGCGGTGGTATCACCGGTCGAGACCGGGTGATTGATGTTGATCGAAGCGTCGGACACCACGCCGGAGGTTTCGCCCTTCTCCGATTTGAGGACCAGGCTGACCCCCATCGGGGAGGTGGCGGTTTCGAAGGTGCCTTTTTCCGTATAGGTCTCCTTACCGTCTTTCACCACGGTGATGGTGTAGGAAGCGTCGGGGGACAGCACCAGGGTAGAGGTGTATCCCGCGTGTTCCCCGTCGGTGGAGGTGTCGGTGAAGGTGCCCTGGATCCGGCCGGAATAAAAGACCAGATCGGTCGCCATCGGCACCGCAGAGGAGATGCGGAACTTGGCCTTGACCACGTCATTTTCGAGTGTGCCGGATATGGGCTCGGCGCCTTCGGCGCTGCTGGTGAAGGTGATGGCGGTATCGTCGACGGCAAAGGTGCCGGATTCGGTGTATTCCCCGTCCTCACCCGCGATCTTAGCGGTATAGGTGTATCCCCCGAGCTTATCCAGCACCAGGCTCACGTCCGCCGTCATGGACATCCCCATGCTCATGGTTTTCCGCCCGGCATAGGTGCCGGCATAGGCGCCGGTGGTGGCGGGCTTCAGGGTGACATCCTTCTTCTCCTTGCCCTGGGCGGAAACCAGCATCTTGGTCGTGATCGTCTTGTCCGCGGTGATGGTGCCCGTTTCCGCCGTGCTTTCGCCCTTGGCGGTCAGGGACAGCTTTTCACCGTCGACGGTGAAGGTGCCGGTCTGGGTATAGGTCTGGGGCTGGCCCATCACGGTATACTCGCTGACGAAGGTGTACTCCGCGCCATAGGACAGGGTCAGGGTGTAGGAGTAGGTGAGAGTCGCGTTCATCGCGGCAATGGTTTCCTCGTGGCTGCCCACGTAGTCGCCGAGAACATCCTTATAGGCTATGGCCTTGGCCGTGGGATAGATCGGATTCTCCGGGTCCTCCGTATTGGGGGCGAAGCCGCTGGTCCCATAAGGGAGCTTGGTGCTGAACACGAGCTGCTTGCCCTCCACGGTGAAGGTCGCGGTCTTGGGGGATTCGGTGGTGGAGTCGCTGAACAGGAGCATGTAGGTATCGCCGTTTTTCCCGATTTTCCCACTGCCTTTGTCCTGCCCGTCGGTGAGCTGGTTGCTCAGGCGGAAGCTGCCGTCTTCACCGATATTCAGATAGATCTGCAGCGGCATGCCCAGCGGCGTGGCGTCAAGGATGTAATCCCCCGCGATGTCCTTGGCGGCGTCATTCACGGCTTGGCCGGAAGAAGCGCCGGAGGAGGCGGGCTTGCTGTCGCATCCGGTCAGGACAACCATCAGGGCCATGGTCAGGGCGCCGAGGGAAGCAAGGCATTTTTTCATAGGATATCGACTCTCCTTTATCCCTAGTATCGGCCGGCCGGAGCCGGCGGGACACGATCTGACACCAGTTTACCGCAACCGAAGGCCTGTGTCAATGATTTACCATGTAAAAGCAGCCGAAAGGGGCCGTGAAAAGGCAATTTCGGCAAAATGGACGAGGTATTGGCAGAACTTTCGCCGGAGACGGGCTGTACAAACACGGGCGAAATGTGCTATGATAAAACCAATCGTCCGGTAAACGGACAAAAGGATCGGAGGATACTCTTTATGAAATCAGCGGAAAGCTTCTTCAACTGGGCCTTTCGGACCCGGGCCAATTCGGTTCTCAAGCTCTACAATGGCGAAATGGTGTCGCCGGAAAAGATGTTTTTGAGCTTCTGCTCCCACGATCCGGCCTTTGTCTCGAACGGCCCGGCCGGACTCAACGCCAGCATCAAGGGCATCGGCTTCCTGCCCAAGGATGAGTATCTCGAGGAGACGCTGGCGGCGTATATCGAGCATATCAAGACGTATGACAAGGACGACAAGGAATACAGCAAACGGGGCCTCGCCCTGCTGGTGAAATACATGTACGGCGAAGAGGCACAGAAGCGGGTCGATTTCACCAAGGTCGGCAGCCTGGAAATGGCGAAGAAGCATAGCTACACCAATTATAAGGTCAACCCCGAGGCAACCCTGATCTTTTATCAGCCGCCTGCCATCTCCTATGAGCTGCGGGGCAAGATGGAGATCTACGACGAGTGTGAATCCGGCAAACGGGAGATCTATCAGCAGTTCATCAACGCGCAGCACGACGTCTATCACGCTCCCGATATGACCCGCTGGCTCACCCGGCCCGCCTACATATTCCGGATCGAAGAGGTTTACGACAACTGCGTGACGCCGGAGGGCTTCGGCAACAAGATGCAGTATCCGTACTGATCGGGCCCTGATGGCGGCAGATGCCCCAGTCCAAATCCAACCTGAAGCAAAGGACACGCGGACAGCCTATGAAGACACCACAGCGAACAGGAAATAGAAGAGCCGCGCGGCGGGGAGCGGCCGGCCTGACGGCCGGCCTTCTTCTCGTATGCGCCGTGCTGTTGCCGGGCTGCTCCGGCGGCGGGGTGAGCCGGAGGGGCGACACCTCCTCCACCTTGTATATCGGAGAGGTGGGGGCGGCTTTCCCGACCTCGTACATGCCCTGGCTCTCCCGGGACGGCGTGGCCCCCACCATCTCGAGCATGGTGTATTCCACCCTGTCCCAATACGATGAGAACACGGGGGAATACCATCCCCTGCTGGCGGATTCCTGGTGCTATATCGATAAGGAGGGGAATCCGATCGTCACCCCGGACGGCGGGGTGGATTATGACCGGCTGGAGGAGGTCTACGGGGGGGACGACACCGCCTTTTTCCCTGTCCGGTTCGAGCTCAACCCCAACGCGACCTGGAGCGACGGGGAACCGGTGACGGCGGAGGATATCTATTTCACCTTCGACATCGCCGCCGACCAGACCCGTTCCAACCATGCGGGCGCCCTTGCGTGGGTCAGCGATCTGCTGCACAAGTACGACAGCCAGACCGGGCGGATGACCCGCCAGGGGATCTACACCTACGACCACGGTGCGAATGAAGCCGGGTATCCCATCTCGGAAGAGGAACGGGACCACGTTTTCTATTTCGAGGTAAACAAAGTCCTCGGCGCGATCACCCCTTTAGTGTCCACCGTCCTCGTGCTGCCGGAGCATATCTACGCTCCGATCCTGGCGGGCGGCAGCACCCTCAACAGCACCAGTCCGAACGAGGCGCTCGCCCACGCCTACCGGAATCCGGTCGGCTGCGGGCCCTATACCCTCGATGCGGAGCTCACCAATTCCCAGGAAATTGTGCTTCGCCGCCGGGAGGACTACTACCTCCGCGGGGCGGACGGCGGGGATCTCTACGCCGTCGATACCCTCCGCTTCATTCTGTACCAGGATATCAACGTGGCGATCTACGCTTTGAAAAAAGGCCATCTCGATGTGCTGGACAGCTCGATCAGCCCCAACTACGCCGGGCTGTTCGAGCAGGAGGAGGACGTCGCGCTGCTCTCCCCTCCGGGGTTGTTTGTCCAGGCGCTGGTTCTCAACGTCAATCCGCCCGCGGATCAGAAAACCGCGATGCGGGAGATTCTCACCGACATCCGGGTACGGGAGGCCATCGCCTTGGCGGTGGATCAGGAGGAGCTGATCCGCAATGTCCTCAACGGCGCCGGTGCCACGGTGCCGGCCGGCCTGATTCTCAAGAGCATGCCGGATCTGTACAATCCCGAGGCCGATATCCTCGCCGGGGATATGGAGGAAAAGCGGACGAGGGCCAACGCGATCCTGGATGAACTCTATCCGCAGAAGGATGCCTCCGGCTACCGCCTGACCCCGGAGGGCACCCGGATTTCCTTCCAAATCCTCGGTTCGCCCGGCGAGCAGGAGACCATCGGGTTTTTGCAGGTTCTATTCCAAAAGATCGGGATCGAGGTCAAGTTCGCAGCCAAGGGCAGCTCGCCTGAGACTACCTATCTCTACGGGGGCAATTTCGACATGACGATCCAGGGGGTTACCTTCTCCCTCTCGAATATCGATATCATGTACAATTCCCATTTCAGCAACCTCAACCGCTCCTCCAACTACGGGAGGCTGCAGGTGTCCGCCGTCAACGAGCAGATCGACGTGATGCGGCGGGCTATTAATCTCTCAGAAAAATACCGGGCGGTCCGGGATATCCAGATCCTCACCGCCGAGCAATATTACAAAATCCCCCTGTACAGCGCCGATGTCCTCTCCGTCGCCCGGACCGACCGGTTCGACGGCTGGACGGCCGACGCGGGGGAAACCGCCTTCAATCTGACATCGCTGCAGAACTTGCGCCGGGTCTGATCAGCCGCCGCCCACTCTTCCGGCCGTGACCGGTCCGATACCGGCCCCGCCGGGACAGAAACGAGGTCCGCCTATGCACAAGGGGTATGTGATCAAGCGCATCCTCTACACCATCTTCATATTTTTTATCGTGGTGACGCTGAATTTCTTTATTCCCCGCATTGGGGTGGAGGATCCGGCGCAGCGGTACTATCCGCCCCAGGGGAATATGAGCGACATCGAATACGACATCGTCAAGCAGCTCACCCGGGAGCAGTACGGCTTCGACGTTTCGACCTTCCAGCAGTATCTGCGGTATCTGGGGGATCTGCTTCACGGGGACCTCGGCACCTCCTTCCAGGCAGGCTCCCCCAAGGTCGCGGACCTGATCGCTGAGCGGCTGCCCTGGACATTGGTACTCTCGGTGAGCACCCTGTTCATCGGCCTGGTGCTGGGGCTGCTCATCGGCTCCTACGCGGCCTGGAAGCGGGGGCGGCGGGTAGACACCATGGTGCTCAACGCCTCCACCATCACCACTGCCCTGCCCGCCTTTTTCATCGCGCTGCTGTTATCGCTGTACCTCGGGTTTGAATGGGAATGGTTTCCCGCCTATACCGATCCCAACATGGCCGCGTCCTTCGACTGGAGCCTCCGTTCCATCTCTTTGGTAGCGGCGTCGGCGGCCCTGCCTGTGATCTCCATGAGTATCGGCAGCATCGTCAGCTATGCCCAGAATACCCGGAACAGCGTCATCGCCGTCTCGGGGGAAGACTTCATCCTCACCGCCCGAGCCAAAGGCCTGCCCACCCGGCAGGTGCTGTACAAGCACACGCTGCGCAACGCGATGCTCCCCATCGTCACCAACCTCGGCATGAGCGTCAGCGGCCTCATAGGCGGCTCGGTCGTGATCGAGCAGATTTTCAACTGGAACGGCATGGGCACCTTGTTCCTCAACGCCAACAATACCAACGATTACCCGCTGATGATGGGCATTATGCTCTTCCTCTCTTTCTTCGCCCTGGTGGCGAACCTGGTGACGGATCTGTGCTACTGCCTGCTGGATCCGCGGGTCACGGTAGGGGGTGCCCGCTGATGAAACGCGTTTTCTCCCGGCTGGCCGCCGGGCTCCTGGACGGACTCCGGGGAATCGGCCGGTTTGTCGCCAAGCTGTGGAAACATCCGAAGGGCCGGATCGGTCTATTCATCGCGGGGCTGCTGGTCATCCTGGCGGTTTTCGCCCCCCTGATCGCGCCCTATGATCCCTATGACGTGACCCAGCGGGCCGAGAAGGGGCTCTCCCCCTCCCTCGCCCATCCGCTCGGCACCACTATCACCACCGGGCAGGATATTTTCAGCATGCTGATCTACGGCACCCGGGTCTCCCTGGTGGTCGGGGTCACGACCGGCCTCGCTACCGCTTTCCTCGGTGCGCTGATGGGGGTTCTGACCGGCTATCTCGGCGGAATCGTGGATATGGTGGTGATGCGGGTGGTGGATATCCTTCTCGTCATCCCCACCCTTCCTCTGACCATTGTGCTGACCAATCTCTTTGGCAAGAGCTATTTCATGATCATTTTCATCTTCACCATCTTCGGCTGGACCGGCCTTGCCCGGGTTGTGCGCTCTCAGGTTCTGGTGCTCAAAAACAGCAACTACGTCAAGGCGGCCGAGCTGGCCGGTGCCCGCCGGGGCCATATCATGTTCCGCCACATCCTGCCCGGCGTCTCCCATCTGCTTATCATGAGCACCGCGCTGACCAGCGCCGGCATCATGGTAGCCGAGGCGGGACTCTCCTTCCTGGGCCTCGGGGATCCCACCGCCATCAGCTGGGGCAAGATGCTGGCCGATGCCCAGAGCGGCGGCGCCCTTCTGTTCGGCCACTGGTGGTGGATCCTGGCTCCCGGCATCGGGATTTTTCTGTCGGTTTTTTCCTTCATGCGGATCGGCCTGGCGATGGAAGAAATCTTCAATCCCCGCATGAAGCGGTCGAGCGGCCTGTATAAGCTGTTCAAGACCCTCAACAACACCTATTTCGACGAGGTATTCGCCTCCATGGACGAACCGGCCGCCGCCAAACCGGAACCGGTAAAGGAGAAAGAAACGGCCGGGGTATAAAAGCTCCAGACATCCCGGAAAGAAAGGCAGGACCGGCCATGACGGACAAAACCGCGCTGGCAGTGGAGAATTTAAAGGTGATTTTTCCCGGCCCCGCCGGCGTGGTGCGGGCGGTGGAAGGGGTCAGCCTCGAAGTCCGGGAAGGGGAATGCGCCGCCATCGTGGGCGAGAGCGGCAGCGGAAAGAGTGTGACCAGCCTTGCCGTCATGAAGCTGCTGGAAACTCCGCCCGCCGTGGTACGGGCCGACCGGCTGGAATTTGAGGGCCGGGACCTGCTTCCCTTATCTGAACGGGAAATGCAGAACATCCGGGGCAGCGAGATGGCGATGATCTTCCAGGACGCCCTGACTGCCCTCAACCCGGTCATGACGGTGGGCCGCCAGCTCGACGAGGTGTTCCGCCGCCACCGGCATATGAACCGGCGTGAGGCCAAGCAGGCCTCCATCGAGGCACTTCGCCTGGTGGGGGTCCCCTCCCCCGAACGGCGGTACGGGGATTTCCCCCATGAGCTCAGCGGCGGCATGCGTCAGCGGGTGCTCATCGCGATGGCCTTCGCCTGCAACCCCAAACTCATCATTGCCGACGAGCCCACCACCGCCCTGGACGTCACCATCCAGGCCCAGGTATTAGATGTACTCAAGAGCCTGCAGCGGGAGCAGGGGACCTCCCTGATCCTCATCACCCACGATCTGAGCGTGGTGGCCCATATGGCAGACACGGTGTACGTGATGTACTGCGGCCGGATTGTGGAAAAAGCGCCGCTGCGGGAGCTGTTCCACCGGCCGCTCCATCCGTATACCCGGGGCCTGCTGGCCGCGGTGCCGAGCCTGACGGCGGAACGCCGCCGTTTCATCCAGATCCCGGACGCGGTGCCGAGCCCCCTGCACAAGCCGGACGGCTGCACCTTCCATCCCCGCTGCGCCCTCTGCACCGAACAATGCCGGAATACCCTGCCCCCGCTGGCCGCTGCCGGGGACGGGCGGCTGGTCCGCTGCTGGCGGCCGGGGGAATGGACGGACGACGGCGGGGACGCCGCCGAAACTCGATAAAAGGACGGTGCGGGTATGAACGAACCGCAAAAGCAGACGGGCGGGCCCCTGGTACGGGTGGAGGACCTGAGTGTCCACTTCCCTGTCCGGGGCGGCGTGCCTTTTGGTAAAAAGAAAAAAGTGCGGGCGGTGTCCCACGTGTCCCTTTGTATCCCCCGAGGCGAAACCTTCGGCCTGGTGGGGGAATCCGGCTGTGGGAAATCCACCCTGGCCAACGCCATCCTCGGGATGGTGAAGCCGACCGGCGGCCGGGTGCTGTTCAAGGGCCAAGACGTCCACGCCCTCTCCGGCCGGGGCCTGCGGGAGCTCCGCCGGGATATGCAGATGATCTTCCAGGACCCGTTTTCCTCACTGAATCCCCGGTTCGACGTCTTCCGCCTAGTGTCCGAGCCGATGCTGATCCGGGGCGGTTATACCAAAGCTGAGATGGAACAGCGGGTGCTCGAACTGCTCGAGCTGGTGGGGCTGTCCGCCGAGGATCTCCACCGGTATCCTTCTGATTTTTCGGGCGGACAGCGGCAGCGGATCGGGATCGCCCGGGCCATCTCCCTCCATCCGGAATTCCTGGTCTGCGACGAGCCGGTATCGGCGCTGGACGTGTCGGTCCACGCGCAGATCCTCAACCTGTTGGCTGACCTGCAGCAAAAGCTCGGGATGACCTATCTCTTCATCTCTCACAATTTGGCGGTGGTGAAGGATATCTGCCCGTCGGTGGCGGTGATGTATCTTGGCTGCGTCATGGAGACCGGCGTGACCCGGACGATTTTCGACAATCCCCTCCATCCCTACACCCAGTCCCTGCTGTCAGCGGTGCTGGATGTGGACGTGGACAGCAAGCGGGAGCGGGTGATCCTGAAAGGGGAAATTCCGAGCCCCATCGACGTGCCCTCCGGCTGCCCGTTCTGCACCCGCTGCCCCAAGGCCGGGCCTCTCTGCGCGGAAAAACAGCCGGAGCCGGTTCTGGCCGAGCCGGGGCATTTCGTTTCCTGCCACTATCCAGGACCCCTGTGACGGGTACACGCGTTTGTGCCGTGCCCTTTTCTGCGCATGAAACCGTCCGAAACAACCATACTAATACCGGCCCTATCAAATAGAATGTCCCGGATGGATGTCCGGGACGGGCAGGGATGCGGATGGAAAAAGGACGGTACGGCTTGCCGACCGTGATCGCGATGATCGTGGGGATCGTGATCGGGTCGGGCATTTTTTTCAAAAGCGACAACATCCTCCTCGCCACCGGCGGCAATGTGCCGTTGGGTGTGGCGGTTTTTTTGCTGGGCGGGATCGGGATCGTTTTCGGCGGCCTCTGCCTCGGTGAGCTGGCGGCCCGGACCGACCGGCCGGGCGGGGTCATCGCCTATGCGGAGGATCTCGCGGGTCCGCCTGCGGCGGCGGTGTTCGGCTGGTTTCAGGTCTTTGTTTACCTGCCCGCCATCATCACCGTCGTCTCCTCTGCGGTCGGGGTTTACGCCTGCCAGCTCTTCGGCTGGGGCCGGAGCCTTGAAGAGAACGGCCTTTTTCTGCTCCAGATGGGGATCGGGATGGCCTTCGTGCTGTTGTGCTATACGGTCAACAGCCTCTCCGCCCGGCTGGGCGGCTGGTTCCAGAATACCGCCGCCCTCTGCAAGCTGGTGCCGCTTCTGGTTGTGGGGGTGTGCGGCCTCTTGTTTGGGCGGCCGGAACCCGTTTTCGGGATGGGCCGGGCGACCTCAGAGGGGGCGGGCTGGATCACCGCGATCGCGCCCATCGCCTTTTCCTTCGACGGATGGACGGTCTCCGCCTCCATCTCGAGTGAGGTCAGACGCGCCAAACGGAACGTTCCCCTGGCACTGGTGATCGCACCGGCATGCATCCTGCTGCTGTATATCCTGTATTTCGCAGGGATTTCGCACTATCTCGGCCCTGAAACCGTGATGGCGGGGGGAGACGGGCACGTGGAGCTGGCGGCGGTGCGGCTGTTAGGGCCGGGCGGCGGCAAGGTACTGCTGACCTTCGTGTTGGTCTCCGTCATGGGGACGGTCAATGGCCTGGTCCTCGGCAGCATCCGGCTGCCGTACGCGCTGGCCCTGCGGGGATTGCTGCCCGGCAGCCGCATCCTCTCCCGGGAGCATCCCCGCCTGAAAATGCCGCTCGCGGCCGCGGGCTTGGCCTTGGCGGTGTATGCCGTCTGGAGCGGGTTCCATATCCTTGCCGTGCGGCTGCGTCTGCTCCCAAACTCCGACGTATCCGAGGTCGCGGTAGGGCTGAGCTACGCGCTGTATCTGGCGCTTTACGGGCAGGTGTTCCGCCTCTACCGGAGGGGTGCGGTCAAAGGGATCCTGCGGGGTGGGGTTGTCCCCCTGCTGGCGGCGTCGGGCGGGCTCCTGATTCTATCCGGGACCGCGCACCATCGGGTCTTTTGGCCTTATGCGGCGCTCTGCGTCCTGCTTATGGCATTCGCTGCGCTCTACGCGAAAAAGGGAACGCGCCGGGGGAGCCCGGGCTCTAAATAAAACAAACCAGCCGGAGAGGGGATTCCCTCTCCGGCTGGTTTTGTATCGGCCCGGCGGCCGGGCTTATACGGACGCGGGTTCCACCCGCTCCAAGCGTTCCACCAGGCTCTTGCCGTCCATCTCGATGGGCTGGTCGATCCCGAGGAACTGGAGCATGGTCGGCGCGATGTCACACAGCCGCCCGCCCTGCCGCAGGGTACAGGGGGCGCCGACGACACAGAAGGGCACCGGATTGGTGGTGTGGGCGGTAAAGGGGGAGCCGTCCGCCTCATACATCTTGTCCGCGTTGCCGTGGTCGGCGGTGATCAGGGCAATGCCGCCCATTTTGCGGATGGCGTCCACTGTCCGGCCCACGCAGGTGTCCACCGCCTCCACGGCTTTTACCGCGGCGTCGAAGACACCGGTGTGGCCCACCATATCGCAGTTGGCGTAGTTGAGGATGATGACGTCGTATTTGCCGCTTTCGATCCGTTCCACCACCTCGTCGCACACGAGGTAGGCGCTCATCTCGGGCTGGAGGTCATAGGTCGCCACCTTGGGCGAGGGGATCAGCGCCCGGTCCTCCCCTTCGAATTCCGTCTCCACGCCGCCGTTGAAGAAGAAGGTGACGTGGGCATACTTCTCGGTTTCCGCGATACGGAGCTGGGTCAGGCCGTGGCGGCTGACCGTCTCCCCAAAGGTATTCCGCAGGGATTGGGGCTTGAACGCCACCTGGACATTCGGCATTTCGGCGTCGTACTGGGTCATGCAGACATAGGTCAGGGGGAAGAACCCGTCCCGGCGGGTAAATCCGGCAAAATCCGGATCCACGAAGGTACGGGTGATCTCCCGCGCCCGGTCGGGACGGAAGTTGAAAAACACCACGCTGTCGCCGGCCTTGATCTGGCCGTCCGGCGCGCAGACCACGGGCACGATGAATTCGTCGGTGATACCGGCGGCATAGGACTCGGCCACCGCATCAGCGGGGTCGGGGTTCTGTATCCCTTCGCCGTACACCATGGCGGCATAGGCCTTTTCGACCCGCTCCCAGCGGTTGTCCCGGTCCATCGCGTAGTAGCGGCCCATCACCGTTGCGATCCGGCCCGCCCCGATGCGGGCGAGCTCGGCCTGCAAGTCCTCGATATATCCCTTGCCCGAGGTCGGCGGCACGTCCCGGCCGTCCATCAGGCAATGGATGAAGACCCTCTCCACGCCCTGACGCTCGGCCAGCTCCAGCAGGCCGTAAAGATGGGTGTTGTGGCTGTGCACCCCGCCGTCCGAAAGCAGACCCGCGAGATGCAGGGCCGCGCCCGGCTTTTTGGCGTTCTCTATTGCGTCGAGCAGGGCGGGATTCTCAAAAAAGTCTCCGTCCCCGATGGATTTGGTGATCCGGGTCAGTTCCTGATACACCACCCGGCCGGCGCCGATATTGGTGTGGCCCACCTCACTGTTGCCCATCTGCCCGTCGGGCAGACCGACGTCCATCCCCGACGCGCCGATGGCGGTACAGGGGTTTTCTTCAAACAGGCGGGTGAGGTTGGGCGTCCTGGCCGCCTTGACGGCATTGCCGTAGGTGTCGGGATTGATCCCGAAACCGTCCATAATGATGAGAATCAGCGGTTTTTTCATAAATAGTCAGCCTTTCGGATTCGTTCGGGAATGGTCAGCGCTTACCGACCGACAGCATGCCGGCCAGGCGGGAGAAGGGCATGGTCTGCAGCCAGACATGGCCCGGACCCGTCACCCGGGTGTTGAACAGGCCCTCGCCTCCGAGCACCATGTTCTTGACCCCTTTGACCGCTTCCACCGAGAGCTGGACGGTATCGGTCATAGCGGCGAGCAGGCCGGTGTCAATTAATAGGGATTGGCCGGGTTGCAGGTCGTATTCCACCACATGCCCGTCCAGCTCCAGAAACGCGGTCCCCTGGCCGGAGAGGCGCTGCATGATGAAGCCCTCGCCGCCGAAGAAGCCGGCGCCCAGCTTTTTCGTGAAGTGGGTGTGGAGCTCCACACCCGTTTCCGCGGCGAGAAACGCGGTTTTCTGCACCACGATGGAGGTGGACGGTGTGATGGCTAAAGGCAGGATCCGGCCGGGAAAACTGGAGGCGAATGCGATCATTCCCTCGCCGGCGGTGCAGGTAAAGACGTTCATGAACATCGATTCCCCGCTGAACGCCCGGCCGAAGGCTTTGCCGATCCCTCCGGTCATGGAGGTCTCCATCGCGATGTTAGGGGTCATCCAGCTCATGGCACCCTTTTCGGTGAGCATCTGTTCGCCCTGCCCGAGTGTGCAGATCACCACAGGAAGATTATCCCCCTGAATGCTGTACTGCATACCTGTCCCCTCCTCAAAATTTTTATTACATACCCGCAGGTCTGCGAAATGATAAGCCATATATCTTTGGCCGGGCAAATCGCCGGGGCTGCAGCCCCTTTTTGTATAAAGGTTGGTTCAGGCAGCGGCTTCCGAGCCGATTTTCTTTCTAAAAATCGGTATAAAGGCCAACCCCTGAACCGATCCCCCATACAGGGCAGGGACCGAGGCTCCGGGAACGTAGGCAGTTATGAACTTATTTCGCGGCCTCGCAGGCGGCTTTGACAATGGCGGCGAAATCGGCCGGCTTCAG
>ERZ827101.2580-NODE-2580-length-15560-cov-2.796195_pt1 | contig 15560 bp, 15 predicted proteins | sample MGYA00519869_ERZ827101 | MGnify/ENA primary metagenome ERZ827101 (study PRJEB31778, sample SAMEA3449256) | human gut metagenome | biome: human gut; feature: human-associated habitat; material: faeces | place: United Kingdom | collected 2010/2012 ...
CCGCCAGCCTCAAGGGCAAGACCGTCCATCCGGACGTCAGCCTGTCCATCGCGCCTGGATCCAAGCAGGTGCTGGGCATGCTCGCGGAAAACGGCGCCCTCGCAGACCTGATCGCCGCGGGTGCCCGCATCCTCGAATGCGCCTGCGGCCCCTGCATCGGTATGGGCCAGTCTCCCAATTCCGGCGGCATTTCCCTTCGGACCTTCAACCGCAATTTCGAGGGCCGGTCGGGTACGGCCGACGCCCAGGTGTATCTGGTCAGCCCCGAGACGGCCGCGGCGTCCGCCCTGGCCGGGGTATTCACCGATCCGCGTACCCTCGGGGAGATGCCGAAGATCGGGATGCCGGAATCCTTCCTCATCAACGACAACTTGATCGTCCCTCCCGTCCCGGCAGAGGACATGGACGAGGTGGAAATCCTCCGTGGGCCCAACATCAAGCCTTTCCCGGCGACAGTGCCCCTGGCGGAGTCCATCGAGGCTAAGGTGCTGCTCAAGGTGGGCGACAACATCACCACCGACCACATCATGCCGGCGGGTGCCAAGATCCTGCCCCTTCGCTCCAATATCCCCGCCATTTCGGAGCATTGCTTTGTCCGGTGCGACCCGGAATTTCCCGCCCGCTGCAAGGCGGAGGGGACCGGCATCATCGTCGGCGGGGTCAACTACGGCCAGGGGAGCTCCCGGGAACACGCGGCGCTGGCGCCTCTTTACCTCGGGATCAAGGCCGTGATCGTCAAATCCTTTGCCCGCATCCATGCGGCCAACCTCATCAACGCGGGGATCCTCCCCTTGACCTTCGCCAATGAGGCGGATTACGACCGTATCTCGTTCGGCGACGAGCTGTGCCTGCCCGATATCCGCCGCCGTTTGGACAAGGGGGAACCGGTAGTGCTTTTGAACCGGACGACTGGGGAGGAGTTCCCTCTGGCCGCCGCTTTTTCCCGCCGCCAGGTGGAGATGCTGCTCGCGGGCGGCTTGCTCAATTATACCCGGGAACAGGGCTGAACAACGATGCGCACAATCAGGAGGTGACAGGATATGGCCAAGGGAGACACGATCTCGATGTCGGTGATCCGGCGTCTGCCCCGCTATTACCGGTTCCTGTACGATCTCAAGGAAAACGGCGTGACCCGTATCTCGTCCCGGGAGCTCTCCCAGCGCATGGGCCTCACGGCGTCCCAGATCCGCCAGGATCTGAACTGTTTCGGCGGCTTTGGCCAGCAGGGTTACGGGTACATGGTGGAACAGCTTTATACCGAAATCGGCCATATTCTCGGGATGGATCGGCTCTCGGACACCGTCCTGCTGGGGGCCGGCAACATGGGCCGGGCCATCGCCAACCACATGGATTTCGAGAACCGCGGCATCCGGCTGGTCGGGATTTTTGACGACTCCCCGGAACTGATCGGGAAAACCGTCCGGGGGATGGAGGTCCAGCCCATTAAAAATTTGGACAACGTCTGCCGTATAAAAAAACCCGAGGTGGCCATCCTCTGCATCCCGAAGGAGGCGGCCCCCGAGCTGGTGGAACGCCTCCTCGAGGTGGGGGTACGGGGATTTTGGAACTTCAGCCATTATGACATCAGCTATTATCCCCCCGGGGCCGTGGTGGAGAATGTCCATTTGGGGGACAGCCTGATGACCCTCTCCTATCAGCTCAAAAAAACCGGCTTCTGACACATCAAAACGCCCGGGACATCCGAAGGGATGTCCCGGGCGTTTTGGGTTGGTTAGCGGATTTCGATCTGGCGGGAGGCCGGAAGCGAAGCCGGCTCGTCTTTCGGCAGCTCCAGTTTCAGTACGCCGTTCTCATAGGACGCACTGATCTGGTCCGCTTTGATGCCGGAGACATCAAAGCTGCGTGAGAAGGACCCGTAGCGGCGTTCGCGGCGGACATATTGCCTTTTCTCGTCCTTGTCCTCTTTTTCCTCCGTGTGTTCCGCACGGATGGTCAGGATATCACCCTCGAGATCGAGGTGGATATCCTCTTTTTTGAAGCCGGGCAGTTCGGCCTCAAGCAGATAGCGGTCACCCTTGTCCAAAATGTCGGTGCGGAAACGGGAGACACGGGTGTCCAGGCCGTCAAAAAGGCTCTTCTCGACATTGTCCAGATATTGAAACAGGTTGCGTTCATTGCGTCCAAAAGGAATCAGGTCAAACATACGACATACCTCCATTTAATAGGATCTGTTTGATTCTGCTCTGCATCGGTGTGCCCCATCGGGTTCACCCTCCATCTGTCTTGATCTCTTAACGTCTTTTAGTTTACCCGGAATTTATGACAAAGTTTACGATAAAATATGAACAAAATATAAATATTAGCACTCTATTCGCTAGAGTGCTAATATGAAAGAAACATATTTCTCTCCTCTTCCGCTTATACTAGAAGGAAGGAAAGGTACGGGCAAGGGAGGAAATCCGAATGGCGGAGTCGAGTGATGTCCTGATCATCGGCGCAGGCCCGGCCGGGCTGACGGCGGCAATCTACGTCTGCCGGGCCGGGTGGACGGCCACGATCTTGGACAAGGGTTTTTACGGCGGACAGGTGGCGATTACCCCTGAGGTGGAAAATTATCCGGGGGTGCTGCGCATTGCCGGACCAGACTTGTCTCAAAACATGTATGAACAGGCGGTGGAGCTTGGTGCGCAGGTGCGCTTTGAGGAGGTCCGGGAGCTGACGCTGGAGGGGGAACGCAAGAGAGCCTTAACCTCCGGCGGAGAGTATGAGAGCCGGGCCGTCATCCTCGCCAACGGGGCGAAACGGCGTCATCTCGGCTGTCCGGGCGAGGAAGAATTTGCCGGCCGGGGTGTTTCTTACTGCGCGACCTGTGACGGCGCCTTCTTTAAAGGGAAGGATGTCGTACTGGTCGGCGGAGGAAACACCGCCCTGGAGGACGCGCTGTATCTCGCCAAGATATGCGGCAGCGTCACGCTGGTTCACCGAAGGGAATCCTTCCGTGGGGAGAGGCGTTTGGCCAAAGCGGTGCAAGGCCACCCGAATATCCGGATTCTCTATAACGCGACCGTAACCGAGATTCGTGGCGACGAGACCGTTAACGCCGTTTTGATAAAGGATGGAAAAACGGGTACCGTCACGCCGGTCGGGGCCTCGGCCATTTTCATCGCCATCGGATATGAACCCGAAAACCGGATGTTTTCACCACCGGTCCGGCTGGACAAGGCCGGCTATATCCTGGCAGGAGAAGACTGCCGGACCGGGGTGCAGGGGGTGTTTGCCGCCGGAGACTGCCGCACAAAACCGCTGCGTCAGATCGTCACGGCCACGGCTGACGGCGCGGTAGCCGCCTTCCAAGCCGGCGCTTATCTGTCGGCGGAGGAGGAAAAAAAGGGATGAGAATCCCTTTTTCCCGCTTCTCCTCCTAGTTTTTCGGCGGCAATTCGGCGAATAGTTTACCCTCTTCTCCGATTATATGACAATGACAAATTTAAATAGTGAAACATATTCACTTGACAACCGGCGGCATCGGGGTTAGGGTGGAAATAGAACAGAGACAAAGGAGAGGGATTCTTCGGTGGAGGAAAAAAAGACGTGGAAGACTTACCGGAATCAAAAGGAATTTGTCGTGCGCGCCCGTATGGACGTCCGCTCCGTCTATAAGCTGGACATCTGCTGCCGGATTCTGCAGACGAGCCGTTCCGATATCCTCCGAAAGGGGATTGACCGGCTCTATGAGGAGCTTACCGAAGAGTAGCGGCCCGGCTCCGCACACCATACAGCAACCCCCGCGGCTGGTGCGGTCCGGCCGTGGGGGTTATTCTTTTGCCGGCCATGCCTGTTTGGGGACGCAATATGGACCAGATGCGAAATATAGTTTGGTAAACTGCCAAAGAAAGGCATTGCGGCCGGATGGACAAATCGATATAATGAAATTGCAGGTTTTCCGGCATAGCCGGCATCCAAATTGACAAATTGAGAAAATGGAGGAAGAAAAGATGGCAAAACTGAAGGTCGGCGTTATCGGCTGCGGCGGAATTGCCAACGGCAAGCACCTGCCCTCTTTGCAGAAGCAGGGCGACCGGGTGGAACTGGTGGCGTTCTGCGATCTGATCGTGGAACGGGCGGAGCAGGCAGCGGCTACATACGGAGCCGAAGGTGCAAAGGTCTATGTGGATTATCATGAGCTGCTGGCCGACAAATCCATCGACGTGGTGCATGTCTGCACCCCCAACCGCTCCCACTGTGAGATCACCGTGGCGGCCCTGGAGTCCGGCAAGCATGTCATGTGCGAGAAGCCGATGGCCAAAACCGCGGCGGACGCCCGTCTGATGTTGGAAACCGCGAAGAAAACCGGTAAAAAGCTGACGATTGGCTATCAAAACCGCTTCCGTCCCGATTCTCTGCTGATGAAGCGGGCGGCCGAGGAGGGTGAGCTCGGCGACATCTATTTCGCCAAGGCTCATGCCATCCGCCGCCGCGCGGTACCCACCTGGGGTGTTTTCCTCAATGAATACGAACAGGGCGGCGGCCCTCTGATCGATATCGGTACCCACGCCCTGGATCTGACCCTGTGGATGATGGACAATTACAAACCCAAGGCTGTACTGGGCCGGGCGTTCAAAAAACTGGGCGATCAGAAGGAGAGCGGCAACGCCTGGGGCGATTGGGATCCCAAAGAGTTCACGGTGGAGGATTCCGCGTTCGGCATGGTAACGATGGAGAATGGCGCGGCGATCATCCTCGAGTCCAGCTGGGCCATCAATCTGCTGGATGTCCGGGAGGCCCAGACCACCCTGTGCGGCACGATGGGCGGCGCCGACATGATCGACGGCCTGCGGTTTAACCGGATCCATCTGGGACGTCAGGTGGTGGAGCAGGTCGATCTGAACGCCGGCGGCGTGGCTTTCTATGATGGCGCGTCGGCGGCCGATCCCGCCGAACTCGAGTGCTCCCAGTGGATCACCTCGATCCTCAACGACACGAATCCCCTCGTCCTGCCCGAGCAGGCCCTGGTGGTCACCGAAATCCTCGAGGCCATCTACACCTCTTCCAAAACGGGTAAGGCTGTCTATTTTGACTGAGCGTTCCGACGTAAAAGCGGCGCGGTGGGCTATGCCCCACCGCGCTGCTTTTGTCCAACCAGCAAAAACCCCTTCCGGCCATGCCGGAAGGGGAAGCCGGAATCAGGTGGCAAATATCAGCTTGAGCACCAGGAGGGCCACCACCCCCGGAATACCCAGCACCAGACAGCACAATCCGGAGAGTAGATTGAGGCCTAGCGATACCCCTGTAAACGCGCCGACGACATTGACGGCCGCCAGGGCACAAAGCCCCTGCGCACCGCTGCCGATCAGCCCTCTCACCGGCCGTCTGGAGCGGATCAGCGCAATGGCTACCGCTAAGACCAGGCAAACCCCCACCGCCCCTACTACGATGCTCAGCCCAAGACTCATCTCCGGTTCCTCCATTTAGCCGTTTTTTTCCTGTACGGCCGCGCCGGCCGGTATTCCCCTCGCTTTTGCCTGCCGCAGCAAATACCGGTAGCGGGCCCTCAGAGATTCCATTTCATAAATGCACGCTTCTATCAGATCGCTGTCGTTTTCCATCTCAAAACGTGCCTGGACGTTTTCCAGCTGCCGGCAAACCTCCCGGATTGCCTCCCGGGTGTTGTCGGTCTGGTCCTCCGGTTTCAGCAGGACGCGCTTGATTGCGAAATCCATGTGTTTCCCGCCTTTCATACAAAGTCTATGCGTAGTATTGGCAGAATATGCCGCTTTAATCGGCGGGGTGATAAGACGGCAAAAAAGCTCCGGACGCCTGCGGTCGAGTGGCTTTCACGCGGGGGATCCGCACTCCGATACAAACTGAGCCCCGGGCCTATGGGAGGCCCGGGGCTCAGTCTATCAAAAGCGAAACGTTTAATCGACGCCATCGTTTATGGGATCGTTCATCCTGGCTACATCCGGAGACACCCGCCCCCGATGCAGCCCTTCCAAGGCATTGTATAAGACCTGCCGGCCCTTGCTTTACAAAAGAACGCGGGGCGCCGCGACACGGCCCCTTTCATCCAAAAGCGTCCCTTACTTTTTCGGCGCGCTGAAAGCCCCAGCCTGTCAAAGCGTCTGCAGCCGCGCGAGGAAATCGCGGAAATAGGGCGGCAGCGGGCTGGTAAATTCCAGATACGCCCCTGTCACCGGATGGCGGAACCCGATCGTCCTGGCATGCAGGCACTGTCCGTCCAGTCCGGGCGGCTGTCTGGACGGGCCGTAAACCGTATCCCCCGCCACTGGATGCCCGAGATAGGCCATATGCACCCGGATCTGATGTGTCCGGCCGGTTTCGAGACGGAGCTCCACGTGATCATAGCCCGGATAGGACGTAAGCACCCGGTAATGGGTCACGGCCGGACGGGAATGCCGCTCCACCACCGCCATCTTCTTCCGATCGGCCGGATGGCGGCCGATCGGCGCCTCCACCGTCCCGGAGGCCTGCCGCAAATGCCCCTGTACCACGGCCTCATACAGCCGCTTGAAGCTGTGCGCCTGGATCTGCTCGGCCAGCCCCTGATGGGCCCGGTCGTTCTTGGCCACGATAAGCAGCCCACTGGTGTTTTTATCGATGCGGTGGACGATCCCCGGCCGCAGCACCCCGTTGATACCGGACAGGCTCTCCCCGCAATGGGCCAGCAGGGCGTTCACCAGTGTGCCGTCGGGGTTCCCGGGAGCCGGATGCACTACCAGGCCCTTCGGCTTATTTACCACCAGCAGGTCGCTGTCTTCATAGACGATCTCGAGGGGAATATCCTCCGCCTTGGCCTCATATACCACCGGATCGGGGATTTGGACCAAGACCGTTTCCTCGCCCTTGAGACGGGTGTTCTTACCATAAGGGAACCGGCCGGCCGGATCCGTCACCCTCCCCTGTCCGATCCATTTCTGTACGGCGGAACGAGGGCTCCCGAGCAGTTCCGACACCGCCTGGTCAATCCGTTTTCCCGCCATCTCCGGAGGAATCGTCAGCAATTTGTCCTCCATCGGCAGCCTCCTTCGACGCGGCGGATACGTCTTTTCCGTCCGGACCGGCCGGCAGCTTCGCCGCCGGCTTGTCGTCATAAATGAAGAAAAAGAAAATCAGCAGCAGGACCGCGCCGATGACGACGCAGCAATCCGCAATATTGAAAATCGGGAACCCGATCCACGTTACCGAGATAAAATCCACGACATAGCCGCGGAAAATCCGGTCGATCAGGTTTCCGACACCGCCCGCGACGATCAGGATGCCGCTGACGGTGACGAGCTTATAGGCTTTGAAACGGCGGGAGAGCAGCATATAGAGGATGAAAGCCATAATCAGCGCGGTGACGGCGACAAAGACCCACCGCATCCATGGCCCTTGATTATGCCCGATCCCGAGCGCGATGCCGCGGTTTTCGCTGTAATGGAACTCCAGCACACCGTCGATCAGGGGAACAGGCACCCCGTCCCCGATCGTCCGGACCACCACCCATTTCACCAACTGGTCGACCCCGACGAGCAGGGCGATCAGGAGAATGACGATCAATTGAAACATAAGCTGCACGGCTCCTACTCGATGATGGCGGCACAACGCGCACAGAGCTCCGCATGGCCCGGCTGCTGTCCCACGGTTTCACTGTACGTCCAGCAACGGCTGCATTTGCCGCCCTGCGCATGGGCCACGCTCACACGCAGGCCTTCGGTCTCGCCCGCGGCATCTCCTTCGCCTTCCCCGGTGACGTCCACCTTCGACACAATCAGCACGGAAGGCAGCAATTCCCGGATCTCCTGCACGAACGCCAGGAGCTCCCCTTTACAGTGCAGCGTCACCTGGGCATCCAGAGACCCGCCGATCACTTTCTGCGCCCGTGCGGCTTCCAACGCCTTCTGCACGTCGTTGCGCAGGGCGTGGATACGCTCCCAGCGTTCCATGAACGCTTTATCCCGGACAGCCCCCCCTTTGGGCATATCATTGAAAAGGACGGACCGGGCATCGTCGTGTTCACCGTGGGGCAGATAGGACCAGATTTCTTCCGAGGTATAGGCGAGGATGGGGGCGACCAGCCTGGTCAGGGCATGCAGGATGCGGTAGATGACGGTTTGAGCGGCACGGCGGGTGACGCTGTCCGCCTTTTCCACATACAGCCGGTCCTTGAGCACATCGAGATAGAAATTCGACAGATCGACCACGCAGAAATGATGGATCCGATGGAAGGCCTCGTGGAAAGTGAAGCTCTCGTACGCCTCGCACACCCCGGCGGACAGCTCATCCAGGCGGGTCAGTGCCCAGCGGTCGATCTCCTCCAGCCGGTCTTCCGTCACGCTGTCCCGGTCGGGCCGAAAATCGGACAAGTTGCCGGGCGGTGTTGCGGATTTTCCGATAGGCCTCGGAGAGCTGCTTGAGGATATCCTTGGACAGACGGACGTCCACCCTGTAGTCGAGAGAGGCGACCCAGAGACGGAGGATATCGGCCCCGTAATCCTTGATGACCTCATCGGGGGCAATCGCGTTGCCGAGGGATTTGTGCATCGCCTTTCCCTCTCCGTCCACCACCCAGCCGTGGGTCAGCACGGCCTCATAAGGCGCGCGGCCCCGCCAGGCGACAGCGGTGAGCAGGCTGGATTGGAACCAGCCCCGGTACTGGTCGGCGCCTTCGAGATACAGGTCGGCCGGCCATTTGAGCTCGGGCCGCTCGTCGAGCACCGCCGCATGGGAAGAGCCGGAGTCGAACCACACGTCCATGGTGTCGGTTTCCTTACGGAAATGACGCCCGCCGCAATAGGGACACGCCGCCCCGTCAGGCAGGATCTCGTCCGCGCTGTGACGGTACCAGCCGTCCGATCCCTCCCTGGCAAACAGCTCCGAGACCGCGTCGATAAAGGACCGGTCGATGACCGGTTTGCCGCAGTCCTCGCAGTAGAAGATCGGGATCGGGACACCCCACAGCCGCTGGCGGGAGATGCACCAGTCGGTGCGTTCCCGCACCATGCCGGCCATCCGTTCCTCCCCCCAGGCGGGATGCCATTTGACCTGGTGGATGGCTTCCTCCACCTGATCCCGGAAACTCTCCACCGAGCAGAACCACTGATCAGTGGCGCGGAACAGGACCGGCTGCTTGCAGCGCCAGCAATGGGGATACTGGTGCTGGAGCTTCTTCATGGCGAACAAGGTCCCGTCCGCCTCCATCCGCGCGGCAATGGCCTTACTGGCGTCGCCGGTCGCCATTCCCGCGCAGATCGGCCCCGCCTCCTCCGTCATAAATCCCCGGTCATCGACCGGCACGACGATGGGCAGCTCCGGATATTTGCGGCAGACATTGAAATCGTCCACGCCGTGGCCGGGTGCCGTGTGCACACAGCCGGTGCCGCTCTCGAGAGTGACATGGTCGCCCAGGATGATGAGGGATTCCCGTTCGAGGAAGGGATGACGCGCCGTCATAGATTCGAGTTCCCTACCGGTAAAGGACGCGAGGACGGTATACTCCTCCCGCCCGGCCAGCTTCATGACCTCCTCGGTCAGTTCGGCCGCCAGAATGAAATTCTCCCCTTCGCTCTTCACCACCTGGTAGGTGAATTTCGGCCCCAGGCAGATCGCCACGTTGGCCGGGAGGGTCCAGGTGGTGGTGGTCCAGATCAGGAAGGAGGTCTTGTCCTTGTCGATCCCGGCCGCCGTCAGCAGGCCCTTGTCATCCTTGACCGGGAATTTGACGTAAACCGAATAGCACGGGTCCTCGGCGTACTCGATCTCCGCCTCGGCCAGGGCCGTTTGGCATTCCGGGCACCAATGGACCGGCTTGAGGCCTTTATAAATATACCCCTTCAGAGCCATTTCCCCGAACACCCGGATCTGCCTGGCCTCGAATTCCGGACGCAGGGTCAGGTAGGGATGCTCCCAGTCGCCCAGGATGCCCAGACGCTTGAACTGATCCCGCTGACCGTCCACATATGCCAGCGCAAACTCGCGGCAGATCTGCCGGAGCGCCAGTGGCTCGAGCGCGGACAGATCCCCTCCCGCCTTGGCCCGGGCCTTGAGCTCGATAGGCAGGCCGTGGGTGTCGAAGCCCGGCACATACGGCGCCTGATAGCCGGCCATATTGCGGTACCGCAGGATAAGGTCCTTGAGGATCTTGTTCATCGCGGTACCGATGTGGATATCGCCGTTGGCATAGGGCGGGCCGTCGTGCAGCACATACAGCGGTTTGCCCTCGTTCTTTTTCATCAGCTCTTCATACAGGTGCTTCTCGTCCCAATCCTGCCGCATCCCCGGCTCCCGCTGGGGCAGGCCGGCCCGCATGGGGAATTCCGTGACCGGCAGGTTCAGCGTTTTGTTGTAATCCTGTTCTTGCATCTGGGTGTGTCTCCTTTATACGGTCAGCGTTCGGACCTTTTTTTCTTAAAAAATCCCGGCTCCTCATCGGTGTCCTGAGAAATGTCGTAGTTTTCACCGAATTTGAGATCGGAAAAGCGGCTAGACGGCTTCGGCACCGCCGCCGCGGGCTCCGCCGCAGGCTCCGTCCCCTCTTCATCGAGGATCGGGATGTTCATCCGGAACGCGGCCACCGTCTGCTCATAGGCCACGGTATCGGGCGCTTTGGGAACCGCGATGGGAGCCGGCGCCTCCGAGGCTGCCGGAGCCGCCGCAGGGACAGTACTTTCCGCCGCCGGCCGTGACGGCTCTTCCGCCGCGGAAGGCGCCGCCTCCGGTTCGGCGGCGGGCGTCTCGTTCCCTTCGGTTTCGGAAGCGGCCTCGTCCTCCGGGAGCATGCCGATCAGAGACAAATGCTCCCGGTAAATCGACATCATCCGGTTTTTGAAGAGAGAGACCTCCTTTTTCACCCGCTCGAGCTCCCTTTCCTCGTCCACGATTTTGCGTTTGGCGGTTTCCTCGATTTTCTGCGCCTTGATATTGGCGTCGTCGAGGATCAGGCCCGCCTTGTGGTTGGCCTCACGCACCACGGTGTCGCCCAGCCGCTGCGCAGAGAGCAGCGCCGTGCGGATGCTGTCCTCGTCGTTGCGGTATTCCACCAGCTTATCCGCCAGCACCTGCAGCTTTTTGGAAAGCTCGTTTTTTTCGTTCAGAAGGGCTTCGACCGTGTCGGCGCAGCGGTCGATGAACTCATCGACCTCCGACGTTTTGTAGCCGCCCAGGGATTTGGTGAATTCAATACTGCGGATTTCCTGCGGTGTATACATGGGAATACCTCCTTATTGTTCACAGTCCGTTCTGTTATCGATATTTCTTGACGGTGATAAACAAGCGGCCCTTCCTGGTAGGCGGGCCGAGCGCGTCCACCAGGAACCGCCCCTCTCCCCTCACCGAGACCCGGTCCCCCTCCTTCACCGCGGCGCTGGCCGACAGGCAGGGGGCGTGATTGACCGATACCAGGCCCGCCGCGATCCTGCGGGCCGCTTCCTCGCGGGAGGATCCGATCATCACCTTGAGGACGGCGTCGAGGCGGGGGGAGGCCACGGTATCCCGCCTCTCCTCAAACTCCCGGCCGCCCGGCAGCTCTCCTTCATAGGGAAAGAGCACCTTGACCCCTTCCCCGCCCACCTTCTCCACCGAAGCGGCGAAATGGGCGGCGAGCTCCTCTTGCACATAGGCTACGGCCAGCCCCGGCCCGCAGACGATGTCCCCGACCGTCTCCCTCTTGACGCCGAGGGAGAGCAGGGTCCCCAGAAAGTCCCGATGGGTCAGGCCGACATCCCGCCGATAGGAAAATCCCAGCGCCAGCAGGGGAAACCCCGCCGGTTCCGGCTCCTGAAAAGAGGGAAACAGCCCCAACAGGGTACGTTCGGCATCCTCATACCCGCCCCAGAAAAGGAAGGGAACACCTCTGCAATGATGCAAGACGGCCCGCGCCACCGTCTGCTGGCGTTCATCCAGAAAGCCAACGAAGCGGGGACACGAGCGGATCTCACACAGGCGGACGGCGTCCTCCACACGAGCGCGAAGGAGCGCGTCTTCCGAAGCCGTATTAGAAATAGAGGCCATTGTTCTCGAGTTCGTCGAGCAGATCGCCCATGATGCCGACGTTGTAAGGGGTGATGATATAGGTGCAGTTGGCGACCTTCTTGATCTGGCCGTCATTGGCGTACGCCACGCCGCTGAGGAAATCCAGGATGCGGCGGGCCACGTCCTTGTTGGCCGATTCGAGATTGAGCACCACGGTGCGCTTGGCGTTGAGATGGTCGGCAACGGCGCTCGCATCCTCAAACCGCTCCGGCTTGACGAGCACCACCTGGAGCTGCGCAGTGGCGTGGATGTTCACGACCTTGTTGCTGCGTTTGGCATTATCCGCCGCAAACTGTTCCGGCGTTTCGGTGGCCTTGGAGACAAAATCCATATTCTCCTCCTGTTCCTCCTCGAAGTCGTCCTCGATTTCCGGATCAATAATGCCTTTGAGTTTATCAAACAGTCCCATGGTATTGCTCCTCCTGTTTTATTATACACGTTTTATAGCCGTCTGCCGAAAAGGGCCGACCCGATCCGGACAAGGGTTGACCCTTCCAGAATCGCCTGCTCATAATCGGACGACATCCCCATGGACAGCATATCCATACGTATATTATCTATGTTTTTGCCCCTAATGTCAATAAACAGTTTATACATCTGTGAAAAGACCCGTCTCTGCTCCTCTGGAGCGGTCAGAATGGGGGGAACCGTCATCAATCCGCGCACCCGGATTCCGGGCAGCGCCGCCATGGCATACAGCAGCTCCTCCAGCCGCTCCGGGGCCACCCCTGTCTTCTGTTCCTCCCCCCCGATGTTGACTTCGACGAGCACCTCAGTATATCCGTCCGGCAGGATTCTTGTATTGTCTTCCCGCAGGGAGGCCTGCGAAATGGCCTCCGCCAGCCGGAGGCTGTCTACCGACTCGATCATCCCCACCCGGCCCACGATCTGGCGGACCTTGTTGGTCTGCAGATGGCCGATCAGATGGACATCGACCCCGTCAAGGCGCAGCGCGTCCCGTTTTCCGAGGAATTCCTGCACCCTGTTTTCCCCGATATGGGTCACCCCCGCCCCGATAGCGGCGTTGATCCGCGCGGGCGGCACCGTTTTTGTCACGGCCAGCAAGGTGACGTCCTCCCGTTTTCGTCCCGCCGCGGCGCAGGCAGCGGCGATCCGCTCCTCGATCCGGCCGAGATTGTCCAGCACAAAACGGCTGTCTCCGTCCTCCGGGCGGTCAACGAATGATTTTTCCGTCATACAGATCCTTGCCTCCCACCACGATGTTGTCGTACAGCTTGAGATATCCGCTTTCATCGGTCTGTTCGCAGATGGAGTACCGGTCATGCTCGCTGTGGTACAAAACCTTGATCCGTTTGAAGGACAGGGCGTTTCCCACCCGGACGTATACCCCGGATTCCTGCTTGTCGTTGAACTGTATCGCCTCGTCGGGCACCCGGAGGCCTTCATACTCCTTGAGCTGGATCTGCACCTGCTCGATCCGGATGGAGGAGAGTTCCTTGGACATCTGGGAGCACTCGAAAATCACCGCCACCTGTCCCGCCCGGTCCTTATTGGTCGCCGCCACCCGGACGGGGATGGCCTGGTTGAGCACAAAGGGCAGGCGCACGGTCAGCTCCGCCCCCTCCTTCATCTGCGCGGCCTGTTCGACCGGCAGGACACAGGCGAGATACCAATCGTAATCTCCCACCACCTTGCCGATCCCGGACGCCGTGCCCGCCGTGGATCCGGCCAGTGCTTTGCCGACCTCCTCCGGCGTCAGATCGGCCGCTTTGTCGGCCGTCAGACTGGCCTCATAGCCGTCGATCCGGCTGACGAAGTACCCTGCGATGGGGGACCGGATTTCCGAGGTGGATTTGGAAAAGGAACCGGCCAGCGTGTCCCGGGCGCTCGTGAGCGCCGCGAGGCGGTCGTTGAAATTTTCCACCCGGCCGATGGTGATCTGCTGCCGGTTGAGCAGGGCCAGCAGATCGGCGCGAAGCTCCGGCATATTGAGGAAGGACGGGGACTGCGCCCCTTCGACAGCGGACAGCCAGGCCCGGTTCAGCTGCTTGTTGATCCCGCTGAGGTTCGCCCGGTTGGACGTGCCCTGGGCATTGATGGCGCGCAGGGTTTCGATCTCCTCATCCAGCAGATCGAGCTGCTGCTGCGAAAACGCATCGTTTTCGCTGGGAAACACGCGGGCAATGGTACCGTCTTTGGCCACCCGCCCCCCGTTTTCCGTCGTGTAAAACAGGTAGCCGTCCGCCCCTTGGCTGACCACCGTCTCATTGCGGATGGCCACCCCTTTGGTCTCGATCGTTTCATAGACCTTGTAACTGCCCACCGTCTCGACCTCGATGGTGGTGTTGAGGATCTGATAGGCCTGAAAACCCACGTATACAAGCAAAAAGAGGGACACCAACACGGTGATCAGACGTTTGAGGAAGGTATCCATGGCGTCCTCCTTTCATAGGCCAGCACACTGGCGACAATCCGTTCCGCCTCTTCGGCGAGAGCCCTTCCATCCGGCATTTCGTCCACATACAACGGTGCCAGCGGCATCCGCCGGAACCAGGAGAGCTGCCGTTTCGCATACCGCCGCGTCTCCTGCTTGAGTTTTTCCACCGCGTCCGACAGGGGGATTTCTCCCCGGAAATAGGGGGCGAGTTCCTTGTATCCGATAGCCTGCATCGCCGTCGGTGCGTCCTCGGAGGACAAAACCCGCTCCGCTTCCTCGAGCAGGCCCTGCTCCAGCATCCGGTCAACCCGGCGTCCAATCCGGTCATACAGGATCTGCCGGTCCCGGAAATCCAGCAGCAGACCGGCGCAGCGGTAACGCGGCCCGTCCCTCCGGGACAGGCGGTTCTGTTCGGTGATGGTCCGTCCGGTGACGGCGTATACCTCCAGCGCCCGCACAATCCGGCCGACATCATGCGGATGCAGGCGGCCGGCGGTGTCCGGATCGACGGCCCGCAGCTCTTCGAGGAGCCCTTCGCCGCCCTCCGTTTCCGCCCGTCCGCGCAGGGCGGCGCGCAGGGCTGGATCCCCCGCCCTCTCGGGGAAAACGAGATTGTCCGTCACCGCCTGGATATAGAGGCCGGTACCGCCGCAGAGGATAGGGAGCCTCCCTCTCTCTCCCACCCGGGCGATGGCGGCGTGGGCATCGGCCGCGTACTGCGCGACGCTGTAGGACGTGCAAAGAGGCAGGAAACCCAGAAGGTGATGGGGAATTCCCTCCATCTCCTCGGCCGTGGGACGGGCGGTGCCGATCCGAAGTGGTAAATAAACCTGCATGGAATCGGCCGACACCACTTCACCGTCCAGTCTCCGGGCCAGTTCCACCGCCAGCGCCGTCTTTCCTGAAGCGGTGGGCCCTGCCACCACCACCAGTGGCTGAAGTGTGTGCATGGCGGGATCTCCTTCCTGCGTCCGGCGGAAAATCGGGTGGGATTGGACTGTATCGATTGATTTATGTCCAGTGCCATATCCGGGGCCGCGGCCCCGGAATTTTGGGCAGTTTTAAACGTATGATTTTATAGCCACCCAAACTCCCGGGGGCCTCGGGCCCCCTTGTTGTATGGGCGTCGGTTTAGGAGATTCCGTACCCGCCGATTTTCATGAAGAGAAAA
>ERZ827101.2599-NODE-2599-length-15446-cov-2.885647_pt1 | contig 15446 bp, 15 predicted proteins | sample MGYA00519869_ERZ827101 | MGnify/ENA primary metagenome ERZ827101 (study PRJEB31778, sample SAMEA3449256) | human gut metagenome | biome: human gut; feature: human-associated habitat; material: faeces | place: United Kingdom | collected 2010/2012 ...
CTTGCGGAAGAAAATATCTGCTTCGCAGCTGCTTTCTGCCCCTGCAAACATGGTAAAATACCTCTTGGAAACCATCAGAGAAAAGACGAAGGGAGTTCGTATGGAAATTATCCTGCCAAAGGTGCTATATATCATTTTATTGCTGCTTGCGTGGATTGCGGCGTTGTTTTCGGGCATTGCCTTCGTTTACGGCATACAGCTTCGGAAAAGGGCGCGGGGCATCCTCGGCTGGTGCCTTGTGTTTGTCTGCTGTCTGTTTCTGATTTTCCTTCTGATGAAGGGACATATCACAGCAGGATGATAGGCTTGCAAATAAGACCGTTTTTGCGGTCTTTTTTTATTACAAAAATTTGCTTGACAGAATCGGACTACACTTGTAGTATAAAAGAAAAGGACTACAGCTGTAGGCTGGAAGGGGGGACTGGATATGGATTATAAAATTTCCGACAGCGAATGGAAGGTCATGGAAATTCTCTGGGAGAAGGGCGCAGCCACGCAAAGCGAGGTGATGGATGCCCTGACGGAGGGGTGGAACAAAAACACGGTGTATACCTTTCTGAGCCGTCTGGAGCATAAGGGACTGGTGGCGGCAGAGGGCAGTCCGAAGCGGTATGCGGCAGTCATCGGGCGCGAGGAATGTGTGAGACAGGAGGAGGAAAGCTTTCTGAACAAGGTCTATCATGGCTCGGCAGGAAAACTGGTGGCGGCGTTCGTGGAGGAGGGCAGGCTGACGGAGAAGGAGAAGGCAATGCTGAAGCAGCTTCTGGAGGGGATGGACGTATGACGAATCTATGGACAGTTCTGTATTTTACCCTCGGCATTACGCTGACGGGACTGATGCTTGTGCTTTTCAAGCGGCTGTTTCGGGATAAACTTTCCGCAAGATGGCATTATCTGGTGTGGCTGGTGCTTCTGGTGCGCGCCATTCTGCCCGAAAATCTGCGGTTTTTTTCGACAGGCTTTGCGCTGAATACGCTTTGGGTCTCATGGATGAAGCGTCTGCGTGCGGCGGTGGAGCTGGGGCGGAATTCGCTGTTATCCACGCCCTTTGGGATGGGCGGCGGCGAGGTTTCTATGCTGAAAAAAATGCCGTTTTCCGCATGGTCGCTGACGGATAGGCTATTTGCGGTCTATCTGGCAGGGGTGGCGGCGGTTTTGCTGTATGATACACTGCTGTATGCAAGGCTGCGGCTCGAAATTCGCAAGGGGGCGGCGGCAACGCCCTCCTTACGGGAGAAAATCAGAAAAACGGCGGAAAAATATGACCTTCCCACACAGAAAAGCGTGCGTATCTGCAAGGGAATCGAAACGCCGTTTCTCTGCGGCATGGTGCGCCCGATTCTGGTTGTGCCGGAAAGCATGGCGGAAACGATTGATGAAAAGGTACTTCTGCATGAAATGCTACATTTGAAGCATCATGATGTATTGGTGAATTTCCTGCTGCATCTGTTGCAGGCACTCAACTGGTTCAATCCGTTTGTTTATTGGCTGTGCCGCATCATCCGCAACGACAGCGAGGCTCTTTGCGACCAACGTGCATTGGAAAAGCTGCGCGGTGAGGAAAAACGGGAATACGGGATGCTTCTGCTTGATATGGCGGACAGCCGCTGTGCGAGCCGCATCGGGACAACTTCTATGGCGAACGGCGCGAGGAATATCAAAACGCGCATCGGGCGAATTGCGGATTTCGGGCGTGTGCCAAAGGGGGCAGCCTTTGCAACGGCGTGTATTACGGTGGTGCTTTGCCTTGCTTCGGTCAGCTTTGCCTATCAGCCCCAATATTTCGATACCTCCAAGGTGGAAACGGCGGAGGACTTGCGGCTGACACTGGAGGATGCGCGCCTGTTCGAGATTCCCTCGGCGGAAATGGCAATTTCGATTCTTTATGAGGCGTTTGAGGAACGAGATTTGGCGAAGCTTGCGCTGACCGTGCCGCAGGAGGAATTTGACACCTATCGGGATTGGGCGCTTGCGGAATACAAAGCGGCGGAGGACACCTATCATGCCCGTCTGGATTCCGGGACAAAGGCGGACTACAAATATCGCTTTTATGATTCGATGAAGGCGGAGGATTTTTATTTATTGGAGCAAAAGGAGAATGGCTCTGTAGATGGGGTGCTGCAGGTCAACGAGTTTGCGGAGGGTGAGAAGCCCATTACGCAGCACTTCCTGCACTTCCGCATCTTTGAGGAAACAAAGGGAAACTGGTCTGTCGCACTTCTGGGGGACGAAAGCAGACTTTTCGATGTTTACGGAGCTGTGAACTATGGGATATATAAGCTGGAGGAGGAAATGGCGCAGGGCGCATATCGGCAGGTTGGCGATTGGAGGGTCGCGGATGCGGCGTATTGTCGGCAGTGGGGCTTCCTTTTCGGTAGCAACGATGTGATGAATAGTCTGCTTGGCATAAATCAGGAGATGCAGTTCAATGAAACGCTTGCGCCGTTTGCGACCCACGCCGCCTATCTGGAATACACGGGCACGGCGTTAAGGGAAAAGCAGAACGTATTGGTTGCGATTGCTTGTCCGCAGGAGATGAAGGAGGATGACTATTGGGAGAACATCGACAGCTTTGTGGTTGGTAGCGGCGGCAGCAGCTCCGCGGGCGTGGCATGGGAGATTATCAGCACAGACGAGGATTGGGACGGCAGAATTTCCTTTGCGGAAGGAGAGGACAGCGACAATCTGGCGGATGCCTTTGCCCGCCTGGAAACGCCCTACGAGGTGCGGCTGTATACGAATCATAAGGAATTACTGGAAACGATTCCGTTGAAGGGGGGTGCATTGGATGCAGGAAACAATCCTACAAAAGGAAATAACACAGGAAAAAGCAGCACAGGAGCGGAAAACAAGTGAAGCCATCGGCAATATCCGTACGGCAATGCTTTTGTTTCTGATTGATATTCACATCCTCGGCTTCGATATCATCCCCGATTTTGTCGGCTGGATGAGCATGCTCGGCGCGGTGGAGCTGCTGACGGGCAAGGTGAAGGGGATAGAGCGCATCCGCACCTTTGGACGCGTTATGCTTGGGTATGAGCTGGCAATGGTCGTGCTCAATTATATCGGCGGCATGCTGCCGTTTTATGACCTCATCATGGGCTATGTCGGGATTTTCATTCTCTGCATCCGCATGTATTTTATGTATATCATACTGACTGCGGCGGCGGAGGTCGGCATGGTAGAGGGCGGCGAGGAAAAGACGATACAGGGCATTTGCCGCAGCCGAAGCCTTGTGCTTCTGGCAGAGCTGACGCTTCATCTTTACGCCGCAATGCAGGGAACGGAGAGCATCGGCGGCTGGGGAATTCTGCTCTTTGGCGGCTATGTGGTGTTCTATCTTGCGTGCATCGTGTATCTCTCCTTTTTGAAGGAGGAGGTGCAGAAGCAGGAGAAAAAGCGGACAGAAATAACAGAAACGGCATAAATAAAAGCCTCCATTACGGAGGCTTATTTTAATGCTTATGTATTTTCTTTTTCTTTTGGTGCAGGATTCACGAAGGAAAGCAGCAACACCGCCGCAACGATGAAAACAAAGCCGATATAATCAATAAATTCCAGATGAACCTTAAGCCACACAACGGAAACAACGGTAGATGCCAGCGGCTCTGCGGAGGCGTAAAGGCTGCTCTTGGTAGGCCCGATGTATTTTACGCCGTTGAGGAACATCAGATAGGGGATGGTTGTGCCGAAGATGACGATGAAAACCATTGCCAGCACGGTGGAGGTGTTCCAGTTGCCTGCGTAGTCCCACGAGGGATGCACAAAGTGCATCACGAAGCTCAGAACCAGTATCGACCACCCAATCAGGAGCATTGCATCATATTTTGCCAGAAGGCGCACAGGATAAACCGTATAAAACGCAAGCGCAATGGAGGAAAGCGCCCCCCAGAATAATGCCTGCGGCGAAAGGCTCAGGCTTTTCAGATTGCCATGCGTTGCCAGAAGGATTGTCCCGACCAGACAGCCGAAAACGGCGATACATTCCAGCTTTGTCGGCAGCTTTTTCTCCCGAAATGCCAGATAGACCACAATCAGCACCGGCGCGGTATATTGCAGAACGGTTGCGGTTGCGGCATTGGAATGGGCAATGGCGGCAAAATAGCCATACTGCATGAAAAGCATGCCGCCCAGCGCAAAGATGATGATGCCGATTCTATCCTGCCTATCCATCCAGATGGAAAAAACACCGCCGTGCTTCACCTGATAAAACACCAGAAGCAGCAGCCCTGTCAACAGACAGCGCGCAGAAACGAGCCATTCCGGCGAAATGCCTGCCTGATTGAAAAGATATTGCCCAACGGCACCCGAAACGCCCCAAAGACAGGCACTCAGAATACAGAAAACAGACCCAATCCATACTTTGCTTTTGATTCTCATGCAATCACCCTATAAAAAATTACTACATTATATTTACCGGAAATTTCCACTTGAAATTGTATTTTTTCGGAAACTGATTTCATACTATCATGTTCATTTTTAAAAGTCAATGTTCCTAAAATTGCAAATAAAAAAAGATTTCGATTGAAAAAATTGATTGCAGATTTTGCATAGATTTAACAAAAGTATGATTTTTCATTTAACCTTTCTGCCCTATACTCTTAACTGTAAACGAAAGGAAAACAGAAAAAAAGGAGAGAAATGAATATGAAAAAGGTATTTGCAGTTGCTTTGGCAATGACAGTAGCAGTCGGAATGTTAGCAGGCTGCGGCAGCAACGACAGCGCACAGGGCGGCGCGGCAGACGGCACGATTACGGTTGTTTCCCGTGAGGATGGCTCCGGCACAAGAGGCGCATTTATCGAGCTGTTCGGCATTGAAGAAAAAAACGACGCAGGTGAAAAAATCGACAACACCACAGACACAGCGGAAATCACAAACAGCACAGCCGTTATGATGACAACCGTAGCAGGCAATGATAACGCCATCGGCTATGTTTCCCTCGGCTCCTTGAATGATTCCGTAAAGGCACTTTCCATTGATGGGGTCGAAGCATCTGCTGATAATATTAAAAACGGCACCTACGCAGTCGCAAGACCCTTCAATATTGCAACAGGCAAGGAGGTCAGCGAGGTGACCAAGGATTTCATCAGCTTCATTCTGAGCGAGGATGGGCAGGCAGTTGTTGAGGAAAACGGATACATCAGTCAGGGCAATACGGGTGCATTCAAAAGCACCGAAGCAGAAGGCAAAATCGTTGTGGCAGGTTCTTCTTCCGTAACCCCTGTGATGGAAAAGCTGAAGGAGGCATACCTTGCCATCAACCCCAATGCAACGATTGAGGTACAGCAGTCCGATTCCACAACAGGCATGACCTCTGTAATGGAGGGCATGTGCGACATTGGCATGGCATCCAGAGAGCTTAAGGACAGTGAACTGGCGGCAGGACTGACCCCGACAGTGATTGCGATGGATGGTATCGCAGTTGTGGTAAACCACAACAACACAGTTGACAATCTGACAAGCGAACAGGTGAAGGAAATCTTCACAGGCAAGCTGACAGATTGGTCCGCTGCACAGTAACAAGGTTCCCAAGTATGAAGGGGGAAATGAAATGAAGGAAGCTGTAATGAAATGGGTGTTCATGGCTGCTGCGGCAGTATCCATTCTCGCAGTTGGATTGATTTGTATATTCCTGTTTGCCAATGGCGTGCCTGCCATTGGCAAAATTGGCGTAGCGGATTTTCTTCTGGGGAAAACATGGAAGCCCGGAAATAATATATATGGCATCTTCCCGATGATTGTCGGCAGTGTGTATGTCACCGCGGGGGCAATTATCGTTGGTGTGCCGCTTGGCATTCTCTGTGCGGTTTTTCTGGTGTGGTTCTGCCCGAAGCGGCTGTATAAAATCATCAAGCCTGCGGTAGAGCTTCTGGCAGGGATTCCCTCCATCGTCTATGGTTTTTTTGGTCTGATGGTGCTTGTGCCCATCATGCAGAGCCTCTTTGGCGGCGGCGGCAAGGGGATTCTGACCGCATCCATTTTGCTGGGGATTATGATTCTGCCGACTATCATCGGTGTTTCGGAAAGCAATATCCGCGCCGTTCCCATGAGCTATTACGAAGGCTCCTTAGGGCTGGGGGCAACGCATGAAAGAAGCGTATTCTTCGCTGTGCTGCCTGCGGCAAAGCAGGGGATTCTGGCAGGGGTTGTGCTTGGTATCGGGCGTGCCGTCGGGGAAACCATGGCGGTTGTCATGATTGCAGGGAATCAGCCTGTTCTGCCCGACAGCATTTTCAGCGGTGTCCGCACCATGACGGCGAATATCGTTATGGAAATGGGCTATGCAACGGATTTGCACAGAGAAGCCCTGCTTGGTACGGCGGTGGTGCTGTTCGTATTCATCCTGATTATCAATCTGAGCTTCTCGCTTTTGAAAAGGAGGGCTGACTGATGCAGGCAATCAATCAACAAAGCAGGAGAGAAAGGCTGGCTGCCTATCGCAGAAACCCGTTTTCGCTTTTTCTGGCGGCACTGGTAACGCTTTCTGCGGTGATTACACTGGCAGTGCTGATTTCTCTGATTATCTATATTTTATATAAGGGGATTCCGAATTTAAAGCCATCCCTGTTTGCGTGGAATTACAATACCGAAAATGTTTCCATGATGCCCGCGATTATCAATACACTGAGCATTACGGCAATGACGCTGCTGTTCTCGGTGCCTGCCGGTATCTTCGCCGCGATTTATCTGGTGGAATATGCAAAGCGCGGCAACAAATTTGTTTCCGTCGTGCGCATGACAACAGAAACGCTTGCAGGGATTCCATCTATCGTGTTTGGTCTGTTCGGGTATCTGTTTTTTAATATTTATCTGAAATGGGGCTACTCCATTTTGGGCGGCGCGCTGACGCTTTCCATCATGGTGCTGCCGCTGATTTTAAGAACAACGGAGGAGGCACTTCGTTCTGTTTCGGATACCTACCGTGAGGGCAGCTTCGGGCTTGGTGCAGGGAAGCTGAGAACCGTATTTCGTATTGTACTGCCTTCCGCAGTGCCGGGGATTCTGGCAGGGGTCATTCTTGCCATCGGGCGTATCGTCGGGGAAACGGCGGCTCTGCTCTATCCCGCAGGCACAGCGCCGCAGGTGGCAGATGGGCTGTTTTCCTCGGGGCGCACGCTGGCGGTACACATGTATGCCCTCTTGAATGAAGGGCTTTATACGGAGCAGGCGTATGCCACAGCAGTTGTGCTACTGGTTCTGGTGGTCTGCATCAACGCATTGTCCTCCTTTGTTGCAAAGAAAGCCGGTGTGAAAGAGAAATGACGGAAGTGAAAAGAGAAATGAAAGAAAAGGAAAAAAGTATGAATCAGACAAAGCTATCTGTATCCAATCTGGATTTATATTATGGTAATTTTCATGCGCTGAAAAACATCAATCTGGAGCTGCCGGAAAAGGAAATTACAGCATTCATCGGGCCCTCCGGCTGCGGCAAATCCACTCTGCTCAAGAGTCTGAACCGTATGAATGATTTGATTGAGGGCTGCCGCATCACAGGGCAGGTGCTTCTGGACGGCGAGGATATCTATAAGGGCATGGATGTGAATTTGCTGCGGCGCAGAGTCGGCATGGTGTTCCAGAAGCCGAACCCGTTTCCGATGAGCATTTATGATAATATTGCCTATGGTCCCAGAACGCATGGCATCCGTTCCAAGGTAAAGCTGGATGAGATTGTGGAAAAGGCACTGCGCGATGCCGCCATCTGGGATGAGGTGAAGGACAGACTGAAAAAGAATGCCCTCGGCATGAGCGGCGGGCAGCAGCAGCGGCTTTGCATTGCCAGAGCCTTGGCGGTGCAGCCGGAGGTGCTTCTGATGGATGAGCCGACCTCCGCCCTTGACCCTATTTCCACCTCTCGTATTGAGGAGCTGGCGTTGAAGCTGAAGGAGGATTACACCATTATTATGGTAACGCATAATATGCAGCAGGCAACCCGTATTTCGGATAACACCGCCTTCTTCCTGCTGGGCGAGGTTGTGGAGTATGATAATACGGAGCAGTTGTTCTCCATTCCGAGAGACAAAAGAACAGAGGATTACATTACGGGGAGGTTTGGTTAAGCTATGGTACGCAGTCGTTTTGATGCTCAGCTGGAGCAATTAAATGTAGAGCTGATTAAAATGGGGGCATTATGCGAGGAGGCAATTACGGCTTCTGTTTCTGCCCTGATGAAATATGACCGCACGGTGGTGCAGATGGTCTTTGAAAAGGATAACGAGATTGACCACATGGAGCGTGATATTGAAACCTTCTGCATGCGCCTGCTTTTGCAGCAGCAGCCGGTAGCAAGGGATTTGCGGACGATTTCCTCCGCCCTGAAAATGATTTCCGATATGGAGCGTATTGGTGATCAGGCAGGGGATATTGCGGAAATCATGCTAACGCTCGGCGCACAGGATACGCAGAGCAAGCTGCATATTCAGGAAATGGCACGCGCAACGGTAAAGATGGTAACGGATGCAGTGGAATCCTTTGTGAAAAAGGACTTGACACTGGCGCGTTCTGTTATGCAGTATGATGATGTGGTGGATGGTCTGTTTGATAAGGTGAAGGAGGAGCTGATTCGGCTGATTCTCGAAAATCGGGAAAACGGCGAATTCTGCATTGACCTTCTGATGATTGCAAAATATCTGGAAAGAATCGGTGACCATGCAACAAATATTGCAGAGTGGGTAGAATTCTCCATCACGGGGCAGCATGTTATCGCGGAGGAGGAACGTGCATGATTACCTACGAGGAAATACGAAAAAATGAGGACATCCGCACCTATATCCAAAGTGCGGATGAAGCCCTTGCGGCGCTTGGCTTTACGGAACATTCCTTTGCGCATGTGACGAAGGTAGCGGAATCGGTGAAATATATTCTGGAAACGCTTGGGTTTTCCGCACATGCGGTGGAGCTGGGCATGATTGCGGCATATCTGCACGATATCGGCAATCTGGTCAACCGTGCGGAGCATTCGCAGAGCGGCGCAGTGATGGCGTTCCGTATTCTGGACAGGATGGATATGCCTGTGGCGGATATTGCGACGATTGTAGCCGCCATCGGCAACCATGATGAAGGGACGGGCGTACCCGTCAATGCCATTGCGGCAGCGCTGATTCTGGCGGATAAAAGCGACGTGCGCCGCAGCCGTGTGCGCAATCCTGAGAAAAAAACCTTTGACATCCATGACAGAGTCAATTACTCTGTAGAAAAGTCCCTTTTGAAAATCAACCGTGAGCATAGCCTGATTAAGCTGAAATTATCGGTTGATACGCATTATGGCTCTGTGATGGATTATTTTGAAATCTTTCTGGAACGAATGGTGCTGTGCCGCAAGGCGGCAGAAAAGCTGGGACTGCAATTTAAGCTGATGATTAACGAACAATCTTTGATTTGAGGTGGAGGAGATCCCATGCTGATTTATTTGGTAGAAGATGACAACAGTATCCGTGAGCTGGTGGCGTATACGCTGCACAGTGCGGGATTTGAGGCGGAAGGCTTTGAGAGACCTTCTGCTTTTTGGCGCGCCTGCGCCGAAAGACGACCGGATTTGGTTTTGCTTGACCTGATGCTGCCGGAGGAGGACGGCATCAGTATCTTGAAGAAGCTGAGACAGGCACCCGAAACGGCAAAGCTCCCGATTTTGCTTCTGACGGCAAAAAGCAGTGAATATGATAAGGTGCTGGGATTGGACAGCGGCGCGGATGATTATGTGGCGAAGCCCTTCGGCATGATGGAGCTGCTGGCAAGAGTGAAGGCACTTTTGCGCCGCACGGAGCAGGCAGAGAGCGAGGAGGTCTATCGCCTTGGCACGCTTTCCGTGAATAAAACAAGGCACGAGGTATATGCGGCAGGGCAGGAGGTTACGCTGACGCTCAAGGAATTTGATTTGCTTTGTCTGCTTCTGGAAAACAAGGGACGCGTGCTGACGAGAGACCAGCTTTTAAACCGCATCTGGGGCTATGGCTTTGATGGAGAAAACCGTACTGTGGATGTGCATATTCGTACCCTGCGGCAGAAGCTGGGGGAATGTGGTGAATATATCGAAACGGTGCGCGGGGTAGGCTATAAAGTAGGTGGAAATATATGACGAATCGTATTTTTCGGGCAATTTTTCTGGTGGCGGCGGCAGTTATGCTTGCCGTTTCCCTGCTGACCATGGGGATGATGTATCAGTTTTCCGCGGAGGAAACGACAGAAAAGCTGCAAAGAGAGACAGAATATATTGCCTGTGGCATTGAAACGGACGGCGTGCGGTATCTGGAGAAAATCAAGGACGCAGAAACGAGAATCACTTGGGTTGATGCAGATGGGACAGTGCTGTATGATTCCTCCGCGGATGCATCCGAAATGGAGAACCACAGCGACCGTGAGGAAATAAAGGAGGCCATGCAAAGCGGCGAGGGCAACAGCAAGCGCATTTCCGCAACGCTTTCCGGACAGACGCTTTACCATGCGGAACGACTGACAGATGGGACGATTCTGCGGCTTTCCGTGGAAACGATGAGTGTGGTGGCGGTATTTCTGACGATGGCATTTCCGTTGGTGCTGATTCTGGCAATGATGATGGCGGTTTCCGTTTTTCTTGCCTTCCGCACAGCAAAAAATATCACAAGCCCCATCAATGAGATTGATTTGGAGCATCCCGAACAGGCGGAGGTTTATGAGGAACTGACACCGCTTTTGCGGCGAATTGCCGTGCAGAATCGGGAAATCCACCGCCAGATGGCAGAGCTGAAGCGCAGAAAAGAGGAATTCGATACGATTACCTCGAATATGCAGGAGGGTCTGCTTGTGATGGATGGCGAGGGGGATATTCTTTCCTATAACGCCGCGGCGAAAACGCTTCTGGGTGTGGATGCCGTAACGGAGGGCGAAAATATTTTTTCTCTGAACCGCAGTGCCGCTGTGCGCCGCAGTGTGGAGGGCGCGCTGGCAGGGGAGCACCGAGAGGAGCGGCTGGAGGCAAACGGCAGAATCTGCCAGATTTTCGCAAACCCCGTTTTTCGGGAGGAGGAGGTTGCCGGCATGATTCTGGTGCTTCTGGATGCAACGGAAAAGGAGGAGCGCGAGCAGCTTCGGCGCGAATTTACCGCCAATGTTTCCCATGAGCTGAAAACACCGCTGACCTCGATTTCCGGCTTTGCGGAGATTATGAAAAACGGCATGGTGCCGCCTGCGGATATGGGAAAATTCGCAGAAAAGATTTATAACGAGGCGCAGCGGCTGATTGCGCTTGTGCAGGATATCATCAAGCTTTCCAAGCTGGACGAAAAGGACACGAGCCTCTGCGAGGAGGAGGTCGAACTGGATGCACTGGTGCAGGAGGCATGCGAACGCTTACAGCCTGCAGCGGAAAGGAAGCGCGTAACCCTTTCGGCGGAGACCGAACCGATTCTGTTTCGCGGCGTGAAACAGGTGCTTTCCGAAATGATATACAATCTCTGCGATAATGCCATTCGCTATAACAAGGAGGGCGGCGCGGTTTTTGTCACCCTGAAGCAGAAGGCGGACAGGATTTCCCTTACCGTAAGGGATACGGGCATCGGCATTGCGAAGGAGGAGCAGGGGCGGATTTTCGAGAGATTCTACCGTGTGGACGCAAGCCGCTCTGCGGAAAACGGCGGCACAGGCTTAGGGCTTTCTATTGTCAAACATGGTGCGGCACTGCATAACGGAAAAATTTTTATCGAGAGTGAAATCGGAAATGGGACAAGCATTGAGATTTCCCTGCCATATTCAATAAATTGAATATACGAAAAACATACTGAAAACCCCTTCTCTGTTTTCCTCAGGAGAGGGGTTTTTTTCGTGGAGTGAAAACGCATGGGGAGGGGGTTCTGTCTCCGGTGAAAAAATGGGCGAATTAGACAAAGTAACCGGCGTGGCGACCCATCGGAAAAGCATAAAAAACAGGGGAAGGGAGGTGGAAATCTTTGGTTGGTTTTCTGTATACATTATCTTGCATGCGAAATAAGGTTGTGCTAGAATGATAGCGAGAGTGAGAATATGAGGAGCAATTTTAGGGGAAATGAGCGTATGGTTCCGCATATCAGGGTACACCTTTTGGATGTGCGCTTTTGTTGGGTAGTATATTTAGAAAAAAAGGTGAAGGTTATGAGCAAGTTTGAAAGTAATGTACAGTACATCAAATATCTGGTAAACAGGGAATGCGCGAGCCGCTTCTTCAATGGGGAGCTGGATAAGGAAATCAATATGGAAAAGGAGATTGCGGAAGCGATCATTCCGGGGCCAAAGGCATCCTTCCGCTGCTGTATTTATAAGGAGCGCCATATTATTGAGGACCGTGTGCGTCTGGTTCTGGAGCCGACAGAGGGCGACCGTGTAATCAACGTGCTGGATTCCGCCTGTGACGAATGTCCGATTGACCGTTTCGTGGTCAGCGATTCCTGCCGCGGCTGTCTGGGGCATAAATGTCAGGAGAATTGTCCGAGGCACGCCATTTCCATTGTAAACCACAGAGCATATATCAATCAGGAGCTTTGCATTGAATGTGGCCGCTGTAAGCAGGTTTGTCCCTTTGGTGCCATCAGTGAGGTTATGCGTCCGTGCATGCGTGCCTGCTCCGTCAATGCGGTCAAGATGGATGAAAACAGAAAAGCGATGATTGACCATGATAAATGTATTTCCTGCGGTGCCTGCGTGCAGCAGTGCCCCTTTGGTGCGATTGTGGATAAATCCTTTGTTATGAACGTGCTGAATCTTCTGCGCGATTCCTGGAACAACACAAGCTATCACGTTTATGCGGTGGTTGCGCCTGCGGTTGCCAGCCAGTATACAGGCATCAAGGTTGGGCAGGTGTTTGCCGGCATTAAGGAGCTTGGCTTCTATGATGTGGTTGAGGCGGCGATTGCCGGTGATATGGTTTCCGTTGAGGAAGCAAAGGAATTTGTGGAAACCATTGAGGAAAAGAAATGGAAAACAACCTCCTGCTGTCCTGCCTTTGTGGAATATGTAAGAAAAAATCACCCCGAATATATGGATCATGTATCCACCGTGGTTTCTCCTATGATTGCCATGGCAAGAGCCATCCGCGCGAAGGATAGAAAGGCGCGTATCGTCTTTATCGGGCCCTGCACGGCGAAAAAGGTCGAAATCAAGCAGGATGACGTAAAGGGCGCAGTGGATTATGTGCTGACGTTTGAGGAGCTGCGTGCCATCCTTGACGCAAGAGGATTGGAGCTGGCGGAAATGCCGGAGATTACCGCAGGGGAGCCCTCCTCCTACGGACGGATTTTTGCAAGAACGGGCGGCGTGGCGGAAAGCGTGCGCCGTGTGGCAAAGCTGGAGGGCATTGAAACGGAAATCAACCCCATCCGCTGCAGCGGCATTGAGGAATGTATCAAAACCATGAAGCTGGCATCCTTCGGCAGATTGGAGGAAAACCTCATTGAAGGCATGGCGTGCAAGGGTGGCTGCACAAACGGCGCAGCGTCCATCTTTCATGACCAGAGAGGGATTCAGCGAGTGAATGATTTCAGCCGCCTTGCGCTGACGGATAACCCAATGGAAGGGATTCGCGGCTATGATATGGCAGGCGTGAATATGGAACGCGAATTTCCTGAGCTGGAAAAAATGAAGGAGGTTACCGCAGGCGAGAAAAAAGCCAAGAAGCAGGCGACCGCAAAAGCGAAAAAGGAAGCGATTGCAAAGGGCGAGGTGGAATAACCCCTTTGTATACAGCATAAAAATAACCCCGAATTTCAAGCAGAACGCTTGGGTTCGGGGATTTTTTGCATAAAAGGAAAATAAAAAAGACCGAAGCGAAAAACCTCGGTCTGAAATGAGTCATCCGGGACTCGAACCCGGGACACCTGGATTAAAAGTCCAGTGCTCTACCAACTGAGCTAATGACCCGCAACGAAAATTAGTATATCGCAGGAGAGGGGTTTTGTCAACAGCTTTTTTGGGAAAAGCGGAAGTTTTTTTATTTGTGCAAATTCTGCGCGGCTTTGGGGCGTATTTTTTCCGAACCTTAAAGAAATCGTAAGAGAAAGCAGTTTTTTTTGTCGGAAAAACGTGATATGCTATAAAAAATGTGTAAAGGAGACATAGGAAATGGAAGAATTTAACATTCTGGTTTGTGATGATGACCACAGTATTGTGGATGCGATAGAAATATATCTGAAGCAGGAAGGCTATCGTGTCATCAAGGCGTATAACGGCTTGGAGGCATTGAAGGCGTTGGAGGAAACGAAATCCATCTGATTATACTGGATATTATGATCCCGCAGCTGGATGGGCTGCAAGCAACGGTGAAAATCAGGGAAATCTGCAATATTCCCATTCTGATGCTTTCCGCAAAATCCGAGGATACGGATAAGGTACTGGGGCTGAATTTCGGCGCGGATGATTATATTACCAAGCCGTTCAACCCGTTGGAGCTTCTGGCGCGCGTGAAAAGCATGATGCGCCGCTATACCTCCTTGGGCAGCATTGCCGAGAAGAATAACGTGATTCGTATCGGGGATGTGGAGCTGGATAAGGACGCGAAGGAGGTGCGCGTAAATGGCAAGCTGGTGAAGATGACGGCGACGGAATACGGCATTTTGCAGCTTCTGATGGAAAACGCAGGGAAGGTATTTTCGATTGATGAGATTTACGAAAGGGTCTGGAATGAATCCTCCTTTTCGCCGGAAAATACCGTTTCCGTACATATTCGGCGGATTCGGGAGAAAATCGAAATTAACCCGAAGGAACCAAGATATCTGAAGGTGGTGTGGGGCATTGGCTACAAAATCGAAAAAATCTAAGCTGTATCGACTGAGATATAAGGGAATTGCGGTGTTTCTTTTTTTCACCTTTGCGGTGTCGATTTTCTTCTGCGGCATTGTGGGCGTGAATATTTCCAGAAACTGGAGTTGGGATGTCATCAATGCAGATACGGTCTATGATACGGAGAAATTCCGCGAGGCCTTCAGCCGTACGCTTGACCGAGCGGTGCAGGCGGATATTTATTATCAGAATGAAGACCGCGTTTCCAAGGGCGCAGCGGTTGACCGCAATGACCTACTGAACGGCTTCAAGCGCTATTACGGCATTATCGACGGCATTATTACGGGCAATACGGAAATCAATGCCGCCTATGACGGGCTGCTTCTGCATGGAGAGATTCCCGAAAGCCTGCAAGGAAATTTGGAGGAATATCGGAATCTGGTGGAAAGCCGTCTGCCTGCTTATTATAAAATGTATATCCAGAGACAGCTGGATGAATATAAAAACTGCATCCGCTATCTGGCAGGGGTCAGAAACTTCCTATATTATGTAGAGGATGAAAACGGCAATGTTGTCGGCGGCAATGCCGCGAAGGGCGAAATCAGCCAGGAGGCGCGCACGCTTGTGCTTTCCGCAGGCTTCAGCAGCGACCATCTGGGCGAAAATCCGTATTATTTTGATACCTACGAGAATCCTGTTCTGGAAAAAAGCAATTTCAAATTTTA
>ERZ827101.2606-NODE-2606-length-15386-cov-13.415172_pt1 | contig 15386 bp, 9 predicted proteins | sample MGYA00519869_ERZ827101 | MGnify/ENA primary metagenome ERZ827101 (study PRJEB31778, sample SAMEA3449256) | human gut metagenome | biome: human gut; feature: human-associated habitat; material: faeces | place: United Kingdom | collected 2010/2012 ...
CCATCTTGCGCAGCTCGTCCACATAGCGGAAGCGGTTATCCCACACGCTCTCGGTGATGGTGGAGGTACCCTTTGCCACGCTGAGCAGCACACCCATCAGGGGCTGCATATCGGTGGGGAAGCCCGGGTGAGGCATGGTATTGATCTTCAGCGGCAGGATATCGCCCTTGCGGGAGACGCGGACGGAATCATCGAATTCCTCCACATCCACACCGGCACGGCGGAGCTTTGCTGTGATAGGCTCCAGATGCTTGGGGGTGACATTTTTGATCAGAACGTCACCGCCGGTGGCAGCAGCGGCAACCATGTAGCTGCCCGCCTCAATCTGGTCAGGGATGATGCTGTAAGTGCAGCCGTGCATCTTTTCCACGCCGCGCACCTTGATCACATCGGTGCCGGCACCGCGCACATCCGCGCCGCACATATTCAGGAAGTTTGCCAGATCAACAACATGGGGCTCCTTGGCGCAGTTTTCCAGAATGGTCTGGCCCTGTGCCATCACAGCGGAGAGCATACCGTTCATGGTAGCGCCTACGCTGACCTTATCAAAGAAGATATGGGCACCGTTCAGTTCCTTGGCACGCACGGTGATCATGCCGTAGTCCACGCTGTCCTCTGCACCCAGTGCGCTGAACACCTTGAGGTGCTGGTCGATGGGGCGGGGGCCCAGATTGCAGCCGCCGGGCATGGCCACCTGTGCCTTGCCAAAGCGGGAGAGCAGCGCACCCAGGAAGTAGTAGCTGGCACGCATCTGGCGGGACAGATCGTCCGGGACGTTGGTGCTGTTCAGGTGGGTGGTGTCGATCTCGTAGGTATTGCGGTTCAGCATCTTGATGCTGGCACCCAGGGTGCTCAGGATCTTCAGGCTGACTGCCACATCACTGATGTCCGGCAGGTTTTCGATCACACAGACATCTGCCGCCAGAATGGTGGCAGGCAGAATGCCCACAGCCGCATTTTTTGCACCGGAAATGGTAACTTCGCCATGCAGGGGCTTGCCGCCCGTAATAACAAACTTTTCCAATTTTATAATCTCCTTGTCGCAGGCCCGCCAGCGGCAGGGCCACTCAGGGTTCTTGCTTGATCTCTCCGCGCACCGCTGGGCACACACCCTCACGATACAACTATCTTATTATACACAACTTCGGGCAAAAAGCAAAGCCCCCTTTTCCCCTGCCCGATTATTTTCTGTTTTGCCCAGAATCTGCGGAGATATTCGACATTTTTGTTTCTTATTTCAAAAATTTTACAATCAGCGCCCCTTACCAGACGCAATCCTCGCTGCAAGTCTCCTTGATCCAGCCCAGCTGATAGGCCTTGACCAGCTGTTTCAGGTCGTGCACCCGCTCCCGCAGGGTCTCTCCCTCGTCCGTCTCTTCCACCAGAATGCGGTGGTTCTCCGTTTCCAGTATGTTCTTCTGCGACACGATGTCGATGTTTTCGTTCACGGCCTTTTCGGCACTGACAAAGGGCTGATGGGTCCGCAGGGACATGGTGCGGCTGGAGTACACCAGTGTGTACCCTGCAATGCCGGTCTTTTCATGGTAGGCGCGGCAGAACCCGCCGTCAATGACGACCAGACGGCCCCCGCCCTTGATGGGGCTCTCGCCGCTCTTCTCCCGCACCGGCACATGGCCGTTGACGATGTGGCTGGTGCCGGGCAGACCAAATTCCGCCAGGATGCGGCGGCAGGCGGCCTCTTCATTGTACCATGTATAATAGGGGTCCTTGACTTCCTCATGGGTAGCGGGGTCGGCAATATACAGCCGCTCAAAGGTGGTCATGGCGCTGCGGCCGAACAACGGCGACAGCTTGCCGCACCACAGATACCACAAAAAGTCCTGACCGCTCCGCCGGGCCGCGCTGCCCTCGGGGGCAAAGTAGCCGCGGCGTGCCCGCTCGTCACAGTAGTCCATCAAGCCGCGGCCCGAGTAGTTGTGTCCCTCGAACCGCTCCACGGCAAAGCTGCCGTTTTTGGTCATGGGCACCACGCCGTGGTAGAGCAGGTTGCCGTTCTCGATGTGGTAAACGCTGCCCTTGGCATACAAAAATTCCACATGCTGCTGCAAACGCTCGCTCTGCCGGAAGGATTCCACCAGCTTGCGGAGCACCAGCCGCTCATCATCATTCAGGGCGGCGGGGTCTGCCGGGTCAACGGTGGGGAAGCTGGTGTCCCGCAGGGGGTATGCCTGCCCGTTCAGGGTCACTGTTCCCTTTTCCCAATCGATGTGCCGCAGGAAATCCCGACCCTGCATCTTGAAATCCGGGTTGCGGTCGATGACCTTGCACTCCATCTTGAGCATCAGAATGGTCACGGCCTTGTGCATCACGGCACAGCGGTGGAGCATTCCTTCGGTGTAAGGACCGCGCGCCGCATCGGTGTGGGGCATCCAGAGCGTCAGGTCGTCATTTCCGTAGAACTGCTCGGCCATCCGCTGCAGGTGCCGCAGGTTGATGCCGTAGCAGTCCTCAAGCATGGCATGGTTGTGGTAGGCCAGTGTCGTTTTGAGCACAGTGCAGACGCAGATGGGACTTCCGGCGGCGGCACCCATCCAGACCACGTCATGGTTGCCCCACTGGATATCCACATGGTGGTGGCGCATGAGCCGGTCCAGTATGATATCAGGCCGGGGGCCGCGGTCAAACAGGTCACCCACGATGTGCAGCTTGTCCACAGCCAGCCGCTTGATGAGCTCACACAGCCGGACAATGAACCGGTCGGCACGGCCATTTTCGATGATGCTGCCCACGATCTGCCCATAATAAAGGTCCTTGTCGTGGTCCTCAAAGTGGGCATGGAGCAGCTCATCCAGAATATACCCGCAGCTGGACGGCAGGCAGGAGCGCACATGCTCCCGGGTATGCTTGGAGGACACCAACCGGCAGATATCAATGAGCTGAAGCAGGGTCTCTGTGTACCAGTGGTCAAGCGCTTCTTCATCCGCGCACCCAGCTTTGAGCTGGGGCAGCTTCTCGTTGGGGTAATAGATGAGCGTTGCCAGCTCGGCACGGGTCTGTTCCGGCACACTGTCCCCCAGCACGATATCCACCTTTTCCCGGATGACACCCGAAGCCGAGTTCAGGATGTGGACAAAGGCCTCATTTTCACCGTGCAGGTCGCTCATAAAATGTTCGGTGCCCTTGGGCAGCTTGAGCAGGGCCTGGGTGCTGATGATCTCACTGGCGGCGGCTGCCTGCGAGGGGTAATCCCGTGCCAGCAGGGAGAGATATTTCAAATGATCCCGGATCTCCTCGTTTTCGGTGCGCATGATATCCTCCGTCTGATATGTAGTATTTTTGCATGATATATAATATTCTATCATAGTATACCACATTCCCTGTCGTAAATGGTATAATAAACAAGAGTAATTCTGTCAAATCTTTTGCAAAGGACTTGGATATTATGCCCAAAACCATTTCTGTTGCCGTGCCGGAAGCCTGCACTCTCTGCCCCCGGCAGTGCAAAGCCGACCGGGCCGCCGGGCAGACGGGATTCTGCGGGGCGGGCCGCACCCTGAAAGCGGCCCGCGCGGCCCTGCACTTCTGGGAGGAGCCCTGCATCAGCGGCACCCGGGGCAGCGGCACGGTGTTTTTCTCCGGCTGCACCCTCAAGTGCTGCTTCTGCCAGAACTACCCCATCAGCGCCGAGGGGCTGGGCAGGGAGATCACCGTAGAGCGCCTGGCCGAGATCTTTCTGGACCTGCAGGCGCAGGGAGCCCACAACATCAACCTTGTCACGCCTGGGCAATGGCGGCCCTGGATCATCGCTGCCCTCGACCTGGCCCGGGCGCAGGGGCTGCATCTGCCCATCGTCTGCAACACCGGCGGATACGAGACCGTTGAGAGCGTGCACGCCTGGCGCGGTTTCATCGACATCTGGCTGGCCGACCTGAAATATGTTTCCCCTGCCCTTTCGGCAGAGCTTTCCGCCGCGCCGGACTACTTTGCGCAGGCCAGGCCCGCCATTGAAGCCATGATGGCTCAGGCCGGGCACCCTGTTTTTGACAGCGAGGGCATCCTGCAGCGGGGCGTGATCCTGCGCCACCTTGCCCTGCCTGGCCATGTGGACGACAGCTTTGCCGTGCTCGATCAGATGGCGGCTTGGAACAAGGCCGACCCCGGGTGCTTCCTGCCCAGCGTGATGAGCCAGTACACCCCCTTCTATCAGGCGGCAGACCACGGCATCGGGCGGCGCATCACCACCTACGAATACCGCCGGGTGGTCAACTACGCCATGGATCTGGGCCTCAGTTCCGGCTATATGCAGCAGAAGAGCAGTGCAAAGGAAGAGTATACGCCCAGCTTTGACCTGACGGGGGTGTAAACCGGTCGATGGACTGAACCTCTCAGCCATCGCTATCGCTCGGCAGCTCCCCTAATAGGGGAGCCATTGGCATATCGTCGCGTTTTCGAGGGTTCCGCTTCGCTACGTTTGGCCCTGCTAGCGTAATGTTCTGCCTTGCGGCAGATATTGATTGCAGAGCCAGCGGCGAATAAATCGCAAAGAGAGTCTTTTGCCAAGGCCTCCCCTACTAGGGGAGGTGGCATCGAGCGTTAGCGATGATGACGGAGAGGTTTACACCATTCCCTGCCCTTTCGTCAAAACAACCAAAATTTCTTTTTCTTTTTCTCTCGGCCGAAACAGCATTTGCTTGCTATCCGGTGCGCAGTGCGGTATAATGGATACAACAATGTGTTCTCACATGAAATGGATCCCAGAAACGACTTTTTAGGAGGAGCGTTATGGAACACTACAATCCCATCCTCGGCAGCGAGCCCAACGGCCAGAAATTTATCACCTGCGGCGAGATCATGCTCCGTCTGACCCCGCCGAACTACGAAAAGATCCGCATGGCATCCAGCTTTGAAGCCAGCTACGGCGGCAGCGAGGCCAACATTGCACTGGCCCTGGCCAACCTGGGTGTGGACAGCACCTTCTTCAGCGTAGTGCCCAACAACAGCCTGGGCAAGAGCGCGGTGCGCTGGCTGCGCTCCAACGATGTGCATTGCACCCCCATGATCCTGACCGAGCCCAACGAGACCCCCTCCAACCGACTGGGTACTTATTATCTGGAAACCGGATACGGCATCCGCGCTTCCAAGGTCATCTACGACCGCAAGCACAGTGCCATTACCGAGTATGACTTCTCCCAGGTCGATCTGGACGCTCTGCTGGACGGCTACGACTGGCTGCACCTGAGCGGCATTACCCCGGCACTGGGCCCCAACTGCCGCGGCCTCATCATCGATATGCTCAAGGTGGCCAAAAAGAAGGGCCTGACTGTCAGCTTTGACGGCAACTTCCGCTCTACCCTGTGGAGCTGGGAGGAAGCCCGCGATTTCTGCACCGAGTGCCTGCCTTACGTTGACGTTCTGCTGGGCATTGAGCCCTACCACCTGTGGAAGGACGACAACGATCACAGCAAGGGCGACTGGAAGGACGGCGTGCCCCTGCAGCCCAGCTATGAGCAGCAGGACGAGATCTTCCAGCATTTCATTGCCCGCTATCCCAACCTCAAGTGCATTGCCCGCCATGTGCGCTATGCCCACAGCGGCAGCGAGAACAGCCTCAAGGCCTTTATGTGGTACGACGGCCACACCTTTGAGAGCAAGCTCTACACCTTTAATATTCTGGACCGCGTGGGCGGCGGCGATGCCTTTGCCAGCGGCCTGATCTACGCCATGCTGCACAACTACAAGGCCATGGATATGATCAACTTTGCCGTGGCAAGCAGCGCCATCAAGCACACCATCCACGGCGATGCCAACATCACCGATGATGTCAGCTCCATCCGCAACCTGATGAACATGAACTACGACATCAAGCGGTAACATTCCTTTATACGCAAAGATCCCCTCCGGTACGCGCACACCGGAGGGGATCTTCTTATTATGCTTCAATCTTACAGAAACACATCCAGCATCTTTTCCAGCGGGGTGCGGGTGTCAAGCTCCAACCCGGCTTTCTGTTTCAGCATCAGGATGCAGCGGACGCTCTCGTTGAGGCGTTCCTCGCTGATGGTTCCATTCTGCACAGCCTCCAGTACACCGTCAAAGGCTTCCGGCAGGTCGGGCGGCATCAGCAGAAGATCTGCCCCGGCGTTCAGCGCCGCTACAGCCGCTTCTGCTGCAGAATAGTGGTCACGAATGGCTTGCATGGACAGCGAATCGGTGCAGATGACCCCAGTAAAGCCCAACTCCCCCCGCAGACGCTCGGTCAGCATAGTGTAGGAGAACGACGCAGGCAGGCCGTCCTGCGTTGCATTGGGGGTGGTGATGTGGGCAGTCATTACTACGTCGGCCCCAGCTGCGATTCCAGCCGCAAAAGGCTTCAGCTCCGTCTCCCGCATCTCTGCCCAAGTCTTGGTGCTGCTGGCCGTGCCGTAGTGGCTGTCCTCTGCGGTATCTCCGTGGCCCGGGAAATGCTTGAGTGTGCAGAGTATGCCCGCATCGTGAAACCCTTGTACAGCGGAGGCCACCATCTGTGCCGCCACTGCCGGATCCGACGAAAATGCCCGGTTCCCGATCACAGTATTGGCCGGATTGGTGTTCACATCTGCCACTGGGGCAAAGTCAAGATTCAGGCCGTAGGTTTTGAGGTAGCCTCCGATGGTCTGCCCCATGGCACGGGCATTGGCCGGGTCCCCTGTTGTACCTACTGCCTGGGCACTCTGGTATTGGGGCAGATCAAAGCCGGAAGCATTGGCCAACCGGGCCACGCTGCCGCCCTCCTCGTCCACGGCGGTCAACAGACCGGTCCCGGATGCTGCCTGAAAATCTGCCAGAAGCTTTTTCAACTGCTCCGGGCTTTTCACATTCTGCCGAAACACCACAATGCCGCCCACCGGATACTTTTTCAGCCCCTGCCGTTCTGCCCAGGTCAGCCTTGTGCTATCAGACTGTCCACTGGGGTCCAGCGCCTCGACCCGCACCACGAACAGCTGCCCCACCTTTTCCCGCAGAGACATGGCAGCAAGCCGTTCCTCTACCGGGTCAATCCGGGCTGCTGCCGAGGCCGTTCCCGTCAGCAGCAGAGCCGCAGACAACAGCACAGCAGCTGCCCGCCGGATGATTTTTCGCACGAGAGACACCTCCTCTTTCTCTCAGTGTAGCACACCCTGCAAAGGTGCACAAGATGCAAAGATCCCCTCCGGTACGTGCACACCGGAGGGGATTTTCCATATCAGAAACGCATCAGGAAAGGATCATGCGGTCGTTGGCGAACTCGCCGCCGGACGCGATCTGGAACTTGGCCAGCAGGTCGGAGACATGCAGGTTCTTCTTCTCTTCCCCGGAGACATCATAGATGATGTGGCCCTCGTGCATCATAATCAAGCGGTTGCCGTACTTGATGGCATCCTTCATGTTGTGGGTGATCATCATGGTGGTCAGGTGGTTCTCCTCCACAATCTTGGCCGAGAGGGTCAGCACCTTGAGCGCCGTCTTGGGGTCCAGAGCGGCGGTGTGCTCATCCAGCAGCAGGAGCTTGGGCTTGTTCATGGTAGCCATAAGCAGGGTCAGTGCCTGACGCTGACCGCCGGACAGCAGGCCCACGCGGGCGGTCAGGCGATCCTCCAAGCCCAGGTCCAGGCTCTTGAGCAGTTCACGGTAGCGCTCCCGTTCGGCCTTGGTGATGCCGATCCTCAGGCCGCGGCGCTTACCGCGCCGTGCGGCCAGGGCAAGGTTCTCCTCGATCTGCATGGTGGCGGCGGTGCCGGTCATGGGGTCCTGGAACACGCGGCCGATGTAGGCGGCGCGCTGGTGCTCCCCCAGTTTGGTCACGTCGGTGCCGTCAATGATGATCTTGCCGCTGTCCACAGGCCACACACCGGCCACAGCGTTCAGCATGGTGGATTTTCCCGCACCGTTGCCGCCGATGACGGTGACAAAATCACCTTCGTTCAATTTCAGGTTCAGACCGTTCAGGGCCGTTTTCTCGTTGACGGTACCGGCGTTGAAGGTCTTGGAAACATTCTGGATCTCAAGCATTTTTTGCATCCTCCTTCTGTGCCTTCTTTGCCGCGGGCTTTGCGAAATACTTGCTCTTCCAATAGGGCACGGCCAGGAACACGGCCACCACGGAGGCGCTCAGCAGCTTGAGCAGGTTTGCGTCAAAGCCGAGGGTCAGCACCAGCTGGATGACAATGTAGTAGATGATGGCCCCCAGCGAAACGGACACCAGCTTGAGGGCAAAGTTGTGGAAGATGCGGCTGAACAGGGCCTCGCCGATGATGACAGCAGCCAGACCGATGACGATGGCACCACGGCCCATGCTGACATCAGCAAAGCCCTGATACTGGCTCAGCAGCGCGCCGGACAGGGCCACCAGACCGTTGGAGACAGCCAGACCCAGCACCACATTGAAGCTGGTGTTGATACCCTGGGCACGGCTCATGGCGGGGTTGGAACCGGTGGCGCGGATGCCGCAGCCCAGCTCGGTGCCAAAGAACCAGTACAGCACACCGACGACCACAGCGCTGACCAGAATGACCATGATGATGGGGTTGTGCAGGGCAAGCTCCTTGACCCAGCGCAGGGAGATCAGCAGGTCGTACTTATCCACGTTGATGGACTGGTTGGCCTTGCCCATGATCTTCAGGTTGATGGAGTAGAGGGCCAGCTGGGTCAGAATACCAGCCAGAATGGCCGGGATGCCCATAAAGGTGTGGAGCAGACCGGTGACAAGGCCGGTGGCCAGACCGGCCAGCAGGGCGATGAAAAGCGCTGCCCAGACGTTCATGCCGGAGAGCAGGCACATAACGCAGACCGCGCCGCCGGTGCCAAAGGAACCGTCTACGGTCAGGTCAGCCACATCCAGGATGCGGTAAGTCAGGTACACACCAATGGCCATGATGCCCCAGATGAGGCCCTGCGCACAGGCACCGGGCAAGGCACCGGGCAGGTTAGCAAGTCTTGCAAGAATATCCAAAACGTTTTCCTCCTGTAACTACACTTTTTTCTGATACGGGAAAGCGGAGAAGAGTAAAATTTCGCTCTTCTCCGCTGATTTTATTGTAAAGTCTCTTCGTTACTGCAGCGTGAACCCAGCGCCCCTATCAGGGGAGCTTTCTGCAAAACAGACTGAGCGCCTGTTATTCCTCAATGGCCTCGTACCCCTCAGGAACGGTCATGCCCAGGTCATCGCAGATGGTCTTGTTGTACTTCTTGGTCACGTTGGTGTACTCAACGGGCATGGTGGAGATATCGGCCTCACCGGTCAGAACCTTGGCAGCCATCTCACCGGTGGTGTAGCCCAGATCGTAGTAGCTGATGGACAGGGTCGCCACGCCGCAGCCGGAGCAGATGCCCTCCTCACCGGCGAACACGGGCTTCTTGGCCGGGCGGCAGATGCCGTCGATGATGCCGGTGTTGGCAGCGCAGGTGTTGTCGGTGGGGACATACACTGCGTCGTTCTCGTCGGCAGCCTTCTGACAGACAGAGGCCAGATCGTTGGAATCAGAGAAAGCGTACTGGGTGGCGGTAACGCCCTTGGTCTCAAGGTACTTCTGGACCTCGTCTACCTGATACTGACTGTTTGCCTCGGCAGAGCAGTAGAGCAGGCCCACCTTGGTGGCCTCGGGCAGCCACTCGGTGATCATATCCGCCTGCTGATCCAGCGGAGCCAGATCAGAGGTGCCGGAGACATTGCCGCCCACGGTGCCATCGAAATCGGTCAGGCCCAGAGCAACACCGTACTCGGTGACGGAGGTGCCCAGAATGGGGATGCTGTCGGTGGCAGCCTGTGCGGCCTGCAGGGCGGGGGTAGCGTTTGCCATGATCAGGTCAACGCCTGCGGAAACAAAGCCGTTGGCGATGGTGGCGCAGGTTGCGGAATCGTTCTGGGCGTTCTGGAAGTCAAAGGTGACATTCTCGCCGAACTGTGCGGTCAGAGCATCCTCAAAGCCCTGGGTGGCAGCGTCCAGAGCGGCGTGCTCCACCAGCTGGCAGATGCCAACGGTATACTTCTGGCCGTCAGCCGCTGCGGAAGAGGCCGCAGCAGAGGAAGCGGTGGAAGAAGCAGCCGTGGAGCTGGCGGAACCGCCGCAGGCAGTCAGGGCAGCAGCTGCGCCGCAGACAGCGGCGGCAGACAGGAACGAACGACGAGAAATTTTACGCATGATATTACTCCCTCAATTCTACTTTCGCGGCAGCAGGACACCGCATGAAAGTCAGTATTCAAGCGGCCTGTCGCATCGCGCCGCCGCTTTACACTCGTGAAGTATATCACACTTTCCGCTCCAAAACAACCGGGGAACAGCCCGAATTATCAATCAAAGTAATTTTATCTATCACTTTTTTCAATGGTTCTGTGCCGCATCTGCATTCCTTCGAGTTTTTTCAGCTCACCGTCCAGCCAAAGCAGATTTTCTTCCAGCTGGGGGCGGTACTCTTTTGCAAAGTCGTACCGGTAATACAGCGCCTGCCACAGCTTTTCCTGCATCCGCCGGGCAAACACCGGCTCAAACAGAGCCTCCAGCCGCTCCACGGTATCTTCCAGTTCCATGCACACCTGCGCCCAGCGCACATCGGTGGCCTCCCGGGCGGGCACATCGTAACGGGCCAGATAATCCCCCACCCTTGCCGCAATGACCTGCCCGCCGCACTGGGTGGGCTGCAAAAAGTAGGATACCTGCCCGTCCTTCGTGATCTCCTGCGCCAGCGGGTAAAGGGCGCAGACCAGCGGCTCGGCATCGTGGATGGCGCAGTGGTTCCCGGTGAGGAAGGGACAGTTGCCGCGCTCCTCCTTCAGCGGGGCCAGCCGCAGCACCGGCAGGCGGCTGACCCGCCCGATGCTTCCCCGGCAGAACGCCCGGGCCACGGTGCGGGGCGGCAGGCGCAGGCGGGCCGCGATGCGCCACAGGTCAAAGCCCGACAGCACGATATCCTCCCGCCCCCGGCAGCAGCCGCCGCAGCCCGCGCAGGCAAATGAAAACGCCTCGTCCCGGGCAAGCAGGGGCGCGGTGCGGGTAAAATCGGTGCGGCCGCAGAGATCGACCTGTGAATCCTTGAGCATGATGGTTCTCCTGTTCTGTGAATGGTTTTGTTCTATTGTACCACAAAGCCGGGCACAGAAAAAGGGAGCGCATCCGCTCCCCTGTTCAGGACCCCCGGCTCACACGGCGGTAGACCGTTACGGCATCCTCGATGTGGTAGGGCGCGGTGCTGTGGTTTCCCCCTGCCCCGGCCGTGACCAGAATGTATTCCCTGCCCTTCACCTCAGCCAGACTGGCAAGGCAGAGCCCTGCTTCCCCGGTGTAACCGGTCTTACCGCCCAGGATCCGGCCACCGTGCAGCTCAGTGCCGTCCAGCTGGCTCAGCAGGGTGCTGTGCATCGTGAACCCCTGCGGGTGGCAGTTGGTGGCCGGAACGGTATACCGCTCCGTGGTAAACAGCTTGCGGAAGATCTCGTTCTGCAGGGCTGCTTCTGTCAGCCGGGCCATATCCCGCACGGTGGAAACATGTTCCGGGTCGTGCAGGCCGGTGGGGTTGCAGAAATGCGTGGCGGTCATCCCCAGCTCTGCCGCTTTCTGGTTCATCCGGGCCGCAAAAGCTTCCTCGCTGCCGCTCACCTCCCGGGCCAGCGCTTCGCAGCACTCGGCCCCCGAGGGCAGCATGGCCCCGTACAGCAGATCCCGCACTGTGGCCGTTTCCCCGGGCTGAAACCCTGCCAGTGAGGCATTCTGGGCCTGCAGAACCGGAAAGATCTCCTCGGGCAGGGTCACGGGCGTGTCGAGGTCCGGGTTTGCTTCTATGGCCAGCAACGCCGTCATCATCTTGGTCATGGAAGCCGGATAGATCGTGCTGTCGGCATCCTTTTCGGCCAGCACCTCTCCGCTGTCGGCCCGCAGTAAAATGGCATGGGGACTGTTCAGCCCATCCAGCGTGACCCGCCGGGGCCACAGCAGCAGAAGCAGGGTCGCCAGCACCAGCAGCCAGAACAGCCGCCGGAAGGCTCTGCGCCGGTGCTTCCGGCGGTGCGGTGAAGTTTTCATTCTCGTTCTCATCCTTTTTGCAAAATCAAAAGCGCTTTCATCCCCTAATACGAGACAAGAGCGCCTTTTTCTGCAAAAAGTGGGGCCGCCCCACAAAAATTTGTGCAGCGGCCCCAAGCCAGTTTAATATTTTACTATTTTACGTCATCTACAAGAACGTGTTCAGTGCTGTGCCTTATGGAACATGCTCTTGCGCTTACGCTCCAGCAGATAACCGGCAGCCAGCAGGACACCGCCTGCACGCACCAGAACATCTGCCATCCAGTTGGTGGTACCGGTCTGGATCAGCTTGCCGCTCTCCGGGTGGGCATCCTGTACCGGCGGGTTCACAGGGGTCTCCGGGGCGGGCGTGGTCTTAGCGACTGCCTGCTCCACGGCGGGAGTGGTGGGCCGTGCATCCTGCACTGCCGGGGTAGTCGGCGTAGTGGGAGCCGGAGGAGTGGGATCGGAGTCCTCGGGCGTTTCCGGTTCCGGGTTCGTGGGGATCACAGGGTCGGTCACTTCCCGCAGAGCGCCGTAAATGGTCACGGTGTACTGTGCGGAGTCGGTGCCGTCGATGTTCTTACCGGTGACCTTCACGTTGGAATCCGGGCCAAAGGCATCCAGCACACCCGCTGCTGCGGTGGTGTTGGGGTTGTTCTGGCTCTCATAGCCCCAGACGATGGTATAGGTCTTGCCCTCATACTCGTACTCGGTGCCATAGACCATATCATAAGCGCTGGGAGCACCCTCTGCCTGCTTTTCGTAGTTGCCCCAGATGAGCTTGGTGTTGCCCTCTGCATCGGTGGTCTTGGTGAAGTTCAGGCTCTTACCGTTCACCACCATATCCCGCAGAATAACGACCTGATCGCCATTCTCAGCGGTCTGGTAGGCAGTGTCGAAATTGTATCCGGCCTGCTTCAGCTCTTCCAGTGCCTTGCCGATGATCTCCGGGTCATGGGAACCGTCCACATCCAGCATATAGTTCAGTGCGGCGGCGGGCACCCACACGGAGAGATACTGCTTCCCGGTCTCCTTGTTCAGATCAGAGAGGTAGGTGTAGGTCTGACCTTTATAGGAAAGGGCATCGAAGTTTGCGTGGGTATCATCCTTGGTCAGCAGGAAATTGGTCAGCTTGTCGCCCTGATCGTTCACCGGCCACAGGGTGTTGTCGGCCTTGTAGTCATAGGTCAGCGTGCCGCCAGTAACGATGAGCTTCTGGCCCTTGTCACTCTTAGTACCCACGATAGAGTTTACATCCACATGGGAGCCATTCCGAATGGTAGTGGTGGAGTTGCTGCCCAGAGAATAGATACCTTTGAGGAATTTGCCCTCAGTGATAAGGGTGCCGTTATCCATGGTAAGAGTTGCACCGTTACCGAGAACAATAGCGCTTGCACCTGTTGTAGCCTGCGAAAGGTGCAACTTGCTATTTTGATCAACCAGAATACTGCTTGGATTCTTGCTTAGGTTAACACGCAGAGCATGAGCCTTGCCCTTCATTTGCAGATTATATTCGCTCTCTCCGGTAACATGCAGTTTGGTCGCACCACTCTGACCGCCAACAAACATCATACCAACACTGCCTATGGAGGTAACCTTGCTCTTGCCGCTGATTTCTACTTCATCAAAACCAGCGTAGATGCCTGTGGGAGCTTCCAATTTGACCTCGCTCTTGTTGGTAACGGTCAGTTTTCCCTTTCCGTTACTCTCGGGGCCGTAGATGGCAGTACCATTCTGAGCACTGACGCTTCCGGTGGAGTTGTCAAATGTGATGTTGGTACCGCCACCGGGAGCAACGGAGATACCCATGCCATTGCCGCTGATATTCACCTCGGAATTATCGAAGGTGATGTCCCCGGCACCGCCCTCATAGTCGATGCCACGGCCATTGCTGTCGATGTTCAGCGTGCTGTCCTCTACGGTCAGGCTGGAACCGGTTCCGCCATAGATTGCTGAGCTCTGTGTTCCCTTGATCTCCAGTGTGCTGTCACCTGTTACCTTGATGTCATCGGTACTGTCAATGCCATAACCATTGTTGCCGTAGACTAAGCCTTCCTGATCATTATCGATCTTATAAGCACCGCTGCCCACCGTGTCAATGGTCAGGCTGGACTTGTCCTCTATGGTCAAATCGCCCCGCTGTACGATACCGCGTCCACCCTGCGTACTGGAACCTGCTTCCGTATGCTTGATATCCACATCGGCGTTGTCCGTCAAGGTCACATCAGAATCGTTAGAGATCATCATTCCGGTAGAAGTATGATCAATGTTCAGAGAGCCTTGGTCGCTGGTCTCGTCTCCTTTGATGGTCAGGGACGCACCCTCGCCACTGCTGTCATCGCATACGCCGTTGCCGCCCACGCGGATGCCTTCCACATTGCGGTTGGGGCTGGGGTTACCGACTTCTTCCGCTTTTTCTGCTTCCTTGGCGGCATCCTCCAAGGCTTTCTCGCCATCAATGGTGTTTTCGCCCTTTAATGTGACGTTCACCGTGGAGTGGTCCCGTGCAACAATGCCTGCGGTGTTATCTTTTTCGGTCAGATTGATTTTGGTATTATCCAGCGTCAGGTCAACGTTAGCTCCCTTGTTTTCATCCTTGTCTTCCAGATTTACGCCGATATCGATACCATGGCCGCCGGTGGTCAGGTTGGAATCCCTGACTGTCAGGTCAACATCTGCACCCTCGCCCACCTTGATGATGGTTTTATCTTCTTTGGTATCTGCGGGCACTTCAGTCGGGGTGTCAGTCTGGGTGCTGGTATCGCTGGTATCTACATTCACGCCGTCAATGATGATATCCACGTCACGTTCGCCATTCTTGTTCGTGACATTTTCTTCCACAGTGACGGTATTATCCGTTGTTTTACCTTCTGTCTGCGTGATGATGATTTGGCCATTGTCTTGGGTATCCTGATCCACATAGACATTCTCCGTTTTACCATCAGTCTTATTCTGATAACTGTACGCACCAGTATTATCTTGACCAACAGTCACATCACCGTTTTCCAGTTGATACGTCACCGCAGAAGCACTGGGGCCAACCGTGCTCACTGCAACCGCAGTGGCCAGCGACATTGCTGCCAACTTGAATTTCTTGTTTGTCATTTTTCTTCTGCTCCTTTCCAGTTCATGCTCACATGATCGAAAAGTGGTGGTCAAACAGCAGGCCGATCCTTTGTCAACTGTTTTTTGCATGGGAACGCGTTTCTCCCAAAAGCGTTTCCAGCCTTATGATAGCACACCGTACGAAAAAATCAGGCAGAAATAGAAACCTTTGGCAATTTCTTTGCCGGTGAAAGAAAGTACTATGCAAAAACAACAAACCCCCAAGGAATCTCTTCCTCAGGGGTTTTGTTTAAGTCGGCGACTACCTATTTTCACGCGCCGTTTCCAGCGAACTATCTTGGGCAC
>ERZ827101.2619-NODE-2619-length-15332-cov-19.699156_pt1 | contig 15332 bp, 16 predicted proteins | sample MGYA00519869_ERZ827101 | MGnify/ENA primary metagenome ERZ827101 (study PRJEB31778, sample SAMEA3449256) | human gut metagenome | biome: human gut; feature: human-associated habitat; material: faeces | place: United Kingdom | collected 2010/2012 ...
GCACTGCCAGCTGAATAACACATCCCCGTCAATACGGCCCTCGCTGTACGCTTACGAATAAAATACTGTTATGAACAGATGGGGATATATCTCCCGATATGGTGTTGTAATAAGCTGATTTGTTTTATATCCGACAGAAATGTCAGTTCAGTGGATAACAGACTGCATTGTTTTCTTAAATATTCTTTTGTCGGTATATTTTCAGATGACAAATTTACTGTTAATACTCGTCGTGTGCATAAAGGTTACTGGATGATAGCAGTGTTTGCGGTGTTTTCTTTATGTGTTCAGTTTACGGGAGGGATATTTACAACCATGCCATTTCTGTCGGGGGGTAATACAGTTTTATTTATGTTATTTTCTCTCGTTTATTTTATCATGATATTTCTGACAGTTATATTCACATGTAATCTGATTAATGAAATCCGGCTTGCCGTTCAGTTCGGGCGATTGTTTGAGGCATGGCTGAAGTCAGAGCGCGAGTCTCCGGAACAGTTAGCTTTATTCTGAGAAGATAATGGACGATTTAACCCTTCGTTATTTTGACGCTGAAATGCATTATCTGCGTGAAGCCGGAAAGGCGTTTGCACAGGCTCATCCCGATCGGGCGGCGATGCTGGATCTCGATAAAGCGGGTACGCCTGATCCCTGCGTGGAACGCCTGTTTGAAGGTTTCGCCTTTTCCATGGGACGGCTGCGCCAGAAAATCGACGATGATTTGCCGGAGCTTACTGAAAGTCTGGTCAGTATGCTCTGGCCTCATTACCTGCGTACTATCCCGTCCCTGTCGGTGGTGGCACTGACTCCCCGGTTATCCGTCATGAAAATGGCTGAAACCGTACCAGCCGGACTGGAAGTGACTTCCCGCCCTGTTGGCCCCGGAAATACAGTCTGTCGTTACCGTACCACCCGGGCCATACCACTGAATCCACTGGCAGTGGAGAAGGTCGTTATGACTACGGAGCCGGACGGGCGCTCAGTGCTGAAAATAGGTTTTGCCTGCAGTGAACTGGCTGACTGGTCTCAGGTCGATTTGCATCGTCTGAGTCTGTATCTGGCAGCAGAAGCCCCGGTCAGCAGCACCCTTCATCTGATGATGACAAAGCGTCTGGCTGCGCTGTATCTGAGGCTGCCGGGAAATGATGAGCGGATCCGCATTGACGGATGGTTTTCACCCGGTGGTTTTGCAGAAGAAGATCGGCTGTGGCCGAAAGGTGGCAGTGCTTTCAGTGGGTATCAGTTATTGCTGGAATATTTCACCTTCCGGGAAAAGTTTATGTTTGTTCATCTGAACGGACTGGAGAATGTTTCTCTGCCGGCAGGTATTTCCGGATTTGATCTTGAGGTGGTGCTGAGTCAGCCCTGGCCGGCAGATTTACCTGTGACAGACGATGCCCTGTGTCTGCATTGTGTGCCGGTGATTAACCTTTTTACGCTTGAAGCCGATCCACTCATCATCAATGGGCTGGAGAGCGAATATCTGCTGCGCCCGAAGCGTCTGCAGGATGGGTATACGGAGATATATTCAGTGGATGCGGTGACGGGCTCCGGGCGGACCGGCAGTGCAGAGTACGTGCCTTTTACCAGCTTCCGTCACCGTGGGGGAATGCTGCGCCATGATGCACCCGAACGTTATTATCATACCCGGGTGAAGCGGGGTGTCACGGGGATGTATGACACATGGCTTATCCTTGGCGGTCAGCGGTGGGAGGCGGATCGGATGCCGGAGCGGGAAACGCTTTCATTACGTATTACAGGTACCAATGGTCAGCTTCCCCGTCGTGCGTTGCAGAGTACGCTGCTTGATCGGTGTGAACAGGTACTGCAGACCCCGGTCAGTGTACGTAATCTTTGTAAACCCACGCTACCGGTTTATCCGCCGACAGAAGATCGTTTTCACTGGCGGGTGATGAGTCATCTGGGGACAGGATTTCTTAACATGCTGAGCAGTGCGGAAGTGCTGCGTGGCACGCTGGCGCTTTATAACTGGCGGGACGATGAACTTAATCACCGTCGGCTTGATGCCATTCTGGCTGTACAGCATCATCGTATTCAGCGTTTTGAAAAGGGTTTTCTGCTCCGGGGGCTTGATGTGGAGGTAACTCTTGATGGCAACGGGTTCGCCGGAGAGGGAGATATTCACCTGTTTGGCGAAATGCTCAACCGTTTCCTGGCCCTGTACGCCGATATGAATCAGTTCAATCAGCTCACACTGATTGTTCAGCCTGAAGGAAAATGCATCCGGTGGAAAGAAAATCACAATCCGCGCCTGCCCGGTTAATTACCCGTTACCGGAAACAGCTTCCGTATATTAATTTTTACCGCTTCTGTCAGTTACTGGAACAAAGCCAGCCAGACCAGCCTCCCATTGGCAGTGGCTGGCAGGCCCGTCAGGAAGCGGTTCGCTTTTGTCCATACCCGGGAATGGGGTTTCCTGCGAGTGAAATAAAAAACGCTGTAATTCCTGAAGAATCCCATCTGCCACCCACTGTACATGTGACGTTTATGGGACTTTACGGGGTCACGTCTCCGTTGCCGGCACACTATATCAGTGATATTGCACAGCAGCGGGAAGGCCATGAGGCGGCAGCGGATTTTCTCGATATATTCAGTCATCGTCTGATCACCCAGTATTACCGTATCTGGCGCAAATATTCGTACCCGGCCACCTTTGAGGCGGGAGGACAGGATAAAACATCCCAGTATCTGCTCGGTCTGGCCAGACTGGGGATCCCCGGATGTGCACAGAATATTGCCACGCCGGTATCGCGTTTTCTGGCGTTATTGCCCCTGATGTTGTTACCCGGAAGAACAGCTGAAGGGCTGACATCACTGGTAACGCTGCTGGCTCCCGGAACACAGGCCCGTGTCTGGCATCATGACCGACGACGGATCCCGCTGAAAACACCGCTGGCCATGCGTGTTCATCATCCGGTCAGTCTGAAGAGTCGCCCGGTGATGGGCGATCATGCTACGGATGTGAACGGACAGGTGTTATTACAGCTTTCAACACAGACGGGCAGCGAGGTACAGGGCTGGTTACCGGGCGGGCAGCTGTATTCTGATTTGCTGGCGTTGTTGCACGTTTATCTGGGAAGCCGTCTGGATGTACGTCTGCAACTTTGTGTTGAGCGTTCACTGTTGCCGGATGTCCGGCTCAGTTGCCGACCGGCAGCCGGTAGTCCGCAACTGGGGCGCACGGCTGTAATGAGAACACAGGCAAAGATAACGACTTCAGCGGCACGCGTAATGACCATCAGTCTGGGGCGTTATCAGCGGGTTCAGGAACATTATCAACGTAAGGAGGCTCAGGAAAATGGCGATTATCGCTGGTAAGGCTGGTTACGGTCTGATTATTGCGTTGTTTTCCCTGTCGTTATCAGGGTGTGGCCTGACGCAAAGAGTGGCAGATGGTACGGTATCTGCCACGAAATCCCTGTTTTACCGACAAATAAAAACACTTCACCTGGATATTCGTGCCAGGGAGGCCATTAACACCAGTGCTGCCGGTATTCCCCTGTCGGTTGTGGTGCGGATTTATCAGCTTAAAGACAACCGGAGTTTTGATAGTGCGGATTATCAGGCGCTTTTTACGAGAGACAGTGAAATTCTGGCAGGTGATATCATTGCACAGAAAGATGTATGGCTGCAGCCAGGTGGTTCAGTAACCGTGGATATGCCTCTGGATGATGCTGCGAAATTTACCGGTGTGGCAGCAATGTTTCTGGAGCCTGACCAGAAGAAAAATACCTGGCGGGTGGTGCTGAGCCGGGATGAGCTTGAGCCGGACACGCCCCGTCTTATTGAAGTATCCGGTAACACCCTGACGCTGTTACCGGTGAAGGATAAAGAGTGATGCCGCGTCCTTCCCTTTATGAAATTCTCTATGGCAATTTCGCTGGCGGGCTGGAGTTAAACCAGGTCAGTGAGGAAGAGCAGGTTATTCTTTCGGTGCTCGATAACATGCAGCGTATTCTGAATACCCGGGCCGGAAGCCTTAAACATCTTCCGGATTATGGGCTGCCGGATATGACAACCATTCTGCAGGGAATGCCGGGTACGGCGCATCAACTGATGCGCGTGCTTTCAGATGTTCTGCTGAAGTATGAGCCACGTATTAAGCGCGTCGACGTGACGATGCAGGAACAGACTCAGCCTGGTGAGTTGCATTATGTCATTGATGCAGAACTTAAAGATGCCGGGCTGGTTCGTTACGGAACAACATTTATGCCGGAGGGCAGGGTGTTGCTGCGCCATCTGAAACAGCAGCGGTACGTTCAGACGTGGGTCGGAGCAGGGAGGGCAGAACAGAAATAAACAGCGATGGATATATGTCAGGTGTGAATGTGACATTATTCTGGCTTATGACAACGCTGGCGGAATGTTTCATCATCCTGATAACTCGGGCATATCAGCAATAACAATGTATGAGTTTTAAAATGAAGAAAATTATCTGTTTTCTGTTCGTGGGGCTTTTATTTTCGGTTCAGGCAGATGCTGCGCGGGGAAGAAAACCCTGCTCGGGTGCTAAAGGTGGTATTTCACACTGTACGTCAGACGGGCGCTTTGTCTGTAATGACGGAAGTCTGAGTCAGTCGAAGCGATTTTGTTCCGGTTATGGCGTGGCACCCGGCAAACGTCAGGTGAAATCACCGGTCACCACGAAGCCGGTTCAGAAGAAAAAATCAGCGGCTGTCCGGAAGGTGTCACAACCGTCGGTGGCTGAGAAAAATGAGGCTGTGCCGGTCACTGAACCCCGTAAACCCACCTGTGCGCCGCTTTATATGGCCAGCAAACCCGGATTTACGCATCTGCCCATTTGTTCCGGTAATCAGTATTAATCTGACACTGAAATAGCAGAGGAATCTGTGCTCAGCCTGCAGTTAATCCTGTAGTGGCGGGCATCATAAAGCCGGACAACCTTCCGGGTATAAATATTTCCGGAGGGCGTTAATCAAAGATATTCAGTTACTGAGAAGGAAAATAAAGGAAAGTCATGGCAGGAAGAAAAAAAGATGATAATGCAGCGGGATTTGTCCTGATTTTAATTTGCGTTATTCTCTGGGGGATTTATGTGGCGGTCAGGGCGCTGATAAATCTTAATGAGCGCTTTATTGATGCAGTATCGAATCCGGCAGGTATTATTGGTTTGTTTTTTGGTTTGCTTACTGTATTTGTAATTTTACTTCGTTTTTTTATTTACCGGAGACTCAGAAAGAAAACAGCAGCCTTTGAGCAGGCCGTTTCAGAGCTGGTTCAGAGGGAGCGGGATTTTAATGAAACTGTCAATGCCGCGATAGCCCGGGGAATACGACAGGAAAAGGAGCAACTTGCCAGACGTCGTGAGGAGTTTCATACCGCCAGACAGAAGGCCAGCCGTGCAATGCAACGGGTTGTTGATTCCGCCTGGAAATTTAAGGTGAAGACTCTGTTGGCCGGTGTAACGATTAATAACTGGCAAAGCAAATATGACCAGCTTCGTAAGGAAAGAGAGGCTTACGTTGCTGTCAGTGAGAAAATTGCTTTTCTTAACCTGGAAGATAATTCTGACTGGGATAGAGTCAGGCAACAGTTTCTGGACAAAGTGGCATTGCTGGAAAAAGCGCAGGAAGAGAAGGAATATCAGGCAGAGCTTAAGCGTCAGATGCGTGAAGAAAAAGAGCGTCAGGATGAACTTGATCGGCGCCAGCGGGAAGCGGAAGAGGAGGAACGGCGTCTTGCCGAACAGCAGAAACTGATTGAAGAGGCGCTGCGTGCAGCAGAAGGGGCTCACAGGGAGGAGTTAGAGAAACAACGCCTGGCGCTGGAACAGAAAATTCAGGAAGCGCATGCGCAGTACGAACGTGCTAAATCCATGGCTCAGCTTACAAAACAGGGGCATGTTTATATCATTTCGAATATTGGTTCGTTTGGTGAGGATGTTTTTAAAATTGGCATGACCCGACGGCTGGAACCCATGGACAGGGTCAAAGAGTTAAGTGGTGCTTCTGTTCCGTTTGATTTTGATGTTCACGCCATGATTTCCTGTGATGATGCGCCCGCGCTGGAAAAAATACTTCATGACAGTCTGGAAAAATACCGCATCAACAGGATTAATCTGCGTAAAGAATTTTTCCGCGTGAAGCTTGAGAAAATCATTAATGAAGTGGAGCGGCACCACGGGCAGGTGGAATATGTGGCTGACCCGGCGGCGCTGCAGTATCTGCAGAGTCTGGAGTACGCGGAAAATGAAGCTGCCTGACAATCAGTGTTCTGATTTTATTCCGGTCGGATATAACAGGAGGGATATCTGCAGATATCCTGCAGCATGGTTCACAGTATTCCGGTCATGTTAATGATTCTGTTTTTTATTTCTGAATAAAGCGACACTCACGATATAACGTCGTGGGTGTCGGTGGTGATTATTTTTTTGGTTTACAGATTAAGGTGCGTTTATGGCGAAACTGATAAATGTATCGGCGTCCACTGAGGAGAGAATGACGTCAGGGGAGAGGAGGGTGGCTTCACGACTGGAGAGCTTCCTGAATGATGACTGCCTTGTCTGGTACGATATTCCGGTGGGACGGAAAAACCGGCATCCGGATTTTGTCATTATTGACCCGGAGTACGGACTGGTATTTCTGGAGGTCAAGGACTGGACGGTTTCCACGCTGCGCCAGGCAAATCAGGAGCAGGTCACGCTGGAAACCGACGGTCTTCTGAAATCAGAAATAAATCCGCTGGTACAGGTTCGTCGTTATGCCTGTGATACGGTTAATGCCTTACCTGCAGACCCGTGCTTACGGCAGAATGACGGCCAGTATAAGGGACGGCTGAACCTGGCCTGGGCGTATGGTGTGGTGTTTACCCGCATTACCCGTCAGCAGCTGAAGACCCTGGCAGGGAATGATGAGAATGCGGTGGAAAAAATTTTTCCTTCAGCACAGACAATCTGCCAGGATGAAATGACGCAGTCTGTGCTACCAGAAGTGTTCCGGCAAAAAATTGCCGGGATGTTTACCACGGGATTCAGAACTCGGGTGACACCCCGGATGAGAGATATTCTGCGCGCCCATCTGTTTCCTGAAGTGACCGTGAAACAGAGCTCACAAATCAAAATCATGGATATCCAGCAGGAGATTCTGGCCAGAAATATTGGTGACGGGCATCGTGTCATTCATGGTGTGGCCGGCTCCGGAAAAACCATGATTCTTTTGTTCCGTTGCCTTTACCTGGCTGAAACCACACCCGGAAAGATTCTGGTGTTGTGCTACAACATTACCCTGGCCAGTTATCTGCGGGAATGCATTGAAGCCAGAGGGCTGGCGTCACGGGTTACGGTATCCCATTTTCACAGCTGGTGTGCCTCAATGGCAAAACGCCACGGTATTAAGGTGACGGCCGACAGAAAAGAATATCCTGATAAATGCTTCAGTGCACTGGAAGAGGCTGTGAACAGCGGAAAAATCACCCGAACCGGATATGATGCTGTACTGGTGGATGAGGGGCATGATTTTGACAGTCGCTGGCTGGCCCTGATTGCCCGTCTGTTTGATAACGCATCCCGTTCACTGCTCCTGATGTACGATGACGCCCAGTCCATTTACCGGCGGGAGCGGGCCCTGAACTTTTCTCTGGCCAGTGTGGGGATTCAGGCGCAGGGACGCACTTCTGTCCTGCCGGTCAATTACCGTAATCCGAAACGCATTCTGCACTTTGCTTATGCATTCTCCCGCGAGTATTTTGAAAAACATCAGAACCGTGAAATACCACTCGTTCAGCCACAGGCGGGTGGTGAAGAGGGCACAGAACCGGAAATCCTGCGTTGTGCTTCTGAACGTGATGAAGCCAGACAGGTTGCAGACTGGCTGGAGAAGCGCCATGCCCTGTGCGGTCACTGGAGTGATATGGCTGTTCTGTGTCCGGCAGAGTTTTCAGTGAAACAACTGAAAGAGGTTATGACGCAACGCGGGATACCGTTTGCCACCTGCTTTGACAGTGAAGGCAAGAAGGCATACTCGCGACGTAAGGATGTGGTGCATTTACTGACGTACCAGAGCAGCAAGGGGCTGGAGTTCCCGTATGTGGCGGTTATCAATGCGTCTTTCGTTCACTCTGGTGCAGCGGATGAGTCTGAAGTGATTCCGGTGCTTTATGTGGCGTTCACCCGGGCAACCCGTGAATTACTGGTGACCTGTTACCGTGAAAACAGTATCAGTCGTCACCTTGAGGATTTTGCATAATACCGGACCATTTCTTTATTCCGGACTTTTACCATACTGTTATTATCAGGTTTATTTAATTCGCCATGAACCCGTTATTTAACGATATTCAGATGCGTCTTTTTCATCTTAATCATTCCCCGTATTCCTGGCACTGGAATGTCAGATTCAGACCCCAGGAAGCCGTATATATTGGCAACGATACCTGTCATATCACCATTACCTGTAATCAGTCAGGTTTTCATTTAACCAGGGACGGACAACGGCTGTTCACTGAGCGTTATATCAGAAACCTTAATGAGCTGTTACCTGTTCTGAAACGGCGGTGGGATGTGACACCGGCAATCATCCGCGCAGTGGAATATCTTTCCCGGGGCCAGGTATCACACTGACGTTCTTTCCGTAACTGTTAATCATGATTTAATACAGCAACACTGAATCTGCCGATGACTTCTGAAGTGAAACTGAAAACCGGTGGTGACCCCCGGTCATTACCGGATTATGCTGCCCTGCGTGATGAAATCAGCAAACTGACCCACCCTGCACGTCCGGATGTGGACTGGCGTTACGTGGAAACGCTTTGCCTGCGTCTGTATGAACACAATGGCGTGGAATTGCAGACGGCATCCTGGTACACCATTGCCCGGATGCATACAACAGGGTTAAGTGGCCTGAATGAAGGGCTGGCTCTGATTGTGGCGCTGACCCGGCATCACTGGTCAGTGATGTGGCCGCTGAATACCCACGCCCGGCTGGAAATTATTACCGGTCTGTTCAACCGTCTGCAAAAAACGCTCCGGGCCATGCCACCGGATAACCGTGACAACCTGCCTTTGCTGTATCAGACCGAAACATTCCTGAAGGCACTGAGTGACACGCTGGCCCGGCACGAACTTAAACAGAGCAGTAAAGTGGCTTTACCGGAAGCCATGGTGAAGGGATACATCACCCGTCTGGAAAATCAGCCGGTGCAGGGCGAAACGTCGTCTCCGGTAACCCTTCCGGCTCAGGCACTCCGGTCTGATGCTCGGGACGTACAGGAACATCTGCCCCAGCCGCACTCCCGTCTGGTGTATGTTGTTTCTGAAACAAAAGCAGAGAGCGGAACAGAAAACACACATTCCCTTCAGAAATCCCCGCCCACGTTTCTGAAACCGTTTGTGACTGGTGTCTGTGCGGCATTGCTGGCGGTCAGCGTGGCTATTCCGGGATGGCAGTTTCTGACACAGCCATCACCGGAGGAGCAGCAACTCAGGGCGCTGCTGACACCACCACCGGATGTGCTTTCAGCAGACCAGATGGCACAGCTCAGCAGAACACCCTCACTGTTAAATCATGCGTCAGAGTGGATAACCCTTTCCGGTCAGCAGATAACGCGACTGACAGAATTACCGCTGGCGTACAACCTGCAACGCAGTGCGCAGCTGCTGCAGCAACTGAGGGTTCTTTTCCCCGATAATCCCCGTGTTCAGGAAATGGTGGATAACTGGCAGAAGAGTGTAAGGAGCCGTGCGCTCCCGGAAGAGGCGATGACGGGCTGGAACGAAGGCATGACCCGCTTACAGCAGCTGGCTGAACGCCTGAACCGTCTGGATGAACAGCGGGGAAAATACATGACGGTCAGTGAACTGAAAACGGAGGTGTTTGGCATCATGCAGGCTTTTAACCGGCATATCCCGGCGGAAGAGCAGTTACGTCGCTACGGTGAAGTCCGCAACCAGAATGGCAGTGAACAGCAGCAAAAAAAGGTGGAAAATGGCCTTGTCGAGCTGGTGAGTCGTTACTGGGTTTTGACGCAGAAAAGTGGGCAGGGGACATGAAGTGATATTCCATCTTTTGGAGAATAATTTTCTAAAGGCACTGCAGAGTATAGTGCTTCTCTTCTTCAGCGGAGCATTAATGTGGTTTTACGCATTGATAGTATAGTTATTTAAATACTGGGCTTGGGTAGCAATAACTGAGTTATATTGTTATGGTTATTCATAATGCAAATTGTGTGATATGACGCATGATTTTTAGATGTCCAGGAACCAGATATCATGATAATTAACATCCTTTTTAGATTGCTGCTTACATTCAATGCTACCTCTTTGTTGATAATCATATTTTTGGTGCAAAAGAAATATACGTTGTTTTATTTTTTTCAGCATGAACAGAGTTTGCAGTGGTTAAGTGGTATTCCTCAGATAGGGTCGTATCTTTTTTATTTTTTAATACCAGTTGTTTTGACTAAAGTCAGCCTTGTGCTTAGTGCTATGCTGGGGAAAGATGAGTTTAAAAAAGGTGAGGTGATTTCAGTTGAGCATGCAAATAACTCTTTTTTACCGAGTTATCTGGGGTACTTTTTTGTTGCCCTGAGCATAAATAATTGGGTTGCGTTGTTCTTTGTTTATGGAGTGCTGTTTATTTTTACATTTTTATCTCAGGCTTTATATTTTAACCCTTTGTTTCTTGTTTTCAGGTATGAGTTTTATAATATTAAGACAAAAACAGGGGCGTCGATTTTTCTTATCAGTCCTTATAGATATAAAGTACCGCAAGATATTGTAGTACCCATGGCTTTCAGAATTAACAACTATACTTTTATCGAAAGGAAATAAAAGTGGATAATGTATTTGTTAAAGCAAAAGGTCCTAGGAAAAAACCATATTTTAAGATTGTCTCAGATCATACTCTTTTTGAAAAAGTTGATCTGTCTGTGTGTTCATTGGTTCCGTATGCACCGGATCATAATCTTGATGAAGATTCCTGGTTTAGTCTCAGTGAATTTAGTAAACGTGAGTATTGCCTATCCTTTTTGAAAGATGAGTTTGATTCAAAAAATTATGATGAATTGCCTAAGAAATATTTTGCAAAGATAGCATTTATTTTTTCACTTCAAAGTGGTGATTTTTATTTTCAGAAGGTAACGCCATCATTATATCTCAAGAAAAAAACAATCGCACTTGGCGATAGTGCAGAGATAGAGAGTGGGAAAAATCGTCTGGTTATTAACCAGATCCCCGATGCAGTATATCTTACCACAAAAGACACTCTTATATTTAAATCCTTGTCAACTATTTCTTCTATGTTTAATGGTATCGATACACTTTATAAGGAAGCAACCGAGCAGGAGGTTGAGCAATTTCTTAATGAAGCTTTTATTTCTCTTTCTGACGAATATAAAGCATGTAATGTTTCAAAACCAAACAGGAAAAGAATAGCGTTGGCGATAGATACATTAAACCAAATGGATGAAATTGACAGAGGGAATATGTTAACTTATATAAATGATTATTGTTCTGGAAAATTAAAATTTGATGATGACTCTGGCTGTTTCGAAATCTCTGGTGACGAAGAGCTTAAACTTTTGCTGTATGGTATCGAAGAGAGATATTATACCACTCGATTTGGTAATGAAAAAAGATTGGCCAACTCGATACAAAAATTATGAATTGTTTTATATCAAGGGATGCAGATAATATTGTTCAGTAATGCATGATCATTTAATGACAGACAAAATTTGGCTTTGTACTAATGTTCTGCGCGCAGCAACCGCCCGCATTGAGTGGATTTTTGAAACATTTCCGTCGATATGCCTCTCTTTTTCAGGTGGAAAGGATTCCACCGTGCTTTTCCATCTTGTGGCAGAGGTGGCCCGCCGGAGAAAACGTCATTTCTCTGTATTGTTCATTGACTGGGAGGCCCAGTACCAGTGCACCATTGAACATATTCAGAAGATGCGGGAAATGTACCATGATGTGACGGAAACCTTTTACTGGGTGGCACTTCCCCTGACCACGGTAAACGGTGTCTCGCAGTTTCAACCGGAATGGATATGCTGGGAGCCTCGTGTGACCTAGGTTCGCCAGCCACCGGAAGAGGCCATTACGGATATGGCGTATTTTCCCTTTTACCGGTATGCCATGACGTTTGAAGAATTTGTTCCGGCATTTTCTTCCTGGTTTGTCGGTAACCGGTGTGGAGTGGAAGCGCTGACCGGTGTCCGTGCGGATGCAGGTCACTGGCGCAGAGCTTCCGCCCGCTGGCTTTTTGTTATGGGCGATTTTTAATGTACAGAGGCTCAACGGGAATGGTTGTTGTTGCGCAGAAATTATTGCCTAGCATAGATATCACCGCCTGCATCACCAGAGAAGCTGAATATCAGCGAAGTGGCAAAAGCTGCAGATACAGCGTTGAAACGAATGAAGAATATAAAATCAAAACTTAAGATATAATCAAAAGTTTCATCTGAAGTGCTAGTTTGTATTTAGTTGTGGGAAGTCGTTGTTCGTTTTTTTGTAATCGAGGATCTTTATGAAAATATCATTTTTTAGCGTGAATAATTTTAGGGCTATTTCAGGAGGTCTTGATAATAATAAAATAATTTTTAAAGATACGAATACGCTTTTTATATATGGAGCAAACAATGCTGGGAAATCGACTTTTTTAAAGGCTTATTTGTTTTTCTATTCTGATGAAAAACCTGATATTAATGATTTCTTTAAACGTAACGATAGTTTGCCTATTGAATTTGAACTGGAAGTTCAGCTTGATGATTTAGATAAAAATAAAATTGAAACAAAGGCCCCCAAACAAAAAGATAGTTATAAGAAGTATTTGCATAATGGGTATATAAAAATTAAAAAAGTTTGGAGCAAAAATAACTCAAAAATAGAATACAAAAATTATACTTATAATTACTCTAACGAGCAATATGATGAAGTTGGTTATGCAACAATTGGGTTGCACTCGGTATTTCAATCATGTTTGCCGAAGCCTGTATTTATTAAAGCAATGCCAACAGAAGAAGAGGCAAAAAAGATTCTTAATGAAATACTCAAGATGATGGCAGAAAGTACGCTAAAATCATCGGATCTTGAGGAGTTAAGAATAGCACAAGCTAAGATAAAAGAACTGCAAGATAAAATGTATGACTCCGGAGTGATAGAAGCATATCAAAACTCTGTTAATGGATATTTCAATAAAATATTTTTTGATACATCAATATGTTTTAAAGATCAGAAGGACAGAGTTGTTTGGACTGAAAATAAACTCGGTAGGGATTTTGAAATTGAGTTTATGAAAAAGAATGAATACGGTGAGTATGATGAAGCAATTCCATCTAACTATAGTAGTGTAGGGCATGGAACGATCAGAACAGCCATATTTACTTTGCTACTCATGAGAGATGTAGCCGAAAGATTCGAGAGAAAAAAAGGAAGAAAAGACTATATGGTGCTATTTGAAGAACCTGAGTTATTTCTTTATCCAAGAATAGTTAAAGAGTTGCGAGAATTAATATATCAGGTCAGCGTTGAGGAACTGCCATATCAGGTGCTTTGTGCATCACATTCTTCAGCCATGATAGATCTTTCTAAACCAAAATCATCAATAATACGTTTAGTTAACAATTCTAAGGGTACGAAAATTTACCAAATCAATGATTCTTTTTTAAAGGATGCTAAAGGGATAATTACTAATGATGAGCTTAAACAAGAAATGTATGAGGTGCTAAGATTTAATCCCTATATATGTGAGTCATTTTATGCAGATGAGGTTTTATTAATTGAAGGTCCAACAGAGGAAATAATTTGTAGAGCTTATCTTCAAGAGCTTCCATCAAGTAAAAATATTTTTGTTCTGAACTGTGGTACAGTCAATAACATTCCATTTTATCAGAAGATATTTTCCCAGTTTAATATTAAATATCATATTATCTGTGATACAGATAAAGCAAGGATAATCTCTCTTGATGAAAATGGAAATCCTTCTTTCGATTCGGGAATACAGAAAAAAATTTCTGAGCAATACAAAGAAGATATAATTAAAATGAATGGATGTATTGGATTGTTTCGGGTTCATAATATAACTTTTGAACCAGCTCACCAGGATGATAGTATTCCCGAACATTTACGATTTGTTGATTGTGGGGATAGAAGTAAACCTTTTAATGCGAATATGTATTGGAAAAAGGTACTAAAACCAAATATGGCTGATTGTGAAATAAATAAAGTTCCTATTATCAGATATTTACAGGAAATACTCGCACATTAGTTATAGTTTTTAAGGGAAGAGTCCGAATACTCGATCGGACTCTTTTCCCATTATTTCAGAGGATTATTACCTTTGGCGTAATCAAAAGGGGAGATATTTATTTCTTTGTTTGCATCCAGAAAATCCGCCCACCACTGTAGCATCAGTCGGCGTTCTTCCAGGTGTTCGGCTTTATGGATATAAGCTGCTCGTACACCGTTACGCTCCTGATGACTCATCTGCCTTTCAACAGCATCGCGGGACCACAAACCTGATTCAATCAGCGCACTGCATGCCATAGTCCGGAATCCATGACCACAGACGTCCTTGGTTGTGTCATACCCCATTACCCTCAGGGCTTTATTTACGGTGTTTTCACTGATTGGTTTACGCGGGTCATGTGCTCCCGTAAAGATCAGACCATTTTCGCCTGCCCATGCCTGAAGTTCTGTCAGTATGGCTACAGCCTGTTTGCTGAGAGGAACAAGATGCGGTGTTCGCATCTTAGAGCCCCGGTGCGAGAATTTTACGCCCGGGAGTGGTTCACGCTCGGCAGGAATAGTCCACATGGCATTTTTGATATCAATTTCTGACCAGCGGGCATATCTGAGTTCACTGGAGCGAATAAAAACCAGTAAATTCAGCATAACTGCCAGTCGGGTGACAGGCTGGCCTTTATAACCGTCAATACGTGATAGAAGTTCAGGCAGGCGTGAAAGATCCAGCGCAGGGCGATGCTGGCGTTTTACTGTGGTCAATGCACCAGCCATATCCAGAGCCGGGTTATATCTGATGATGCCAGACTGTACGGCATAACGCATTACAGCAGATATTCTTTGCTGCAGACGACTGGCGATTTCATAAATTTGTTTAGTCTCTGCTGCGCGAACAGGGATAAGCAGGTCCGGGGTATTGAGTGTTGTGATATCCCGATTGCCGATAAAGGGGAAAACATGTGTCTCGAGGCTTTTGAGGACTTTGTCGCTGTGTGACTGTGCCCATTGTTTATTACTGGCATGCCAGCGTCGTGCAATATGTTCAAAAGAGAGTTGCAAATCAGGGTAAGCTTCCGGGGAACTCATATTGACGCGTTTTTCAGGCGCGCGTCATCGGCGG
>ERZ827101.2640-NODE-2640-length-15222-cov-17.663941_pt1 | contig 15222 bp, 10 predicted proteins | sample MGYA00519869_ERZ827101 | MGnify/ENA primary metagenome ERZ827101 (study PRJEB31778, sample SAMEA3449256) | human gut metagenome | biome: human gut; feature: human-associated habitat; material: faeces | place: United Kingdom | collected 2010/2012 ...
TGATGGAGGAGAAGCCGGCCTCAACGCAGGCCTTGCAGCCCTCGTAGGTGCCGTGGTCCAGGTGCAGGGCGACGGGAACGGTGATGCCCATGGTCTCCACCATGGAGCTGACCATGGCGGCAACGGTCTTGAAGCCGGTCATGTATTTGCCTGCGCCCTCAGAGACACCCAGGATAACGGGGCTCTTCATTTCCTCGCAGGCGGTCAGGACTGCCTTAGTCCACTCCAGATTGTTGATGTTGAACTGGGGCACACCGTAGTGGCCATCGCGTGCCTTGATCAGCATTTCGGTTGCATTTACCAACATTATTCATTACCTCCGCAAAATCATTTTGGGGTGAAAAAGCCGTTTTGGATACAAGATTGCGCATCCTTTAACGAACCTAAGGGTAGTATACCCCAATTACAGGATAAAATCAAGGCGGTTCCCGCGGCGTTTTCAACACAAATTCACATTGGGCATTTTGATGTTGGAGATTCTGGCAAAAACCACTGGATCTCCCTTCAAAAAATTGTCATAATTCCGACTTGAATTTTACAAAAAGTACGGCGGAAAGTTTGCGTGTCGAACCTGAGAGGTTGAAAACTCGGTGGAAACTGTGGAATTCCACCCGGAAAGTGGGCGTACAAACTTGATTTTTGAACATTTTCCACCGGGTTTTCAACATGTGGAAAAATTGGAGCCGAATTACCGATTGTATAGCCTGCTGAATGTGGAAAACTTTTGCCTTCGGCAAACATTGCGAAGAATGCCGGGGTATGCTATACTTTAGAATGTATCAGTGTCAAAATATAGTAAAACTGAAACAGAACGAAACCATGGCGCGGCTCAAACGGCCCGCCTTGCCATAGAATGGAAGGAGAACACATCAATGGACGAACAGAAAATGCCGCGCCGCCCCCGCCGCAGCAGCACGGAGGAGCAGCCCAAGAATGAGAGCCTGGTCTACGGCAAAAACCCCGTGACCGAGCTGCTCAAGAGCGGTTCCGGCGTGGATACCGTGCTGATCGCGGAGGGCATGGCCCCCGCCGTGGCAGCTTACTATACCGCCATGGCCAAGGAGGCCGGGGCCACGGTCAAGCGGGTGCATCCCAACAAGCTGCGCCTGATGACCGGCACCGAGAGCCACCAGGGCGTGGCCGCCTTTGCCAGCGAGATCGAATATGTGACCGTGGAGGACCTGCTGAACGTTGCCAGAGAGAAGGGGGAGCCCCCCTTCCTGGTGCTGAGTGACGGCATCGAGGACCCCCATAATCTGGGCGCGGTGATGCGCTCTGCTCTGCTGTGCGGAGCCCACGGCATCGTCATCCCCAAGCGGGGCGGCGCGTCCGTGACCCCCACCGTTATCAAGTCCAGCGCCGGTGCGGCCGAGCGCCTGCCTGTGGCCCGCGTGGCCAACATCGGCGAGACCATCCGCCGCCTGAAGGATCAGGGGGTGTTCGTCTACTGTGCCGATATGGACGGTGTGCCCCTGCGCAAGAACAACCTGACCGGCCCCATCGCACTGGTGCTGGGCAGCGAGGGCAGCGGTGTATCCCAGCTGGTGAAAAAGCTCTGCGATGGTGTGGTGCGGCTGGATATGGCTGCTCAGGGTACCGGTGTGGACAGCTTCAATGTTTCGGTGGCGGCTGGCATCATCCTGTACGAGATCCAGAGCCAGCGCGCCGCAGAGTAAGAAACAGCGGCCAGACCGCCGTGACCAGAACAGGGAGGGACTAGGATGCCAAAGGATGATAAGCGCAAAGAGCTGACACAGGAAGAGATCGATGCGCAGAACGAGAAGTTCCGCACGTTTTTCAGCACCAGCGTGGCACAGGTGCCCGAAGAGATGAAGCGCCGCGATGAGGAAAAGGAGAATACCGGCAGCCTGCTGGGCAAGCTCTTTCACCGCGAAAAGGACAAAGAGGAGCCAGCCGCCGCCCCGGCCGTGCAGAATGAGCTGCCGCCCACGGGTGAGATCGTGCTGGGCCATGAGGAAGAAGCCGAGGCCGGCCTGGAGCTGGCATTGGAGCCCGGAGAGCTGGAGGAAGCAGAGCCTGTGGCTCTGCCCACCGCACCGGAAGCCCCCGCAGCGCCGAAGCCGGAACCCCGGCCCGCACCCCAGCCCGAGAAAAAGTCGGAGCCGCCCCACCGCCGGGAACCCCTGACCCCGCAGGAGCAGCAGGAGGATGCAGAGATGGCCGAACTCAAGGCCATGCTCTATGGCACCCCCAAGCCTGCCAAGTCCGCCCCGGTGGAGGAGGTGCAGGATGCCCCCGAAGAGGTGCTGGCCGTGGAGCCGGAAGCTCCCGCAGCGCCTGAGGGCCCGGCCATCCCCATGGTGTTTGCCGAGGATCAGTCGGTAAAGCAGGCAAAGTCTGCCCCGGAAGCCGCGCCAGAGGTTGAGCCGGAACCGGAAAAGGCTTTCCAGTTCTTTGGCAAGGGCGCGGACGAGAACGAGCCGCAGGCCCCTACCCGCACCACGGCCCCCAGCAAGGACGACAGCATGAGCCTGCCGCTGATGGGGCTGGAAGAGGACGAAGCACCCGCCCGGCCTGCCGCCCCGGCAGAGGAGACCCCGGCCCAGCCCGCTGGGGAAGCGGCCCCTGCCGCCCCGGAGGCTGAGGAGAAGCCTGAAGAGGAAGCCGAGCCGGAAACGCCCGAGCAGGTGGGAGAGAAGCTCCGCCGGATGGGCGCGGAGCTGACACTGCGGTGTGTGCTGGAGGGCATCCTAGCCGTGGTGCTGCTCCACTTTGGCCTTGTTGCCGAGGGGCTGCTGGCCCCTGTGGCCTCCCTTGATCCCGTGATCGCCCCGGCGGCGTTCTATGCCGCCAACCTGCTCTTTCTGGCCGGTGCGCTGGCTGTGGGCTGGCCTGTCCTGCGGGATGGCCTGCAGGGTCTCAAGGGCCGCCCCAGTGCAGACACCATGCCGGCGCTGGCCGCCTGCGGTGCGCTGGTGCAGGCTGCGGTCGCCCTGCTCAACGCCCAGAGCTATCAGAACTCCAGCTGGACGCTGCTTTCCGGCGTGGCCGCACTGGGCCTGTTCCTGGCCCTGCTGGGCAGCCGTGTCCTGCTGACTGCCGTCAGAAACGGCTACGACCTCGCCGCCCGATCCCCCGAGGGGCTGCAGGGCGCATTCCGTGTCCGGGATAAGGACCTGATCCGGGTGCTGGCCCGGAGCCTGGATCAGAAAGACCCCTGGGTGCTGCTCAGCCGCCCTGTCCAGTGGGACGAGGCGCTGGTGGAGCAGAGCTTCGGGGAGCGCGCCAGTGAGCGCCGCGCCCGCAAGACAGCCCTGATCCTGCTGGGTGCCGCCGTGCTCAGCGGGCTGGTGTTCCTGCTGTTTGGCGGCGGGCCCAACGGCATGGCAGCAGCCCTGACCTCCATGCTCTGCATGGGTGCACCGCTGTCCTCTACCCTGGTTGCGGGCATCGCTTCTCTGCGCCTGCAAAAGACCGCAGCCGCCGCCGGTGCCGTGGTGCCCGGCTGGGCTGCCATTGAGGAGCTGGGCGGTGTGGACACCGTGCAGGTGGATGCCGACGAGCTCTTTACCGCCGACAGCGTGAATCTGGAGGATATCCGCATCTTCAAGGGCGGCCGCATCGACCGTGCCATCCTCTATGCGGCCAGCATCCTCAACCACAGCTGTGAGACCCTGCGGGGGCTGTTCCGCCAGATCATCGAGGACCGCACCGAGATCCTGTACCCTGTGAAGGACTTGGAGGTCCACCACGGCCTTGGCTTTGCCGCCTGGTGCGATAACAACCGGGTGCTCATCGGCAACCGGCTGTACATGGAGCGGGAGGGGGTGCCCCTGCCCGAGCAGGAGTACGAGGATGAGCACTCCCAGAACGGCGCGCTGCAGATCCTGTATCTGGCTGTTTCCGGCAGCCTGCACGCCATGTTCGTGCTCCACTATGTGGGCGGCCGCAACGCCGCCCGCGGTCTGGAGGTGCTGCAGCGGGAGAACATCCGCCTGCTGGTCACCTGTGAGGACCCCAGCCTGACGGCCCGCCACATCACCGAGGCTTACCATCTGCCCGAAGGGATGATCACCCTGCTGGATGAGGAGCAGTGCAGCGCGCTGACCCCTGCCCAGCCGGACGAGACTGCCCGCTGCTGTATGCTGCATGATAAGGGCTTTGCCAGCCTGATCGGCGGCCTGCGCGCGGCGGAAAAGGCCCAGAACGCCGAGACGAGCGCCACCACGGTGCAGATGGTCTCGGTCTGGTTCTCGGTGGTCATCGGTGTTCTGCTGACCTACGCGGGCAGCATCGGCACCCTGTCGGTGGCCGCTGTCCTGATGTATCAGGCAGCTTGGAGTGCTTTGAGCATTGCGGTCTGCGCCCTGAAACAGCACAACTGAGAATGGTTCTCAAATAAATAGGAATTATTCTTGATTTCTTTAGCGAACTCTGGTACAATACTCTCAGAAGGAATGCTCCGGCGGTCACCGGCGGCGAGATGATACGCACACTACGCATCATAAAAGGAGAGCATGAATATGGAACTCAAGGGTACCAAGACCGAACAGAACCTGTGGGAAGCATTTGCAGGCGAGAGCCAGGCCCGCAACAAGTACACCTTCTTCGCCAGTGTGGCCAAGAAGGAAGGCTATGAGCAGCTGGCTGCCATCTTTGAGGAGACTGCCGCCAACGAGAAGGAGCACGCCAAGATGTGGTTCAAGGCCCTGAACGGCGGCTCCATCCCCGACACCATGACCTGCCTGGAAATGGCCGCCGGCGGTGAGCACGACGAGTGGACCGAGATGTATCCCCGCATGGCCAAGGAAGCCAAGGAAGAGGGCTTCCCACAGCTGGCCGCCCTGTTCACCATGGTGGCACAGATTGAGAAGGAGCACGAGGAGCGCTACCGTGAGCTGGCTGAGAACCTGAAGAACAACAAGGTCTTTGCCCGTGAGGAACAGCAGGTCTGGCAGTGCCGGAACTGCGGCTATACCTACATCGGCAAGTCCGCACCCCTCAAGTGCCCCGTCTGCGCACATCCCCAGAGCTACTTTGAGTTGAAGAAGCATAATTATTAAGCGTTATAAAAAGAAGAGGCTGGTGCGCCAGCCTCTTCTTTTTTGTTGCAATCGGGGAGAAAGTGTGTCATACTCTACCCAGAGTTTACGGAAAGAGAGGAGAAGCCGCCATGTCATACCGTGCCGCGATCTGTGATGACAGCACGACCGATGCTGAATTTGTGGGGAGCATTCTGCACCAGTGGGCCGCAGAGCGTGGCATTGAGGTGGAGAGTGAGCGCTTTGCCTCGGCGGATGCCTTTCTTTTTCGCTACGCAGAGGACAAAAGCTTTGACCTATTACTTCTGGACGTGGAAATGCCGGGCACGGACGGTGTGACGCTGGCCAAAACGGTGCGGCAGGAGAATGAAGCCGTGCAGATCGTGTTCATCACCGGCTACTCCGATTACATTGCCGAGGGCTATGACGTGGCCGCCCTCCACTACCTGGTGAAGCCGGTCAGCCGCGAAAAGCTCTTTGCTGTTCTCGACCGTGCCTGGGAAAAGCACCGCCGCAACGCCCGGTGCCTGAACCTGGAGCTTTCCGGCGAGCTGGTGCGCCTGCCGCTGTATGAGGTGCGGTATCTGGACGTGCACCAGAATTACGTCACGGTTCATGCCAGGCAGGATTACACCGTCAAGCGGACGCTTGGTGAGTTCGAGGCCCAGCTGGACGAAGGCTTCCTCCGGGTGGGGCGGGGGATGATCTTGAACCTGAAACAGATCCGCCGTGTGACCAAAAAGGAAGTCGTGCTGGCCGATGGTACCGCCCTCCCATTGCCCCGGGGTGCCTATGAGCCCCTGAACCGGGCAATCATTGAGAGGACTTAATGATGAAACTTAAATTCTTTTCAAAGCTCCTCGATAAACGCATCGCCGCTTACCAGCGGGAGCTCATCGAGACCCACTACAAAGAGGTGGACAACATGTACCGCCAGATGCGGGGATGGCGGCACGATTACCGGGGACACATCCAGACCATGAAGGTGCTGGCGGCACAGGGGGATCTGGACGGCATCAAAGCCTACCTGGATGCATTGGATACCGACCTGAACACTGTTGATCTGGCTGTAAAAACCGGCAACGCCATGGCTGATGCCATCATCAACAGCAAGATCTCCCTTGCCAAGAGCCGAAATATCCCGGTGCAGATCGATGCCCATATCCCGGTCAAACTGAAAATGAGTGAGCTTGACCTCTGCTGCATCCTGGGCAACCTTTTTGATAACGCCATGGATGCCAGTGCGGAGCTGCCCGAGGAGGAGCGGCTCATCCGGGTATATATGGATATGAAGGGCACACAGCTCTATATCTCCTTCACCAATTTCACGGCAACTAAAAAGCAGAAAAAGCTTGCGGGCCGTTTTGTCACCACCAAGGGCGAGGGCCACGGCTTCGGGCTGGTGCGCATTGATGCCATCGTGGAAAAGCTGGATGGCTACCTCAGCCGCAACAGCGAGGATGGGGCATTCACGACGGAGATATTGATTCCACAGGTGTAAACCTCTCAGGCGCTCCGCGCCAGCTCCCCTGATTGGGGAGCCAAGTTCACGCTGCTACTGGCTTGCCTCTCCTACTAGGAGAGGTGGCAATGCGAAGCATTGACGGAGAGGTTCCTGCAATTCATCCCCCAAATCAGGCGTTTCGTCCCCGGAATGTGTCGGGGGCGATTTTTTGTGTTAGGATCATTGCCAGACAAGTGAAAGGGGATTCCAAAATGGGAAAGAACGAGAAAACCAAAAAGCCAAAGCCCAAATACAATGTCTGGCAGAACACTGCCTACATGCTCTCGGTGGCCTGGGACACCCGACGGAGCGTGCCGCTGCTGGTGGTGCTGCTGGCCGTCTGCACGGCAGGCAAGACCACTGCCGAAATGCTCATCAGCCCGGCGGTGCTGGGCAAACTGGAAAGCGGCGCGCCGCTGGGCCAGCTGCTGGGTGCCATCGGCGGGTTCACCATCCTGCTGTTTGCCCTGACCGCGCTGTGCTACTACATCGACCACCTCACCATGTTTGGCCGGTGCGGCGTGCGGCTGGAGCTGCTGAAGCGCATCAACACCAAGCGCACCCGCACGGCCTATGCCAACCTGCTGGATGAAGCCTTCCGTCTGATGTATCAGAAGGGCCACGATGCCTGTATGAACAACCGTGCTTCCGGCGAGGCTTTTTGGAAAAGTTGGACGGATATCATGACAAATCTCATCGGCTTCGGGGTGTATCTGGCTCTGCTGTCCGGGCTGAACCCCTGGCTCTGTGTCCTGACGGCCCTGACCGCTGTGGTGAGCTATTTTTCCACCAGGAATATCAACGAGTGGGGCTACCGCCACCGGGAGGAGGGGGCAAAGATCACCCGGAGCCTGCATTACCTGCGCAACACCGCCGAGGGACGCGAGTTCGGCAAGGATATCCGCATCTTCGGCCTGCGGCAGTGGCTCACTGACCTGTACGATTCTGCTTTGCGGCTCAACTATGCCTTTCTCGAAAAGCGGGAGCGCGCCTACCTGACCGCCAACCTCATCGACCTGGCCCTGCTGCTGGTGCGCAACGGTGCGGCCTATGCTTATCTGCTCTGGCTCACCGTGACCAGGGGCCTGCCGGTGTCGGAATTCCTGCTCTACTTCGGTGCGGCCTCCGGCTTTGCCCAGTGGGTCACAGGCCTGATGGAGCGGTTTGCCCTCCTGCGCAAGCAGAGCCTGGACATCTCCACCATCCGGGAGTTCCTCGAGCTGCCGGAACCCTTCCGGTTTGAGGAGGGCATCCCGCTGGAAAAGCGGCTGGATATGCCCTATGAGCTGCAGCTGGAGGATGTGAGCTACCGCTACCCCGGTGCGGAGAAAAACACCATCGCCCACATGAGCCTGACACTGCACCCCGGCGAGAACCTGGCCATCGTGGGCTTGAATGGCGCTGGCAAGACGACACTGGTCAAGCTGATCTGCGGCTTCCTTGAGCCCACCGGGGGGCGTGTTCTGCTGAACGGGCAGGATATCCGGCAGTATAACCGCCGGGATTACTACAAGCTGTTTGAAGCGGTCTTTCAGGATTTCAGCGTGCTCTCCTGCACGGTGGCCGAGAATGTGGCCCAGGCCATGGACGGCATCGACGAGGAAAAGGTGCGGTACTGTCTTGACCAGGCAGGGCTGACGGAAAAAATCACATCCCTCCCGGCGGGGATCAAGACCCATGTGGGCCGGGATGTTTATCTGGACGGCGTGGAGTTCTCCGGCGGCCAGACCCAGCGCCTGATGCTGGCCCGTGCCCTGTATAAAGACGCGCCTATTCTTGTGCTGGATGAGCCCACTGCCGCCCTTGACCCCATCGCCGAGGATGATATCTACCAGAAGTACAACGAGATGACCCGGGGCCGCACCAGCCTGTTCATCAGCCACCGACTGGCCTCCACCCGTTTCTGTGACCGCATTCTCTTCCTTGAAAACGGCCGTGTGGTCGAGGAGGGAACCCACGACCAGCTGATGGCCCAAAACGGCGGCTATGCCAAGCTGTTTGCGGTGCAGAGCAAATATTACAAGGAGGGCAAGGCTGTATGAACGAAGAAAAAATGACCCTGAAGGAAAGCGTCCGGCTGACCCTGCGGGCCTGGCGCTTTTACTGGAAAAATACGCCCCGATTTGTGCTGTCCACCGTGCTGTGGGCACTGGCGGATGCCGTCAGCCCCTATGCCGTGGTCTGGTTCTCGGCCCGGCTGGTGGCTGAGCTGTCGGACGCGCGGGACCCGCAGGCCCTTGCCGTGGATGTGGCGTGGGTGCTGGGCGTGACCGCTCTGCTCACGCTGGTGCGGTCGGTCCTGCTCCACTGGAAGAGCGTGGAGCGGGAACAGCTGAACTGGCAGCTGGGCCATGACTGCTTTATGGAAAAGCAGATGTCCATGGATTATGCCGACGAGGACAGCCAGCAGGTCTACGACCTCTACAATTTCATCCAGCAGAGCGAAAGCTTCTGCAGCGGCGGCAATCCTAACGCTGTGGCGCTGCTGGACAGTGTATCCGCGGCGGTATTCCGTATTCTGGGCGGCGCGGTGCTGTCGGTGGGGCTGTTCACGGCCAGGGTGCCCGCCGGCCCGCTGACAGTCTTCAACAGCCCGCTCTGTGTTCCGGCAGTGCTGGTGCTGATCCTAGCCGTGGCGTGGCTCTCGCCGGTGTGCGCTTCCAGCGCGGGCATCAGCAGCCCGGATATCGAGGAGGAGGGCCGCTGGGGCAACCGGCTCTGGGCCTTCCTCATGGGGGTATGTCGGGACGACAAAAAGGCGCTGGATGTGCGGATGTACGACCAGTTCGAGTTTTTGAAAGATCACGCCGCCGTCTCCATGCCTGCCTTTGAGCGGGCCCGCAAGGGGAAATTCGGCATCCTGAATGCCACGGGCAACGCCGCTTCGGCTCTGCTCATGGGTCTTGCCTACCTCTTTGTATGCCTGAAGGCCTACGGCGGGGCCTTTGGTCTGGGCGCTGTGACCCAGTATGTGGGTGCAGCCACCAACTTTTTTGTGGGCATCGGCGGGCTGTTCACCGCCGTGGGCGACTGCAGATTCAACGCCCCCTACCTGAAAACGCTCTATGACTATCTTGACCTGCCCAACAAGATGTACAAGGGCAGCCTGACCACCGAAAAGCGGAGCGACCGCCAGTATACCGTGGAGTTCCGGGATGTCTCGTTCCGGTACCCCGGCAGCGAACAATATGCCCTGCGCCACCTGAGCATGACCTTCAAGGTGGGGGAGCGGCTGGCCGTGGTGGGCATGAACGGCAGCGGCAAGACCACCTTCATCAAGCTGCTCTGCCGCCTATACGACCCCACCGAGGGTGTCATCCTGCTCAACGGCATCGACATCCGTAAGTACCGCTACGATGAGTACATGGATATCTTCTCGGTGGTGTTCCAGGATTTCAAGCTGTTCTCCCTGCCGCTGGGCCAGAATGTTGCCACGGCCCAGCATTATGATGCCGCCCGTGCCGCCGACTGCCTGCAAAAAGCGGGCTTTTCCGACCGGTTGGCCCGGATGCCCAAGGGGCTGGACACCTGCCTTTATAAAGATTTGGACGAGGATGGCGTGACCATCTCGGGCGGCGAGGCCCAGAAGATCGCCATTGCCCGGGCCCTGTACAAGGATGCACCTTTCATCGTGCTGGATGAGCCTACCGCCGCCCTGGACCCGGTGGCTGAAGCGGAGATCTACGCAAAGTTCAACGAGATCGCGGGCGATAAGACTGCAATTTATATCAGCCACCGGCTGTCCTCCTGCAAGTTCTGTGATGAGATCGCCGTGTTCGACCACGGCGAGGTCGTCCAGCAGGGCACCCATGAGGAACTGCTGGGGGAGCCGGATGGAAAGTATTACGAACTGTGGAACGCCCAGGCACAGTATTACACCGAAGAAAGCGCGTGAACCTGGCCTCCCTATCAGGGGAGTTGTCACCGGAGGTGACTGAGCGCTTTTTGGCCCTGATGTTCTGCACAAAAAAATCGGAAAAAACTGGAATTCCCGACGAAATCGGGTGCGAAAGCACAGCACTTTGGGCGAAAAACTTGACCCACATTGGCCGGACGTGTAAAATAAATCAATAGTGAGAAAAATCATGGACGCGAAATTTTTCCATGTGTGCGGCATTCCTTTGATCCCATGGGATGAAACAAGGAGGGAAGTTCGACCCAATGAAATGGAAATTCCAAACCGCGGGGCGGCTTCTGGCCCTGCTGGCTCTGAGCGGGGCCCTGCTGGCTGCCCCTTTGCCCGCGCAGGCCGCGCCCGGTGTGCTGACAGGCCTGACCGGAACCGGCTCCAAGCTGGAACTGGAGCTGACCGAGATGGAGCTGGAGATCACAGATGATGACCCCCGCCCCAAGGGCTACCTGTACACCAGCGGCCAGAGCGATTATTACTTCATCGTCTGGATGAGCAGCAACTCCAATGTTGCCACGGTGGATGGCGACGGCAAGGTGACGGGCCGCAATGCGGGCACTGCCATCATCACCGCCATCTCCGACCACGGCGAACGTGCCGCCTGCAAGGTGACCGTGACCCGCAAAAATGAAGAAGCAGCCAGAAAAAAGCCCACGCTGGATACCACCAGCCTGAGCCTTGTGCTGCAGTACAATGACCTGCACCCCGCCCACCAGCTCCAGCTGACCAACAGCGACCACTCCTTCCTCTATGTCTACCAGTGGATGAGCAGCAACCCCGAGGTTGCCACAGTCAGCGACAAGGGCCTTGTCACGGCTCAGGCGGCGGGCACCACCACCATCACGGCAATGGTCTCCAACGGCCAGGCTCTGCGGTGCAGCGTCACGGTGACTTCGGATATCGGCAAGGTGACCCTGAACAAGAGTGACCTGCTGCTCCGCACCGTGGGCACCCAGGAACGTCTGACGGCCACCGTTGCGGTGGAGGGCGGCGGCAGCGTGCCCATTACATGGGTCAGCAGCAACCCGGGTGTCGTTACCGTGGATGCGGATGGCGTGGTGACCGCCATTGCCGATGGAGAAGCCAAGGTCACGGCCCTTTCGCCCGCCGGACGCTTTGACGTGTGCAGCGTTGTGGTGGGCATGGCGGCGGAGAAGTACGAATCTGAAGCCGACCTTGCCGACGAACTCAAGCTCCCTGACCCCTACGTTGCCGTAAGGCTGAACAAACTGGCATAAAGAAAAAGCACCCGCCCATGGCTGTTTTTGACGGCTATGGGCGGTTTTTGCGTGTATGGAAACGGATGCGCTGGGAAAAACTTGCCGAAGAGGAATTTTTTGCAAAAAATATTTTGCGTTACGTGTTGTGGTGTACATGACACATCCGGCTGCCTCCGGCAGGTGAAAAAGGACAAAATGGCCCGAACGTTGTTTAAGACAGGGGGCGGATGCCCCACGGAGCGGCAAAATCTCTGCAAAAAAGGCGGCTGTCCGGCTTGAATGACACATTTAACAAAAATTTGACGTGAAGTGATTGAATTTGCAACTCTTGACAGAAGGCGGGACAAACCATTATCCTTTTATCAGAGGAAAGTATTTTATGTCGCCAGACGTTGGAATGCCTGGTGTACAAGTGTGTGTCAGGAGGGAAAGAATATGACCAACTACCGGAACCGAATCGGGGAAGCCATTGCCTTTGCCCGGAACGTGGCGGGCAGATCTCAGCAGGAGCTTGCGGATATGCTGGGGCGGGACAAGCGCACCATTCAGAAATGGGAGCGGGGCGAGATCCGCATTGCGCTGGAGGATTTTCTGGATGTATTCGATACTCTGCACCTGCCGGTGGGGCCCTATGAAATGTGGATCCTGCATCCGGAACTCTTTCCGTGCGGCATGGAGGATATCAAGGGCTTCAGCACCGAAAAGAAGCGGAGGACACTGGCGGATTATTATCTGCATCAGGCTGCACCGCTGGAGATCGAGCAGGAGTATTACATCCTGTTCGGCGACCACGGCAGCAACAGCTGCGGCATCCGGCAGGAGCTGCTGGCCAACCTGCAGACTCCGCTCCGTGACCGCAAACGGATCGTGAACCAGATCATCGACAACTACTATGAGGCCCGGGCCATCGGACATCTGACCGACCCGGAGGGCCAGCAGCCAGTGATGCCCATTCTGGAAGCCTGCTACGATGCCAGTGCACGGAGCGTGAAAGCCAACGAGAACCGGTACAGCATCGGCAGCATCGAGAACTATCTGGACGATGCGGAGAAAACGGCAGAAGAGTGAACCGAACAGCAGACGGCCATGTGCAGCCGTCTGCTGTTTTTGCGTTCGGCTGCCTGCGGGAAAATATTGTGAAATTTGCGGATTCCTGCTATACTTATCCTATTGATGAAAAAGAAGGGTGAGATAAATGGCATACAACATGGGCGGTCGGCGCTTCCGGCCGGTGGGCAGCGGGAAAAAGCGGACTGCGCCGCAGTATGGGCCGGTGGGCACAGGCTGTCCGTTTGTGGAGGAGGCCGTGGCGCGGCTGTACCGGGAGCAGAACGAGGAACATTTCTGGAGCCTGATGAACGCCCTGAACTATGCGCTGGAATTGCAGACCAAGGTACTGGTGCCGCTGGATGCGGCGGTGGACCCCCAGAGCGGGGCCGCCCCCTGGGCACACCTGCCCATCCCGGAGGAGCGGGCCGAGGGCCTGCAGCCCTGGCTGCTCCACACCCGGAAAGAGCGAAACTATCTGCCGCTGTTCACCTCGGTAAAGAACGCCGAGGCGGAAAAGGCCAGCGCCACCCGCCCCATGGTGGAGCGCAGCCTGCGCAGCGCCATGGAGTATGCGCTGGAAACGGACGGCATCGATGGTGTGGTGCTGGACCCGTGGACAAGCTCTGCCACGCTGGATGTCTCCCTGCTCAGCGGGCTGCTGAGATCGGAGCGGGGAAGCGACAACCCCGGCGCTCAGGAGCTGGAAGCCGGGCACGCCGCCGCCCGGGCCGGGGATTGGCCGGAGGCAGCGGCCCGCTACACTGCCGCTGCCGAGGCTGGCAGCGCCGAGGCTCTTTCTGCTCTGGGGGACTGCCTGTATTATGGCCGGGGTACCCGGAAGAATAAGACCCAGGCCCGGCGGATGTGGAAAAAGGCCGCACAGGCCGGGGAGGTGCAGGCCATGATCGCCCTGGGGGATGACTGTGCTGCATCGGGCGGGGAGATGGCGGAGACCCTGCAATACTACCGCCGCGCCCAGAGCGCTGCCCGGGAGGTGCCGGACATCGCCTACACCCCGCAGGTCTGCCTGCGCCTTGCCCAGTACGAGACCCAGTACCTCTCCCGCAAAAAGGCGCTGCTGCAGGTGGCGGAGGCCGTGCAGGGGTTTCGGATCCTGCAGGCTGAGGGCGAAACGGATGCTGCCGACTGGCTGCGGGAGGCTGAACTGCTGACCGATCAGCTGCTGGCCGAGGATAAAAACGCCTGAAACACAGTTTCTTTACATTTGTTCTAAGAAATCGTCATAGGAAACCGGTAAGATATTCAAGGAAATATTCTGCGCCGAAGAAAAGAGGACAAGCACTATGAGCAAAGTGATCGGAATCGACCTTGGTACCACCAACTCCTGTGTGGCGGTGGTGGAGGGCGGCAAGCCTGTGGTCATCACCAACGCCGAAGGCGAGCGCACCACCCCCAGCGTGGTGGCCTTTACCAAGGATGGCGAGCGTCTGGTGGGCGGCGCGGCAAAGCGTCAGATCGCCACAAACTCCGGCCGCACGGTGTCCAGCATCAAGCGGTACATGGGTTCTGATCACCGGGTGCATATCGATGGCAGAGACCTGACCCCGCAGGAGATCAGCGCCATGATCCTGACCAAGATCCGCCGCGATGCCGAGAGCTACCTGGGCGAGCCGGTGACCGAGGCCGTCATCACCGTGCCTGCCTATTTTGACGACAGCCAGCGCAAGGCCACTCAGGACGCGGGCCGCATTGCGGGCCTGAATGTTCTGCGCATCATCAACGAGCCCACCGCCGCCGCGGTGGCCTACGGCCTGGACAACGAAGCTCCCCAGAAGATCCTGGTCTATGATCTGGGCGGCGGTACCTTTGATGTTTCGATCATTGAGATCGAGGACGGCACCTTTACGGTGCTGGCCACCGGCGGCGATACCCATCTGGGCGGCGATGACTTTGACGAGCGCATCGTTGAGTGGGCTGTGGCGGAATTCCGCAGGTCTGACCGCATCGATCTGACCAAGGACCCCGCCGCCATGGGCCGCCTGAAGGAGGAAGCGGAAAAGGCCAAGAAGGAGCTTTCCAGTGCGCTTTCCGCCCAGCTGAACCTGCCGTTTATCGCGGTGGGCAAGGATGGCCCCCACCATCTGGATCTGAGCCTGGGCCGCCCCCAGTTTGAGATGATGACCGGTGACCTGCTGGCCCGCACCGTTCAGCCGGTGCAGAACGCCCTGCGGGATGCCGGGCTTTCCGCCAGCCAGCTGGGCAAAGTCCTGCTGGTGGGCGGCAGCACCCGGATGCCCGCTGTGGAGCGGCAGGTCCGGGAGCTGCTGGGCTGTGAGCCCAGCCACACCCTGAATCCCGATGAATGCGTGGCCATGGGTGCCGCCGTGCAGGGCGGCCTGCTGCAGGGCGGCGGAAAGCTGGCCGGTGCCACCGGCGCGGCCGCGCAGGGCCTTGTGCTGATGGATGTCACCCCACTGACGCTGTCCATTGAGACGCTGGGCGGCGTGGCCACCCCACTCATCACCCGCAACAGCATGATCCCCACCCGCAAGAGCCAGATCTTTACCACGGCCC
>ERZ827101.2643-NODE-2643-length-15202-cov-21.500165_pt1 | contig 15202 bp, 11 predicted proteins | sample MGYA00519869_ERZ827101 | MGnify/ENA primary metagenome ERZ827101 (study PRJEB31778, sample SAMEA3449256) | human gut metagenome | biome: human gut; feature: human-associated habitat; material: faeces | place: United Kingdom | collected 2010/2012 ...
CCCTGTCCCGGCTCTCGCCCACCCCGGGCAGGTCAGTGATAACCATGCTGTGACCATGGCCACTCAGACGGAAGCGCTGCACTTCCCGGGTGCCGGCGTGAACATCACTGACCGGGGTGACCTCCCCCTGAAACAGTGCATTACAGAGTGAGGATTTACCGGCCCCGCTTTTACCCATAATGCCAATCACGGGTTCGTGACTGGTGAGTTTGCGCAGATGTTCCAGGATGTGACGGGAAAGCGAGTAAGGCAGGGAGGAGAGCGGTTTTTCAATTGCCTCAATGGCATCAGACGGATTCATACATGTATTCCCGGTGAAAAAAGACAAAACCCCGCGCACCGGAAAGGTGGCGGGGGATTCACGGAGATAATATCTGTCTGAGATTATTTAGGATGCAGGTATCTTCAGATAATCGCACCTCCAGAATTTTATTTTTAATAGTTGAATGGTGGTATTGGGTTTTCCTGAGAGAATATAAAGGTGAATCATGCTGTATTGAGTTTGATTCTATTTGTACTGAGACAGGTATCTTCATGATTATAATCAAAAGTCGGGTGGATTGGTCTGGCGCTCATTATTTTTTCGAATAAACTCACTAATTATTGTAACCATCCCAAAGGAGATGATTTTATGTATAATTGTGGTGAATCATATTCTGAATACGACATATCATTATCTGACGATGAAAACTATGACGATGACTATTATCGTGAACGCCCGTGCCCGGGGGAAGTTTTCGGCTATGATAATACTGAGGATAATGATGAGGCGACATCTGATTATGCATTAAAAATAAATGAAAACTCTGATTAATACGGGGGGGGCTGATAATAAGACAATCAATACTTGGTTTAATCTGGGCGCCTGATTAAAATCTGAGGTAACATATAATAATTTTCGTCAAAATAGTATTTATGTACTAACTAAGCTGGATTTGAACCTCTATTTCTGGGCATTTGTTATCACTTAATCCATTACTGATCCTCATTCAGCATATGTCGTATCCGTTGAAGGATTTACGCATATCGGTAACGTCGGCAACGAGCCAGATGCCGGTACCTGATGGTAGTGAGATCATCGTCCCCTCCCGCTCAGTTCACGGATCAACACCGTGAGCAGCTCTGGTGAAGGATTTTCCAGCGTCATTTTACCGTGACGGAACTCCACTTTACAGGAAATTGCACTGGCTGTGCTCTGTGAAGGAGTGGATAAAAGCGAGGGAAGAGTCGCCATCGGTTCTTTTGGCTCATCAGGCGTTATCTCTACAGGTAATAATTCAACGCCAACGCCAGAAGAGGTTGTTACCGGAAGACGCTGCGATATACGCCCTTCGTTCTGCCAGAGTCTGAGCCATTTGAAAATAACATTATCATTGACGCCATTTTCTCGTGCAATCTGGGCCACACAAGCACCGGGTGTGATGCCAGTTCAACCATACGAAGTTTGAATTCATTAGAACCCCCTCTGATTTTGAAAGGTTCTCAGTTGTATTGCAAGAAATTGGTATAACAAGCAGAGCTGCAGGTTTCACACTTACATATCTTCGGAATAAAACACGAGATTACAGAATAAGTATTCTTCGCTCCATGATTCATAGCGAAGAAATTATGCATTAGGAAATTCTTGAGTAAATACATCACAAAACGAAAAACTGAACTTTATCCAGAATATATAACTATATCTAAAATGCAAAACTAAAGGTTCGTGCTTAATAAAATTTTCATGATCAATATCACATCATCGAATTACTATAAGTAAATACTAAATATGTCATTGAGGAAGTTAATTATTAATAAATCTTTGGCTAAAGAGGATAAAATTATGAGTGGTCCTAAAAAAATAGGATTAATAACATGTATTGCAGTCGTCGCCGGAAATATGATGGGAAGTGGTATTGCGCTTCTTCCTGCAAGTCTGGCGAAAATAGGTTCTGTCGCTATATGGGGATGGATTATTGCGGCAATTGGCGCATTATCTCTGGCATATGTTTTTGCCCGTCTGGCAACTAATAATCCACAAACAGGTGGGCCTATTGCGTACGCTGGAGAAGTTGCTCCAATATTAGGGCATCAGACATCCATTCTTTATTATCATGCAAACTGGATTGGTAATTTAGCAATAGCTATTACTGCAGTGGCATATTTATCAGTATTTTTCCCTGTTCTGAATAATCCTGTTCCGGCAGCGATTACCAGTATTGCCATGGTATGGTTATTTACGTTTGTGAACTTGCTGGGCGGGGCATGGGTCAGTCGGTTGACATCAATTGGACTTGTGCTTGTTCTTATACCTGTAGTTGGAACGGCATTATTCGGTTGGGGATCATTCGATATTGAAGTTTATCGCCAGAACTGGATGGCTCAGCCAGATGGAAATGTCCACCAGGCTGTTATTAATTCTGTTCTTCTTTGCTTGTGGGCATTTGTTGGTGTCGAATCTGCGGCAGTTAGTTCAGATCTTGTCCATAATCCTTCCCGAACAGTTCCATTGGCAACGCTGGGGGGAACTGCACTTGCAGGAATAGTCTATATTGCGGCCTCCCAGGTTATTGCAGGCATGTTTCCGAACGAAGTCGTGGCAAATTCAGGAGCACCTTTTGCTTTAAGTGCATCCAGAATTGTCGGGGACTGGGCGGCTCCATTTGTATCGGCATTTACGGCTATTGCATGTCTGACATCTCTGGGCTCTTGGATGATGCTGGTTGGACAGGCAGGACGTCGTGCAGCAATGGATGGTAACTTCCCGGCTGTATTTGGAGATACAGACAATAATGGTGTACCCAAGAAAGGGTTGGTCATTGCATCAACGATGATGAGCGTTTTGATGGTATTACTGACCATTCTCAGTGCCAGTGGTTCTAACGCTGCGGATTTATTTACTCAATTAACAAGCATTGCTGTTTTGTTAACTATGTTCCCATATTTTTACTCGGCTATTGACCTTATTCGTTTTGAAGGTGCAACTTCAAAAAGTATTTTGAGTCTGGTCGCTTCAGCGTTTGCTATGTTGTTCTGTTTTGCTGCGCTGGCTGGTGCAGAGCATTATGAAATAACTGCAACAATTATTATTTCATTATTAATATTCGCTTTCTACGCAAGAAAGCTGGGTGGCATTCAGCACAAAAATATTTAAATCAACAAGACCAACAAGAGGAATTAAAGTATGAATACCATATTGATTGGTAGTAAGTCTTTTGACAATAAATATGTGGCAGAAATCATTTCTCATTTACATACAAAAAAATTTGACACTGAACTGGCTGGTTGTAGTGAAAAAATTGAAACCATTATAAGAAACAACGCAAGAATCGCTGCAGTATTACTGGATTTGGATGATTCGAATGATATTCTTGACAAAATTCGCATGCTGAATGAACATCTGCCAGTCTTCTTACTTAAGACCGATGATGTTGCCATTAAAAAATTTTGTTTTGATTCATTCGACGGAAATGTACATCTTATTGATTGTTGCCTTTATTCTGTTGACGAAATTGTTAATAAAATTCAGAAAATAATTAATGACTATATTGATGCAATATTACCACCTTTAACAAAAGCATTATTTAACTATGTGAAGGAAGGTAAATATACTTTCTGTACGCCAGGACACATGGGAGGAACAGCTTACCAGAAATCGCCTGCAGGTAGTTTGTTCTATGATTTTTTTGGTGAAAACACCATGAAATCAGATATTTCAGTGTCTGTCGGAGAACTGGGGTCGCTGCTTGATCACTCAGGACCTCATGCAGAAGCCGAAAAGTATATTGCTGAAACTTTTAATGCTGACAGAAGCTATATTGTTACGAACGGAACGTCGACAGCTAATAAAATTGTTGGGCAATTCTCCGTACCTGCAGGATGTACTGCACTGATTGACAGGAATTGCCACAAATCTCTCACACATATGTTGATGATGAGTGACATCATCCCGATATATCTGAAACCTACACGAAATGCATATGGCATTCTGGGGGGGATCCCCAGAACGGAATTCTCTTCTGATTCGATTAAGCAGAAAATGGCTGTTACGCCAGGTGCAACATGGCCAGTTCATGCCGTTATCACTAACTCTACTTATGATGGTCTGTTTTATAATACCGACTGGATCAAAGAACATCTGGATGTAAAATCCATTCATTTTGATTCCGCATGGGTGCCATATACCAATTTCAGTCCGATTTATTCTGGCAAAACGGGTATGGGGGGCAAGCGTATTGAAGGAAAAGTAATATATGAAACGCAGTCAACGCATAAGCTGTTAGCCGCTTTTTCACAGGCATCCATGATTCATGTTAAAGGTGATATTAATGAAGAAACCTTTAATGAAGCCTATATGATGCAAACCTCCACCTCTCCTCATTACGGTATTGTCGCCTCCACTGAAATGGCTGCGGCTATGATGAAAGGCAATCCTGGCAAACGTCTTATTCAGGAATCCATGGAGCGAGCTCTGGCTTTTCGTAAGGAAATCCAGGCCCGCTATGAAAACAGTGACACTTGGTTTTTTAAAGTATGGCAACCTGAGAACATTAATGAGGTGGATTGCTGGCCATTGGATAAAAACGATCAATGGCATGGATTCAAAGATATTGATCAAGAACATATGTATCTTGACCCCATTAAAGTAACTTTATTGACGCCGGGTCTTGATAAATACGGGAAAATTGAAGAACAAGGTATACCCGCAGCATTAGTTTCAAAATTCCTGGATGATCGTGGTATTATTGTCGAAAAAACAGGTCCATATAACATTTTGTTCCTGTTCAGCATTGGGATTGATGATACTAAGGCTCTTAGTCTTCTGCATGGTTTGTATGAATTTAAGGAGCGGTACGATCGTAATGAGCTGGTCAAAGATATTCTGCCAGGGATCTGGGCCGAATCGCCAGCTTTTTACAACAATATGAGAATTCAGGAGCTGGCGCAGGGAATTCATAATCTGATTCGCAAGCATAATCTGCCGGAGTTAATGTTCCGGGCTTTCGATGTCCTGCCAGAAATGGTAATGAAACCTCAGCAGGCTTTCCAGGCAGAACTTCGTGGTGAAACGGAGGAATGTTTCATTGAAGACTTGGTAGGGAAAATTAATGCTAATATGATTCTTCCGTATCCACCAGGAGTACCTTTAGTTCTTCCCGGAGAAATGATTACAGAGAGCAATCGTCCGGTTCTGGAGTTTTTGTTAATGCTTTGTGAAATTGGTAGCCACTATCCTGGTTTTGAAACCGATATTCATGGTCTGTATCGAAAGGCGGATAACAGGTATACTGCAAAAGTCATTAAAAAATAATCTGTAATATTCGACAAGTTTGTTGTGAGGAAGTTATTCTCGCAATAAGCTTGTCGAGCTTAATGTGTAAAACATAAATAATTATTAACAGGCATATCTGTGTGTGTAAAATAATACCATTTTGTTGATAGAATATCTCTGATAACTGAATGCATGTTAAAGTTACATAGCAAATACAGTTAGTATAAGATATATTGAGGTTGTATATGACAGTATTTTCTTTTATAAAAGAAGTCCTTTCCCCTCATATTCGGTTATTGTATTCTCCACAAGAACTGGGATTTAATGATGCGGGTTTAATAGTTTTAAACCACTTTGGTTATGACAATAACATTTATTATAGTGTTACACTGACAAGAAAAGAAATTACATATTTTCAGAATACTTCTGAAAATACGCACTATTTTGCATATTCAAAAATAATAAAAAAAACAATAGACAGAATATTTAAAATAACAGGAGAACAAATAACAATTGGAAATATTACTCCATCTATTAATGGGAAAGTATCGGTTACACTTATATTATCACTACTGGAGATGAAGTTGATTGATTTTATCGCAGATGATAATACTGATGTCAGAGTCAGACTGACTATTCTTAACATGCTGAGTAATAATACTACAACGATTCGTGAACTGACCGCAAGTGTTTATTTACAGGAGGACTATCTTAAGCGGATTTTCAGGAGGTACACCGGGACAGGATTATATCAATTTTATAACTGGATAAAATTATTGAAAGCTATAAGCAAAATACAAAATCATGATAAGATAAAAAAAATTGCAATAGAGTTAGGCTACAGTTCATCATCCTCTTTTAATTATTCTTTTAAGAAAGAGTTTAGTATTGGCCCCAGAGATTATATCAAAGAATATCTACACAATAAAATCTCCTGTATGGCGGTACATGAATAGTATTTATGTTCCCTCCTCACAGCATTTCCTGTTCATTTTTATAGCAAATGTCACCTCCCTGAAAGAGGTGATTTCGTGTGATATCTTTCTTGGTTGATTCAACTTTCCATGCAGTTCTTTATCGATTTCAGATGAATTGATTGAAACAGCTAATTCACAGAATACATATGTTATAATTAAAAATTAATAATAATAATCTGATTATAAGATCATGCTTATAATGTCCCCCTTGCTTTGTAACAGATGTGTGGTAATAATCAGTATGAAAACAAAATGACCGAAGGGGAAGAAATATGTCAACAGATACCAATGATTCAACAAATGAGTTATATGTCAGAAAACAAAAGTTAAGACAACTTCGCGCCCGAACGCCTGTTGTATTTCCCAATGACTTTAGACGGCAGCATAATTCTGTTGAATTATCTGAACAGTATGGATTATTGACTCATGAAGATTTAACTAAAAAAGACATTAATGTCATTATGGCTGGACGTATAATGTCCAGACGGATAATGGGTAAATCCATATTTATGCATATACAGGATAATAAAGGCCGTATACAACTTTATTGTTCCAGTGATATATTCCCCGAATCAACGTTTTCTGATATCAAAAAACTTGATACAGGAGATATAATTGGTATTAAAGGTAAACTGTTTAAAACGAAAACAAATGAATTGTCTGTTAATTGTTATGAAATTTCGCTCTTAACAAAATCATTAAGACCATTACCAGACAAGTTCCATGGTTTGCTTGACCAAGAACTCAGATACCGCCAAAGATATGTAGATCTGATTGTCAATCATGATACATATCGTACATTTGAAACTCGGTCACGGATATTGACTGAAATTCGTCATTACATGGCAGAACATGATTTTATGGAAGTTGAAACGCCTATGATGCAGTCTATTCCCGGTGGTGCATCCGCACGGCCTTTTATTACTCATCATAATGCACTTGATCAGGACATGTTTTTAAGAATATCTCCGGAACTGTATTTGAAAAGACTGGTCGTTGGAGGATTTGAACGTGTTTTCGAGATTAACCGTAACTTCAGAAACGAAGGAATATCTCCGCGTCATAATCCTGAATTTACAATGATGGAACTCTATATGGCTTATGCAGATTTCCATGACCTGATTAATTTTACTGAAGACTTATTCAGAACAGTAGCTCAAAATGTTCTTGGTACCACGCTCATAGAATATGGCGATGAATTGTTTGATTTTGGTAAGCCATTTAACAAACTCACCATGCGTGAATCAATCATAAAATATGGAAACGGAATTACACTGACTGACATTGATGATATTCAGAGTGCTTCTCTGACAGCCAGAAAATTGGGAATAACTGTGGAACCATCATGGGGGGTGGGCCGTCTGCAGTCAGAAATATTTGAAGAAGTTGTTGAACAGCATCTTATTCAGCCAACATTTATCACTGAATACCCGGCAGAAATATCACCGTTAGCTCGTCGTAATGATAAAAATCCATTATATACAGATCGATTTGAATTTTTTATTGGTAAACGTGAAATTGGGAACGGTTTTTCAGAGTTAAATGATGCGGAAGATCAGGCGGAACGATTCAAAGAGCAGGTAAAAGCCAAAGAAGCAGGAGACGAGGAGGCGATGTATTATGACGAGGACTACGTTACTGCGCTTGAATATGGCATGCCTCCGACTGCAGGTCTGGGAATTGGTATTGATCGTATGATAATGTTATTTACAAACTGTCATACCATTCGCGATGTTATTATGTTTCCGGCCCTGAGAACATCAAAGTAATATTAACCCGGACTGATGGTGATCATCAGTCCGGGGTCAAATAGCTATGCAAATGAGAAACTTTATTGATTATTCATTGTTAAAAAATCTTGATCTCGTTATCAAGCAAAAAGGGTTTTACAGAGCGGCCCGAATTCTTGGTATTTCGCAATCGGCAATATCTCAGAAAATAAAAAAACTTGAAAATCAGTGCGGTGTTCAGTTAATTACTCGTACTTCACCTCCACATTTAACTGATTATGGTCAGAAATTAGCCGGACTGCTATATCATGTTAATATATTCGAGCATGATGTATTGAACCTTGATGCAAATAAAAGCATTGTGACCATTCCGATCGCAGTGAATTCTGACACGCTGGCAACATGGCTTATTCCTGCCTTGTGTGTTTTTTTAAAAAATCCATCTATAAGACTGGATATAAAAGTGGATGATGAAAATAAAAACCTTAAGCGTCTGTTAAAAGGAGAGGTTGTAGGTTGTATCAGTTCTCAGCCGCAGGCAATCATTGGCGGGCTATGTGATTATGTTGGGTCTCTCGATTATATTTTTTGTGCAACACCAGAGTTTTATTCCAGATATTTCAGCCATGGCGTATCAAAGGAAAATTTATTAAAGGCCCCGATTGTATCCTTTAATCATGATACAGATATGCATCATAAATTTTTGCAGCAATATTTTGGGTTGGTGCCAGGAACGCTACAAAGTCATATTGTATCTTCCTCAGAAGCATATGTCACAATGTTATTACAACACCTGGCATGTTGTATGATACCTAAACAACAAATAAGCTTTGAACTTGCTTCCGGTAAAATTATAAATCTGAGTCCAGAGTTTGAGCAAAAGGTTAAGCTTTACTGGCACAGATATTCACCTGAAAGTATTACAATGCAAGCACTCAGCAGTGCTTTGATTAACAATAATATATTGATATAATATATGTGTGGTTATGTTAAAAAATGTCTATAAGCAGAGATCACTAGTCATATCTCTACTGTTCTGCTGTAAGTTAATTTTTTTTCGATTTTTCGAGATGCGATATTTAGCGCAGTTAATGCTCTATTTTCTTGAATCCGAGATAACCCTCGATTACTAACATCTGCAAGGTAATATGCAACAGCCCCTATAACGGCTCCAGGCATACCTCCTGAAGACCCCGCTATACCGCCACCGATTGCAGAAGAAAATAATCCTGCGATAGGTTTGGATATTTCTAATCCTTTATCAAGAAAGCTGTTTTTTTATCTTCGCCATTATTCATCTTTGTTCTCCACTTATAAAAAATAGAATTTTCATTGGTTTTTCTTAAAATCCATAAAATAATATTTATATCATACTAAAGCTTACAAATACCAGTTATGGAATGGTGAGAATTCCAGGGGATTTACATTTCAAGAGTGACTATCTCCTCAATGATTCATGCAGAGCATGCTTTATCTATGTCCGCTCCTGGCTCGAAGCGGACCGTCGGAAGACCTGCAAGGTCTGCTATGAGCGAACAGCAGAAGTTCACAACTGTTTACTCGAAGGAGAGTGTAGTATTAACATTACCGCGTATTTATGAATGGGTAAGCGTAAACTGACCGCCGTATGTAGCCATTAAGCCAGTATTGGTAACGTAGGTGCCCACCTTTTCAAACTAGTGGGCACCTGTTATGGAACAAAAACATTATCCGCAGAACCCCGCAGATCATTTTCAAATGAGTTTAAACTTCAAATGGTTAAACTGGCTTTGCAACCAGGAGCCTCTGTTGCCCGTATTGCCCGGGGACACGATATCAATGATAACCTCCTGTTCAAATAGCTCAGACTCTGGCAGAACGAAGGGCGTATATCGCAGCGTCTTCCGGTAACAACCTCTTCTGGCGTTGGCGTTGAATTATTACCTGTAGAGATAACGCCTGATGAGCCAAAAGAACCGATGGCGACTCTTCCCTCGCTTTTATCCACTCCTTCACAGAGCACAGCCAGTGCAAGTTCATGTAAAATGGAGTTCCGTCAGGGCTTCATACTCTGCATCCCTGTCCCGGCTTTCGCCCACCCCGGGCAGGTCAGTGATAACCATGCTGTGACCGTGGCCACTCAGACGGAAGCGCCGTACTTCCCGGGTGCCGGCGTGAACATCACTGACCGGGGTGACCTCCCCCTGAAACAGTGCATTACAGAGTGAGGATTTACCGGCCCCGCTTTTACCCATAATGCCAATCACGGGTTCGTGACTGGTGAGTTTGCGCAGATGTTCCAGGATGTGACGGGAAAGCGAGTAAGGCAGGGAGGAGAGCGGTTTTTCAATTGCCTCAATGGCATCAGACGGATTCATACATGTATTCCCGGTGAAAAAAGACAAAACCCCGCACACCGGAAAGGTGGCGGGGGATTCACGGAGATAATATATGTCTGAAATTATCTGGAATCGTTCTGGCTGTTCTGCCTGGTTGCCTCCAAATCTCGGTGCGCCTGCTCAATCATTTCATTCAGCATTTTTTTTGGGGGGACACCACGACTTCGGGCAATACTTTCAAGCTGTTTGTGGATTTTTCCGGACAGTTTCAGCGGGACGGAACCATCAGCACGTTCATCACGCCTTTTTTGTTGCTCCCGGGCACTTTTCAGCTCATCAAGAAGAATCGCTTTATGCTGAATCCTGGGGGCCTGGAAGGAGACCTGCGTAAACTTCGCTCTGTTCCGTCTGGGATTACTTTCCAGTAAAAACTGTACCTGTTGCTCATTCCAGCCCTCCCAGTTATCAAACGTGGCGCAGGCAAACCAGTATTTCTGCTCCGGGGTAAGGGGATTCAGCGGGGTTCCCACACACCGGACCTGCATGGCGTTCCATAACCAGTCACACTGTTCACTGTCCCTGCTGTCCACCCACGAAAAGGGGGAGGAGTAATCATTGAAGATGCTGGCCCATTCACAGAATATTGAGTTGATGATCGTCCTCGTAGCCTCTGGTCCGGATTTCAGCAGGTAACTGGAGCAGAACCATATAATTTCACGGTAGATTTTATCCGGATGCACGGTGCGCATCGGCTTTCCTTTGGGACCGGCAATCTTCGGTTGCGATGGAAACCCTGTGGCAAACCGCAGATGTTCCGGGGGCATTCCTGAACGTTTTTCAGGAATGGGTGTGAGTCCTGCGTTTCTGGTCTTTTCCGCTTGTCCGGTATTGCCTCCGGCCGGAATGTTGTCGGGAGTATCTTCCGGAGGCGAGGTGTTTTCATTAGTTGGGGGAACAACAGCAGAACTGTCCATCTCCGGAATGGGTTGAGGGGCATAATCACTGTGGTAGCCTGGGGAAAGCGTTAAGTCCCGAAGGGTGACATCAGGTTCCGGGCAGTGAGTGCCACCGGGAGTGAACGGGAGTTGTTGCTTTTGGGGGAAAAATGTATTGTGAATGCGGGTATACAGCTGGAACAGAAAAAAATAAGATGCCCGTGGTTCTTTTTTTAACCACTGTGTATATTCCTCTATGGCACCGAGCTGTTGTTTGTGCCGTTTTACAGCATCGATATACGGACAGCTGGTGCAGATATCATCCAGTTCCTTTCCCACAATACACCTCACCTGCTCTTCTCACATTTGCAGATTTTAAAAAAGCAAACAAAAACCTCCGTACATGATGTACAGAACAATCTACCAGGTAGTGGCGTCAGAAAACCTCCGGTCAGTCGGCACTTTCCAGAATATGCCGGTTATGAAAAACCGGGGATTCAGTCTCTGTTGTAAGATGTATCCTCTGATACTACGTTTTCGTTTTTCTGTGTATTTAACTCCCTGTATTTGTTGTCTTTTTAAGACTGAATAGTATTTCCCGGTCATAGCGTGCCGGATATACATCCCGTAAACTTCTCATTTTTATATAAAAATACCTGCACTCTCTTCAGCGCATCTTCCTCCTTTAAGTGAAAAATGTTTTCACGTATTGCTGTAAATTCATTTTAAATCAGTGTATTATCCTGATGTTGCAGTCTCCTGGTGTGATGCGTAATCGTTTTGTCTTTCTGGATGATGCTGGTGCTTCCGGGTGCATTCTCCTCTGCACATGCAACAGTTTGTCATCGCCACGTTCCCAAAAAAAGCATATAAAAACGAATCGAATTTGATAATTTTTTCAATCGTTTTTCATAGGAATTTCGTAGGGTATTCTCCGCTATAACCTCCATATTTGCTGCCTTTTTCTCCATAAATCGTATGCAATATAGCCTGTCTGTCAAGACCTCTTCTTTGCTGTTGAGGAGACGATCTCATTTTTGGTCTTTTCCGGGAGAGAGACGGTCAGATGAGCGAGCCGTATTGACTGTCAGAGGTACACCCCATGGCAGAAATAGTGCTCCCGTTTCCGCGATCCGGAATCGGCAACGTCCCACGGTTAATGCCACTTGCAGCGTCAGGTACAGCAGTCTTACGTCGTGATCTGATTTCTCCAGCAGTCATTCTGATCACGGACGCTCCCCCTGCGCAGATATCGGTTCCTGCCGACATTTCACAATACAGCCAGGCAGTCATGCAGTAATACCCGCAACGCGGTCAACGATTTTTAAGAGTTCACTCCGGTGCTCAGAACACTGATAATGCGCCGAAGAAAGTCTGGGGGGAGTTACGGGATGCCCGTTAGTGCTGTCGAGGGTGAGCCGCTTACTTTTCCACCCCGACAGCGATCATTCAGGATGCTCAGGAGAGAATCTGTCAACGTCACGAGTCGGGCCATTTTCATGCCAGTGTAGTGGCACACTAAATTTGGCCACCTGATGAAAGGTGATATTCTCACCACAACACAAAACAGGTGACTTAATGAACAAGAAAACCAAACGAACCTTCACCCCTGAGTTCAGGCTGGAATGTGCACAGCTGATTGTTGATAAGGGCTACTCATATCGACAGGCCAGTGAAGCGATGAATGTCGGTTCAACCACGCTTGAGAGCTGGGTACGCCAGCTCAGGCGAGAGCGCCAGGGTATTACGCCCTCTGCCACACCCATTACTCCAGACCAGCAACGTATCCGCGAGCTGGAAAAGCAAGTTCGCCGTCTGGAGGAACAAAATACGATATTAAAAAAGGCTACCGCGCTCTTAATGTCCGACTCGCTGAACGGTTCACGATAGCCGCCAGACTAAGTGACAGCCACACGGTTGTCAGCCTGTGTTCTGCTCTGGAAATACACCGCAGCAGTTACCGGTACTGGCGAAAACGACGCGATACGGTTAATCCGGCACGAGTCAGGTTGTGCAGCGAAATACGCCGGGCGTGGAACCAAAGTCGGGGCTCTGCGGGCGCGCGCACTCTGGCTGAAATGCTGACTCAAAACGGCGTCCCGATGAGCCGTTACCGTGCCGGACGTCTGATGAAATATCTGAACCTGAGCAGTTGTCAGCCCGGAAAACATCAGTATAAAAATGCCCGTCAGGAGCATACCAGCCTGCCGAATCTGCTTGAGCGTCAGTTCGCAGTACCGGAGCCAGACCGGGTATGGTGTGGAGATATTACGTATCTCTGGGCAGGAAATCGCTGGTGCTATCTGGCGGTTGTTATGGATCTTTTTGCCCGCAGGGTTATCGGCTGGAGTCTGTCAGCGCATGCCGATACCGCACTGATAAGCAGTGCCCTGCGGATGGCCTATGAGACGCGTGGCCAGCCCCGGGATGTCGTGTTCCATAGCGACCAGGGAAGCCAGTATACAGGCCTTAAATATCAACAACTTCTCTGGCGTTGCAGAATAAATCAAAGCGTCAGTCGGCGGGGAAACTGCTGGGATAACAGCCCCATGGAACGCTTCTTCCGCAGTCTGAAAACAGAATGGGTGCCAACGAATGGTTACGCAGGCAAGGACGAGGCCCGGCAGCAAATTAATGATTACATATTGAACTACTACAACAGCGTCAGACCTCACCATTATAACGGTGGGCTGACGCCGGAAGAGTCAGAGAACAGATACCATTTTTACTGTAAAACCGTGGCCAATATTACTTGACCACTACACAGTCAGGATATTTTTGATACTGATGCTGTCTGCTTTTCACCATCCTCACAGACAGGCGTTGCGTTTTGGGTCATCACCACAGCTTTACGTTTCTCTTTTAACCGGTAACGCTCTCCTTTTGATATTCAGCGTGGTTGACTGATGCAGCAGTCAATCCAGGAGCGCTGTTGTCCGGCAACCACCATATCAACTTCTTCCCGGGTGTGGCGGAGAGCAGGTATCCTGGCTGAGTTTCGAAGCCGGCCATTGCTTTCGTCTACGGGACTCACCCGCTCAGTGAGCGGCAACACCGGTATTTACCATTATACGGGGCCGGGGCTGCTCTATATTTTCGTGCAACGTGAGAATACCTCTGTGCCTGTGGCTTTTCAGCAGCCTTTGTCGTTGTGAGATCCTCTGGTTGAGTGGCTCCATGATGTCCCCTAAACGCCCCCGACTCCCACAGATAACACAACTCACTGTCCGTCGCTGTAACCGGCAACACCCGTAACCTGTGCCATACAGACGGAGCCCGGTCATGTGCAGAGACCGGTAAAATTCGTTACTACAACTGTTCCTGAATATCTGACGAAGAAACATTCAGCCGTAACATCCAGCCGTGTACATCTCTTCCGCGGTGCAGGGAGCGCTGTCGCCATGTACTTATTGTCATCAGGATGAGGCATGTACCGCAGCATGCCAGATCAGCAATGACTGGATGCCCTTAAGACATCCGTCATGGCTCAGTATGATGACGACGAACACGCCCTGCAGGTGAGCATGCGGGGCCGGGAGCAGCATTTCCGTATTTTGTCGCACCTTCCGGAAGCAACCGGCATCAGTTACGGTTATCGTCAACCGTTGTGCGGTATGCCAGGAGCACGTATTGATCCATCAGATCCGTCAGGGCTGTGTTCTGCTTCTGACGGTCGATGATCCATTCCCCCAGATCTTTTTCTGATTTCCGTTTCAGATTCTCCGTCCAGTCGTCAAGGCTGTTTCCGGTCATTAAATCAAGCCAGCAGAGCCAGACCAGTTTGAGGCGCAGTTCCGTGCCACCAAACTGACGGAAGAGACTGATCAGTTTATTTACCAGCGAACGCTGCCTCAAACGTTCACATTCAGACAGCAGAATGCCTTCCAGCATCGGATGATGAACCAGCAGATGTTCACTGGTGCATAAGTTCACCACCAGATCATCATCCAGGGGCGGCGTGGCCCGTTTGTCAGGGCCATAAATCAGCCGG
>ERZ827101.2646-NODE-2646-length-15182-cov-2.660871_pt1 | contig 15182 bp, 16 predicted proteins | sample MGYA00519869_ERZ827101 | MGnify/ENA primary metagenome ERZ827101 (study PRJEB31778, sample SAMEA3449256) | human gut metagenome | biome: human gut; feature: human-associated habitat; material: faeces | place: United Kingdom | collected 2010/2012 ...
AGCGTCGGGAGATACCCCGGCCTTCAGCACCAGGGCGTCCCCGTCCCAAACAGAGCTCACTCCGAGGGCGGCCAGGGCCCCGAGGGTCGCATTCAGGTCGTCGGACAGCACGGCGCTTTCCGTCTCCCGCAGCCGGGCAATGCGGCAGGACGCGCCGGTATCCCGGTTTTGCAGGGCCGCCAGAGCGGCGCAGATCAGCGCCCGGTGCCCCGCCGATTTGGAAGATGGAGGGAATGCGGACCCCGCGATAGAGGAGGCGCGAACGATGGCAACCGACATGCCGTCACCTCATTTCCGATAGGGCTCGGCCACAAAGGCCGGCAGGGAATCCGCGGGAATGGGATGGATATACCCATCCCCGATTCGGTGCAGCAGAACAAGGGAGAGGGAATCCCCGGCACGTTTTTTGTCCAGGGCGGCGTAGGGGAGGTATTCTTCGGGCGGGGTTCCGTCTCCGTCGGGCAGGCCGTACCGGCGCAGCAATGCGGCGATATCCTTCGCCGTACCAGGTGCCGTCAGCCCCTTCCGCTCGGCGGCGCGGGTGACGAGCATCATCCCCGCCGCCACCGCCCGGCCGTGGGACAGGCGGAAATGGGACTGGGCTTCCAGGGCGTGGCCCAGGGTATGGCCGAAATTGAGCAGGCGCCGTTCCCCGGCTTCCCGTTCGTCCGACTCTACCACCCGGCGTTTGATATCCACCGCCCGGGAAACGGTTTCGGGAAGATTTTCGTCAGATAGGGCGTCCTGCCGCGACAGCCAGTGAAAGAAGGACGCGTCCTTGATACAAGCGGCCTTGACGACCTCGGCCATGCCGTCGGACAGGATGTCTGCGGGCAGGGTGGAAAGAGCGTCGGTATCGGCCAGGACCAGGCGGGGCGGCCAGAAGGCCCCGACCAGGTTTTTCCCCTGCGGGATGTCCACGCCGGTTTTCCCCCCCACCGAGGAGTCTACCTGCGCGAGGAGGGAGGTGGGAAGACTCACAAAATCGATCCCCCGCAGCCAGGTGGCGGCGGCAAAGCCGGCCATGTCTCCCGTCACGCCGCCGCCAAGGGCGGCAATCAGGTCGGCACGGGTCAGACCGTCGGCGGCCAGCTGTTCATAGAGTGCGGCGATGGTGGACAGCCGTTTCGACTCTTCCCCGGCGGGGAAGACGAACCGGGTCACGCGATATCCCGCGGCGGCGTAGCTCTCAGCCACGGTGTCGGCATACAGGGGCGCGACGTTGGAATCCGAGACCAGGAGCACCCGAACCCCGCGATTTATCCGGCGGCTGCGCTCCCCGGCCTCCTTGAGAAGGCCGGGGCCGATGACGATATCGTAGGGGCGGGAGGCGGCGGTATGGAGGGTGCGCATAAGGGGGCCTTCTTTCTGTTAAAATTATTCCCCGAGAGCTTCCTTGACCAGGCGGCCGCGCCGTATGACGGCGGCAATTTCGTCCCGATCGCCCGAAGCGATGGCAGCCCGGGCGGTTTCCAGCCTGGCAATCAGGCCGTCCAGCTCCTCGATTAGGGGCACCTGGTTGAGCGCGAACAGCTCGCTCCACAGGATCTCGTCCACTGCCGCGACCCGGGAGACGTCCCGGTAACTGCCGGCGGAATATCCCTTGTGGCCGGGACAGACCGGGGACTGGACATAAGCGCCTGCCAGCACGTGGGGGAGCTGGCTGGTGAAGGCGATCTGCCGGTCATGATGGGCGGGGGTGGTAATGGTAACCGAGGCGCAGCCCAAGGCGGCCGCCAAAGCGCGCAGGGTGTCCATCGCGTATTCGGGCGTGCCCTCTGGCGGGGTGAAAATGTAGCTGGCCCCCCGGAAGAGATTGTGGGTGGCGTTTTGCCATCCGCCCCGTTCCCGCCCGGCCATGGGATGGCCGCCCACAAAAAGCAGGCGATGTTCCCGGCAGAGGGGCAGGCAGGCATCCATAACGGCGGACTTGACACCGCAGACATCGGTCACGACGCTGCCTGGGCGCAACACGTCCAGGATTTCCCGCAGCACCGGCCCGCAGGCCCCGGGAGGAAGGGCCAGAACCACCAGATCCGCCTGGGACATGGCGGCGGTATCCGCCACCCCTTTGATGGCGCCGGTCTCCTGCATCCAAGCGACGGCAGCGGGATCCAGGTCGGATCCAAACACACGGTATCCGCCGTGGCGGGAGAGGGCCTTGGCCATGGAACCGCCGATCAGGCCCAGGCCGATAATCGCCACGCAGGGACGGGGGTCACGGGGTGTGCTCATCATTTTCCCTCCAGACAAATCGGGTTTGTGGGACGGCCGCTGGGACGCTGTGGAACGAATGGCATGCGGTATGCTCAACCATCCTCCGGGGCCGCGGCTAAATTATACTCAGATATACAAGAAAACGACGGGGGGATTTTCTGTTTAGGAAAGCCGGCGGGCAGGTGGGGACCGAAGCCGGCGCTTCGCTGTGAAAGGGTCCTCTGTGTATGGTGGTCATAAACCTCTTCCATTTCGTCTATATCCTGCCGTTTTCCTGCAAGACCGGCTAATATCCACCGGGCAGCCGGGTCTTCTCTGTCCCCGTCACGGGGCCAGAGGCCCCGCGTCTCCGAAGGAGTCGGGACTCTGGTCGACGAATTCGCGGGGATTCGCCCGGATATACTCCACGCATCGGTCGAGCGGCCGTTCCTCCTCGGCCGCCTCCAGAAAATCGGCGTGCAGCTCGGCCAGTTCTTCGGCGTGGCCCTCCATGTCGCTAATCCGCTCTTTCGCCGTCCGCAGTGCGGCGGCGCAGCGGGGCGCTCCGATGAGATCCAGCCCGTCGGCGGCCAGCTCATCGAAGACCGCCGACGGGCCGGCGTATAGATCTTCAAAGCTGCCCTTGTCCAGCTCGTTACAAATCAGCCAGACACTATAGACCGCCGTTCTGCCCCGCGAGAGCAGGGGAATGGTATGGTAGGGATCCGGACGGCGGCGATCCTGCTTTTCCAGCAGGTTGGCCGCCACGGCGTCGACGAGCTCCTCGTCCGGAATCCCGGCGAGCTTGTCCTCGTCGAGCTCCCTGTACAGACGGCCCAGACGGGCGGCCCGGCTGTCCGAATCCTTATGGCGGTTGCCCCAGAGATACAGGCCGACCAGCGCGGCCAAAAACGCCAGGATCAACAGATAATACCCGGGCTGTCCGGCGTCGAAAAAGCCGGCGGCGGTAATGGGATTCATAAACGCTCCTCCTCTTGATTGGAATCGGGTTTCCGCGTCAGGCGGCGGTAGATGTCGCCCTTTTTCAGCCCAGTCCGGGCGGCGGCCTGCCTGGCTGCATCGGAGGGGGCGAGACCGTCCTCCTCCATCAGGCGCAGGGCCATGGCTACGGCCGTCTCCTCGTCGGGTGTCTCCGGCTCGGGAGGGGGCGCCCCCTCCAGGATCAACACGAATTCTCCCCGCGGCGATTCGGCTGCGTACCGTTCCATCGCCGCTGCGAGAGTGGTGGGAAAAATCTCCTCGTGGAGCTTGGTCAGCTCCCGGGCGAGCACGATCCGCCGGTCTCCAAACGCGGCCAGAAGGTCAGTCAGGGTGGAGAGGAGCTTGTGGGGTGCCTCGTAGAAAATCATGGTGCGCCGTTCCTCCGCCAGATCGGCCAGATGTTCCCGGCGGGCCCGGCGGTTGACGCTCAAAAACCCCTCGAAGGTGAAGCGGCCGGTCGGCAGTCCCGACAGGGCCAGCGCTGTCAGCGCGGCGGTCGGCCCCGGTACGCAGGTCACGGGGATCTGCCGCTCATGGCAGAGCGCCACCAGATCCTGCCCGGGATCGGAGACGGCGGGCATACCCGCGTCGGTGACCAGAACGGCGGCCTCCCCTGCCAGCAGGCGGGCGCAGATCGCCCCGTTCCCTCCGGTTGTGCTCAAAATAGCTGACAAGAGGCTTTTTAATGCCGAAATGGGTGAGCAGCCGGAGCGTGACCCTCGTATCCTCGGCGGCGATAAAGTCGCAGGCTTCCAGCGCCTCCAGTGCGCGGGGTGAGAGATCGGACAGGTTGCCGATGGGGGTGCCTACCAGGGTCAGGGTTCCGGGCATATAGAGGCCCTCCTTTTGCCTTAGTCAAACAGAGCTGGACGGTTCCCCGGCCGCCAGGAACAGGGGCGGCAGGACCGTGAGACCGGGATTCCCGTTCTTTCGCGCCTCGCAGAGGAACAGAAACGGGGCGGCGTCTGGATGGTGATGGGCCCACTGCAGGCGCTTCGGCTCGAGGCGCGCCTGCCGCAAGCAGGCAAAGAGATCGGCGAGCCGTTCCGGCCGGTGGCAGAAGCAGAACCGCCCGCCGTTTTTCAACAGCCGCGCCGCGCAGCCGGCAAGCCCTGCGAAGCCGTCCCCGCTTTCATGCCGGGCCAGGCGGCGTCCGGCCGGAACGGATGTCCGGCCGCTGGCGGGGGCGAAATACGGCGGATTGCAGACCACCCGATCGAATCCGCCCGCCTCAAATGAGGGCGGCAGGCTCCTCCAGTCGACCAGGTGGACCCGGATCCGCCCGGCAAGGCCGTTTTCAGTGACCGATCGGGAGGCGAGCGCCGCCGCGTCCGGGCTGAGCTCCACCGCCTCGACCGGCGGGGCGTCGGGAGAACGGGGGCGGGCGTACCAGGAAAGGGGAATGATGCCGCAGCCGGTGCCGAGGTCACAGACCCGCTCCCGCTCCCGGGCGGATCCCCATCCGGCTGGACGGGCGAAATCCGCGAGTAGCAGGGAGTCCGCGCCGAAGGTGCAGCCGTCGTCCACATACACGAATACGCCGCCGTCCAGCGGCTCGGAATGCGCCGGCATATTGTCACCCTGCCTTTCCAGAAATCTCGGGGACGCGTGCCGGGACTGCCGCGTACCTCCCCAGCCATATTCCAAAAAATTACCGGGCGGCACCAAATGGGCCGCCCGGTAACGCTGCACCTGAACTTAAATTGACCGTTCCGGCGCCGGGCCGGACTCAGTCGGCCTGGGGAGCTCCTACGGGGCAAACATCCGCGCAGCTGCCGCACTCCGTGCAAACATCGGGATTGATCTCGTATTTGCCGTCGCCTTCAGAAATCGCGGAAACGGGGCACTCCGCCTCGCAGGCACCGCAAGCGATGCAGTCGTCGCTGATTTTATAAGCCATCTAAAACAGCACCTCCTTTTTATGTTCCCCCTTATCATACCACAAACCCCAAAAAAATCAACTGGAAAATGGCGAATAGGCGGGAAATATCCGCGTCCCGGAATAGGGCGGGATCTGTAAAACCGTTAAGCAGCCACATGGAGGCAATCATCCGGATACCGGCTCTTTACATTCACGAGTTTACTTTCTGACGATAAATGGTCTGTTATAGCCTTTTGCGGACGGCAAATCCACAGGGTTAGCCGCTTTAACGGCATATGGGGGGTGTGGGCACCTTGATGGGATGAAGCAACGAAACAGTCCCGGCCAGGTTTTTCTGCCGACGGAGAACGACGCTCTGCAGGACGCACAATATTCACGCAGAAGAGGAACGGAACGCCCCGGAAATCCTCTTTAATACTTGTATAATGTGTGTTAAATCCCAAGCTAATATGACGCATTCAAATTTTCCCTCTTTCGCTGGACAAAACATATCAGAAAAGCAGGATAAAATCAAACGCTGAACTCTCGATACGCTCCGGCATCTTCGCCCTGGTGTCGGAAGGCTTACGGAACAGCTGGAACAGGGAAACGGCGCCGTTTTTCTGCCCGGCCGGCGGAACCCTTTTACAAGTTTGTCCCCGGCCGCACAATCTCCTCTTGCGCAGGAGTGGGTATCCACGCTATAATATAAGGTACTTTCCGGGCGGAGAACCTCCGCCCGGTTCGGGCCCCGCCGTCCGGCGGGGAAGATCAACGGGGAAAGGGAGTTCGGGCGGCTGTGGAAGTGCGTTGGAACAGTGAGGCGTTGGGGGAGGTATTTGTCCTCCCCGCCGCTGTGGTGGATCGGCATATCCGGCTGGCGGGCTCCGCGCAGCTCAAGGTGCTGCTGTGGCTGTCCAGGGCGGGGGGCGGTGTTTTCGATCCGGAAAGCTGCGGCAAAGCGATCGGGCTGTCCTCTGCGGACTGTGCCGACGCGCTGCAATATTGGGTGGAAACCGGGATCCTGGTCCTGTCCGGTTCCCCCGCTGTTCCGGAGATTGCAAAGCCTGCCCGTCCGGTAAAGGCGGCTCCCCCGCCGGAACCGCCGAAGCCTGTCCGGGCCGCCCGGCCCCGCGCGGTCAAGCCGCAGATGCCCGAGGTGGTGGCCCGCCGCGAAACCAGCGGGGAGTTCGGCTATCTGCTGGATACGGTATCCGCCCGGTTCGGCCGTCCGCTCTCTCCGGGGGACATGGAAACCCTGCTCTATCTGTACGACGGCGCCGGGCTGCCCGCCGAGGTGATCCTGATGGTGGTCGCATATGCGGCAGGCGAGGAAAAGCTCAACATCCGGTATATCGAAAAGGTGGCCCTGGATTGGGCGGACAAGGGGATTGTCACCATTGCGGCGGCCGAGGAGCATTTGTGCCGCCTTGAGCACCGGCGGGAGGCATGGGCGCGGGTACAGTCGTTGTGCGAGCTGGCCAAAGGGACGACGGTCGGGGCGATGGAGGCTGCGGCCAAATGGTTTTACGACTGGCGGATGGACGAAGGGCTCGTCCGGCTCGCCTACGACCGCTGTGTGGAAAAAACGGGGAAATTCCAATATAAATATATGGACCGGATTCTCGAGGGCTGGCACCTCGACGGCATCGACACCGCCGAAAAGGTCCTCGCCGGCGAATCCGCCGCGAAGAAAAAGGGCCGGGCGGGCAGGGAGACGTCGATGGACCTCGATGCGTATGAAACCATGGTGATGCAGTACGTGCCGGTTTATAGGAAGGACTGAGAGCGGTGGCTTACAGCCGGGATATGTATGAGGAAGCGATGGCGGAGCTGGAACGGCGCCGGGCCCAGGCCCATGCCGCCGCCGCTGCGCTGAGGGAGCGGGCGACGGCCCGGCAGCCGCGGCTGCGGGAGATCGAGGCGGCCCTTGCCGGGGCCGCCCATCAAGTTGCCAGGGCGGTGCTCGACGGCGGCGACGTGGACGCGGCGGTGGAACGGATCAAAGAGGAAAACCTGTCGCTGCAGGCGGAGATGGCGTCCCTGCTGCGGGTCCAGGGGGAAACGGCCGTCGATTTCGAGCCGGTTTATACCTGTCCCCGCTGCCGCGATACCGGTTACGCCGGAGGAAAAATTTGCGGCTGCCTCGAACAGCTGCTGCGGGAAGCGGCCTGCCGGAGGCTGAGCCGCACCTCCAATATGACGTTGACCCGGTTTGAGGATATGGACCTGGGGTACTACCCCGACGAACCCGACCCCCGGACTGGGATTTCCCCCCGGGAGAGGATGAGGGGGGTGCTGGACTACTGCCGATGCTACGCCGTGGATTTCGTCCCGGGCGCACAGAGCCTGCTGCTGCGGGGTCCGACCGGGACGGGGAAAACCCATGTCTCCCTTGCTATTGCGCGCACGGCGGCAGAAAAAGGGTGTTCGGTGGTCTACGGGCCGGCGCAGCAGCTGCTGCGCCAGCTTGAAAATGAGCATTTCGGCCGGATGGCGGGGGACAGCGCCGAGACCTTGGAGGCGTGCGATCTCCTGATCCTGGACGATCTCGGCACCGAATTTTCCAGCCCATTCACTGTTTCCTGTATTTACAACATCATCAATGGCCGGATGCTGGCGGGCCGGTCGACCGTGGTGAGCACCAATCTCAGCCAGCAGGAGCTCCTCGCCCGCTATGGGGAACAGACCCCCTCCCGCATAACCGGGACATTCCAGCCGCTGGTGTTTTCGGGGCAGGATATCCGCCAGTTGAAGCTCCAGGAAAAAATCCGGGGGAACCGGTCCTAGCCTGGATGGTTACAAATTTGTCAGCCTTCTTGACTTATCACCCGATATCCGGTACAATGCGAATGCATTTGGAAAGGGGCCCCAGTCGATGGGGCAGGCTGCTTGCGGGCGCCACGGGGATCTCCGGGCGGGCCGTTTCCAAGTAAGGGGTTCTCTTCCCCGGAAAGGACATGGAGTGGGATTATGGCCAATCTAGAAAAACGATGCATGGGGTGCATGAGTCCGCTGCCGGATGACCGGCAGGAATGCGGGGTCTGCGGGTACCCGGCCGGAGGGATCAACCCCGACGGCTATCTGCAGGTGCGCACCCTGCTTTCGGGCCGCTACCTTGTCGGCCGGGTACTGGAAGCGGGCGGCGACAGCGCGCTGTATGTCGGCTATGACCAGGTGCAGGAAGCACCCGTGTCCATCCGGGAATTTTTCCCCGAAACCCTGTGCGGCCGGGGGGAAAACGGCCAGGTGACGCTGCTGGCGGGCTGTGAGGTCGCGTACGACGAGATGCTGGATAAATTCCGCAGCCATGCCCGGGTGCTGGCGCGTCTGCGGGACTTGCCGACTATGATCCCGCTGTACGATATTTTTGAAGAGAACGGTACGGCTTATACCGTCAGTGAAAAGGTAGGGGGCGTGACCCTGGCGGCTCGGCTACGCCAGTCCGGCGGCCGGATGAGCTGGGACGAGGCGAGGCCGCTTTTCATGCCGCTGTTCGCCGCCTTGTCCGCCGTCCATTCGGCGGGGATCTATCATCTGGGGATCTGCCCGGAGAATATCCTGCTGGGTTCTGATGGCCGCCCGCATTTCCAGAATTTTCTGGTACCCGAGGCACATATGGTCGGGACGGACCTCAAACCGCAGCTGATGGCGGGATACGCGGCTCCGGAGCAGTATGAGCTCGAGCAGCGCTACACCGCCGCAACCGACGTATACGGGATGGCGGCGACGATTTTTGCCGTGCTGACCGGCAGCCCGCCGGCCGACGGCGCGGCGAGGGCGCGGGAGTCGGCGGATCTGCTGATGCCGGCCGACGTGGCGAAAGAGCTTCCGCCTCATGTCAAGACCGCGCTGTTCCATGCCCTGCAGGTCAGTCCGGACAAACGGATTCCGACCGTTGACCAGCTGCGGGAACGCCTGTCCGCAGCGCCGTCGGTAACGGCGCTGCTGCGGGAGGAACCGAAAGAGGAAAAACAGCCGGTGCCGGAACCGGAAAAAGAGCCCGAAAAGCCAAAAAAACACAGCCGCCTGAAAATCGGCCTGTTGATTTTCCTGGCCGTGTTCATCGTGCTCCTCCTGTTTGCCTTCGGGATACTGCTTCTCCTCTTCCCGGATATGATGTCCGGCCTGTTCGGCGGCGGAGGGAATGCCTCAAGCACCCTTCCCATTTCCAGCACCGCTGTCATCCCCTCCACCACGCCGGCGAGCAGCCAGGCGATAGAAGACGACCCCTTGAGCTATTTTGCCGTAACCGACGTGATGGGTAAAAATTATTACGACATCAAGGAGAACAAGCTCAACGGCGACATGCCGCTTGAGGTGCTCTATAAGCAGTACTCCGACAAGCCGGCGGGTACCATCCTCTCCCAGGAGCCGGCCGCGGAGGAACGGGCCAAGAAAGGCACGGCTGTCAAGGTCGTCATCAGCGACGGGCCGCGGCAGCGGGAGGTTCCCGATGTGTCCGGCTGGACCGAACAGCACGCAAAAGCCTACCTGGAAGCGCTGGGCTACCGGGTGAAGGTTATCTACCTGGAGGTTTCCTCATTCGACAAGGGCCTGGTGCAGGAGACGTCTCCGGCCAAGGGCTCCAAAGTGGAAGAAGGGGACACGATCGATCTGCGGGTATCCAATCAGGAGCAAACGCCGCCACCGACAAGTTCGGACGGCGGCATCGGCTGGCCGTGGTAAATCGCCATATTTGCGGGGATTCCGTTCTGCGGAATCCCCGTTTTGCCGCCTTGGCTTGTTGACAGGCATTATAAAGAGAGGCTAGGCTTATATTATAACTTAAATTGTAAGAGGAGAGGGAAAATGCGGTTGATATTGCCGTTTGAGCGGCGTCCCCCGGTTATTGCCTATCAATTCCATGCGTTTCCATTCGGTATCCTCTTCCCCCATCCGGAGTATCTGCCGGAGTTTCTCACCCAGTACATCAACCTGTTCTATGACTGTGATGACCCGCACGGCCTCGACTTCGACACCGGATTCTGGTTTCACGATGCGGCCTATTTTGATAGGCAGCAGCTCGCCGTCAGTGCCGATGACGGGCCGCCGCGGGCCGCCCTGACCGGGATGGTCAAACAGGGGCTCGCAGAGGGATATTATGTAACCGGGGACTTCAACGCCCGGTATCAGCCCAACCGGGAAGCCTATCGGAAGTATGACCACCGGCACGATATCCTGATCTACGGCTTCGACGATATGAATGGCTGCTTTGTCGGGGCGGGGTACGGCAAAAGGGGGATATACGAGGAATATACCCTCAGCTATGACGATTTTTATGACGGCCTGCGCACCCTGGAGGGGCCGGATAACCGCCTGGTTTTCCTGCGGGTGAAAGATGGCTATGTTTTTACCTTCGATTACAACCACGTGTGGTGGCAGATCAAAGCGTTTCTTGATTCGGCGGGCACCTATCAGAACCGGCCGGTCCCATATGGGCTCGCCGTCTACGGAAAACTGGGCGAAAAACTGCGCACCTTTCCCGACGGGGTGCCGCTCCAATGTCTCCGTCTTCTCTGGGAGCATAAGGAATGCATGTGCTTGCGTCTGCGGTTCATGGAAGAGAACGGGTTTTTGCCGGCCCCTGGACCGGCGGATGCGTATGAAGAAGTAAGACGGATATTTCAGCAGATATTTCAACTGGCAGTCAAATATCAGGTGCAGCCAGATGTCCGGATCCCACAGAAGATACTCGAATATATCGACCGGGGCGCGGACCGAGAGGAACAGATCCTCACCGCGGTGCTGACCGCTCCCTGGCCGGACAGGCTGACGGTCCAAGCCGTTTCCGGTCCGCCTAAAAATGCAAATGGAGCGGCCGAACGTTGCTTGTAATTCGGGACGATCGGATTATAATAAAGACGGGATATTCTGTCCCGCGCTGCTCGGGCTTCGGCGGATCGCCAAAGGCCGGCCACATTCATTTTTAACGAAAGAAACGGAGGAACGCGGCATGCTGCTGAAAAACGCGGTCGTCTATAACGAGGTTTTCGAGCCTGTCAAGGCCAACGTCACGGTGGAGGGATCCCGTATCCGGGCCGTCGACGATACCCCTTCGGCGGCGGAAGAGCTGGATCTGACGGGCCTGACGGTCATTCCCGGCCTGATCGACATGCATATCCACGGCTGTGCTGGGCATGATACGGGAGAGGCCACACCCGAGGCGCTTGAGGCCATGTCCAAATGCCTGGTGGAGCGGGGGGTCACCTCCTTCTGCCCGACGTCCATGACCCTGCCATTTGAAGAACTCGAGCGGATTTTTGCCAATGTTGCCGAACAGAAGGATAAAGTGACCGGCGCCTACATCCACGGTGTGAATATGGAAGGGCCGTACATCGCCATGTCCAAGAAGGGCGCACAGAACGGCGCTTATGTCCGCAACCCGGACAAGGACGAGTTCCGGCGCCTGTTCGAAGGGTGCGGCGGCTGCATCAAGGTAGTGGACATCGCCCCTGAAACTGACGGAGCGGAGGCCTTCGTCAAGGACATCGAGCCCATCTGCCCGGTTTCCATCGCCCACACCGCGGCCGATTATGAGCAGGCCTGTGCCGCCATTGGCTGGGGGGTGCGCCACGTCACCCATCTGTACAACGCCCAGAGCGGCCTGACCCATCGTAGTCCGGGCGTGGTGGGCGCTGTGTTCGACAATGCCCGCAGCCGCGGCGTGCGCGCCGAGCTGATCTGCGACGGGTTCCACATCCATCCCGCCGCCCTGCGGATTGCTTTCCATCAGCTTGGGGAGGATCAGTCGGTCATCATCAGCGACTCCATGTGTGCCGCCGGCCATGTGGACGGAGAATACGACCTGGGCGGGCAGACGGTGTACGTCAAAAACGGGAAGGCCCTGCTTGCAGACGGCACCATCGCGGCCTCTACCTCCAATGTGTACGAGGAGCTCAAAAATGTCATCCGGTTCGGGATCCCCATGAAACAGGCGATCAAGTCCGCCACCATCAACCCGGCCCGGGCTATCCGGGTGGATCAGGAAACCGGTTCGATTGCCCCGGGCAAAAACGCCGATCTGCTGGTCCTTGACGGCAATCTCGACATCAAGCTCGTTATGGTGCGGGGCGAAATCAAGGTCAACCGGCTGTAAACATTCTGTGACTTTCGGCGGGAAACCTTGACTTTCACGGGTTTTTGCGGTATGCTGATTTTATCCAAAAAACGGGAAATGCCGACAATTCTGCCGAAGGGAGCGCAACGGATATGTGTGAAAATAAGAATAACAAGTGGATGTGTGTGGCGATTGTCGCCGCGGTGGTCGCGGCGCTGACCACCGTCGCCGTCTTCCTGCTGCGCGCCAGGGCGAAGCGAAAAGCCCTGCGTGCCTACAACGACAGCTTTGACTGTGACCTGGGGGACTGCTGCTGCGACGATTGCGGCTGCGCGGATGAGGACAGCGACGCCAGCCCCAACGAATGAGATTGGTTTTCCTGACCGTCCGTGTAATCACGGACGGTCCTATTTTTTCATAAAATGCAGGAATCGGATTAAAAAATTGCAAAAAAGAGATCGCTCCCCCTTGTAAAACGTATCAAAAACCGGTATAATAAATTGTTCGTCCGTCGAGCCGTCTCAGGCCGGCGGCACGTTCCGACACCGAAGGAGGAATGCAGCATGGTCCGAGCCATCGTGGGCGCGAACTGGGGTGATGAGGGGAAGGGAAAAATCACCGACGTCCTCGCCGCCGAGTCTGATGTAGTCATCCGCTTTCAGGGCGGCAGCAACGCCGGCCACACCATCATCAATCAGTATGGGAAATTCGCCCTGCACCAGCTTCCGAGCGGCGTGTTTTACGACCACACCGTCAATATCATCGGAAACGGCGTGGCGCTGGACATCGGAAAGTTTCTCAAGGAGACCGAGGCCCTGCATGAGAAAGGGATCCGGCCGCGCCTGATGGTGTCGGAACGCACACAGGTGGTCATGCCGTATCACGTGCTGTTCGACCATTATGAGGAGGAACGGCTGGGAGGAAAATCCTTCGGTTCCACCAAATCGGGGATCGCGCCGTTTTACGCTGACAAATTTGCCAAGACCGGCTTTCAGATCTGCGAGCTTTTCGACGAGGATGCCGCCTATCAAAAACTCAAAGGGGTGTTGGAGGTCAAAAACGTCCTCCTCGCCCACCTGTATCACAAGCCTCTGCTCGACGCGGACGAGATGTTTGCCGGGCTGATGCGGCTGCGGGACGGGATCGCCCCTTATGTGGGCAATACATCCGCTTTCCTGCGGGAGGCGCTCCGATGGGAGAAGAACATTCTGCTGGAGGGTCAGCTCGGCGCTCTCAAGGATCCGGATTACGGTATCTACCCGATGGTGACCTCGTCCTCCACCCTGGCGGGCTATGGGGCGGTGGGCGCCGGCCTGCCGCCCTATGCCATCGAAGACATCCTCGTGGTGGTCAAGGCGTATTCGAGCGCCGTGGGTGCCGGCGCTTTCGTCAGCGAGATTTTCGGGGATGAGGCGCAGGAAATGCGGATCCGGGGCGGTGACGCCGGCGAGTTCGGTGCCACCACCGGCCGTCCCCGGCGGATGGGATGGTTCGACTGCGTGGCATCCCGTTACGGCGTGGAGACACAGGGGGCTACCAGGGTGGCTTTGACCGTGATCGATGCCCTCGGGTATCTCGATGAGATCCCGGTTTGTGTGGGCTATGAGGTGGACGGCAAGGTCACGAGGGATTTCCCCACCACTCCCACTCTGAGCCGGGCGAAGCCGGTGCTCGAGGTTCTGCCGGGCTGGAAGCAGGACGTACGGGGGATCACCCGGTATGAGGATCTGCCCGCGAATTGCCGGGCGTATATCGAATTTATAGAAAAAGAGCTGGGCGTACCGGTGGCGATGGTTTCAAACGGGCCCGGCCGGGAGGAACTCATCCGGAGATGAGTGGAAAGCCCCTCATATGGAAGGACGGAAACAGCCATGCCACAGGAAATGAAAGAAACCGTGCTGGTTTTGGATTTCGGCGGCCAGTATAACCAGCTCATCGCCCGGCGGGTGAGGGAGCAGGGAGTGTATTCGGTGGTCAAGTCCTACCGCACCCCTCTCGAAGAGATCCGTGAGGCCGGGTATAAGGGAATCATTTTCACCGGCGGCCCAAACAGCGTGTATGACGAAGAATCCCCCCGCTACCAAAGGGAAATCCTCGATCTGGGGGTGCCGGTGCTGGGGATCTGCTACGGCGCCCAGCTCATGGCTTATCTGCTGGGCGGCCGTGTGACCGGTGCCGATGAAGATCCGGGCTGTGCGAGTGAATACGGCGCCACCCGGGTCAGGCTCACCGACCCGGACAGTCTCCTGTTCCGGGGCCTGGATCCGGAACAGGATTGTTTCATGAGCCACACCGACCGGATCGCCGCCGTGCCGGCCGGCTTCCACGCCACGGCCGGCACGGCCCATTGCCCTGTCGCGGCGATGGAGGACCCATCGCGGCGGCTGTACGCAGTGCAGTTCCACCCGGAAGTCATGCATACGAAAAACGGCGGGGAGATGCTGAGGCGGTTCCTGTTCGAGGTATGCGGCTGCACGGGCGACTGGCAGATGGCCTCCTTTGTAGAGGGCGCCGTCGCGAAAGTGCGGGCGCAGGTGGGGGATAAAAAGGTCCTCTGTGGCCTGTCGGGTGGCGTAGACAGTTCAGTTGCGGCGGTACTCGTCGCCAGGGCGGTCGGGAAGCAGCTTACCTGTATCTTCGTCGATCATGGCCTGCTCCGGAAAAATGAAGGGGACCGGGTGGAGGAGATGTTCACCTCCCGGTACGACATCCAGTTTATCCGGGTTGACGCTGCGGACCGGTTTTTAGCTCGTTTGAAAGGGATTCGTGAACCGGAGGAGAAGCGGAAAATCATCGGGGAGGAATTCATCCGGGTTTTTGAAGAGGAGGCCGCGAAACTCGGCGACGTGGATTTCCTGGTTCAGGGGACGATCTATCCTGATGTGATTGAAAGCGGCAGCGATAAAGCGGCCGTTATTAAAAGCCATCATAACGTGGGGGGCCTTCCCGAGCGGATGAAGCTGGGGCTGTGCGAGCCGCTGCGGGACCTGTTCAAGGATGAGGTGCGCCGGGCAGGGCTGGAGCTTGGCCTGCCCGCGGACATGGTGTGGCGCCAGCCCTTCC
>ERZ827101.2665-NODE-2665-length-14989-cov-15.555042_pt1 | contig 14989 bp, 10 predicted proteins | sample MGYA00519869_ERZ827101 | MGnify/ENA primary metagenome ERZ827101 (study PRJEB31778, sample SAMEA3449256) | human gut metagenome | biome: human gut; feature: human-associated habitat; material: faeces | place: United Kingdom | collected 2010/2012 ...
GAGCACTTGACTTTTAATCAAGTTGTCCGGGGTTCGAATCCCCGCACGCTCACTGTGAAACAAGCGAATATGCTTGTTTTATTTTTTGTATAGGCGACGTGCTAAAGTCCGGGGATGCCCGGAAATTTGGAGGTTGCTTACAAAGTCCCGAGATATGCCTTTTGGCGTTTTCGGTGATCGAAATATAACATGCGGATGTGGCGGAACTGGCAGACGCGCTAGACTTAGGATCTAGTGGGAGACCGTGCAGGTTCGATTCCTGTCATCCGCACTACAAAAGCCGTAACCTTTGAGTAATCAGAGGTCACGGCTTTTTTGTTACGGTAATGAGCCAAAATCCGGATTTATCCGAGATCTTGACGGATAAAATGTTTTATCCGAGTTTTCGTTTTTTGTGCATTATATAAAGCAATCCTATGATGCTGCACATTGTGGCAAGAGGAAGCAAAAGAGGTGTGCTGTCTCCTGTTTTTACACTGGTATCCGCATGTGAAGTGTTTGTATTTCCCTGATTTCCGCTATTGGGATTTTGTGGGTTTTGCGGCTCGAGTGGTTCTTGTGGGTCTTTATTTCCGCCCTCATCAGGATCATCTTTGTATGCGAATTCAAATGTATTTAATTGATTCAGTATATCGGATACTTCCGCAGGCGTTGCGTTTGGATCGGTTAAGATCGCATTTGCAAGCTCTCGAAGTCTGGTGAAATCATTCCAGGAAGCATCTGTTGCGTTGCCTTGAGTCATATCTTTTATTTTGTTATATTTTTCCTGAAGCAAAGTTTTATCTGCGCGTAGATCCTTCATACGCTGTATTAAAACGGCGGTTTTTTCATCGACTTCTTTTTGGGTATATGTGCCGTTTAATAAAGCTTCTGCCTCTAAAATGCTTTGTGTTAATGCTTCAAAACTTTCTTCCGTATATCCTTCCCGGGAAATGGATTTTGCGGCTTTTAACGCGTCGTTTAATGCGGACGTATCAACTTTTATCTCCTGAAGACTATTTCTTGCATTCCGAACTTCATTTGCCTTATCATTCATTTCGGAAGTACACGTTTCTTCATCCTTTTTGTTTAGGAGTTCTCTGGCGCTGTTGACTGCCTTTTGTAATTTGTTCCAGCTTTCTTCTGTGTATTTGTCTTTATTCAGCCCGTCGCAGATCGTCAGTTCTTCTTCCAATTGGCTTCGGTCTACGATTTCTTTCTTTTCTGTACGGATCTTCAGTGTTCCGACTTCGACCCATCCTCTTTTTTCCGGTGATCCGTTTGGACTTTTTCCGACACGTTCAAATTGAATTGTGTAGCTGCCCTCCGGAAAGTCTTTCTGTATCAGTTCGGCGCCCTCTATGCGTTTTTCGGCATATGTATCAATTTCTTCTCGGCAGATCTGTTTCTCGTTTTGATCTAGGATCGTCACCCGGATAACGCCGTGATCATCTCCTTTGACCGTGGAAACTTGTATCGAATTTCCGTTGAATTTATAAGTCAGAGGCCCCGCATCATCTGCTTCTGTTGCTTTGAAATCTCCTGCCTGGATCCACTTTCCGGAACCTTGCAGATCTCCTGCCGGGATGGATGTTTCGGAAAAACCGCCTTGTTCGAGACTGTTTAATGCTGCCTGTAGTTTTTCTGTCATTTGATCGACGGCTGGTTGTTTTACGTTTTCGTCATCGGCTGTTTTCTTAGCGTCTGAGAGAACTTTTTTCAGTTGGTATAAAGAATCGTTTGTATAGTCTCCGTTTAGTTCCTGTTCTGCTTTTGTGATCAGCGAGTTTAATTTTGACTTATCTGTCGTTCCGAATCCGAGACGGTGATATCTGTCAGATAAAAATTCGGTACGGGAATCAATAATATCCTGCGATGCTTTCAGTTGTTCTTTCCCGTCTGAAATACTTTCTTCAAACGCGGTTTTTAATGTTTGCGGCGCGTTTACATAATGGTCGGCAGTTCTGTCGGCTTCTTCTGCCGAACGTATCATTTTTTCTAATTCTGACGTATCTCCGGCGCCGTCTGCCTGTACGCCTGTGTAAAGAGGCGCTATTTCATATAGAGACGGTTCGCCTAAGAATCCCGGTTTTAATATTACCTTTACGGATTCTGTCGTTGTTTCGGGAAATTCGGCGAAGTAATAAGCGTGATATCCGCCGCTTCCGCCGTCGATATCGCCGACTTTGTCGTCGATATTTCCCATTTTTGTTCCTTCATACACAGTTCGATATGTTCCGTCAGAAAGCGCCTGAATTTCAAAAGCGCCGATTCCGTTATTTTTGGATACGAACAGATCGAAATTCATTTGATCGAGCGTTTCTTTTTCGGAGAAATTCAATGTGATTTCCAACGGTTTAGAAGCGTCTACGTTTTTGGATGCCCACCGTGTCGAAGTGTTTTGATCGATCATACCGGCTTTTACATAGTTATTGCCCCAGTCCTCTGTATGAGATACGGTTACGTCTTGGATCTTTATGCTTTTTGCTATGTATTTCTTTGTGTATACAGGGCTGACTCTCTGTTCGTTATAAAACAGCGCCGCTCTGACAACGGTATTTTCTTTATTGTCTAATTGCAGAGGGTGTTCATACCGGTCAGATGTATGTCTCGGAATACTTCCGTCTGTTGTATAACGGATCTCAAAGTCTTTGGCGTCTGAACTCTTACTCAAAGTAAGTGTCCGGTCGTTTCCTGTGATGACACCGGAATCTTTGCTGAATGAAATGATCCGGTTTGCCATCGGTTTTTCTAATTGTGCGCTAAGATCTGTAAATTGGTTCTCGGCGTTTTGATAATCCTCTAAATCTCCGGTGTTTTCCAACAGAGTCTTGCGCAGTTTGCGAAGCTGATTGTAAAGCGTGTCGATCTGTGAATAGGTTAAGTTATCTTTGTCGGTCAGATAATATATGTTTTCTGCCTTATTCAGATAGGAGCGATATAACTGATCCATTAGTTTGACTTTTGTCAGAACTGTACCTAATTCTTTTGAAGAAAGATCGATTGCTGTCTGCAGTTCGTTTTTGGCATTGATGAGATCAGGGTGAAGCTGATTTAAAAATGTAGACGCCTGCTCTTTTAGTTCGTTTATATATGTTTCGGATATATCGATCGTATATGTCTTGCCGACGTCTGCCTCAAAGGAAATACGATCTTTATCGGTATCTTTTGTCACCTGAACTTCTTTGCCGTCTTCGTAGATCTTTGCAGAAGTAATATTTTTATATGATCCTGTGAAAACAGCGCTGTCTTTATTGCCGTCATAACGTACGGTAAAGGCTTCCGCAATGCCGTTCGCCCATTTTTCGCCGATCGTGAAGTTACCTCTGGCCTTTAGACCTCTGACCTCTCCTTTTTCCCATGCGTCTGGAATTGCGGGGAGGAATTGTGTGTAGCCTGACTGCGATTGAACAAGCATTTCTGCTACGCCGGAAGTAAGACCGAAATTGCCGTCGATCTGCCATACCGGAGTTCCGTTCATCATTGTGTCTCCTCCGCCGGATCCGTGAGAATCGAAGAGATTATGCTGGAGACCGGAAGAATTTCCTCCGATCAGATTGTTCAAAAGCTTATATGCCTTTTCTCCGTTTTCGGCTCTCGCCCAGAGATTGATCTTGTTTGCTTTCGACCAGCCTGTAGAATATTCTCCTCGTTCGGTCAATGATTGAATAGCGGCGTTCATGTAAGTCGGATTCTCTTTGTTGATCAATGTTCCGGGAAAGAGTCCGACCAGATGGGAGGCGTGTCTTTGCTCTCCGTTATGTCCGATATTCCATCCGCTGTTAGGTACTGCGATCTCTGCCAGATCTCCTGCTTTTGCATAAGATTTGTTATGTCCGGTTTCCTGACCTACACGGGTTTCTTCGTACCATTCTTTAATTCCGTTTGTAGCGTTGATTTCAATCGGATCAAGTTTTTGCATCTTTTCTTCCCAAGATTGCAGAACAGCTTCATCTTCTCCGACGATTTTGCCTGCCTGGATACATTCGTTATATAATTCCCATATAAGAGATTGGTCGTAAGTTGTTCCGATTGCGGTCGGTCCTTGTTCCTCTGAAAAACTAGGCGCTGCTACAAGTCTGTTTTCACCGTGATAAGGCGAAGTTTCGTCGTTGATTTTCTGGTATTCTGACGTCCAGAGATAAGAGTCCCAAAATTGTGCCGCCTCTTTCATGATCGGATAAATAGTATTTTTTAAATATGCTTCATCCTGCGTAAACTCGTAATGCCACCAAAGGTTTTGGACAGCCCATGCCGCTCCTGTCGGATTCCAGCCGTATTCCTGCGCGTTAGTAGGAGCGGTCATGCCGAAAGGATTGTTTTCCGTATGTACGGTAAATCCGGTGTGGTTATCGACAGCCCCTTTAATACCGTGAACTCTTTCTGCCGTCAGGCGTCCCGGTTCTCTTAATTTATCCATGTAATCTACAAAAGTTGTTCCGCATTCGGCAAGGTTCGTTGAATATACCGGCCAATAGTTCATCTGTACATTGACGTTAAAATGATAATCTCCCGTCCACGCGGAAGGACCTACTGTCCATAAGCCGACAAGGTTGCTTGGGAGCGTACCTCTGGAACCGGCTATTGTCAGATAACGTCCGTATTGGAATGCAAGAGTTTCCAGGTAGTGCGAGTAGCTGCCGTTTCGATATTCGTCTATCAACTGATCTGTCGGAACGGATGTCTGAAACTCTCCTAAGTCTAAACTTACTCTGTCGAAAAGACTTTGGTGGTCTTCTATATGCGTCTGCTTTAATTCATCGTAAGATTTTTTCGAGCTGTCATTGATCCGGGTGTCGATAACATTCGACAGATTTTTCTCTTTGTCCCGGTAAGTAGGATAATCGTTTTTGTAATCTGTCTCGGCAGCCATTATGATTGTGACCTGATCTGCATTTTTAATCCGGTAAACCTGATTTTTTTCATCTGCCGTTATCTCGCCGCCGGTTAGAAGGAGTTTCATAGTTGTACGGAATTTTAAATCATTATCTTTTACTTTTCCTTCGATAGTGCAAGTTTGATTCCGGACATCGAATGTAAGCTTTCCTTCTAAGTTATCGTTGTTTAGTTCCATTTTTGCGCTGAAATTAAGTTTTCCTTTTTCAGAAGCGGAGAGGTTTGTTACCATTACCTGATCCGGACTGCTTACAAAATGCTCTCTTTTGTAAGAAACATTTTTATAAGAAAATTCTGTTGATGCAATTCCGGTTTGTAAATTCAGTTCTCTCCGATAATTCTGCACATTATCGTCAGTGATTCCCATTGCGGAAAAATCAAGCCAAATATCGCCGAAATCTTGATAACTGCCTTTGTTTAGATTGTCTTCGCCCGGAAATCTGATTTTTGCCCCCATACCGTAACCGCCGAGACTTTGGTCATCGTTAAATACATTAGAAGATTTGTCATCAAGCAGTTTTCGATAATTTTCAATCTCTGTGGCAGTATATGCCGTTGCTTTATTTCCGAACTGGTAGTTGGGACGGCTCGATGAAGGACCGCCTGTCCAAAGTGTTTTTTCGTTGAAATGGATTCTTTCTTTTGAGATTCCGCCGAAAATCAAATTTCCCAGATTCCCGTTTCCGAGAGGCAGAGATTGCTGCATCCATTCGCCGCCGCTGGATTCGGCAGTATTAATTTTGGCAGGAGAACCGTACCATAGTTTTAATGTCTGATTTACCGCTTTTTCTACGGATATCGGGAAGTTTTGTTCCGGCTCTTCGGCAAGAACAGTTTGCGCGGAACCGATGGGAAGTATGAGAACCGCACACATCCCCGCAAGCAATTTTTTCATTCTTGTTTTCATCATTGTCTCCTCTAATTTCTGTAGATTCATAAATAAGTATAAAATTCTATTATGAATATATCGTTTGGAGAGGAGATTGTCAATTTAAAACAGGATATTAAAAGCTGTTTTTTAACACATTCCGGATTGAAATGGACAATTAACAAAAAATTCTGAAAATTCAAAAACTGAGTTTGTGGTCATTGTTTTTTTGAGCATTGATAAATCGAGTTATAACTGTGGAAACCGGTGTCGGTCTGCAGAATTTATTTTTGCTCTTTGTTGACAAACATCATGAAAAATGCAATAAACAAAAGCGCTGAACATACGAGGATCGATTTCTCATGAAAGCGTTTGATGACGAAGTTTCCGAGGACTGCTCCGATTATAAAGCAGAGGATAATGCCGTAGAAAAGAAGGGCGTTGTAGAATGCTTTACGGTCATGGGTTCGCAGAAAGCGGTGCAGATTCTCGGTTCCGTTTCTTAAGTTTCCGATACACATAGTTGTAGCCGCTCCTCTGTTGCGGATCTTGCGAAAGCTTTCGACCTGAATGCCGCAGGCAAAAGAGGTGAGTGAGTTTGCGAGGGGATTTAAAGAGTGAGGGAAAAAGGTTACACATATTAAAATAACAGCTTCCAACAGAACGGAAAGCTGACGCCAGTGGAGTCGTATGTTGAGGTAGCGCACAGTATCGGCAAGTAAGATGCCGAGAGTAAACGCGAGAACAGGGAGGAGATAGCTGAGCATGGCAAAATAGTTCCCTTCCGCGAGATTTACACCGAATAGGAGCAGATTTCCGGTTTGGGCGTTTGCGAATACGTTTCCCCGTTCAAGATAAGAGTAGGCGTCCATAAATCCGCCGGATAAGGCGAGGATGATTCCTAAGCGGAGTGTTTCAGACATTTGCAAAGAGTGTTTCATAGGGAAATCTCCTTTCGGTAATTAAAATGGTTTTGCTGAGGATGTCGTATTATATAGAAGGAGCATCCCGTCAAAGAGGCGAGAATGCTCCGTTTTGATATTTTTTTAATAGGCAGAACGCCGCGGCGGAAGCGCAGAGCTCACCTACAGGGAATGAGATCCATACGCCCGTAGGTCCGAAAAAGCGGGTGAGGATGAAACTTAACGGGATTGTTATCACAAATTGGCGGAGCAAAGAGATGATCAGAGAATTCCGCCCGTTTCCTATCGCCTCAAATACGCCGGAATAGATCAGACCGACAGAAGAAACAAGAAATCCGAGGCTGATGATGCGAAGAGCAGTGACTCCGGCGCTCATTAAAGCGGCGTCTGCATCGAACAGAGCGAGAATCTGTTTCGGAAGGGCAAGAGCGAGGATCGTTCCTGTCAACATCAATCCTGCCGCAGTGAGCAGGCTGTATCGTATTGTTGATTTGACGCGGGAACTTTCACCGGCGCCGTAATTGTACCCGATGATCGGACGCATTCCCTGTACGATTCCGTTTGCAGGCATATAGATGAAAGTCTGAAGTTTGAAATAAACGCCTAAAACTGCGACATAAACGTCTGAAAATGCAGTAAGTATACTGTTTAGTACACTGATCAATATAGACGGCAGGAGCATCATAACAGTAGAGGGGATTCCGACACTGTAAATTTGTCTGATGATCGCTTTATCAAAGACAAGATGCTTGAAGCTGATGTGTACCGCGTAAGAGTTTCTTCTATATACGATGATGTATAAGAGTAAGGCGCTGATCTGTCCGATCACGGTGGCGATGGCAGCGCCTGCAACGCCAAGCGCCGGGAAACCGAGCAATCCGAAGATCAGGATCGGATCGAGTATAATATTGACGACACAGCCGGCGATGAGAAGGTACATTGTAATCTTCATTTCACCGATTCCCTGGAAGATCTTTTCAAATGCAATTTGAAAAAGAGAGCCGAAAGAAAGGCAAAGTACGATTTCCGTATATATGGATGCGTCGTTTAATATTTTCGGGTTGTCTGTAAAAAGTTTTAAAAACGGTTCGGAGATCGTCAGACCTGCAATGATAAAAAAGATGCAGTGGATCAATGTAAGGGCGATTCCCAGAGTCGCCGCCCGGTCAGCTTTTTCCCGATTTCCCGCTCCTAAATGAATGGAGATAGCGGAGCTGATCCCGACGCCGATTCCGACCGCTGCGGATAAGATCGCGTTTTGAAGCGGATAGGCAAGCGAAACGGCAGTCAGAGCATCTGTGCCAAGTCTGGAAACGTAGATACTGTCAACGATGTTATAAAGCGATTGAATAAGCATGGACAGCATCATAGGTACAGACATAGAAAGCAGAAGAGAAAAAACAGGTTTCGTCTGCATGAATGAATTTTTCTTTTCCATAATAATAAAAGTCTCCCTGATGTAATACTTTTGCCGATAAAAATATCGGATCAAAAGTTTGTCATTTAAAATATGCCGAGATGTTCGAGCAGGATCTTAACGCCGAGAAGAATCAGGATGATACCTCCGGCAAGCTCTGCTTTCGCTTTGTATCTTGTCCCGAATATGTTTCCGATTTTTACACCTGCGGCAGCGATGATAAACGTTATTACGCCGATAAATGAAACGGCAGGAATAATATGTACATTTAAAAAGGCGAAGGTGATGCCTACGGCCAGAGCGTCAATACTTGTCGCAACAGCCAGAGGGAACATCGTTTTGCAATCTAAAAGGTCGTTTGAAGATTCTTCGTCGCCGGAGAAAGCTTCGCGGATCATATTGATTCCGATGATGGAAAGCAGCATAAACGCAATCCAGTGATCTATAGCGGTAATGCCGTCTTTAAACCGGATGCCGAGAAAGTAGCCTGCTGCAGGCATAAGAGCCTGAAATCCGCCGAACCAAAGACCGACGGCGGTAATCTTTTTCCAGGTGACTTTCGGCATAGCAAGTCCTTTACAGACGGCAACGGCAAAAGCATCCATGGAAAGTCCGACTGCCAGGATGAAAAGTTCTGTAAGTCCCATATAAAAAACTCCTTAGGAATTATAAATCTTAAAAATAATAGCACTAAAAATACTGTTTTTCAAGAGAAAGGAACGGGGGTTTTGGGACGAGAAATAAAACAAATTCACAGGATTGACATATTTGTATGGTAATCTGAAAATAAAAGAGAAATTATCGGAATATTTTTGCCGGTACATTTTTATATGAGAGGTGGATATTGTGGAAAATATAAAAGTGCTTGTTGTAGATGACGAGAGCAGGATGAGAAAACTTGTGAAAGACTTTCTTACCCGGGAAGGATATGCTGTGCTTGAGGCGGGAGACGGCATGGAAGCGATGGACATTTTCTATGAAGATAAGGAGATTGCCCTTGTGATCCTTGATGTGATGATGCCGAAGATGGATGGCTGGCAGGTTTGCCGGGAGATCAGAGAGACGTCCAAAGTACCGATCATCATGCTGACGGCAAGATCGGAAGAACGTGACGAACTTCAAGGGTTTGAACTTGGAGTGGACGAGTATATATCAAAGCCGTTCAGCCCGAAGATTCTTGTGGCGCGGGTAAACGCTATCTTAAGACGAACTCTCGGAAATACGGCCGGAGATGTGATCGAAGCGGGAGATATCAAGATTGATAAGGCGGCGCATATTGTTAAGATCAATGACAAGATGATCGATTTAAGTTATAAGGAGTTTGAACTGTTGTCATATTTTGTGGAAAATCAGGGGATTGCGCTGTCCAGGGAAAAAATATTGAATAATGTGTGGAATTATGATTATTTCGGTGATGCGAGAACAATCGATACTCATGTGAAAAAACTCCGTAGTAAATTAGGCGACAGGGGCGAGTATATCAAAACGATATGGGGTATGGGATATAAATTTGAAGTCAATTAACCGGAGGAAATACAAGGATGATAAAGTATTCGATCAGGCGTCAGATGACGGCGATTTTTATCGGATTGTTCAGTCTTATTTTAGGTCTTGTCCTTATTATAAATAACGCTTTTTTAGGACATTATTATCTGTCTCACAAAGCGGATGATCTGATCCGAACATACAATGACGTCAATGCGAAGCTGGAGTCCGGAAGTCTGTCAGATTCTGATTCGGTGAGGGATATTCTGACACAGCTTGAGCGGGCGAACGTTGACCTTGTCGTGGTGGACGGAGGTGGAAATGCGATCCTTACGACACTTGGAGAAAGCGATCCGCGTTTGAAAGAAATGTTCAGCGGCTTATTCGGAATGGAAGGAGTCGATCATGAAAACATACTGAAGCGGAATGAGGACTACACGATTTACAGAGATAAGAGCAGTCAAGTACAAAGAGATGTAGAGTATTTGAAAATGTGGGGAAGATTTATGGACGGCTCATGGTTTATCATGCAGTGTCCTTATGCGAGTATTACGGAAAGTGCATCTCTTGCAAACCGCTTTTTGATCTATCTCGGATGTATCGGAATGGTTATCGGAGGTCTGTTAGTATGGATGTTTTCCCGAAGTATTACAAGACCGATCATGGAACTTGCCGGATTATCCCAGGAGATGGCAAACTTAAATTTCGATACCAAGTATACGCGCGGCGGCATGGATGAGATCGGTGTGCTCGGGAATAATTTCAATAAAATGTCGGAGAAGCTGGAAAGAACGGTGTCAGAACTAAAGCAGGCGAATAATCAGCTGCAGAAAGATATCGAACAGAAAGAAAAGATCGAGGATATGAGAAATGAATTTCTCGGAAACGTGTCTCATGAACTAAAGACGCCGATCGCCCTTATCCAGGGGTATGCGGAAGGGCTGAAAGAAGGAATCAGCGAAGATCCCGAAAGCCGCGAATTTTACTGTGATGTGATCATAGACGAAGCGGCGAAAATGAATGTGATGGTGAAAAATCTTTTGACGCTGAATCAGTTGGAATTCGGCTCTGATGAAGTACAGTTTGAGCGGTTTGATATCGTGCGCCTTGTAAAGGGGGTAATTGCAAGCTGTGAGATCCTTGTTCAGCAGGCAGGGGCAAAGATCAGTTTTATTTCCGATGAAAGTATCTGTGTGTGGGCGGATGAGTTTAAAACAGAGCAGGTTGTACGAAATTATCTTACGAATGCGATCCACCATGTCGGCAATGAGAAGCGCATAGAAGTCCGTATAGAAAATGGGGACGGAAAAGTGCGGATCACTGTGTTTAATAGCGGAACTCCGATTCCGGAAGAAGATATTCCGAAGTTGTGGGATAAGTTCTATAAAGTGGACAAAGCGCATACAAGAGAATATGGCGGCAACGGAATCGGTCTGTCGATCGTGAAAGCGATCATGGAATCGTTCCACCAGAAATACGGAGTAGAGAACTTTGATAATGGAGTAGCGTTTTGGTTTGAATTGGATGCAAAAGCGTGAAAAACTTATAAGTTCAATGCTTTACGTTAGCGCGTAAATGTGCTAAAATGCAACTAATAATTCAAGGATAGTTGCGTAAGAGGGCATACGGCATGCCGGCTGTCAGCGGTCGGTATATCGTATGCCCTTTTTGCAATAGTAAAAAATGTAAAAAAGAGTGTAAAAGTAAGAAGGAGGGCGGGATAAGTATGTATGATAAAATATACGAGATCATTCAATCGGCAGACGATTTCGTATGGGGCTGGGGGATGATCGCACTTTTGCTGGGAACGCATCTGTTTTTGACAGTTCGCACAGGATTTATCCAGAGAAAGACAATTACAAAAGGGATTCGGCTTTCGGTTGCAAAAGAAGAGGGGGCAGACGGAGAAGTCAGTCAGTTCGGAGCGCTTGCAACAGCGCTTGCCTCCACGATCGGAACGGGAAATATCATCGGTGTCGGAACAGCGATCGCTCTGGGCGGTCCGGGAGCTGTATTCTGGTGCTGGATCACGGGCATTTTCGGAATTGCAACGAAGTATGCCGAATCGCTTATTGCGGTAAAGTACAGAGTAAAAACAGAAGACGGGCGAATGCAGGGCGGTGCGATGTATGCGCTGGAGCGCGGACTGAATATGAGGTGGCTCGGTTTGGCGTTCGCTTTTTTGGCAGGTTTTGCTTCTTTTGGAATCGGATGCGCGACTCAGGTAAACGCGATCGCGGAAGTGTGCAGTAAGAACCTTGGGATCGATCCGTTTGTTGTCGGCGTTGTTGTGGCAGGGATGACGGCGGTTGTGATTTTCGGAGGAATAAAAAGTATTGCGAAAGTATGTGAAAAGCTTGTTCCGTTTATGGCGGCTTTCTATGTGATAGGCTGCGTCGTTATATTGTTTATCAATTATGATTACATCATTCCGGCGGTCACGACGATCTGCCGGCTTGCGTTTACAAAAGGAGCGGCCGCAGGCGGACTTGTAGGCGGAGGTATCCGGTATGCCATTCAGTATGGAGTCGCAAGAGGACTTTTCTCAAATGAATCGGGACTTGGTTCGGCTCCGATCGCGGCTGCGGCGGCAAAGACAAAAAATCCGGTCCGTCAGGCTCTTGTTTCTTCCACGGGAACGTTTTGGGATACGGTTGTCGTCTGTTTGATGACCGGACTTGTGCTTGTGACAACGATTATGAAAAATCCGGCGATCAATATTGACGAGGCGGTAAACGGAGGCGAACTGACAACGATGGCGTTTGGTCAGATTCCCTTTTTCGGTCCTCTTATTCTTGTTGTCGGTATTATCTCATTTGCGTATTCGACGATTTTGGGATGGGCGTATTACGGTGAGCGGTGCGTAGAATATTTTGCGGGAAAAGCGGGACTTCTTCCATATCGGCTTCTCTATGTAGCGGTGCTTCTTGTCGCTCCGGTGCTTACGCTTGATCTTGTGTGGAAGGTGGCGGATATACTGAACGCGTTGATGGCGATACCGAACCTGACCGCAGTGCTGCTCCTTTCTCCGGTTATCGTAAAAGAGACGAAAAAATATATTAAAAATCTGGATGCGGTAGATCATACGCCGATTCCGGTCGTAAAAACAGGAAGAGGAAAAAGAAGATAGAAACACGAAACGAAAAGCGGAAAACTGCCGTACGGAATAAAGAAACGAAAAAGAGAAATATAGAATGAAAAACAAAAGCAGGGAGAGGAAAATATGATCGCAATTATAGACTATGACGCAGGAAATATTAAAAGTGTGGAAAAAGCGCTCTTAAGTCTCGGACAGGAAGTGACAGTTACGGCGAAACAAGATGAAATACTGGGCGCGGATAAGATTGTTTTACCGGGGGTAGGCGCGTTTGGAGACGCTATGGAGAATCTGAGAAAGCGACAACTTGACGCTGTGATCCGGGAAGCAGTGGAAAAGGAAATTCCGTTTCTGGGGATATGCCTTGGACTTCAGGTGTTGTTTGAACAAAGCGAAGAAGCGCCGGGGGTGGAAGGACTTGGGATTTTAAAAGGAAAGATATGCAGGATCCCGAATGCAGAAGGATTAAAAATTCCGCATATGGGGTGGAATTCTCTGCATTTAGAGAATAACGGAAGGCTGTTCAAAGGGATAGAAGATGATCCGTATGTTTATTTTGTGCATTCTTATTATTTGAAAGCAGAGGATGAGCAAATAGTGAAAGCTTCCGCTGAATATGGTGTACATATCCATGCGTCGGTAGAACAAAAAAATGTTTTTGCGTGTCAGTTTCATCCGGAAAAGAGCAGTACGGCGGGACTTCGGATATTGAAAAATTTCGTGGAATTATAAGAGGTGAATGTGATGTTTACAAAGAGAATTATTCCCTGTCTGGATGTAAAAGACGGACGGGTCGTAAAAGGAGTCAACTTTGTAGGTTTGAAAGATGCCGGAGACCCGGTGGAGATCGCGAAGGCATATGACGCCGCAGGAGCGGATGAACTTATATTTCTTGATATTACAGCGTCTTCCGATCAGCGGAAAACGGTAGTCGATATGGTCAGAGAAGTGGCAAAATGTGTTTTCATTCCATTTACTGTCGGCGGAGGAATCCGCACGGTCGATGATTTTCGGGCGCTTCTTCGCGAAGGGGCAGATAAGATTTCCATTAACTCTTCGGCGATCAATACGCCGGAGCTGATCCGCGATGCGGCGGATAAATTCGGCAGTCAGTGCGTTGTAGTGGCGATCGACGCGAAAAAACGTCAGGACGGTTCGGGTTGGAATATTTATAAAAACGGCGGTAGAGTAGACGTTGGGATCGATGCGGTAGAGTGGGCGCAAAAAGTGGAACAACTCGGCGCGGGAGAAATTTTACTTACAAGCATGGACTGTGACGGAACGAAGTCGGGATACGATCTGGAACTGACAAAAGCGATCGCGCAAAGCGTGTCGATTCCTGTGATCGCCTCGGGAGGAGCGGGGAAATTAGAACATTTTAAGGATGCTCTTGCAGAAGGAATGGCAGATGCGGCTCTGGCGGCGTCGCTGTTTCACTATAAAGAACTGGAAATCAGACAGGTGAAAGAGTATTTGGCAAAAGAAGGCGTTTCTGTAAGATTGTGATCTTAGAGGAACAAGGGGAAAGACTGCATGAAGAGACAATACCGATAAAAGCGGTGGAGATACAAACGGAAAGAAAGACGAGGGTGATAAAGATGTCAGGTATAAGCGGAGACTGGTATGAAGCGCTGAAAGGTGAATTTTCAAAGCCATATTACAGAACATTATTTCAGACGGTAAACGAGGAATATAGAACAAGATTGATTTTCCCGCCGGCGGTGATATATGCTCTAAGTGACTTCTTAATCATGATTTTGTCATGGTTAGTGAAGCAATCACTTAGAGCATTTTTGTTTCAGGAGGTACAGCTATGAGAAACGAAAAAATCACCCCACTGTACGAGCGCCTGAGCCGGGACGATGAGTTACAGGGCGAGAGCAACTCCATATCCAACCAAAAACAGATGTTAGAGGATTTTGCCCGCCGGAACGGGCTGCCCAACCCTACGCACTTTACCGATGATGGTATCTCAGGCACCCGTTTTGACCGCCCCGGATTTTTGGCAATGATGGAAGAAGTGGAGGCAGGGCGTGTAGAGGCAATCGTCATCAAGGACATGAGCCGGTTAGGACGCGACTATCTGAAGGTCGGTCAAGTTATGGAGATTTTGCGGCAGCGAGGCGTTCGTCTGATTGCCATCAACGACGGTGTGGACAGTCTGAAAGGCGATGACGATTTTACCCCGTTCCGCAACATTATGAATGAATTTTACGCCCGTGATACCAGCCGGAAAATCCGCTCTGTGTTTAAGTCAAAAGGCATGAGTGGCAAGCACCTGACCGGCACTGTGATTTACGGCTACTTATGGGACGAAAAACGGG
>ERZ827101.2671-NODE-2671-length-14969-cov-2.696728_pt1 | contig 14969 bp, 13 predicted proteins | sample MGYA00519869_ERZ827101 | MGnify/ENA primary metagenome ERZ827101 (study PRJEB31778, sample SAMEA3449256) | human gut metagenome | biome: human gut; feature: human-associated habitat; material: faeces | place: United Kingdom | collected 2010/2012 ...
ATGCGGAACTGCAGCGCCTGGTGGGCGACCTCCATGCGCTCGTTGAACAGCTTCCAGAAACGCTCCTTGCTGCCGTGGGATTCGATGGCGATGCGCGGCACGTTCACGGAAACGACGCCGAGGTTCATGCGGCCATCCTCCTCGTCCTTGCCGGTCTCGGGGTTGATCCAGCCCTGCAGGAAGGAGCGGCAGCCCATCGGCGCCTTGAAGGAGCCGGTGATCTTGACGATGTTCTCGTAGAACACGACGTCCGGGTACATGCGCTTGGTGGCGCATTCGAGGGCCAACTGCTTCAGGTCGTAGTTCGGGTCGCCCGGATCGGCGTTCACACCGTGCTTGATGGTGAAGACGAGCTTCGGGAAGATGGCGGTGTGATGCTCGGAACCAAGGCCGCGGATGCGGTTGAGGAAGATGGCGCGCTGGATTTCGCGCGCGAACCAGTCGGTGCCGAGACCGAAGCCGACGGTCACGAACGGGGTCTGGCCGTTGGACACACGGTTGGAGTTGATCTGGTATTCCATGGTCTGCATGGCGTCGTAGATGGCCTTGCGGGTCTGGATCTTCGCCCAGATCTCACGCAGCTGCTGCAGACGGTCGGACGTCTTGTCGAACGGCTCGTCCATCGGCAGTGCCGGACGGTCCTTTTCGAAATGCAGGCGCTTCGGCTCGACGGCCTTGGCCATGCGCACCTGACGTTCGGCGATCTCGATCGGCAGATCGTCGGGCATGATCTCGTGGGCCTGCTCAAGGAACTTGTCGTAGTCCTTCTTGGCGTATTCGGCGAAATGCTCGTCGGCGCGGTTGGCGGTCTGGCCACCGTACTGGCTGGAGGCCACGTCCTTCATGATCTGGGTGATCTGCGTGGCGGCGATGGAGATGCTGTTCGGCGAACCCATCGGCGCGTTGCCGAGGGTGAAGCCGTTGGCGAGCATATCCCAGTAGTTCGGCAGCGAGCAGTTGGACTGCGCGGTGAACGGCGAGTAATCGGCGTCGTGGAAGTGGATGTCGCCCTTCATGTGGGCGTTGGACACCGCGTCCGGCAGCATGGAGAAGGCGGATGCCTTGGACACCGCGCCGGCCAGCAGGTCACGCTGGGTGGAGTAGACGTTGGAGTCCTTGTTGGCGTTCTCGCGCACCAGAGCCTCGTCACGGTTCACCAGACGCTTGACGGCTTCGTTGATGTCGGTGGCCTTGGCACGTTCGATGTCTTTGTTCAGACGGTAGTTGGTGTACGTGCGCGCCACATCATACAGGTGATCTTCGATCAGGCCGTGTTCAACGAGATTCTGGATGTCTTCGATCTTGGCGGGACCGTTGTAACGGTCCTTGATTTCGGCCTCGACCTGATTGGCGATGTCGCGAATCAGCCGTTCCTCCTGAGGACCGATTTTCTTGTCGAGGTCGGCGAAAGCCGATTTCACCGCGCTGATGATGTTGATCGGATCAAAATCGACCACACGCCCGTCGCGCTTCTCGACAAGCACCTTGACCATTTCCGGCGCGTTCTCGGTTTCGGTCGCAACGCCTTCCAGAGTCTGGGTTTCCATGTATATTTCCTTTCCGGGCCGGACCCATCCGGCCAGGTTTCATGCTTCGTCCGCATGCCCGTTCGTACCTACAGATGCACACTCTACGCCAAGGTCGGCACTAAATGTAGTGTCACCACGCCGCTAGAGAAACTATATATTCTACTTTTGGCGAGATTTCGCCATTTTTTGCCTTGTGTGACAAAAGTAACGATTTCATCTCGGAGTGTCGTTTTGACACAGCCCCACACACCGTACTATCTTCACGCACGGAGCATTCGCAACACTCGAACATATGTTCCATTTGTCCGCAAGATGATGGAATCTTGACTTATGACTTGGAACCCGGATTACAACCCACCGACGGCACAGCAGACGTCGAAGCCGCTGCCCCGTCTGGCGTCGGAAACCACCGCCGACAACCCTTGGCCGGTGAGCCTGCTCAGCGAGAAGTTCTACACGGCGGTCGAACGTTGGCCCTCCGTATGGGTGGCCGGGCAGATCACGCAGATCAACACGCGTCGTCAGGGAAGCGCCTACATCACGCTGCGCGACGACCAGCAGGACATCGCTATGGAAGTCAACGGCTTCGGACGGTTCGCCGCGGCGGCGGCGCCGTTTGTGCAGGGCGACCGTGTCATCATCCACGGCAAGCCGAACGTGTGGATGAAGCGCACGTCGCTGTCGTTGCGCGGCGACGCGATCATCGCGGCCGGCGCGGGCGGCAGTCTGAAGGCCATGATCGACGAGCTACGCAAGAAGCTTAAGGGAGAAGGTCTGTTCGACGCCGATCGCAAGAAGCCGTTGCCGGAATTTCCGCATTGCATCGGCTTGATCTGCGCGCCGCAGGCACGTGCGGAAGGCGACGTCATCACCAACGTGCGTCTGCGTTGGCCCGTCGTCGGCTTCAAGGTGACGCATGTGCACGTGCAGGGCGAGCAGTGCCCGTCGGACGTGGTAGCGGCCATCCGGCAGCTGGATGCCGATCCAGATGTGGATGTGATCATCGTGGCGCGTGGCGGCGGCGCTTTCGAAGATCTGATTGGCTTTTCCGATGAGAACGTGGTGCGCGCCGCGGCGGCGGCCCACACTCCTCTGATTTCCGCCATCGGGCATGAGGACGATTGGACCCTGCTGGATTTGGTGGCCGACCTCAGGGCCTCCACGCCGACCGACGCAGCGAAGAAGGTCGTGCCGGACGTGCATGAGCAGATGCAGCTGATTCAGGTGAACCTGGACCGCATGCGCATGCGCATCGACGCCACCGTCTCCAACGAGACCAGGCTTATCGAAGGCTACGCGAACCGTCCAAGCCTCACCCAGCCGCTCACCATGTTGGAACCGCATCAGCGTTTCCTTGATGACGCACGCACAAGAATGCGGATCGGTCTGACCCGTATTCTTGACGACGCGAGCCTGACCATCGAGAAAGCGCACGCGTCGCTGACCGCGCTGAGTCCGCAATCCACGCTTGACCGCGGGTACGCGGTGGTGCAATGCGCCGACGGGCATGTGCTTGACGACGCGGACAAGGTGAAGACGGGCGACCAGCTGACCATGACCTTGAAGCACGGCATCGTCGTGTCTGAAGTGAAAACCGTAACGAAGGAGTAGCACATGAGCAACGAAGCAGCACCGGCATCCAGCCTGACCGACAAGGAACGCGAAGCAATCGCGCAGATGCCATACGAGGAGGCGCGCGACAAGCTCATCCAGGCCGTGCAGGCGTTGGAGGCGGGCGGCCTGAACCTCGACCAGTCCATGCGGCAGTGGGAGATCGGCGAGGCGTTGGCCAAGCGCGCGCAGAGCCTGCTTGGCGAGGTCCGAGCCAAGCTCGACGCCGCGCAGGCAGAGCAGGCCACCGCGGCCAACACCGCAGGCACGCAAGACAATCTGGCCTGAGCATCCGTCGCGGCACAGCCGCTCCCCTCACCTACGGACGTTCCACCGGAACGTCCGTCAAACGGCTTGAGCCCGAACAATCAGGTCCGATTACCCGTCATGTCGAGTCCATATTGTGTGTACAATGGTGACTCGTTGCCTCAGTAGCTCAGTGGATAGAGCACTTCTCTCCTAAAGAAGGTGTCGTAGGTTCGATTCCTATCTGGGGCACTTTTTCATATCCCCGTACATTGTCGGCGCGCATCGCCATCGGCAGCATCCAAGATCAATCGCACGTCCGCAATCCGGACAACACCATCTCACCGCCACCCTCCAGCACAGGCACAATGACCCTCCCTCTGTTATAGTGGCAAACGGATACTTAAGCGGTTGAGTGAATGTATCCAAAAGGTTCCCCCTTCTGCTATGGAAGCATCGGAAAGCAACCGCACAACCCATACATCACCTTTGGAAGACCAAGGGATCAGCACGCAAGACATACCATATTCCTCTATTGTGGAACGGCTGGCGCACACGAATCCGGTAGGACAGTTGCCCGGACCGCTCTCCTACAAGCTGCTCGACCAGTTCACCACGCCGATGCTGCCCACAGAACCGCAATGCACGAACGTCATCGCCTGCATCCGATATTCGAATAACATGCCGGTCGTCACCGTCTAGCCACGGACTTAGCCGACCCGCACAATCGCCAGCAGCGCTTTGTGGTCGCTGCCGTCCACTTTGACTGTGCGCACCTGTCCGGCCTGCATGCCGGAATCCAGTACGATATGGTCGATTCCGGCGAACGACGGCACGTAATCGACATTCGCAGGCCATGAGAATTTCAATCCCTCGCCGGCCTGACGGGAGGCGTCGGAGAAACGGTTTCCCAGAATGTTGCGGAACGGCGTATGGTCGTACGTCGCGTTGAAATCACCCATGAAAACGTACCGTCGGCTAGTGTCGAAACGTAGTTTCGACAGTTCGTCGAGCGACCGCTTCCACTGCTGCCAGTAATCGTTCGTCGGCGACGTGGTATGCACGGATACGAAACGCACCTGCGTGGCTCCCCCATTGAACGAAACGGTGCCGCCCGGCATGAACGACGCGCTCGAATCGACATCGTCATCGGAAGGGTCGTCAAGCGGACTCGCCGACCAAAGGCCGTTGCCGTACACGCCATCCGAACTCGACACCTGCGCATAGGGCAGATACGAGGCGATGCCGGCACGGTTCAGATCGTCCACGAAAGCGTCGGTCGTCTCCTGCAACGCAAGCACCTCGACGTGTTCGCTGCGCACCAGATCCACGATCTCACGCGCATCGGCGCGCCCTTTGTACACATTGCACGTCATCAGCCGCGCGTAGCCGTCATCCGTGTTGACGGTTTCGCCGGACGCCGCCGCGACTGCGGCACGTGGCAGTTTCGAAGGCTGGTAGAAGAACGGATACGGCCAGAACGCCTGCAACGCAATCGCCAGAACGGCCATCACGATGGACACCGTACGTTTGGAGACGATGGCGCAGACGAGCGCGATTACGGCGAGCAGCGTGAACCATGGCACTAAGGAGACGACGATCGGCATATACGGCAACGCCTGCAGTTCTTCCGGCAGAATGTGCGTGACAGTGCCCAGCAGCGCGGCGAGCGCGAATATGAAGGCAATCACCGCGCAGATGAAGTTGCGTACGCGATGCGTTTTCGTCTTATTCAGCGTGCGTAGCGGCTTGACCGGTCTCGTTGCGGCCGGTTTTGCTTTAGCCCGATTCGCTTTGGCCGACGCTTGCGATTTGCCCGTTGCCGGCCCTTGCGGCTGGCGTGTTTTTGCCTGAGCCATACCATTCCCTTGTTTTTTCGGAACGCACGTCCGCGACCATCCACGTCCGCCCGTGTCCGTTTATGTCCGTTCCGTTGATGTTCCGACGGTTTCCTTCACGCCTTCGGCTTAGTCGTCGAGGCCGAGCTCGTGGCGGATGCCGTCGATGATGATGCGGCTGGCGGTGGTGCCGCGTTCACGCGCGTTTTCCTGCAGCATCATTTTCAGATCGGATGGAATTTTGAAACTCATGAGCACACGTTCGCCGTTGCCGTTGCCATTGCCACGGCTGCGGGTGTCCTGCACGCTGGTCAGCGGAGCGGTGGACGCTGCCTTCGCACCACCGTTCGGTTTTCTAATGGCCATCAGGCGATCGCCTCCTCAAGTTCGAGATACACGTCTTCATACCCATTGAGATTGCTGGGAAATGCGTGGCCGATGACTTTCTGCATGCCCACGCGCTTGGGTACGGACGCGTCGAAGACGCTGGCGCCGCGTTCGCGGATGAGATTGACCGCATTGCCGGCCAGCTTGTTGTTTTCCACTTTGAGCAGCAGCAGCGCGTACGGTTTGCCGGCCGCGTCGAGGCTTTCCGCGGTTTCGAGCGCATGGCTCAGTTCGAATGGCCCCTGGGTGGCCGGAACGATGACGAAATCGGCCACATCGCAGGCCACGTCCACCACATTGCCGGCCGGCGGGCAGTCGATGATGACGAGTTCGTCATCCGCCATGGTTTTGCGTAGTCGTTTCAGTTTGCCGATATTGGCGGAGTCCACGGTGAACGGCAGGGTTTCGCCGGCGTCTTCGGCGTCGCCCGCCCATGTGGTGGCATCGCCTTGCGGATCGGTGTCCAGCACGGACACGTTGCGGTTGTGCCGTGCGGCCGCGGTGGCCAACGCCATGGCGGTGGTGGTTTTGCCGCTGCCGCCCTTGAGGTTGATGACCGAGATGATCATGAAGGTTCCTCCGCTTCGACAATCAATTTATATAAGACGTATATACTTTTTATATATTGGATAGATGACAGTCACGCTGACGGCGTAACGGCATTGGCAATGTAAAAGATAGTGGCGACGCACTCTTGTCAGTTGCTTTGACAGATAACGAAAAATCCCGAGGAGCTCAGCTCAACTCGGGACTCGAAAAGAGTAAACGCGGCGACTTGCTACTCTCCCACACCCTCTCGAGTGCAGTACCATCGCCGTGCTAGGCCTTAGCTTCCGGGTTCGGAATGGGACCGGGCGTCTCACCTAGGCTATGATCACCGCAAGAGAAAACAATACGCGAACATGCGGCAATCGGCAAACTTCGGCGTGTCGCGCACTGCAATCGCGTTCCCCAATCGCCAATGATCGCCAGTAATCGCGCGAATGCCGGCAATCGCAATGCATATGCGCTACAGTCGAAGCAATGCCGCAACAATTGCGGCGTGCTTATGAAAGAAGGCCAGCAATGACGATCGCCTCCTGCGGTTCCGTTTCCGCAATCACTTTGGGTCTGCCAAATTCCACTGCGATTCCCGCCGAGAAGTCGAAGCTGCCGAAAGGCCTGTTCGTGGCGAAGATTCCGGTTTCCGCCAAAACAAAGCAGCGATTGGCGAACGACATCGAATCAATCACCATGCTGTCGCTGCTGCAGGCGCGCAATACGAAGCTTGCCGCCGGTACGCGCGTGCCGGAAATACTGGTGATCGGCCTGCGTTTGCACGAACCAAACGCCGCCGTTCCGACGGATATCGTCGAATTGATTGCGATGCAACGCAAGTCGGGCATGCTGTTCGTTTGCGTACGCGACGCCGATTTCGAAGGTACGACGCGTCAGGAGTGCGCGTTCGCCGTCCGTCGAGCGCTGCCGGCACGAGCGGGCCATACCACCACTTCCAAAGTGTTCATTTCCGAATGGAAACCTGCCGGCGAGGCCACATTGGACGTTTCAGACCCGACGGTCGAGTCCGTGGACGCTCTGTGGGAGTCGTTGTGTTCGCAAGTGATTCTGGACGACCCATCCCCCATCGACTTGAATGCACGTCTCGCCCGACGCATGCAGATCGCGCATCTCACTGCGCAGGTCGACAAGCTCACCCGCGACCATCAACGCGCCAAGAATCCCGAACAGCGCAATGAAATCTACGCGAAACTGCACAAGATGAAGCGCCAGTTGGAGGAACTGCAAGGGCAATAATACCGCCATAATACAAAGCTCAGCTGTAATCGTTGTGATTGCATGCGATTACAGCAACCGCAACGCCTACAGCCGAGCCGTAAGCGAGGTTTGGCAACGTGACCAAAGCGCGCTCTCAACAACGCGCCACAGCCGCGAAGCCGCTAGAAACCAAGTCTGGTGCGGCCGAACTGGTCGAGCCAGCGCAGAATCGCACCTTCTCGCAGCGCCCACGGGCAGATTTCGATTTCTTTGACGTCCAGCGCCTTCATAATCTCATCGATCACCAGGCCACCGCCGACGATCTGATACGTACGTTCCGGCGTGACGCCCGGCAATGCGGTGCGCTGGTCCGGGGCGATGGCCGCAAGACGCGGTAGCCAATCCTCGAGCTGGTCGATCGTCATAATCGACGTGTCCACACGGCCCGGTTGGCGCATCACCGCACCGGCGAGACGGGCCAGGGAGCGAATCGTCTTCGACGTGCCCACGGCATGCATCGGATGCTTCGATTTGGGGAACGACTTGACCATTGGCTCGAGGATCTTGCGGATGTTCTTGCGGGCAGCTTCCAGATCGTCATCATCCGCGACGCCGCTTTCCGGCAGGAACTCGCGCGTCACGCGGCCTGCGCCGGCAGGAACGGACAGTGCGACTGTCGGATCCTCGTCGGAGCCCATGGCCACTTCGAGCGAGCCGCCGCCGATGTCGATGACGAGCAAACGGCCGGCATCCCAGCCATACCAACGGCGGGCGGCCAGGAAGGTGAGTCGGGCCTCATCCACGCCGGACAGCACGGTGACCGGCTGGCCGATGGCCTCTTCGATCTTGCGTAGGATCTTGCCTCCGTTCGGCGCTTCGCGTAGTGCGGAAGTGGCCAGGACCAGCAGCTGGGTGATTTCGTATTCTTCGGCGAGTTTCATCGCCTTTTCAACCGCGCTAAGCAAGGCTTCGGTGCCCGCTTTTTTGATGCTGCCGTCATCTTTGAGATACTGCATCAGGCGAATGGTGCTTTTGGTGCTGGCCTCGGGCTCGGGGCGCGCGCCCGGAGCCGCGTCGACGATGAGCATGTGGACGGTGTTCGAACCGATGTCAAGCACGCCAAGTCGGGTGGCGTGCGAATGCAATGTAACCATGGTTCACAGCTTAATAACTTAAGCGATTAACCTATTGCACGACATGCCTTGATAACCTTTGCAAATATGCCCACCCTCGGAAAGGAGGGTGGGCACCCAATAATCACAGTGCGGGAAACGATTGCATCGGCGTGAAAAATCGCGCTTCAGACATATGTTTCAGCCGAATATCTCAACCATGCACCTCAGCCACGCACTTTGGCTACGAAATCACCGAGTCGCTTCAATCCTTCGCGCAGGGCTTCGCGGGAAGCCGCGTACGACAGGCGCACGTGCGTATCCGCGGTGGCCTCGCCGAAATCGCGGCCAGGCGTCAACGCGATATGCGCTTCCTTCAGCGCACGCTCGCAGAACGTCCACGCGTCCAAACCGGTGCTGGAAATGTTGAAATACGCGTAGAACGCGCCGTTCGGTTCGACTTCCAGCGGCAGACCGATCTCGGCCAGACCGTCCACCACAATGCGGCGGCGCTCCAGCAGTTCCTGACGGCGTTCCTCGCACACGGCCAGCGTTTCCGGCGTGAAGCAGGCGAGCGCCGCATGCTGGGTCGGCGTGTGCGCGCATAGGAAGAAGTTGGTGGCGAGGTCGTCCATGGCTTCGAGCGCGTATTCGGGCACGACCATCCAGCCGAGGCGCCAGCCGGTCATACCAAAGAACTTGGAGAAGCTGGAACAGACGATGGCGTCCGGATCGCAGGCGAGCACCGATTTCACGTCGGAGCCGTCCGGCTCGCGGTCGGCCAGATCGAGGTAGGTTTCGTCGACGATTCGCCATGCGCCACGCTCACGGGCCAAGTCGCATACGGCTTTCAACGTATCAAAAGCGATGGTGGTGCCGGTCGGATTGGATGGCGAGGTGATCATGACGGCTTTGGTGTGGTCCGTCCAATATTCCTTGCAAAGTTCCGGCGTCAGGTGGAATCGGGTGGCGGCGGACGTCGGCACGTCCACGACTTTGCCGCCGAACGCGCGTACCAGCTCGCGGTTGCACGGGTAGGACGGGTCTGCGATGAGCACTTCGTCGTCATCGTTGACCGTCAGCGCGGCGGACAGCAGCAGTGCCGTCGAACCGCCTGCGGTAATCGCGATGCGTTTCGGGTCGACGTCGACGTGGTGACGTTCCTTATAGAAATCGGAAATCGCCTGGCGCAGTTCCGGCAGGCCCATCGCCGCGGTGTACGGCAGCGGACGGCCGTCATACTGTTCGCGCATGGCGTCACGCACGGCCGGCGGCGCGCCGAAGTCCGGCTCGCCGAGGCTCAGCTTGACCACATCGATGCCGTTGGCGATCATCTCATCGGCCATGGCACCGAACACCATGGCACGGAACGGATTGGCAATCTGCGCGCGCTTCGACAACTGCGGCTGCACGCCATTCTCAACATTTTCCATATTCCTGTTTTTACCACGTTTCGTACAACGCCGCCTGCCGACTGTCATTCCCCGGAATCGTCCGCCTTTCCGGAATCGTCCACGATTTCGCGGTAAAGCCGTTCCAACCGTTCGTCGCGCACCTTCTTACCGAGCTCGCATTCCCACACCACGATGACTTTCCAGCCGTCCGCTTCGAGTTCGGCGCGCTGCCTCGCGTCTCGTTCGTGATTGCGCAGCAGTTTCGCGGTCCAGAATTCGACGTTCGATTTGGGCACGCGTGTGGCTTTCGGACAGCCTTCGTGCATGTGCCAGAAGCAGCCGTTGACGAATATGATCGTACGGTATTTCGGTAGTACCACGTCCGGGTGGCCTGGGTATCGCTTGTCGTTTTTGCGGAATCGCAAGCCTTTGGCAAACAGAAAGCTACGTACCATCCGTTCGATGGATGTGTCTTTGCCGCGGATGTGGGACATGGTGTAGCTGCGCGTGCCCCGCTCGTATTTTTCGGGTTTGCCGGTTTTTCTAGGTTTGCCGGTTTTCTTGGGTTTGGCTGTCTGCCTGCGATGCTCTGCCGTCACGGCTTCCCATTATGGCAAAAGGGCCGATCAATCGTTTTCGCATAACGCGTGCCGCCGTCGCATGTGGCGTACGCTGGTCATTGCAACGTAGCAAACAGGCAGTTCAAAACAAGGAGATTTCATGGCACAGATCAATGTCGCGATTCTCGGTGCGGGTCGTATCGCGCAGAGCATGGCCGAAACGTTGGTGAAAATGGCGGCGGATGACCGGTACCGTGATCTGGTCGCACCGTACGCGGTGGCGGCCCGCGACGGCGAGCGCGCAGCGGCGTTCGCGGCGAAATACGGTTTTCCGGTGTCGTACGGATCGTATGAGGAGCTTGTCGCCGATCCGAACGTGAATCTTGTGTATATCGCCACTCCGCATAACTTCCATGCCGAGCAGGCGATTTTGTGCATGCGCGCCGGCAAGGGCGTGCTGGTGGAGAAGGCGTTCGGCGCGAACACGCAGCAGGCGCGTGAGATATTGGACGTTTCGGATGAGACCGGCATGCTGTGCACGGAGGCGATTTGGACGCGGTATATGCCGTCGCGTGGCATGATCGACGATATCATCGCGTCCGGCGTGATCGGCGAGGTGCAGGCGATCGACGCGAATCTGTGCTATCCGACCACCGCGAAGGCGCGTATCACCGATCCGGCGTTGGCGGGCGGCGCGCTGCTGGATGTCGGCGTGTATCCAATCAATTTCATCGACATGATCATGCATAATGCGCCGATCGCACGTGTTGAATCGTCGATGCAACCGTATGAAACCGGCGTGGACGCGCACAATTCGATGACGTTCTATTACCAGAATGGTGTGATGGCCACCGCGCAAAGCTCGATTCTGTGCCATTCGGACCGTATGGGCGCGGTGTGGGGCACGGAGGGGTATCTCACGTGCCAGAACATCAACAATGTCGAGGCGATTGACGTGTTCGACGGCTCGCATGCCGTCACCGCGCATTATGACGTTCCCGAACAGTTGACCGGCTACGAGTATGAGGTGGCATCGGCCGCACAGGCCATGCTGGACGGGCGTACCGAATGCGATGAGATGCCGCATTCCGACACGTTGCGCATCATGGAGCTCATGGATTCGTTGCGCGCGGATTGGGGTCTTAAGTACCCGTTCGAAGCGTAGCGATGCGATCGATGACGTGGGCGTGACGCGCTCCGCCCACGTTATAATTGCCCCTTGCGGCGGTTTGGAAACGCATGGAAGGAGCGTCATGGGATTGCTGAGGATGCTGAAGTACGTGCTGGGCACGGAAGATGAGACGCAGCAGCCCCGGCAAACGCAATCCTCTGCCAAGAATGCCAACAACGCCAAGCCTGCGCGGACCGGACAGACCAAGCAGACGGGACAGGTTGCGCGACGAGTCACGCAACCGCAACTGCAACCGCATGCCACGCCGCAACGTCAATCGCAACGCCGTCAATCGCAGCAACATCAATCGCAACGGCCTGCAAAGCTCACCCCGCAACCGCTGTTGCCAGCCGACCGCATCGACAAAGCGCGTGACATCATCGGCAATATCGAAAAGCACGAATTGAGCGACGAGCAGATCAGCGCGATCGCCGGCGCCGGCCATAACACCCTCGTGCTCGCGGGCGCGGGAACCGGCAAAACCACCACCATCGTCGGCTACATCGCATGGCTGCTCGCCACCAAGCGCGCCACCCCCGAAGAGATTCTCGTGCTGTCGTTCACCAAGGCGTCCGCGGACGAAATGTCGCAACGCATCATGGCAAGCACCGGCAAGACGATCCGCGCCTGCACATTCCACAGTCTCGGCCTGGAAATCTGCCGCGCATCCACCATCGCCGGCCGGCCCATCATCGACGGCCATGCGTCGAACGCCGTGGTACGAGACACGTTTGACCGGCTGCTCGCACAGAACATCCCCTACCGTCTGCTCGCATTCAAGCTCATGTCGAAGGAGCTGTTCGGCAAGTATGGCGCCGCCGCGAAACGTGAGGATTTCCAACTGCCGACGGATGATTACAATTTCAACCAATATCGGCAGAACCTCATTGAAAACGCGCAGACCATCATCCAGCACATGCGGCAGAACAATATCGGCATCGACGGCATGCGCGCGCTCAATGAGAGGCGCGGCGGCAAACATATCGGCCGTAATCGTGAGATGCTGCAGCTCGTCGAGCCGCTGTACAACGCGTATGTCGGCAATTTCCGCGCGACCCAGGGCATCGATTTTCCCGGCATGATCACCGACGCCATTCGCTGCGTAAGGCGCGGCGCATACCGCCACCCGTACAAATACGTGCTCATCGACGAATACCAAGACATGTCGCGGCCACGTTACGAGCTGATCCGCGCATTGCGAGAGCAGAGCGATTTCACGCTGTTCTGCGTGGGCGACGACTGGCAGTCGATCTACCGTTTCGCCGGCAGCGACATTCACCTGATTCTCGATTTCGCCGATATTTGGCGCGATTGGGGGCCGACACGCATGTTCCAGATCACGACGACGCGACGGTTCCGGCAGAGCCTCATCGATGCGAGCGGCGCGTTCGTCATGCAGGACAAAAGCCTGTACGCCAAGCAATTGCGCAATCCGAGCGACAAGAAGGATTATTCGCTGAAGGCGCTTGGCGGCGCGACGCAGGAGGAGCGGTTCGATGCGATCGTCGTGCAGTTGCGCAAACTGCCGAAAGCCGCGTCGGTGCTGATGCTGGGACGCTACCGAAGCGACCTGAACCTGCTGTCGCGCAACGACCGCGACGGGCTGTTCCAAATCGACGAGCATACCGGCGGCATCGTTTTTCCGGAAAAACCGGACATGGACATCAAATTCATGACCGCGCACGCTTCCAAGGGTCTGCAACGCGATTTCGTTTTTCTGCTGTGCTGTTCCGGCGGTTTGAAGGGTTTCCCAAGCGCGATTCCGGAAGAGCCGCTGCTCGGCCTGCTGCTGCCGGAAGTGGAACGCATGCCGCACGCGGAGGAACGCCGGCTGTTTTACGTGGCGATGACGCGTTGCAAAAAGAAGCTGTTTTTCGTGGTGGACCAGTCGCGTCCGTCACGTTTCATGTACGAATTGCACGACAGGATCTGTCCGAACATCTTCCATGGCGTGAAGCTGCCGCCGCAATGCCCGAATTGCGGTGAGGCATTGCGATTGCGACACACCGGCTCCGACCCGTCCCGCGCGTTTTACGGGTGCACCGGTTTCCCCAACTGCCGATACACCAGGCCATGCAAGTGACACCATTGGGACTGATTTCCATCGCGTAAGTTGCTCCCCATTCGGGCCTGGCGTAATCTCCCCCGTTGTATCCTGGACCTGTTCATTAGTCAGGAGAAAGCAATGACGGCAACCGACCAGAATCCGCAACAGTCAGCGCAACCGACACCGCGCAAAACCATTAACGTCGTCGGCGCGGCTATCGTCAAAGACGGCAAGGTGCTGTGCGCGCAACGCGGAGAAGGCCGATCACTGGCTGGTTTCTGGGAGTTTCCGGGCGGCAAGATCGAACCGCATGAAACGGCGCGTCAGGCATTGCATCGCGAAATCGAAGAAGAGTTGCTGTGCGAGGTCGAAGTTGCCAACGAAGTGTGCACGTCTTCTTACGATTACGATTTCGGTACCGTCGTGCTCACGTCGTTTGTGTGCCATTTGATAAGCGGCGCACCCCATCTGACCGAGCATCATGAGATTCGTTGGGTAGCGCCCGCCGAAATGCCCACTTTGGACTGGGCGCCCGCCGACCGAGAAGCGGTGCGATTGATCTCCGCCATGGATTTTCCGGCTTTTCCGGCAGCCACGCACGAAAGTGACGACTGATGATGCGCAATATGGACGACCATGACCATTCCTCCCTTGTTGAGGCGCTGCTATCCGGTTTCGTCAACAAAAAGGACAATGTCGACGCACAGTACGAGCCGACGTTGATCGCCAACCATGACGGTCGGACCATGGAATACGCCATCAAGGACGAACTGCAACGCAGTCAGGATTTCGACATGTCCGTCGCGTTCGTCAGCCAGGGCGCGTTGCAGGTGCTTAAGCAGTATTTCCTTGATTTCGCTGACAACAATGACCATCAGGCCGGTCGAATCATCACGTCGACGTTCAATTATTTCAACTCTCCCAAAGCATTCAGGGAACTGCTGAAACTTCAGCGGGAAACCGGTATTCAAGTGCAAGTTTGGCAGCCGGAGCGGTCCAGTCGAAACGATGACGATGCCACAGCTGCCTACCCTTATCATCCCAAAGGCTATGTTTTCCATCATGCGCAAGGCGACGAGCCGTTGTATTCCACGTATGTTGGCAGTTCGAATCTCACCATCAACGCGCTGAATTCCAATCGCGAGTGGAATCTCAAAGTCGCCACCACCGATACCAGCGGTCTTGCCGAACAGCTTAGCGAGGAAATCGAATCGCAAATCAGCGAATCGAAGCCGCTCACCGACGCTTGGCTGAAACTGTACGAGGAAGACTTCAAAAAGTACGCGCCGCAACGGCCGAATCGCAAGCCGATCGAAAAA
>ERZ827101.2687-NODE-2687-length-14902-cov-2.411262_pt1 | contig 14902 bp, 10 predicted proteins | sample MGYA00519869_ERZ827101 | MGnify/ENA primary metagenome ERZ827101 (study PRJEB31778, sample SAMEA3449256) | human gut metagenome | biome: human gut; feature: human-associated habitat; material: faeces | place: United Kingdom | collected 2010/2012 ...
TTTACCGGGGTCCGTCTGCCCTGTGTTGTCCGGCGTTGCGGCGTCGGAATCGGAGTCGGGATTGTCGTTCGACGGCTGCTCGCCATTCGATTCAGAGGGAGAGGCGTCCGAATCTGATGATGTCGCATCATCTTTGGAGGAAACCGCCTCATTCATTTGCTTGATGAGCTGCGCGATCCATGAGATCAGGCTTTTGCTGTCGGCCGGCATCTGTTCCGTGACGTCGATGACCGGCACATCGGATTTGTGTGCGGTGCCGGTCAGAATATTTGTGGCATCATCCGCCTTCTGAACATTGTTGATCAGCATATCCACTTGATGCCCCTCCAGAATCTTCTGGAAGTCCTGGAGTTCCTTGGACGAGGGTTGCGAGCCTTCCGAGATGGACTGCGTGTAGCTTTCGGGAGTCTTATCGGATAGGCCCATGTCGCTGAGCAGATAATATGCGACCGGCTCGGTGGCTGCGTAGGAGACGTTCCTATGTGTATCGGAGAACTCTTTCATGCTTCTCTCGATTACCGTCTCGCGTCTGTTCCACGCCTTGAGTTTGTTTGTGAAGTATTTCTTTTGCTTGGGCATGATGCGGCTGTAGGTGTCGGCAAGCTCCTTCGCCATGGCGTTGCGTGCGTCGCTGGAGAACCAGAGATGGGGATTGTCTCCCTCAACGGCTCCGACCATTTGTGCGGCCGAAACGGAAACGGTGTCTCTTTCCAGGTTTTTTGTGGCCCAGGAGTCGTATCCCGCTCCGTTGGACACGACGACCTGTGCCTTCTGCAGGGTGTCGACAGCAGTGGTCTTCGGTTCGAACGTGTGGGCGTCCTCTGTTGTGGAGGACAGAATCGAGGTGACTTTGACGTGCACGCCGCCGATCTGCTCCGCCAAAGCCCCCCACTGGTTGACCGACGCCACCACGTTGATCGGGGTGGTCTGCTCCTTTGGTGTGTCGGGTGCCGTTGGTTGATCGGGCTCCGAAGAAGCGCCAAAGCAGGAAGCGGTGCCCAGCACCGTGCACAATGTGATTCCCGCGGCAAGGATGCGGAAAAATGGACGCTGGTGAGAGCGCATGTCGATTGCCTTCCTCTTGGGTCGTCCGTCGTTTCGGTCGCGTCCATCTCATATAGCACATGCGCGACTTACGACTGAAACCAAGATAGCCTACGATACTTGCAAATGCCAATACGACAAGCGACTTAGCGAGGAAGTGGACCACATGGGAACAAGGATTGATGGCAAAAAGGTGGCGGCACGGACCAAGGCGGACCTCGCCAAACGCGTGGAACTGCTGAAGGCGAGGGGAATCCAACCTGGGTTGGGTACCATTTTGGTCGGATCAGACCCCGGCTCCGTGAAATATGTCGCCGGCAAACATGCCGATTGCGCCGAAATCGGCGTGAATTCCATCAAGCGCGAGCTGCCTGAGAATGCGACGTTCGATCAGGTCGCCGATGCGGTCCGCCAGCTCAATGCGGATCCCGCCTGTACCGGATATATCGTGCAGTTGCCCTTGCCAAGGGGAATCGACGAGAACGCCATCATCGATCTGATCGATCCCAAGAAGGACGCCGACGGGATGCATCCGTATAATCTCGGCGAACTTGTGCTGCATGCCCGAGGAGACATTGCCACGCCGTTGCCATGCACGCCTCGCGGCGTGATCGAGCTGTTGCGCGCCTACGACATCGATTTGGATGGCAAGGAGGTGTGCGTGCTGGGCCGTGGCATCACCATCGGCCGTACCATTGGTCTGTTGTTGACTCGTAAGGCGGTCAACGCCACTGTCACGCTGTGCCATACGGGAACCAAGGATGTGCGTGAACACATGCGACGGGCCGATGTGATCGTCGCAGCCATGGGAGTGGCTGGTTTCGTCAAACCGGAAGACATCAAGGAAGGGTCGATTCTCGTCGACGTCGGAGTATCCCGCGTGTTTGACGAGGAATCCGGCCGATACAAGGTCAAGGGTGATGTCGATAAAGCCTGTTACGAGAAGGCTTTGGCATATACGCCGAATCCTGGAGGCGTAGGGCCGATGACGCGTGCCATGCTGTTGCAGAATGTCGTGGAGATGGCCGAACGTCAGTTGTGAGTTTCGCGATAGTGCTTTCGGGCGTGTCGTGACATGCGACACGCCCGATTTTTGTGCATGGCTTCTTGTAGACTTTCGCCTTGTGTGTATTTGCGCACACGTATAACTGAAGAACGATTTTATCCATCCACTATTTTGTAAGAAACCACATTAATGGCAGAGAACAATAACGAAGTCGCCAAGGTCGCCATCAACGACATCGGCACCGAAGAGGACTTCATCAAGGCAGTCGATTCCACCATCAAGAACTTCGATGATGGTGATCTGGTCGAAGGTACCGTCGTCAAGGTCGATCATGACGAGGTCCTGCTCGACATCGGCTACAAGACCGAGGGTGTCATCCCCTCCCGCGAGCTTTCCATCAAGAAGGACGTTGATCCTGACGAAGTCGTCGAGGTCGGCGACACCATTGAGGCCCTTGTCGTCACCAAGGAAGACAAGGAAGGCCGTCTGATTCTGTCCAAGAAGCGTGCACAGTACGAGCGCGCTTGGGGCGACATCGAGAAGATCAAGGAAGCCGATGGCGTTGTCGAAGGCACTGTCATCGAAGCTGTCAAGGGTGGCCTCATCGTCGACATCGGTCTGCGTGGCTTCCTGCCGGCATCTCTCGTCGAGATGCGTCGTGTCCGCGATCTGTCCCCGTACATCGGCCAGAAGATCAAGGCCAAGATCCTCGAGCTCGACAAGAACCGCAACAACGTGGTCCTCTCCCGTCGCCAGTACCTCGAGGAGACCCAGTCCGAAGTGCGCGAGACCTTCCTGTCCCAGCTTAAGAAGGGCCAGATCCGTGAAGGCGTCGTGTCCTCCATCGTCAACTTCGGCGCGTTCGTCGATCTGGGCGGTGTCGACGGCCTGATCCACGTTTCCGAGCTGTCTTGGAAGCACATCGATCACCCGTCCGAGGTCGTCAAGGTCGGAGACAAGGTCACCGTCGAGGTGCTTGACGTTGATCTCGATCGTGAGCGCATCTCCCTGTCCCTCAAGGCCACCCAGGAAGATCCGTGGCAGCGCTTCGCCCGCACCCACGTTCCTGGCCAGATCGTCAAGGGCAAGGTCACCAAGATCGTTCAGTTCGGTGTCTTCATCTCCGTCGAAGACGGCATCGAAGGCCTCGTGCATATCTCCGAGCTGGCCAACCGCCATGTGGAGAACCCGGAGACCGTCGTCAAGCCGGGCGAGGAAGTCTTCGTCAAGGTGATTGACGTCGATCTCGACCGTCGCCGCATCTCCCTGTCCCTCAAGCAGGCCAACGACTCCGTTGATCCGGCTTCCGAGGACTTCGATCCGGCTCTGTACGGCATGCCGGCAGAGTACGACGAGCAGGGCAACTACAAGTATCCGGAAGGCTTCGACCCGGCAACCAACGAGTGGATCGCTGGTTACGAGAAGCAGCGTGAGGAGTGGGAGTCCCAGTACGCCACCGCTCACGATCTGTGGGAGCAGCACAAGGAATTCGTTGCCAAGGAACTCGAGAACGCCGAGGCTTCCGCAGCCGAAGACGGCCAGGCTCCGAAGGAAGAGAAGGTCGAAGAGGTGTCCAACTACTCCTCCGACAACATCTCCAACGGCACCCTCGCCGATTCCGACCAGCTCGCCGCTCTGCGCGACCAGCTGCTCGGCAAGTGAGTTTCGACGAATCAAAATAAACTGATTCGCGTAAACCGCTGATAAATGGCCCCGCACCATCAGGTGCGGGGCCATTTGCGTATGTTGCGAGTCCGTCAAACATTACAATGGCGGTTGTGATGATTCGAATTGGGTTGACCGGAGGCATCGCCGCCGGCAAAAGCACGGTCGCTACGCATCTGCGTGAACTGGGCGCGACGCTTGTCGATTATGATGTGCTCGCCCGAAAAGTCGTGGAACCCGGAAGCGTGGGCCTGCAACGAATCGTGGAACATTTCGGGCCGGATGCGATGAACGCGCAAGGTGGTCTTAATCGGCGATGGATGTCCGAACACGTCTTCTCCGATCCGAATGCCGAATCCGAACGTAGAATCCTTGACGATATCGAACATCCGTTGATCTACGATCTTGCATTGTCGGAGGAACGGCAGGCGGTCGAAAAGAATCCGGATGCCGTGGTCGTACATGATATTCCGCTTTTGGCGGAAGTAATCGATGACATACCCATGCGTTTCGACCATATCGTAACAGTCGAAGCACCGGAACAGACGCGTGTGGAACGTATGATGCGCACCCGTGGCATGAGTGAGGCACAGGCGAAGGCACGTATCGCGCATCAGCCCACGCGTGCGGCACGAGAATCCATAGCCGATGCGGTGATTGACTCATCCCAGGATGTAGAACACATGTTCGACTGTGTTGATAGGCTGATGGAACAGTGGCGTAAGGAAGCGAGACGGAACCATGGGATTCAACATTGAACGAGTGAACAAGCCGTTTGTGGTCAAATCTCCATATAAGCCTTCAGGCGACCAGCCGAAGGCCATCGAGGAGCTGGCCACGCGCATCGAGAATGGCGAGAACGACGTGGTGCTCATGGGCGCCACCGGCACCGGCAAAACCGCCACTACAGCGTGGCTGATCGAACGTCTGCAGCGACCGACGCTTATCATCGAGCCGAACAAGACGCTCGCCGCGCAGTTGTGCGCCGAATTCCGCGAACTCATGCCGGACAATGCGGTGAGCTACTTCGTTTCCTACTACGACTACTACCAGCCGGAAGCGTACATTCCCCAGACCGACACCTACATCGAGAAGGATTCCAACATCAACGACGATGTGGAGCGATTGCGCCACGCCGCCACCGCGAACCTTCTGACCCGTCGCGATTGCGTGGTCGTGGCCACCGTCTCCTGCATCTACGGTTTGGGAACGCCGGAAGAATACGCTGGCCGTATGCTGTTCCTCCAGGAAGGCCAGCAGATCGACCGTGACGATTTACTGCGCAAATTCGTGGACATGCAATACAAGCGCAACGACATCGCCTTCACGCGAGGCACATTCCGCGTGCGCGGCGACACCGTTGAGATCATCCCCGTATACGAGGAACTGGCCATCCGCATCGAATTCTTCGGCGACGAAATCGACCGCATCTCCACGCTGCATCCGCTGACCGGCGACGTGATCGCGCACGAATCGCAGGTGCACATCTTCCCGGCCTCGCATTACGTTGCCGGACCGGAACGTATGGAACGGGCGCTCAAAACCATCCAACAGGAACTTGACGAGCGTACCGCCGAATTGCATAAGCAAGGCAAGGAACTTGAAGCGCAGCGTCTCACCATGCGCACCACATACGATCTGGAAATGCTCTCGCAGGTCGGCACATGCTCCGGCGTGGAGAACTATTCGCGGCATTTCGACGGACGCGCGCCGGGCACGCCTCCGCACACGCTGCTTGACTTTTTCCCCGATGATTTCCTGCTCGTCATCGACGAATCACATGTCACCGTGCCGCAGATCGGTGCCATGTACGAAGGCGACGCGAGCCGCAAACGCACGCTGGTCGAACACGGTTTCCGCCTGCCGTCGGCAATGGACAATCGACCGCTCAAATGGCCGGAGTTCCAGGAACGCGTCGGTCAGACGGTGTACCTGTCGGCAACGCCCGGCGATTACGAACTCGGTTTGAGCGACGGCGTGGTCGAACAGATCATACGTCCGACCGGACTAGTCGATCCGCAGATCGACGTGCGGCCGGTGGAAGGGCAGATCGATGACCTGCTTGCCGAAATCAAAGACCGCGTGGCAAGGAACGAACGTGCGCTGGTCACCACGCTCACTAAGAAAATGGCCGAGGATCTGACCGACTATCTGCTGGAACGCGGCATCAAAGTCGAATATCTGCATTCCGATGTGGACACCTTGCGTCGTGTCGAACTGCTGCGTGAACTGCGTGAAGGCAAGATCGACGTCATCGTCGGCATCAACCTGCTACGAGAGGGCCTCGATCTGCCGGAAGTGTCATTGGTCGCAATCCTCGACGCGGATAAGGAAGGCTTCCTGCGTTCCTACCGTTCGCTCATCCAGACCATCGGCCGTGCGGCGCGAAACGTGTCCGGCACCGTCGTCATGTATGCGGACGACATCACCGAAGCCATGCGCAAGGCCATCGACGAGACCAACCGCCGCCGTGACATCCAGATCGCCTACAATAAGGAACATGGCATCGATCCGAAGCCGCTCATCAAGAAGATCTCCGATGTCAACGACATGCTCGCCAAGGAGGACGTCGACACCCAGACATTGCTCGGTACCGGATACCGAAACGCGGACAAAGCCGGCAATTCGCATCTCGGCGTGCCACATACCAGCAAGGAGGAATCCGGCAGGCGGCACGAGGAGATTCTCAAGGCCGGATTGCCCGCACAGGATCTAGCTGATCTCATTCGACAACTGTCCGAGCAGATGCATACCGCCGCAGAACAACTGCAATTCGAGCTTGCGGCTCGTCTGCGTGACGAGATCCGTGACCTGAAAAAGGAACTTCGGCAGATGACGGAGGCGAGCAAATAGTTCTCGACCGGTCATACGGCATCCGTACCATAGTGGATTATGGCTGAAACACCACTTGTTTTTGAAATCGCCACGTTTGCGGTGCTTGCCGTCTTCTTCGTGGTGGACCTGTTCATCATCGGGCGCAAGCCGCATGTGCCCTCCACCAAGGAATGCGTGCAGCATATCGCGTTCTTCGTGGTCATGGCGTTGATCTTCGGCGGACTCATGTGGTTCTTCGCCGGCTCGAAGCCTGCCATCGAGTTCTACTCAGGTTGGCTGACCGAATATTCGCTGAGCATAGACAACCTGTTCGTGTTTGTCATTATCATGTCGAATTTCGCGGTGCCGAAGGAACTACAGAAATTCGTGCTGTCAGTCGGCATCACCGTCGCGCTCGTACTGCGAGGCATGTTCATTTTGGTGGGCGCTGCCATCATCTCGCGCTTCACTTGGGTGTTCTTCCTATTCGGCGCGTTCCTCATCGTCACGGCCATCAAACTCGTCGCCGGGGGAGACGAGGACGAGGAATACCATGAGAACGCGTTGATTCACGCACTGCGCAAGGTCATCAAGATCACCGATGAATACGACGGCGAAAAGCTGCGTACTATCAAGAACGGTGTGAAGCATTGGACCCCGATGCTCATCGTGTTCCTGACCATCGGCACCACCGACGTGATGTTCGCTTTCGATTCGATCCCCGCCATTTTCGGCCTGACCAAAGATCCGTTCATCGTGTTCACGTCCAACGTGTTCGCATTGCTCGGTCTGCAGCAGCTGTACTTCCTGCTCGGAGAGCTGCTTGACAAGCTCGTCTATCTTCCGCTGGGCCTGTCCGTGGTGCTGGGCTTCATCGGCGTCAAACTCATCATGGAGGCCCTGCATGGCAATTCGCTGCCGTTCCTCAATGGCGGCCAGCCGATTTCCTGGGTTCCGGAAGTGCCCACATGGCTGTCGCTTGTCGTGATCGTTCTTGCGATTGGTGGTGCGGCTTTGGCAAGTGTTATTAAGATGCGCACCATGAAAGCGAACGAAAAGTGACAGTCCGGCAAACGTTGGGAGAATAGAGCTTTTCTATTCTCCTACGAAATTGTGAGCGCTCACAACACACCTAGTTCTGAGGTGGAAGTGGGCGCTTTTTGCTAGTAAGCTATGCCATTGGAAACAGGGTCGTCAGATCCAAAATCAATATCAACAAGAATAGGCAGGCATTCATGCGTAAAGCCAAGATCGTAGACACCATCGGTCCTTCCACCGAGGATTACGACAACCTCCTGAAGCTCGTTGAAGCTGGTATGGACGTTGCTCGTCTGAACCGCTCCCACGGCACTCCGGAAGACCACCTCAAGGTCTACAACAACCTCCGTGCCGCCGCCAAGGCCACTGGCCGCAACGTCGCAGCCCTGGTTGACCTGCAGGGTCCGAAGATCCGCTGCGGTTGGTTCAAGAAGAACGCCGACGGCGAGGACAAGGTCCAGCTGACCGAAGGCCAGGAGTTCGTCATCACCACTGATGACATCGAAGGCGACGAGCACATCACCTCCACCACCTTCAAGGGTCTCCCGGGCGACTGCCATGCAGGCGATCCGATCCTCATCGACGACGGCAAGGTCCGCCTCGAGGTCACCAAGGTCGAAGGCAACAACGTGTACACCAAGGTTGTCGTTGCCGGACCGGTCTCCAGCCACAAGGGCATCAACCTTCCGGGCGTCGCCGTGTCTCTGCCGGCTCTGACCGAGAAGGACGAAGAGGATCTGCGCTGGGCCATCCGCACCGGCGCCGACATCATTGCCATGTCCTTCGTGCGCTTCGCCACCGACATCGATCGCGCCCATGAGATCATGGACGAGGAAGGCCGCCGTATCCCGGTCGTCGCCAAGATCGAGAAGCCGCAGGCCCTCGAGAACCTCGAGGAGATCGTCAAGGCGTTCGACGGCATCATGGTCGCACGTGGCGATATGGCCGTCGAGTGCCCGCTGGAAGAGGTCCCGCTGGCCACCAAGCGCTGCATCGAGCTGGCTCGTCAGTACGCCAAGCCGGTCATCGTGGCCACCGAAGTCCTCGGCTCCATGGTCAGCTCCCCGGTCCCGACCCGTGCAGAGGCATCCGACTGCGCCAACGCCGTCCTCGACGGTGCCGACGCCACCATGACCTCCAACGAGACCGCCGTCGGCAAGTACCCGGCAGTCACCGTGAACACCATGAGCCGCATCTCCACCTTCGCTACCGAGCATGGTTTCGACCGCATCCCGGAGCTGAAGAACCTGGATATGTCCTCCACAGGTGCCGTCTCTTCCGCCGCCGTCGACCTGGCCGACAAGCTCAACGCCAAGGCCATCGTCGCCTACACCCAGACCGGTTCCACCGTGCACCGCGTGTCCCGTGAACGTCCGGCCACCCCGATCTACGGCATCACCAACAATGAGCACACCTTCCACTGGCTGGCCCTGTCTTGGGGCACCGAGTCCTTCCTGGTCGACGAGGATTACCATGACAAGTCCCGCAAGGACCTCATGGTTTTCACCGACAAGGTCCTCAAGGACGCCGGCAAGGTCTCCGATGGCGACAAGATCGTCGTGCTGAGCTCCGCCCAGGGCGAACACCAGCCGGGTCGCACCGATTCCATCTACGTCCACACCGTTGGTGCCTGCGACTGAGATTTGAATCGTCGCGTTAAACGCTGATTCCATAATCCTCCCATTGGTTCCCGATGGGAGGATTATTGTTTTTACGCGATGTCCCCGAATGATGACAACGCCGAGATTTGGCGCAAATCGCAATCATGTGGTATTCTTCCAGAGTTGCGTGCAAGCCCTCGTATCCCAATTGGTAGAGGAAGCAGCCTCAAAATCTGCGCAGTGTGGGTTCGAGTCCCACCGAGGGCACGTAAGAAATCAATATCAATCCAGGCCCGGGTTGGGGCATGTTAGGCCGGCTTTGGGTGTGACAGTGGAAAGAGACCGACATGGCTGCAGAGAAGACCACGGAACCGGACGAAGTACTCACTGATGAGGAGCTCCAAGCTGCTGCGGCTCCCGAGCCGGATTCTGCCAATAATAACGAGGCGCACAAGCGCACCGTCGTCGTTGCCGAAGACGAATCCGTAAACCGCATGGATTTGGTCGCCATGCTTGAGGATAACGGCTATGAGGTCGTCGGAGAGGCCGCCAACGGTGAGGAAGCCGTTGAACTGACCCGTAAGTTCCGCCCGAGCGTGGTGTGCATGGATGTCAAGATGCCTCGCATGGATGGCATCGAGGCCGCTGGCATCATCTGTGATGAGAACATCGCTCCGGTCGTCATGCTGACGGCATTCTCCCAGTCTGATTTGGTCAAAAAGGCCACGGGCGCTGGCGCCATGGCGTATGTCACCAAGCCGTATGAGGAATCCAAGCTGCTGCCGGCTTTGGAAGTCGCCATGGGCCGTTTCGCCGAAATCAACGATCTGCTTGACAATGTCGAACGTGGCGAGTCCAAACTGCAGGAAACCGAGGAACAGCTGAAGAAGGCCGAAGAGCAGCTGAAGAAGGCCGAAGAAACGCTGGAGGAGCGCAAGCTCGTCGACCGCGCCAAGGGCCTGCTGATGGACAAGGCGGACTTCTCCGAACAGGGCGCTTTCCGTTGGATTCAGAAGACCTCCATGGACCAGCGCATTCCGAAGAAGCGTCTGGCCATGGCCATCATCGCCAAGTATGGCGAACAGAAGTCGGAAGCAGAGGATGAGCGCTAACACACCAACTGTGGAAGGCACTTCACGCGGAACGCTATTGGTCGTTGACGGCCATTCTTTGGCGTTCCGCGCTTTTTTTGCCTTACCCGTAGAGAATTTCAGTACATCATCAGGTCAGGCCACCAACGCGGTCTGGGGATTCGCCACCATGCTTTCGCAGGTGATCGATGCCGAACATCCAGACCATCTTGCCGTCGCATTCGATGTGAAGGGCGGCACGTTCCGCAACCAGATGCTGCCGCAGTACAAAGGAACTCGCGACGCGGCCCCCGAGGAACTGCTCAGCCAGCTGCCATTAATCCAGCAGATGCTTACGGCCTTGGGCGTCACATACATCGAAAAACCCGGTTACGAAGGTGACGATGTGATCGGCACGCTCGCCAGCATGGGCGACCAGGCAGGCTACCGCACATTGGTGCTGTCCGGCGACCGTGATGCTTTCCAGCTGATCAACGACAACATCACCGTGCTGTATCCCGGCCACCATTTCAAAGACCTCAAACATATGACCCCGGATGCCGTGCAGGAGAAATATCATGTCTCTCCCGCGCAATACCCGGATCTGGCCGCCTTGCGCGGAGAAACCGCTGACAACATCCCCGGCGTTCCCGGAGTCGGCGACGGATTCGCGGCCAAATGGATCAACCAGTACGGCGGACTTGAGCAGATCATCGAACACGCCGACGAGATCAGCGGCAAAAAAGGCGAAGCCCTGCGCGAAAACATCGAACAGGTCAAACTGAACCGTTCCGTGAACGCTTTGGTTCGTGACCTTGATCTTGGCGTGTCGGTATCCGACCTGACATTTGGACAAGTCGACGCTGGTCAACTCGACGATCTATTCACCAAGCTCGAATTCGGTGTTCGGACCAAGAATCGCGTGCTCAAAACGTTCAATGCGGACAAACCATCCGGGGACGTGCACGAATCCAGCAAGCTCGGGCTGCCACATGTCGAAGACGTCAACGATCCGCATGTGGTGGAGACATGGGTCCAAAACCATTTCCCCGTGGTGCAGGAACATCTGCACGAACGCCATGAACGCTCCTCCAACGACATTCCGGAATTCGGCTTCGAAATCGATTCTTCGACCCGCTGCACGGACAAGGTGAAACAGTCCTGGACGCTTTACGCCGAAGGCACGAGCAAACCCGGAGAAGCCTCTCTTTCGGCATTGATGATCGCCGTGCACGGCGAAGCCATTCGCATCGACGTATTCAGTCCGGATATGGTGCAATGCCTGCAAAGGCTGTTCGACCGCTATCACCATTCCATGGTCGTGCACGGTTACAAAGAACATGCGCATCTGCTGGGCAGCATCGGCGTGGAACTTCCGGAACCATTGTTCGACACCAAGCTCGCCGGATATCTTGCCCACCCGGATTTCCACGCGGACACGCTGGAACAGGCTGCGGCCCATTTCCTTGATCTGCACATCGAAGCACAAGCCGAAGCCGCGACACAGGGGACCTTGGACTTCGACGAGCCTGAGGAAAACGATTCCAAGAACGATGAGCTGATACTCACCCGCACCGCAATCGTGGGGCTTTTGGCCGAATATTTGGCCGGTGTGCTGGATAAGCGCGAACAATTCGGTCTCCTCAAATCCATTGAGCTTCCGGTCTCTCAGGTCCTGCATGGCATGGAACAGGTCGGCGCCCAAGTGGATATGACACGTCTGGTGCAGATGCGCGACCAACTTGCCGCCGACGCTGCCCAGGCACAGGAAACGGCGTGGCAGTTCGCGGGGGAGCAGGTGAACCTGCAAAGCCCCAAACAGCTGCAGAAGATCCTGTTCGAAGACATGGGATTGAAACCGACGAAAAAAACCAAGTCCGGTTCATACACCACCAATGCCGCGGCATTGCAGACCTTGCGTGACCGCTCGTACGATAACGACCGCGCATGCCAGTTCCTTGACGCGTTGCTGATGCATCGTGAAAAGAACAAGCTCAAGCAGATCGTGCAGACGTTGATCGACGCCACAAACCGTCATGACGGTCGCATCCACACCACTTTCGAACAGACGGTGGCAGCCACCGGACGATTGAGCTCCGTCGATCCAAACCTGCAGAACATTCCGAACCGGGATCCCGCAGGTCGTGAGATTCGATCCGCGTTCGTGCCGGGAGAGGGCTTCGAATCGTTGCTGAGCTCCGACTACTCGCAGGTCGAACTGCGCATCATGGCCGACCTTTCCGGTGATGAGGCGTTGATAGAGGCCTTCCGCTCCGGCAAGGACTTCCATAAGTATGTGGCCAGCTTGGTCTACGGCATTCCCGTTGACGACATCACGTCCGATCAGCGTAGCCACGTCAAGGCGATGAGCTATGGACTTGCCTACGGTCTGAGCACGTATGGACTTGCCCAGCAGCTCAAGATCAAGCCCAAAGAAGCCGAATCGCTGAAAAACCAGTATTTCGCCACTTTTGGCAAAGTCCATGAATACCTTGAATCGCTTGTCTCGTCCGCACGCGAAAAAGGATATACCGAAACCATTTTCGGAAGGCGCAGGTATTTCCCCGGTCTCAAATCGCCGAACCGTGCCGTGAGGGACGCGGCCGAACGCGCCGCGTTGAACGCGCCTATCCAAGGCTCGGCGGCGGACATCATGAAAATCGCCATGATTCGTGCGTATGACGCACTGCAGGAAGCGAACCTTGGAAGTCGCCTCATACTGCAGATTCATGATGAACTTGTGGTGGAGATCGCGCCCGGTGAGGAGAAGCAGGCCACCGCGCTGGTGAAGGATGCCATGGAGCATGCCGTCACCATGGCCGTTCCGTTGGACGTATCGACGGGCATCGGTTCCGATTGGCAATTGGCGGCCCACTGATCCGTTCCCGTCGGATAATCGAAGGCTGATTAAAAAAGAAAGAAGGAAGATTGTGGCAACGCTGAAGCAGGTCGTGGATGTGCTTGAAACGCTGTATCCGCTGCGATACGCGGAACAATGGGATGAGCCGGGACTCATCGTGGGAGACCTTCGCCACGACGTGCGCAACATCGCGTTCGCGGCGGACTCATCCATGGCGGTGATCGACCAGGCTATCGCCGGAGGCATCGACCTGCTGATCTGCCACCATCCGCTGTTCTTCCGTTCCGTGCATGCGGTCTCCGGACTAGGATTCCGTGGTGAGATCGTCCGGAAGCTCAACCTCGCCGGTTGCGCGCTGTGGGTTGGGCACACCAATGCCGATGCCTCCTACCGAGGAGTCAGCATGGCCGCCGCCGACGCGTTCGGCCTGATCGAACAGCGTCCGCTGGTACCCATCGAAGATCCGAAAGCCGAACATCCGGTCGGATTGGGCCGTGTCGGCCGGTTGCAGGAGCCGATCGCATTGCGTGATTTCGCCCGTCGTGTGGCCGACGCGCTGCCATACACCGAACTTGGCGTGCAGGTGTGCGGCGACCTTGACGCGACGATCGGCACGGTGGCGGTATTGCCGGGCTCGGGCGATTCCCTGTTCGATGAAGTGCGTGCCGCAGGCGTCGATGTGTATGTGACCAGCGATCTGCGCCATCATCCGGTGACCGATGCCATCGAGCAGGCGCGCTATGAGGCGTCCATGCGTGCCGCGGACATCGAACTCGGCCGAGGCGACGCCACTGTTCGTCCGATGTTCATCAACACGCCACACAGCGCCATCGAATCCATATGGTTCCAATACGCCATGGGCGATGTGCCTCGTGCCGTATCTGAGGCGACCGGAGACATCCCCACCGTCCGCTGGATTTCCATGAACACCGATCCCTGGAATCTGGTACTGCCGTCCTGCGGGCAGGAACGCTGAACGACGATGTCCGATACGACCAGCATGGATATGTCGCTGAACGAATCCAGCGATGGCGTGGACATGACCAGACCGGCCACAGTACTCAGCAGAGAGCACGTGTATCAAGGCGCGATTTTCGGCGTGGAGGACATGCGTATCGCGTTGCAGACACGAGACGGCGGACAAACCGTGATCCGCAGACAGGTGATGCGGCACGCGCCCTGTGTGGTCATGCTGGTGCATGACTGCGCGCAGGATTTGTACTTGGTCGAACGAGAATACCGTGTCGGCTGCGACGCCTTCGCCTACGGTCTGCCGGCAGGACTCATCGATGACGGGGAAGACGTCGATGCGGCCGCATTGCGTGAGCTGCGCGAAGAGACCGGCGTCGAGCCAATCGACGAAAACAGTTGCGATATCGACCATGTCGGGCAATTCTATTCATCCGAAGGCATGACCGACGAACTGGCCAACATCATGGTGGTGCACCTGCGCCACTGGCAGGCCGTCGAACGGCATTTCGACGCCGACGAGCATGTCGAATCTGCTTGGATCCCGTGGAAGCAGCTACGAGACACGCACATCACGGCCTCCAATTCGGAGATCGCCATTTTGCATGAGCAAATTCGCAGAATGCGGCAACAATAGCGGCCTGCAGGTTTCGAATTGTAAAAACAATCGCCGGAATAAACGAAATAACGAATTCAACTCGCAAAACGTGCGATACTTGAATTATGCAAATCAGACCTGGATCGATGTATCCACTCGGTGCGAGCTACGACGGCGCCGGCGTGAATTTCGCCCTCTTCTCTCAAGTGGCCCAGAAAGTCGAGCTTTGTCTTTTCG
>ERZ827101.2698-NODE-2698-length-14836-cov-4.775523_pt1 | contig 14836 bp, 20 predicted proteins | sample MGYA00519869_ERZ827101 | MGnify/ENA primary metagenome ERZ827101 (study PRJEB31778, sample SAMEA3449256) | human gut metagenome | biome: human gut; feature: human-associated habitat; material: faeces | place: United Kingdom | collected 2010/2012 ...
CAGCAGCCCTTTCTGCAGCAGCCCTTTCTGCAGCAGCTCTTTCTGCGGCTTTCCGGTCCGACAATAGTAGTCCTCCGCCATAGATGCTCTTCCCGATTGCCTTTTGGGCATCCAAACATGGCAGAAACTCGCAATCGCCACGCTTAACAGAAAATTCGATTCCATGCTTGGAATATCTCTGGAGCATCGCGGCCGTCAGAACGTGATCTGGGTAATAATATTTAGGCAGCTCGCGAACGGACAGTTTTTTCAGCGCATTCACTGCCTCGTTTATGAGGTCCGTTAGATGCGGAGCGGTCTGGGCAACTATATCTCCATCCATATTGCTCACAAATGATGTTCTCACCATTGCGCCATTCTCGTACACAATCTGTGCGTCGCAGATGATATGATTAACCCGCATCACTATAGATCGACCTGAAAACGCAGTAAGGCTCGGTGCAAACAAAAAGAATGATATCCCCCTGGCCAAATAGAACCCGCATATCTTAGATAAGATGGAGAACGGAGGATTATCCAGTACCACGCACCCTTCGGGATATGTATAACTTTCGTAGTCTCCTCCAGGCCAAAACGGTCGAACAATACAGGAAGGGTCGATATTGTATCTTGAGCAGACCCAGTCCCTGATAGTGTCATAGACAAGCGGAGGCGTTATACAATCGTCTGTTGTCTTTTTCGGTTTGAATTTTTCAACGAATTCTTCGTATGTTTCCCTTCTGCCCATTTTCACCATCCCGAATAATCTTCACGAAAAGAGGACGCCCCACATGGGACGCCCTCTCATTTCTTTACATATACACTATATCACGGATAAAAGGGGGCTTTCCAGGGTCAATTTCCGAATTGCCCTAACATGTAGCCTCTTGACCCATCTTTCATCAAGTCCCATGCTTTCGGAAACCCGTTCCCATGTCATGCCGTCTATGTATTTATATCTAACGATGTCCCTCAGCTTCTCATCATCCATCTGTTTCACGGCGGCCTCGATCCGGCGGCGAAGATCAACCTGAGCATCAATTTCCCGGTTTATGTCTTGTTCCAAATCTACGATCTGGCATACGGCATTTTGTATTTTATCGCAGCCTCCCGCTTTCGGCATATCTGAGTATACCGGGGATATTGCCTCGGCTTTTTCCTTCCACTTCTTTTTCTCGTCAAGCATCCTGGCTATACGTTTTTCCAATCCGATATACTGCTTCAATATCGCCTTTTTCTCTTCGTTCGTCATGGTTCCCTCCCGTAAAACCGCCGCAGCTTTCGCCAATGAACCCCAAACCACTGTACAAACGAATCATATCCGGACGGAGGTGGCGGGATCACGGGACAGCCATCCGTCCCCGTCACCGCCCGGACATACTCGCACTTTCGGCTGCATACCCCTCCATTTAACCAAATGCATCCATTTTTGATACAGACCAGTTTATCCACTCCTAGCACACCACCCAACCATAAAGGCCATCCCTAACGAGGCGAGCCAGACCGACAGGATTGGTGCGGATATTATCATGGTGTGGCCTCCTTTATAATATCCTGTAGCAAAACATGTTTTCCAGGACGAATGGACGGCAGAACATGAACGTTGGGTTTTAAAATCTCTTGAACAGCATGATTGTTGTCACAGATGATTAGTCCTCCTTGTATATCTCTATAAACCGCCTCAGATTGTGGATACCACCGCAAAATTGTCATCGCGTCTTCAATATCCGCCGCGGAGAATCGGGGCACCTTCTCCACTGATTCTGGATGTTCGATAGCCCAGGCGACAGAATTTCCGATGTTCTTCCGGTTCCTATCCTTCCCAGAAGTTCGTTCCACGAGCCCTTCGGCATTGATGTATAGCGGATTTGTGGTACCTTTCGGATAATGGATGCGGAACCATTCTCCAACCTCGACATCCAATATATCGCATATACGGGGCTTCCCATCTTTTCTTGTTATGTTTTCTTTTATGGCGCTGGCAATTTCGTTCAAATCCATAATTTTAATACAATTTGGATTATTTTTTTCATCGCTCATTTCTCTGCCTCCTTTGGCGGTTCCGGCAGCGGCATCCAGTGGGTGACATCCCAGTCAACGGCCTCCCGCTCTATGTACTCAGCCATTGTCTGTCCTCTCACTTTCCAAGCATATATCGCAGAAGTCTTTTGCCGGACAGACCGCGCATTTGTCCATGTTCCTAAATTCATGATCACAAGCAAAACCGCAATCTTTGACGAGCGCAATCCGGTCGTCGGCGTTATCCCAATCAAGCTCACGTTTTCCAGGCTTGTAGTATTTATCCGCGTCTTTAATTCTGCGGACTTCGATGTTTACAAAATCTACGTAGTCGCAAGCGTCGGTTAACTGTGCCAAAGCACGTGCTTTACCTCTAGTTTCAGCAAACACAACCGCAGCATAGGGTTCTCCATTTTCGCGCACAATCCATGCTTTACAATCAGCCATTGTCAACCCTCCTGCTCCACTTTTCGATGGCTATTTTTCTGCTGTAAAAGCTATCGCTCGAAAAATCGCACCCATGGCACCAAATAAATCCGGTGGTGGTGGAGTCAATCTGCTGTTCCTCATCAGGCGTAAAGAACTAGCTCCCACAAAACGGGCATGGCTTCAATTCATTTAGTTCATCGTCGCTCATGCTACGGATGCGGTCGGAGTTGGTCTCCGGGCAGTAAGCAGTGCAGATTTCAATATCTTCTCCGTGTTCCCCGCGGCGGTTGCCACCCCATGGGCATTCATTTTCTAGGTTTCGCTTAGCACAATTATTACATCCATACATGGTGTTCCTCCTCCGGCTTGCAGCGGTAGGCCAGCCAGCCTTTAATATCAATCACCCTCTGCCACCAGTGCATTGGCTTGTGGCAAAAGCACCGTCCGCTGTAGCGGATTTGGTATATGCCCGTATTACATGGGGCTTCCAGCGCACTCCTGCGACGATACCGGCAATCGATACATCTATCGTTCATCCTCGCAACCTCCTAGCACCACCAAAAACGCTGCATTGGTTGCCACATGCCACAGATGAGGCATACCGCTCTCCGGGTCATTTACCTCTCCGGCCTGATACGCCATCAGGTGCCTCAACAGTGCCGCCACATATCTCCGCGGCTCTACCCCTTGCCAGTTGTTTGGCCCGTATTTCTGTGCCCCATAGGTCATAACCCGTCCGATTGCCATGATCGCTTCAGGCGGGATTAGGTCTAACATGGGTTTGTCGCCATCATATTTCAGTCCGTTCATTTCCCTGTATCCCCTTTCGCTTTTTCGATTCTGGCTTTCAATGCCTGCATCAGCCTGTCCTGGATGGTGCACTTGTCATTTAGCGCAGCAATGACGTCTTCGTCCACCCCGTCTGCCACCACAAGGTGATGTATAATTACCTTGGAGGCCTGGCCCTGGCGGTGCAGACGCTTGTTGGCCTGCTGGTACAGCTCCAACGACCAGTTGAGCCCAAACCAGATGACGTGGTTGCCACCCTGCTGGAGGTTCAGACCGTATGCGCAGCTTGCGGGATGTGCCAGCAGGATGTCGATTTCACGGCCGTTCCAGGCGGCCTCGTCGGCCGGCCCCGTCAGCCGGCGGACCCGGAGCCCGGATCCGGCCAGCGCGGTCTCCAGCCGTTCGAGATCATGCTGAAAGTTATAAAATACCAAGGCCGGCTGCCCGTCCAGGGCCTCGACGGCCTCTAAAAAGGCGTCAATCTTGCACCGGTGGATCTCAACCGTCTGCCGCTGCCCATCATAAACAGCCCCGTTGCACAACTGCAGGAGTTTGTTGGTCAGGACTGCTGCGCTTCCGGCGTCGATCGTGGATTCGTCCACCTGCAAAAGCATTTCGCGTTCCAGCCTTTCATACGCCGTTTTGGCTTTGGTATCCAGCATCACCGGGATGTCGTCGTAGGTACAGTCTGGCAGTATTATGTAATCCTCGGCCTTCATGCTGACGCAGATGTCGCCGATCAGTTGGCGGATAGCGCTGTCCGCGCCGTCCTTGGGCTTGTAGCTGTACACCACATCCCGGGTGCGCTGGTCGGGATCGAAATACCGTTCCCGGAATTGGGTGACCCGTTTCCCCAGCCGCTGCCCTTCATCCAACAGGTAGATTTGTGCCCAGAGATCCAGCAGCCCGTTGGGAGCCGGCGTGCCGGTCAGCTCCACCATGCGGCGGATATACTTCCGCACCCAGGTCAACGCCTTGAAGCGTTTGGCTTTGTGGTTTTTAAAGCTGCTGCTTTCATCGATGACTACCATGTCAAAGGGCCAGGCATTCCGGCAATACTCGACCAGCCAGGGGACGTTTTCACGATTGATGACCCATACGTCGGCGGGGGTGTTCAGGGCCCGGACCCGCTTTGCCTCGCTGCCCAGGACGGTCGAAAAGCGCAGGTGCCTTAGATGATCCCACTTGCCTGCCTCGCGCTGCCATGTGGCCTCCGCCACCTTCTTGGGGGCTATGACCAGTGCCCGGGATACCTGCAAACGGTTGTACTCCAGGTCCGCGATCGCCGTGAGGGTGATTACCGTCTTGCCTAAACCCATGTCGAGATATAAGCCAAGAGCCGGGTCACTCAGCAGGCGGCTGATACAATAGGCTTGATATGGATGAGGGTGGAATATCATTGCGGCGGGAACACCTCCTCGACAAATGCTTTGACTTGATCCAGCCCCTTCAATGTCCGGATCTCAACGCCGTGCGATGCCAAACGGCCGTGCTGCCATTTCTGGATCTTCTGCAGGCGGCCGATTTCCGCTTTGAGCTCCACAAAAATCGTCCGGCCTCCTGGGGCAATGACAATGCGGTCAGGTACTCCCGGATCGTTGGGGGATACCCATTTGTAGCACAGCCCGCCATGTCCCTGCACCAGCTCACACAACTTCTTTTCCAAACGCGCTTCGGGGTTGTCGTTATGCCTGCGCACCCGCCAACACCTCCTCGATGAACCGGTCAATGCTGTCCCGGCTCCAAAGCACCCATACCCGGCGTCCCATGCCGGACAGCTCCGCAAACCGGTGGGCCTGCAGCCTGGACACACGTCCGCCCGCGCCTTTCAGCTCGGCCAGTTCGACCCGGCCGCCGGGAAATATGCACATCCTGTCCGGCACCCCGTCGTTTCCCGGGGACACCCATTTATATGCCCGGCCTCCTATCTCGCGCATCCGTTTTACCAGATACGCCTCAACGGCCTTTTCGCTTTCCGCTGTTCGGTGTGTCACCGGTTCCACCCCCACGTATTCTGTATCCCACAGCGTCCCGTGGCAATGTCCGCCCCAAACCATGCCCGGGCCGCTTTTATCTGCGCCCGGGTGTGCCCCGCGGCTTTTCCGGCGCTGTATACTTGGCTCAGCGGTACCTCCCGCCACCGGCACAATATCCGCAAATACCCCTCGAGCCAGTGTGCGCACCGTGCCTGGAATTCGCCCTCTTGTTTTTTACTTAGCATCGCTGATTCCCTCCTGCGTTTTTGTCCGCGTAACATTTTCGCTGTTTTTCCTTATACACATATACGTATAGGCGCGTTAGGCGCATTAGGCGCGCAGGCGTATTACCTAATCCCCTATTTTTATACTCTATTAGTAAAAATTGTTACTTTGTAAATACAGGGTTCAAACCCGCATGGGCACTCGGTTTTTTCGGTAACAAACGATTGTTACCTTTGTTACCTTTGTTACCTTGTCGATAACAATTTAACATTCGGTAACAATCATTTGTCACCCGCAAACACGAAGCCTCTTTGGACGCTGCAGTATCCGCATTTCATCGGTTTGGGGTACCGTGTCCAGCCAGGCTGCCGTTCGATCAGGGCGTTAATTTCACGGGCATCGCTGTTTTTCATGGTCCCTGGCTCCTTGTCCATGACCTCGCACCATACCTCCATCGCGCATATCCGGTCCCTTGGCGTCACGGGGATGTCCCCCTGTACCCCTCCGGCCCAGTACATTCGGCGGCGGATCAGATCCCAGTGAGCCCATTCCGCCGGTACTGACCGGGCCAGGAACTCCTGGATCAGCCCTTCCAGCGGGGATTGCTCCCTGTGGCTCTCTTGCTCGGCTTTTGCGGCATCCTCGACCGCCCCTGTCAGGAACAAGGATTCGCCCAGGCGCCAGCAGACCACAGCCTCGGCCCAAATCCGGTCTATTTCGCCGTCCAGATCCCGGAACACGCTTTTCGAAGGCGCCGCCAGCCCGACATCTACCGGCCAAAACCGTCGGTTTCCTGTGGTGTCCACCAAATATTCCCGGTTGTTGCTTGTCCCAAAAAACACGCAGCGGCGCGGGCACTCCTTGACATGCCGGGCATACGCCGCCCGATACCGGTCCGACTGCTGGCTTAAAAACTGCTTGATCCGGTTGATATCCGCCCGCCGCATCGCGTGCATCTCGGCGATCTCCACGATCCACACGCCCTGCACCAGCTCGCTCGCTTCTTTCCCCTCAAAGGTGGTCATCCCGTCGTTAAACCATCCCTTGGAGAGTTTCCGCAGGAGGGTGCTTTTCCCGATCCCTTGGGCGCCGGACAGCACCGTCATGATGTCGAATTTCGTCCCCGGCTCCATCGCCCGTGCAACCGCCGCCACAAAGGCTTTCCGTGTCACAGCCCGGGTATACGGCGTGTCCGCCGCGCCCAGGTAATCGATCAGCAGGGTATCCAATCGCGGTACGCCATCCCATGTTAGCCCGTCCAGATAGTCCCTTACCTCGTCAAACCGGTGCCGGTTGCTGTGCAGGGACAGAGCCTGGTCTACCTTGTCCTTGCCGTTGATCTGATACACTTTCTCGATGTACCAGTACGTCCCGCAGTTGTCGTTGTCCTCCCATTGCCGGCGCCCTTCCCGGGCATCCCAGGGCAATGCGCCGAATACCTCCGCCCGGGAAGCGAATTCATTGACCGCAAATTTACCGCGCAGCCTCGGGTCGTTTTCCAGTATGGCCCAAACGTTGTCGATGGTTTTGTCATAGGCACCGGTGTTGGGATTCCGTTTTAACTGGCGCAGCCAGCCCGCGTCGTCATCGGGAGCCGGATCCGCGCCGAAGGCCTCTACCGCCCGGTTATACCGTTCCGTGTCCAGCAGGTGGGATACTTGAGGATCCGCGACGGCAAACCGGCACATCTCCATAAAAGAGGGAAGCTTGTTGGTAGGCGTATCCGGTTTCGCCTCGTCGTCCAGAGCCCCGAATTTGTGCAGCCGCACTAGGTCAAACGCATTGCACAGCTTCCCGCCGACAGGATCCGTTGCGTGATGGCTGTACAGGTATTTCCCGCTGTCGTAGATCACGGCGCCGCCGGTCGTACTTCCCCCCGCGTAGGTCAGGCGGTCATCCCCCGTATCGCAAGGGGTGTATACCCCCGGGATCAACTCATCCAGTACCCGGTAGATATCGTAGACACGGCAAAACGCTCCGACCACGCCGTTCTTTACGGTGGGGTCTTCCTGCCGGGCCGCCAGCTTGGCGGTGCGTTCCGGGGCACCCGGAACCTGCGGCCATTCGGCGATATCCCGCCAATCGGTATACGTGGCCAGCACGCCGTCGGCATCCAGCATGGGCTTGTCTTCGCCGGCGTAAATATACTGGCTGTCTGAACAGCAGCTCGGCCAGTACATGAGCCGTGACGCCTCAAAAGTGGAGGGGTCGCACAGGTCTATGCCGATCCACGCCGCCAGCCGCCGGGCAATGGGCTCATATTCGTCGGCCGTGCATGTGCGGGCCAGCGGGGCTAAAACCCGCAAACGCGGCTTCGCCGGCTCGTGTTTACGGGTGGAGTATATGCAATATCCGCACCCCAGCCCCGCAATGCGGCGCAGCACGTCCTCCGTCCCGCCGGAGGGGATATTGTCCAGATCCAGGGTGATAACGTCCCGGCCGGCCACGCAGCCGGCTTTCCGGCGCTCTCCGGTGAGGGCTCCGGCCACAAACCCTCCCACATCCTTGGCATCGTCCTGCCGGCCTTTTTTCCAGCCCAGGTATTCCGCCAGCGTTTCCGTCCCGCGGACCGGTACCTGTAACCGGTTTGCCAACTCGGACCATAGGAGCGTCTGTGCCGGCCAGCGGGTCGCTTTTCGGCTTCCGGCGGCCGATATCGTGATTGGTCTATCGTGTACCATGTGGCCCGCTCCTTATTTAAACAATTGGTTTCTGGCTCGTGTCACCCAACGGGAAACTGCGGGCTTCGACATCCCTGTGATGTTGGAAATGGCGGACTGCCGCATCCCGGACGCCAACAGGCGCACCATCCTTTTTTCCGTCCTGTTCAGTCCGCCCCACCACTCGCAAAATCGGACGTTGGCGATGCCCTCCTCCTCCGTATTCCCCTGCGCTGCTGGTACGCGATATATAGACAACGGGTCTTCCGGGTCATCCAAAGATACCACAACGGCTGTGCGCTTGCCCAGCCGGGCGGCTCGGAGATGGTGCCTTATCTCGTTGAGCATTACCGCGTAAGCATAAGATGAAAATGTAAACCCCCGCCCCGGGTCGTAGGACTGGGCAGCTCTGCACAACCCGACCGCCGCGCAGCCGTACCAGTCTTCTATGCAGAGATTGTGTTTATTTAAAACACCATATATAAGGTTATGGTTATCCGCCACCATATCCCGCTGATCGGGGGTCAGTGGGGTGATTGCCATTTCAGTCCCTCCTCAATCCTTTTTGTAATATCTATCCGTCCATCCGTCGGCGCGCAGCGGCAGGTCCGGGGCCCAGTCCATCGGCACGGCCATGATCCGGCACACGTCCGCCAGTGCGGCGTCCGGGCCACGGATGCCGGCGTCGACGACTACCTCGTCGTGAACATGGAATACCACTGGATATCCGGCGGCCTCGAGCCTCTCAACCGACTCTGCGAGGCAGTCGCGTGCTATCCCCTGAACACAGTTTTCTGCCAGTTTTCCGCCATAGGTTTCCAGGTCCTTCCATTTCTTTGTGGTCTGGTCCATGCCCTGGTAATGGATAGACTCTCCGCGGTCTCCCGGCAGCAGGTACGGCCGGGCATAATACAGCTTGCGGCCGCTCGGCAGGGCAATGGTCATAAACCACTGGTTAGTGGATGTATCGCCCTCCATTGCCAGGGCCAGCCCCCGCACGCCGGTTGCCCGGCCTGTGCGGATGGTCTCTACGGCAGCTTGTTCCAGAGCATACCACAGGCTGACAATCCGTTTATTCGTTGCCCGCCACCGCCGGACTATATCCGGCAATTCATCTTCTGAGAGCCCCATCCGCAGGGCGCCCATAGCGACCAGGGCGCCGGCACCGCCCTGGTACCCCAGGGCAAGAGTCGCTACTTTCCCTTTTTGCCGGAGGGCGTATTCCGGGTTCCCCTTTTGTATGGCCCCGATCGGTACGCCGAACATCTGCGATGCGCAGGCCTCGTATATTTTGCCGTGGGTCCGGAACACGTCCAGCACCCAATCCTCCCCCGCCAGCCAGGCAATCACCCGGGCTTCGATCGCCGAAAAATCCGCGTCGATCAATACATGCCCGGGAGACGCGACCAGCGCGGTACGGATGAGCTGCGACAGGGTACCGGGGACGCTGCCGTGAAGCAGTTTCAGCATGGGTATGTCCCGCTGCTTGACCAGATCCCGGGTGAGGGACAGCGCCGGTAGGTGGGTCTGCGGCAGGTTTTGCACCTGCACCAGCCGGCCCGCCCAGCGCCCGGTCCGGTTCGCGCCGTAAAATTGCAGCAAGCCCCGCACACGGCCGTCGTCGCCAACTGCCGCTTTAATCGCGTCAAACTTTTTACAGCTGGTTTTTCCCAGCTCCTGCCGGATCTCTAGCATCCGCCGGGCGGTGTCACTCGGCAGGTCCCGGCCCAGTAAATCCGACACGTCCGCCTTGCGCAGGGTGGGGACCTCCTCGTCAATTTCCGTTTCCAGCCAGCGGGTCAGCTGTGCTACGCTATTGGGGTTACTGAGCCCCGTTAGGGATACGGCCTCCTGTTTAAGCTGCTCGGTCACGGTTTGGGCGCAATACAAGGCCCCGTCGACCAGCTCCTGGTCCACCGCCACCCCGCGGGCGTTGACCGTCAGGTCGGTTTCCCACTGCTTCTGCACAAAATCCGGTACGGGGAAGGCCGACAGACGGCGGCCGATTTCCATTTCCGTCACCACATCCTGGCGGCAATACTCCTTGAACAGCTCCCATTTTTCCGGTTCGTGATGCGGGAGGGTGCGGGTTCGGCCGCCGTTGCTTTTTCCAGGTTTGCAGGGGACACAGAATGTCCGGATTAAGGCACTGCCGGTAGAGAGCTTCCGGCGGTCCTGGGGAAGGCCCAACGCCTCGCCGGTAGCCCCCAGCCCGGCGGTGTACCCGCAATACAGCCCGTGCAGCATGGTACACCGCCACTGCGGCAGCCATGCATCAGGGGACATAGCGTACTCCTGCCCCAGCCGGAAATGCCGGGATAGGCACCACCACTCAAAGGCGGCGTTGTACGCGTGCTTGACCACCGACGGGTCAAACAGGGCCCGCAGGATATCCGGGGGCAGTGTATCACCCTGTCTAAGGTCGACTACCTCTACCGGCCCGTCGTCGGCCGAATATGCAAACAGCAGGATTTCAAAGTCCGGCGACAGGGCGTATTGGAATGCACCGGCCCGTTTGATGTCTACACCGCTGTAGGTTTCGATATCGATATTCAACTGCTGCATAAGTCCCTCCGGAGGAAAGGAGGGCGGCCCTCTTGGGACAGGACCGCCCTCCCGGATTGGGGTTTAATCAAAGGGGGAGCCCCGTGAACGGATCCACTCCGCCCGTTTGGGGGGCATATGTGCCCGGCACCGCGGAATATGCGGTCGAGGGCTGGGGGGCGTAGGCAGGCACCGCCGGGGATGCAGACTGCTGTAGGTACGCCGGCATCTGCCCGAACGCCTCTTCCGCTGAGACACGGCCGCCAAGCACCTCACCGTCGCGCAGCTTCTGGACGCCGTTCAAACCGCAGCCGATCCCCTTTTTTCCGCTGCTGTTGTAGGGGAAAAAGCTGACGCTTACGCGGCCATACATGCCAGAATAGATGTCCGACTGCTGCAGGATCGACTGGCAATTGGCATCCACTACAAACGGCGCTCGGTCAGCCTTGCAGGACGCGGTGAATACCCAATGGCCCCGGCATTCTTCGCCGAATGGCTGGCCGTCGCTGGGGCGGGGGCCGTCCCCGTCATGGACACATAACGCGGGCTGGGGAGGGCGGATGCCGTTCCAACACTTCGCTATCCCTTGCTCAACGGCATAGTTAACCGCGGCATCCAGCAGTGCCTTGGCTTGCGTGTTGCTCTTTGGGAGCAGCACGGTCACGCTATATTTTGGGTCCTGTCCTTGATGGGCCCGAGGTTGGAAAAGGGTACAGTATGAAAAACGGACTTCGCCGAGAGTTACGGTGTTGGGAGAGAGCGGCATATCAGTTCATCCTTTCAATTTTTAAATGCTTCTTCGGGCGTCGGTTTGATGGTAAACGGCGGGCGTTTATCGGATACCGGGACTATGGTCGGCGCCCCGGGTGGTTTCTGGATATATGCCCCGGCAAGCTCCGTGAACTTCGTTTTCCCGACCAGTTTTTCCGCGGCGGACAGAGTCAGCGGCGTGCGCACATACAGCAGATCCCGGTCATACCCGGCGGCGGCTATGGCCTCAAAAGCGGCGTCCTGATCCTTCCATTGCCGGACACTCCGCCCCTCCACCAGTTTGTACCCAGTGATTTCCTCCCCATCCAGGAGCCGGCGCAGGGCGGCGTCCTCCACCTGGCTGATCCACGATTTCAGTGCCGTCAGCTGCGGCAGCAGGGCCGCGTAGTCCCCGTTCCCCATAAGTAGGGGGTCCTTCTCCCGGTAGGGCTGGACGCCGTCCAACAGCTGCTTGGCTTGTGCTTGACACCGTCCTTTTGCGCGGCAGAACTGGCACCAGTCCCCGGCCAGGTGCTCGCCCGGACCGGCATAGGCGTCTTTGGCTTTTGGTTTAACCTGGAACACGCCCCAGTCCATCAGCCTGTCACGGGACAGGGTTTCGGTGGACACATGCCCGAGCCGGGGCTGGAAGATATGCAGATGGACCGTGTGGATGTCGTAAAACAGGGAGTTTGCCAGCACGGCGCCGATTCCGTACAGCCGCAGCTGCGGGTTTTCTTCCGCGTCGACCTGCTTACCCTTGCCGTACTTGAAATCGACTACATGCAGCTCGCCACCTCCAATGATCAGGCAGTCGGCTGTACCAAAGCACCCTGGGGCAATACTCGACAAGTCAAGCTGTGTTTCGGCGGCCACGTAGGGCTTCGAATCAAACCCATGCACAATGCCTTTTATGTAATCCAGGTACGCATCGGTGTGGGACAGCATCTCCGGATCGTACACAGGATCCTCCTGTAGTTTTTTTAGCCGGTTTGCAAACTTTTTTGGGCCCATCGGCTCTATAAAAGCCTTACGAAGTTTGAGCTCGGCAATCGAATGGGCCAGTGTTCCCTCCGCTGCATACGGGCTGCCGGGGTCGGGAATCCCCGCCTCTACTGTCGGGGACGCTGTACAATGCAGCCACCGGTGCGCCGCAGACGGGGACAGCTTCGCGTGTGTTTCCGGCATCAGATCCGGGCCCCCATTCCGCGCAGCGCTGTGGCAAAGTCCCCATACCGGTCTACCGGCAGCTGTGCCATCGTCTGCGCGCCGTATTGGGCCACCAGCTGCTGTACCTCGGCCATCCGGCCGGCGTCCGCCAGCTGACGGGCTGCCAGCGACAGCTGCTCCAGGGTGTATGTGGGGGCGGCAGCCACAGGCACCGGGGCCGTCTGCACGGGGGGCGTGGCCACGGGAACCCCGGCGGGAGGGGAGATAGTAGGGGGCGCCGTCTGGCCAGTCATCTGCGGCGAAGTGGCCGCAGGAACCGTTGCGGCAGGAACAGGGGCGGCGGCAGGGGTTACGGGCGCGGCTTGATTCCCCGTGAGCGCGGCGGCCAAGCTACGGACAGCTTCGGTGAGGTCCTTGATTTCGGACAGGGTGATTTCCACGTAATCGTCTCCTTTATATGTTTTTATGGTTTGCTTCCCACTTCGGGCACACATCTGTGATCGGCGCCGGGCAGTTCCCGAGCTCACATTTGACCGCGGCGGCCTCGGCATACCGGCAACTGGAGCTTTTACGGACGGCCGTAATACGGCCGCCGTGTTTACAGGTGCCGCAGTATTTATGCATCGTCCTCATCCTTTCCGGCGGGGGGCCGGGTTCCGCACCACGGGCATATCTCTCCGGTCACATCGATGCTGCCGCAGGCAGGGCACCGGGGCGGCTGATCGCTCCTCTTCTCAGGCATCGGTTATCACCTCGTCGTCCGGGTATTGGATCACAACATCCTCTAACGCGCTGGCCAGCAGCCTTGACGCCACTTCTGTTATCGTCCATCCTGTCTGGTCGGCTATGCGCGCTATATGGCTATATTCGCCCGGCCGGATACGGATGACCGGGCGGTCTTTGGAACCCAGGTCGATATTTCTGCGCCTTTTTGACTGGATTACACACTGACCCATCTTGACAATCCTCCTTTTTCCGATTATCATAATCTTAGGTTATTTTCCCTTTCCGCCTTGACGTGTGTCCGCACGCCGGGCGGTCTTTTTTATGTACCGTTTCCACATCAGCCACGGATGCGGCCGCGGCTTGGGCTGCGCGAACCGCTCGACGAGCAGCCCAACAGCACAGGCCAGCAACCCCGCCGACCCAAACGCCACGCTCAACGGGCTTGTGATCCATTCCATTTTCCCTCACTTCCTTTCATTCAGGAATTGGGCGAATATATCCCGGGGTTATCGGCTGCAGCTCCTCTTCGGTAAACAGTGCCGCCAGTTTCCGTGGCTGCCGTTGCTCCGGATGCTCCAGGAACTCCAGCAGGTCGTCCAAATCGACGAGTATGCGGGAGCCGCTTCCGTTCCGGCCGGCACGGGCGCTGCGGATGAGCCCGGCTACCGCCCAGTTGCGAACCGTCGAATAGCATAGGGCGGACTCCGGGTCTTTTGTGTGTATGTACAGTACGGCGGTTTTGATGTCCCGATATCGGACCATGGTTTTTCCTCCTTCCGCCTTGTGGCACGGTGTTCTTGTTTCGAACCCTCAAGGGGTAATTTTTTGTTGTGTTTATTGCGATTTTAGTGCGATTAATTCAAAAACGCTTGAAATCGTCGCGCATGAGGTGGTAGAATCTAGTCGAAAGGATGATAAAAAATGGGCGCATTAGACATTGTAGCTATAACCTTATCAGTTCTATCACTATTACTTTCTGTAAGTATGTGGGTATATAAATTGTGGAAGAACCGATCTAACATCAGGGCAACATTTGATTTTAAAGATAATTTGCATTTTTGTTGTATTACCGGCGAATCCAGAAGGCACATCTTCTTACACGTTCCTGTTCTCTTTGAAAACTGCTCAACCCTTCCGATTTCTATAACGCAAGTAGTACTAGTAGACGCAAACGGGAATTCATTTCGTGCCCATTTTTTGGAGTCATTTGCGAGCCATTCGTTTAGAAAATTGACACCGACGGCCTTTATGAGAAGATTAGGGAAACTGCAAAATTCCCGATCGAGATAGGCGCGCTTGGAGCCAAATATGAGATTTTATCTTTTAGTTTTCCTGCATCTAAATTTGGCGACTTATCCAAGGTTCGGATTTATTCAAATCGTAAAGTTTTCACTAAGAAAGATCAACTAGAAATACTTAACCAGGAAATTCATGATAAAAGACTGATTCTAAAAGATTCTGCTGTTGCTTACAGGGGATCAAGTAATATCGGGTTTGGTTATGATCATGTTATCATCCAGGATTTGAAGCAGTCGCTTAAGGATTGACCGGGCTTCTTTTGTTGAAGTT
>ERZ827101.2706-NODE-2706-length-14761-cov-6.921597_pt1 | contig 14761 bp, 15 predicted proteins | sample MGYA00519869_ERZ827101 | MGnify/ENA primary metagenome ERZ827101 (study PRJEB31778, sample SAMEA3449256) | human gut metagenome | biome: human gut; feature: human-associated habitat; material: faeces | place: United Kingdom | collected 2010/2012 ...
TCTGCCGCACCTCGCTCGCCGTATCGGCACTTAGAATTATGCGGTATTGCCCAAAGAAACAGGGGATATTATGCAATACAAAGTTCTGGCACTGGATCTGGATGGCACACTGACCAACAATGCCAAAGTCATTACCCCACGCACCAAAGCTGCCCTGCAGGCAGCGGCGGACCGCGGCGTGCGCATTGTGCTGGCCAGCGGCCGCCCCACCGTGGGCATTGAGCCGCTTGCCAAAGAGCTGGAGCTGGACCGCCGCGGCGGCTGCATCCTGAGCTATAACGGCGGTAAGATCATTGACTGCAAAACCGGCGAAACGCTGGTGCAGCATGAGTTCCCGCCGGAGCTGATCGACCCGGTGTGCACCTTTGCCCGCTACTGGAACGTGATGCCGCTGACCTATGATGCCAAAGGCATTGTGACCGAGGATGCCGCCAACCCCTATGTTGGCGAGGAAGCCCGCATCAACAAAATCTCGGCCCGCCAGGTGGAAAACCTGCCCGCCGAGATCCAGTGGCCCATCAACAAGCTGCTGCTGGTTGGCGACCCTGTGGATATGCCCCATGTGGAGGAGCTGATGCAGCAAAAGTTTGCGGGCAAGCTTTCCATCTACCGCTCGGCGCCGTTCTTTATTGAAACGATGCCCCTGGGGGTGGAAAAATCCGCCTCGCTGGCGCTGCTGCTGAAAAACATGGGCCTTGGCCCCGAAAACCTGATGGCCTGCGGCGATGGCTGGAACGACCTGCCCATGATCCGCTATGCAGGCATGGGCGTTGCCATGGGCAATGCTGTGCCGGAAGTAAAACAGGCAGCCAAATACGTCACCGCAGATAATGAGCATGACGGGGTAGGGCTGGCCGTTGAAAAATTCATCTTGGAGGACCCGCAGTGAACCTGATCGTTTTTGACTTGGAATGGAACATGGGCAATGCGCCCAAAACCTTTAATTATCATGGGGCGGAGCTGACCCTGCGGGGTGAGATCATCCAGATCGGTGCAGCGCGGGTGGACGAGAATGGCGATGTACTGGATACCTTTGAGATGACCCTGCGCCCCCGCATTTTCCGCAAGCTGCATTGGCGCATTGCGGAGGTGACTGGCCTGAGCCAGGGCGATCTGGAAGCCGGGGTGCCCATTGCCGAAGGCCTGCGGCGGTTCCAGGAATGGGCCGGCCCCGACGCCGAATTTGCCGAGTGGGGCCTGGACGATGTGCCGGTGCTGAAGCAGAACCTGTTCCTTTATAATATGGACGAAAGCTGGCCCACCCGCTGGTATGACCTGCAGCAGATCTTTTTGAAAAATTTCCCCCGCGGGGAAGGCGAGGGCCTGACGCTGGAAAGCGTGGTGGACCGCCTTGGCATTGAGCATGACGGCGATTTCCACAATGCGCTGGACGATGCCCTGTACACCACAAAAATCTGCCGCCGCCTGCCGCTGGCCCAGGGCATTGCCGAATACCCGGACCCCGCCGCCCAGCTGACAGCCGCCCTGCTGAACAATACCGATACCGAAACGTACGATATCCAAACCTACTTTGACCGCCTGGACCACGATGCCTACAAAAATGACCCTGCGCTGTATCAGGTGGGCTGCCCGTTCTGCGGCAAGCCGCTGGTGCTGAACGATATCTGGCTCAAGCGCGGCAACACCGGTTATTATACCGAAGCCACCTGCCCGGACCACGGCCCGTGGTTCCTGCGCTTTAAGCTGAACCGCCGCGACGGTCTGCATTGGAACTTTGCCCGCTGCATTGAGACCGTGCGCCCCGAAAGCTATGCCCGCTATAAAAAACTGGAAAAATCCCAGCGCGAGCGCATCCGCATGAAAGCGGAACGTGCTGGAAAGAAAACCCAGGAATAAAAATAAAACGCTCCCCGCCCTGTGCATAAGAGAACTGCATGGAGAGGGGAGCATTTTGTAATGAATAAAGAATAAATAATAAAGAAGAATGGTGGTGGGCGCTGCGCGCCTTTTTTGGATATTAGGCGCGATGCAGGATAAAGAGTGCGCTCCGGGTGGGGGCGCTTACTTACTTCATTTTGCCGATGTAGACGAGGTAGGAGTAGAGGTAGATCCAGGCGGAGCCGCCAAAGACGGCGGCCAGCAGCAAGATCATGGTGGCGGCATCGCCCAAAATGGTGGCCAGCAGTGAAATTACAATCAAAGCAGCACCCATAACAACAAACACAATGCCGCCCATGCGCTGGGTGCGGTTCCAGTTGTGTTCGTTGTTCAGCGCCCAGGGAGTTTTGCAGCCGAACATATAGTTCTGCTTGATGCGCGGCATGCCCAAAAAGATGAACAGAACCCCGCAGCCGCCGCAGACCAGAATACCGACCAGGCTGCTGCCCTCCGGAATCAAGCCGAACACGCTCAGCTCCGAAAACCAGCTCATAGCTGACATAAATATTGTAAGGGCAGTGAGGGAGGCGTTCCAGACGCCCTTGAACTTTTCATAATTCTGGTGCTTGGGGTCAATGCGGGGCAGCACTGCCATCAAAATCAGCATCAGGGCGGGCAGGGCTGCCATAATCAGCACAGTGGATTTTGGCCCCCAGCCGTTGGCCTGGCCGTCCGCGCCCCAGTGGGTGGGCACAACATCCGGCAGGGAGCCATAAAAGCAGAGGTGCGCCGCAAAGTTGATGGCGCAAAAAATCAGCAGCCCCCAAAATAGTTTATTTCGTTTCATCATCAGGTCCACCTTTCACAAAGCCAAAATCGAAAAACCACTTAACAGCTTCCTGGAACACGGTCAGGTTCAGGCAGTACACAATGTTCTGGCCGCGGCGCTCATCCGTTACCAGCCCGGCATTTTTCAAAATGTTCAGGTGGTGGCTTACGGATGGCTTTGCCATATCAAAGTGCGCAGCAATATCACCGGCACTCATCTCGCCTTCGCTCAACAGTTCTAGAATGCGCCGCCGGGTGGGGTCCCCCAAAGCCTTAAACGCATCGCCTACCATAGGTCAGCTTTCCTCCTTATCTGATAGCGTCTGCTGTTCCGGTTCTTGCAATGCACAATACTGCTTTTTGGCGTAAGCCGCGCAGCCCAGGCAGAGCACCAGCAGCAGTGCTTCTACCAGCCAGGTACTGTGCAGCACGCCGCACTGGAATAAAGCGGCGGGAACATCGAACAGCGCATGCAGCGCCACCGCCAATCCCAGATACCCGGCCTTGCGCTGCCGGACAGCCCGGAATACAACCACCGAGAGGGAAATGTGCAGCGTCATGGCAATCGCGCGTTCAGCCAGCCCCAGCAGCAGGTTGGCGGCCCCAAAGCTGGCAACGGCGGCGATCTGTGCCTGTACCTGGTCCAGCTGCACGCCGGTCAGCCCATTGGTTATGGTTTCAATGCTGCCGCTGTTGACAAGCTGTGCAATCGCAATATTATTGATGGCGGTGAGCCCCAGAACCAGGATTGCCTCGATCCCGCCGTGGCCGATGCCATAGGTTACGGCGTCCCGCCGGTTGGTATAGCGCTTGAGCAGAAAGCGAAACGCAAGATAGCGCCCGACTTCCTCAAACACGCCCGCCAGCAGACAGCCGATCAGGGTGTAAGCCCACGCATGGGTCAGCACATACTGCGAAACGCCGGTGCCGCCGCCAAAGAAAATGGCCTTGGGCACACCTTCCAGTACCTGGGCGAAAACGACGAAGGTCACCGCGCCGACAACAGCAGGAAACAGCTTTGCACCCCGGCAGAATTTGAACTTCCATACCAAAAAAACCAGAACCGGCAGCCCGATACCGGCTGCGGCGGCCAAGGCGCTCCACAAAATGGTCTGCAAAGAAATTATCGTGCTCATAACATATACCCTTTCAGAAAATCACAAGAATTATATATTTAGATAAACGTCTAAATATTATGGCCCTAATATACCACCCGCACACGGCTTTGTCAAGCGGGCGCGGGTGGTACGGTTAAAACTTAATGGTCAGGGGGCAGCCAAACAGCTTGAGCAGCTTAGGCAACGTTGTCGATCTGGTTCTGCATCACAATGTCATGCAGAATGTTGGTTTTCACGTAGTTTTCGCCGTAAGCGTTCACATAGCTGGTCATATCGGTGGAGCCAAAGTAGCGGGAGAACTCAGCGTTCAGAATGTCGGTATCGCATACAATGTTGTTCTTCTCCGCCAAAGCCTGCATGATCAGGATCTGCTTGATCATGCTCTGCTTGGAGCTTTCGCTGTTTTCCAGGTATTCATCCACACTGCTGTAACCGGACTGGCTCAGCATGGTCTCCAGCGAAACGCCGCGCATCTGGGCGTACAGGTACGGCTGGTACAGCACGGTATTGGTGAAATACTGCTGCACATCTTCGGGCAGGGTATCGGTATTGACTTCGGCAGCATCGTACAGCTGGCCGTACAGCTCATTGGCTTCCTGATTGAACAGCAGGCTGTTGCTGACAAAAGTTTTCAGCTCAGCCACATTGTTCATGCCCATGGACTCGGCCAGGTTGCTGCTGACCCAATCATCAGTCAGGTCGGGGGTCACATCCTCGTTGATGTAGTTCAGCGTGGTGGCGAACACTGCGTCCTTGCCAGCCAGGTTGGTGGCCTGGTAGTCATCCGGGAAGGTGACGTTCACATCAAAGGTTTCGCCGGGCATGTGGCCAACGATCTGATCCTCGAAGCCGTCAATAAAGGTGCCGCTGCCCAGGGTCAGATCATAATCGCTGCCGGTGCCGCCGTCAAAGGCAACGCCGTCAATGGAACCGGCAAAGTCAATGTTCACAGTGTCACCGTTTTCGGCGGCGCGGTTGGTGATCTCGTTGGTGGTCTTATAGTTGGAAAGAATGTTGTTGGAAATGTAATCGTCAATATCGCTGTCGCTCACGGTGGTGGCATCGTCCGAAAGGGTAAAGCTCTCAGTATCCGGCAGCGTGACGTAATCCAGCGCGGTGATGCCTTTCAGGTAGCCGTTCTCGTCATAGGCATCACTGAAAGAAAAATCAGCCAGATAAGAATAATCATCGGCGGCGCTTTCTGCGGTAGCGTCGTCAGGAACAGTGCTTTCACTGGCAGCTTCGCTGGAAGCTGCGCTCTCGGCGGTTGCTTCGCTGGAGGATGCGCTGGAACTGCAGGCAGTCAGGCCAAAAACCATGCCGCATGCCAGCAGGCTGGCAGCAGCGCGGGTCAGGTTGGTGTTTTTCATGGGTTGTCTCCTGTCTTTTTTGAAAAATACATCGCGTACCGCAGCAGGGAAAAATACCCCCGTCAAAAGCGGATACTTTTCTATTATACAGCTTTTTTGCAAAAAGTACAGCCCTGCATTCACAAAAGGGAAGCGGGTGTGTTATAATACCCGTGGCAGAGCACCCAATGCTCTGCCATGGGCGGCAGACCTGCTGCCCGGATATCCTTATATAAGGAAAGGAACAGAACCCTATGGAAAAAGAAAAAATCGCGCGCATCAATGCGCTGGCTCATAAAGCAAAAACTTCCGGCCTGACGGAAGCCGAACTGGCGGAGCGTGACGCCCTGCGGCAGGAATACCTGGCCGATATCCGCGCATCCATGATTGACCAGCTGGAGCACACCACGGTGATTGAGCCGGACGGCACCCGCCGCAAGCTGCAGGTGCGCCACTGATCCCCTGTTCAAAGTGGCGGCCCGGCTGGCGCGGGGCTGTGTGGTTTGCACAAAATTGTGCCGGGGTATTGGAATTTGCAAGCGGGTTTGCTATAATATAGCTGGCGGCGAATCCCGGCTACAAGAAATCAGTCAGCCACCCGGCAGACTGAACGGAAAAGGCTGTACATTTTGCCAAAGCGAGGTTATTTTTCATGCTTACTGCAATTACCGGTATCAACTGGGGCGACGAGGGCAAGGGCCGTATGGTGGACCTGCTCTGCCGCGATTATGACATCGTTGCCCGTTACCAGGGCGGCGACAACGCCGGCCACACCGTCAAAAACGAGTGCGGCAAGTTCGTACTGAACCTGGTGCCCTCCGGCATCCTGCACCCCAGCATTGTCTGTGTTATGGGCGGCGGTATGGTCATTGACCCGGAACATCTCGAAAAAGAGATCGCTGCCCTGCGCGAACAGGGTGTTAAGATTACCCCGGACAACCTGAAAATTTCTGACCGTGCTACCATCACCATGCCGTTCCATGTGGAGCAGGATGGCCTGGAGGAGGCCCGCCTTGCCAAAACGGGCGCACAGTTTGGTTCCACCAAGCGCGGCATTGCTTACACCTATGGTGATAAGTACATGAAGAAAACCCTGCGCATGGGCGATTTGGTCCACATGGATGCCAGTGTGCGCAAGCGCCTGGAAACCCTGGTGGAATCCAAGAACCTGACCATGGTCAACATTTATAACCAGAAGCCTGTCAGCGTGGACGATATGTGGAACTGGTGCAAGCACTTCCAGGAAGTGTTCAGCGCTTACATCTGCGATGTCGGCCAGTACCTGGCAGATGCTGACGATGCCGGCAAGAAGATCATGTTTGAGGCCCAGCTGGGAGCCCTGCGTGATATCGACTACGGCATTTATCCCTACACCACTTCCTCCAACACCATCGGCGCTTATGCACCCATCGGCGCTGGCATCCCCGGCCGCAAGCTGAACAAGTCCATCGGTATCATGAAGGCTTATTCTTCCTGCGTGGGCGACGGCCCCTTTACCACCGAGCTGGCTATGACCGAGGAAGAAAAGCACCTGCTGCGTGAAGCCGGCCATGAATACGGCGCTGCCACCGGCCGCCCGCGCCGCGTTGGCCCGTTTGATGTGGTTGCTTCCCGTTACGGCGTTCAGTGCCAGGGCTGTGACGAGCTGGCCCTGACCCTGTTTGACGTTCTGGATTATATGGAAGAAGTTCCCGTTGTTGCCCAGTACAAACTGGCTGACGGCACTGTGACCGACCGCTTCCCGACCGGCAAGACTTTGGACGATGCACAGCCGGTTGTCGTCAAGCTGCCGGGCTGGCACTGCGATATCACCTCCGTGCGCAAGTACGAGGACCTGCCGGAAGCTGCCCGCGGCTATGTGGAATATCTGGAAAAGGCCGTTGGCTGCAAGATCAAGTATATCTCCGTTGGCCCCGAGCGCGATGCCTGCATCATTCGTGACTGATCTGCATAAGATGGTCAGCAGGAACGCTGCTTGAACCTGAAATGATAAATGGCGGACCCCCATCGGTCCGCCATTTTTGTAAATTATCTGTCTGTGGGTTTTGTCGGATACAACGCCCCAGCAGGAAACTTCAATTCCGAATATCCATATCTGTAGGGGAAGGGAAGAGCAATTCTTGACAAAACTTCTGATCAGACTTTTTATCCGTGATCCGGCCAATATCCAGGACCGCACCGTGCGCACTGCTTACGGCAACCTGGCCTGCATGGTGGGGATTGTGTGCAATGTGCTGCTGTTTGCGGGCAAGTTTACGGTGGGCACCCTGTTTGGCAGTATGGCCATTGCGGCGGACGCATTGAACAATCTGTCCGATGCAAGCTCCAACGTGGTCAGCCTGGTGGGCTTCCGCCTGGGGTCAAAACCTGCCGATGATGAGCACCCTTACGGCCATGCACGGTACGAATACCTGGCGGGGCTGGCGGTTTCGGTCATGATACTGGTCATCGGCATTGAGCTGCTGAAAGAAAGCTTCCTTAAGGTGCTGCACCCCACGCCGGTCACCCTTAGCGCGCTGACCATAGCGGTGCTGGTGGTGTCCATCCTGGTCAAACTGTGGATGAGCAGCTTCAACCGCAGCGTTGGCAGCCGCATCAAGTCCGAAACGCTCATGGCCACTGCGACGGATGCCCGCAACGATGTGGTTACCACTGCCGCGGTTCTGGCCGCTACCATTCTGGCTCATCTGACTGGCATTGACCGCATTGATGGCCTGATGGGTGTTGGCGTGGCGCTGTTTATCCTGTGGAGCGGCGTCGGCCTGGTGCGGGATACCATCAGCCCGCTGCTGGGCGCGGCCCCTGACCCGGAACTGATTGATTACATTGAGAAAAAAGCCCTGAGTTACCCCGGTGTGCTGGGCATCCATGATTTGATGGTGCATGATTACGGGCCCGGCAGCAAGCTGGTCAGCTTCCATATTGAGCTTTCCGCCGACAGTGATGTGATGAAAAGCCATGACCTGATCGACTCTATCGAGCGGGATTTTCAGGTGCATGACCATCTGCTGGTCACGATCCACTTTGACCCTGTTGTGACGGATGACCCGCATATCAACGAACTGCGGAAATTCTTGAAAGAACAGCTGGCTGAAATTGCGCCGGAAGCGGATATCCATGACCTGCGCATTGTGCCCGGCCCCACCCATACCAATGTGATTTTTGATTGTGCCGTTCCCGCAGACTGGCTGGCCGCCAAGGACCACCGCGCCAACAAAATCCCGGCAGCTTTGCGCAAAGCGGTATCGGACCGCTGGCCGGACCATTTCTGCGTGATCCAGCTGGAACCGATTTATGCAAAACTGAAATAAAAACAAAATCAATACAGGAATACGAACAAAGGAGCAACTACCATGGATTACAATGCCGCCACACTTGAAATGCATGCAAAATACCCCGGCAAGCTGACGGTCAACAGCCTGTTTGAAGTCAAGGACCGTGACGCCTTGTCCACTGCCTACACCCCCGGCGTTGCTGAGCCCTGCCGCCAGATCAAGGCAAACCCGGACGATGTGTATAAATACACCTTCAAGGGCCGCACCGTGGCAGTTGTCACAAACGGTACTGCTGTGCTGGGCCTGGGCAACATCGGCCCCGAAGCTGGTCTGCCGGTCATGGAAGGCAAGTGCGTTTTGTTTAAGGAGTTCGGCGGTGTCGATGCGTTCCCCATCTGCCTGAATGCTTCCACCCGCGAGGAAGTTATTGCCGCTGTCAAGGCCATCGCTCCGACTTTTGGCGGCATCAACCTGGAGGATATCCGCAGCCCGGAGTGCTTTGATATTGAAGCGGAGTTGGAGCGCGACCTGGATATCCCTGTATTCCATGACGACCAGCACGGCACCGCGATTATCGTGCTGGCCGGCGTGCTCAACGCCCTCAAGGTTGTTGGCAAGCGGCTGGAAGATGTCAAGATCGTGCAGAACGGCCCCGGCGCTGCCGGTACGGCCATCATCAAAATGCTGCAGGTTGCCGGTGCCAAAAACATTGTTGCTGTGGATGAACACGGGATCCTGTACCCCGGCCGCCCGGCGGGCCTTGCCGACCATAAGGAATGGCTGGCAACCGTGACCAACCCCGAACGCCTGACCGGCACCCTGGCCGATGCCGTGCGCGGTGCAGATGTCTTTATCGGCACCTCCGTTGCCGGTGCGCTGACCACCGAGATGGCCGCCACCATGGCACCGGATGCCATTGTGTTCGCCATGGCCAACCCCAACCCGGAGATCATGCCCGACGCCGCCAAGGCAGCCGGTGTGCGGGTCATCGGCACCGGCCGCAGCGATTTCCCCAACCAGGTCAACAATGTTCTGGCGTTCCCCGGCATCTTCAAGGGCGCACTTTCCGTCCGCGCACGGGACATCAACCCCCAGATGAAGATGGCCGCCGCGAAGGCCATCGCCGGCCTGATCCCGGAGGACGAGCTGAACGAGGAAAACATTCTGCCCAAGGCCTTTGACCCGCGTGTGGCACCGGCTGTGGCTGACGCTGTGGCGCAAGCTGCACGGGAAAGCGGCGTGGCGCGGGTATGAGCATCCGGGAAGTAAACGCCACCGCCATTACCGATGCGGTGGAAGAACTGTGCATCCGCGCCAACACCCAGCTGCCGCCGGATGTGAAGCAGGCGCTGGATAACGCCCATGCCGCCGAACCCTGGCCGCTGGCTCGCCAGACGCTGGAACTGCTGCAGCAGAACCTTTGCGTTGCTGCAGAAAAAGACCTGCCGATCTGCCAGGATACCGGCATGGCCTGTGTGTTCATCGAGCTGGGCCAGGATGTGCATATCAACGGCAATCTGGACGAAGCTGTGAACGAGGGCGTGCGCCGCGGGTATGAGAAAGCCTACCTGCGCAAGTCCATCACCGCGGACCCCTTGCAGCGCGTGAACACGGGGGATAACACCCCGGCGTTTTTAACGGTACATCTTGTGCCGGGGGATGTCTGCAAAATTACCGTAGCCCCCAAGGGCGCAGGCAGCGAGAATATGAGCCGCCTGACCATGCTCAAACCTGCCGATGGCGTGCAGGGCGTAAAAGACTTTGTGATGGAAACCGTCAAGCAGGCGGGGGCCAACCCCTGCCCGCCCATTGTGCTGGGCATTGGCATTGGCGGCAGCTTTGATAAATGCGCAGCTCTGGCCAAAAAGGCACTGCTGCGCCCGCTGGACCAGCCCAACGCGGACCCCTATTATGCCGCGCTGGAAAAAGAGCTGTTGGATGCCATCAATGCAACCGGCTTTGGCCCGCAGGGCTTTGGCGGTGCAACCACCTGCCTGGGCGTCTGCATTGAACAGCTGCCCACCCATGTGGCCTGCCTGCCGGTGGCAGTCAACGTAAGCTGCCACGTTACCCGCCGCGCCAGCGCTGAGGTGTAAGGACTTTTTACGGGCATTGTTGTCCCTTCTTTGAAAAGAAGGAAGCAGAAACTTTGGGCAACACCGCACAATTCCCGCCTAGCGGCTTAAGCACCGCTTCGGCGGCTGCGGCACGGCATCTGCGTTGCCAAAATGCTCGATAAGACATCCAGTATTATCTGCGCTTTTGGCTTAGCATCTGCCGCACCTCGCTCGCCGTATCGGCACTTAGAATTATGCGGTATTGCCTTTGAACAATATAGGAATAAACGGTGGAAAAGAACTGCGAAACAATGAAATATGGGCAGCATCAACTGCGAAATGCGATGTGAGCTAAGCCACCAAAACCCAAAACAGGGGAAACAGCATCATAACATGCTGCCCCAAAGCAAGGCACAAATTTTTAAGGAAGAGATCAAATTGGCAAACAAACCGCAAATTGATATCCCACTGGGGGAACCGGCTCAGCATAAACCGGGCAGTAAAATCGATATCTCCTTGGATGACGACCAGCCGCCCAAGCTGCAGCCGGACCCGGCACCGGGGCAGATTTTGCAAACTGAAATGGAAATTGTAAACCGCCACCATGAGGAAGTCAGGGAGCAGCACCGCCGCGCGCGCGTGCAGCAGGAAGGGTAATTTTTATATGCAGGTACGTTTAACAACGCCGCTTACACGGCAGGAGCTTGCCCCGCTGCACGCGGGGGATACCGTGCTGCTGACCGGCACCGTATATACCGCCCGCGATGCCGCCCACGCCCGTATGAACGAAGCGCTGGACCGTGGGGAACCGCTGCCGTTCGATATTAAAGGCGCGGCCATCTATTATGTCGGCCCCACACCGGAGCACCCCGGCTGTGCCATTGGTGCGGCGGGTCCCACGACATCCGGCCGCATGGATAAGTTTACCCCGCGCCTGCTGGACCTGGGCCTTGCCTGTATGATCGGCAAGGGCAAGCGGGATGAAGCCGTAAAGGCCGCCGTTGTGCGCAACGGTGCTGTGTACCTGGCAGCCATTGGCGGGGCAGGTGCCCTGATGGCTGGCAGCGTAAAAAGCTGCGAGATCATCGCCTGGCCGGACCTTGGGTGCGAGGCTGTCCGCCGCCTGGAAGTGGTGGATATGCCCCTTACCGTTCTGCTGGATGCCCATGGCGGCGACCTGTACCAGTCCGGCCCGCAGGCATACCTGCAAAGCCTGACCTGATACGAAACCTAATATGACCCGTCTGCCTGCATTGACAAAAAGCGTGATACCTGCTAAAATACAAAGGTATTTTGAGCGGATATGGCGGAATTGGCAGACGCGCTGGTTTTAGGGTCCAGTGTCTACGACGTGCAGGTTCAAGTCCTGTTATCCGCACTGAATAATAAAAATCCGAACCTTTTCTCGACAGGGGAGAGGGTTCGGATTTTTGGTTTTCTTCAACAATCAAAAATGAAGATACAAATGAATGCTGCATCTCGATTTTTCTCTCGGGACGCGGCACTTTTTAACTCTTTTGGTCAGTGGCAGCTCCCGGCACAGCCGCCTTTGTCCTCGTGGCAGGAATGGGAGCCGCAGGCGTGCTCTGCTTCGTGGGCATGATGATTGCAGTGGGCGTTGGGGTCAAAAACAAGCCGACCAGCCAGATAATCTGTGGCAGCGGCATCCGCACTGCCGGAAATACCGCCAAACAGCTGGATGCCAGCCTGCGCAAGGGCGGCCTGGGCACCGGCACCAATCCCGCCGTATAAAACCACATTGACCTGATGCTGAACTAGGAAGCCTACCAGCGCACCATGGCCCTGCCCGTTGGTGGAAACAACCTCGCTGCTCAAAATCAGGCCGTTTTCTGCATCGTAGATTTTGAATACGCCGGTGGCTGCCCCAAAAACGGAGCCGCCGGCCTTTGCTATTTGCTGCATGTGAGGATACTTCACAAAAGCTGACGCAATCCGGCGTGAACACAGCAAAAATGCCGGACATTTGTTGCCTGCCGCGGGAAACAAATAGCAGATGCACCCAAGGAATCTGTGACAAAAAAGTGTAAATTTGGAAGCTTTGCAGGTTGAAAGCCGTACAAGGATATGATAAAATAAACTACATAGTTAAAGGAACAAGATAAAACGAGCAGACGTTATAAAATGATAAAATACATTGTAGCGTCTGTAAGAAAACAAGGATGTCAGGTGATTGAGGTTGAAAACGTTGAACCAGAAGATGGAATACTTACGGAACGGCGTGCGGTACTGCCTGTTGCTGATTTTGTTGGTGCTTGCCTTTGCAACAGGTGCCCATGCGGCACAGGATGATTACTATTATCCCAATTATGATGCATCGGCCAATGGATGTGTGGACTTGATGAATTACGTCAAGCGTGTTACCGTTACGGTCAATGGTGTGGACTATACCCTGAACCAGCTGGACCAGATGCGCCAGCAGGGAACCCCGCTGACCATGCAGGTTGGCGATACCATCTCCTTCAACGTGCTGTTCGGTTTGCAGGGCCGCGCTTATGACCCGAACGATGCCACACTGGTGGATGAGTCCAATTCGACCTATGTGACCTATACCCATGATACAACCATGCTGGATGGCACAACGGTGGCAGCGGGCAGCCAGGCAATCCTGGATGACTCCAGCCTGATGAAAGAAAACACCACCAAGGGCAACAGCTACCTGCGTATGGATATCGGCTGGCTGCTGGATGCCTGCCCCGGCAACTATAATATCGAGTATACGGATGGCAACGTCAGCTTCTATCAGGGCGGCGAAAACAACCGCTATCTGTATGTTTACTTCCCGCACGGCATCGGCAATGATACCTATGCTGAGAACGGCTACTTTACCATTACCACAACCCTTTCCCGCACGATGGACAGCATTACCATCCCGGTACCCAACTGTTTTTTTGGTTCTCGTACCAGCTGGATCGTGTACGTTATGGTCAAGGAACATGTGGAAAACAGTTACTCCGGCAACATCAGCAGCTATGGCCGCATCACGGTCAAGAAAAAGTGGATTACCGATGACAGCAACCACGGCCCGGCCAGAATTGTGCTGACCTATACCCAGGATGACCAGCAGCGCAGCGCCACCCGTACCATCACGGGGGATGGCACCGCTTACTTTGATATCCGCCAGGGCATGACCAACTGCAGCATCAGCGAGGATATGACCGGCCTGGATGGCTATGTTTCCACCATGACCACCAGCGATGACGGCAAAACCTTTACCTTTACCAACGCCAAGCGGCAAAAGCTGATCGTGAGCAAAAAGTCCGCCACCGGCAGCGATGAACTGCCCGGCGCAAAACTGGTGGTTTACAGCGTAGGCTCCGATGGCACCCAGAGCGAGATCGACAGCTGGAAGACCGAAAGCACTCCGCACGAGATGCAGCTTTCGCCCGGCAACTACCTGCTGCGCGAAACTTACGCTCCGGCAGGCTATGCCATGACCAGCGATATTACCTTTACCATCAATTCGGATTTTACCGTTGCCGTAACTTCCAAATCCGGCAAGCTGGATGGCCAGACATTGACTGTTATTGACCAGCCACTAGAAGTCAAGCTTTCCAAGGTGGACCCCAACGGCAACTCTCTGGCAGGGGCTTCCATGACGCTGACGGATAAGAACACCGGCAAGCTGGTTCACAGCTGGGTTTCCGGTACAGAACCGGAAAAGCTGGTGATGACCGGCAACACCGGCGAGGTGCTGGTGGCAGGCCATACTTACATCATGCACGAGGAAAGCGCCCCGGAGGGCTATGCTCAGGCTGCGGATGTAGAGTTCTACTTTAACGGTGACGGCACCATCCCCAACTGTGGCTACCACCTGGTCAAGATGGTGGACCAGCCGAGCGCAACGCCGACACCGAGCAATCCTTCGGAGAACCCGGACAAAACGCCCAACCCGGATGGTGGTCCGACCCCGGGTAACCCCGGCGACGACCCGAATACGCCGGGTAACACAATACCCAATGGCGATGGTGATACCCCCAAGATTAGCCCCACGGCCCCGCCGAATGTTCCGGCTTTTGCAAACGGTCAGTACGGGCTGCCCACCGGTGACAGCCCGGTGATGTGGATCTTCCTGGCGCTGGCAGTTGTATGTATTGGCGCGGCTGTTGGTGTGACCGTGGTGCGCAAAAAGAAAGAAAACGGCGATGATGCCTCGCATTCCGACAGGGGGTAAGCATGAGCAGACAGAATCCCTCTTATAGCGGGCAGCCCCGCCGCTCCACAGGCAGCAGTACCCACCACAAATCCAGCGGAAAGCAGTACACCATGTACCGTGA
>ERZ827101.2720-NODE-2720-length-14706-cov-3.396560_pt1 | contig 14706 bp, 9 predicted proteins | sample MGYA00519869_ERZ827101 | MGnify/ENA primary metagenome ERZ827101 (study PRJEB31778, sample SAMEA3449256) | human gut metagenome | biome: human gut; feature: human-associated habitat; material: faeces | place: United Kingdom | collected 2010/2012 ...
AGAAACGGCTATTTACGGGGTGAGTAGTATTGTAGGGCGTTTCCTCAATTATCTGCTAGTGCCTGTATATACGATAGCTTTGCCTGCATCGTCGGGTGGCTATGGTGTGGTTACGAATATATATGCCTGGGTGGCATTGATACTGGTATTGCTGACGTGTGGCATGGAGACGGGGTTTTTCCGTTTTGCCAATAAAGGGCAGGATGACCCGATGCGGGTGTACTCTACCACCTTGTTGAGCGTGAGTATCGGTTCATTGGTATTCGTTGCTTTGGGATTGTTGTTTCTGGAACCTATTGCCGGATGGCTGGAATACGGCGAACATCCCTGGTATATCGGTATGATGATGATTGTGGTAGCAATGGATGCCATTCAAAGTATTCCGTTCGCTTATTTGCGCTATAAAAAACGCCCTATCAAGTTTGCTGCACTGAAGTTGCTGTTTATCTTCCTCAATATTGCACTCAATCTTTTCTATTATGTCATATTGGAAGGGAATGATGTGGGGTATGCCTTCCTCTTCAATCTGGTATGTACCTCTGTTGTTATGGTGTGCATGATACCGGAACTGAGGGGATTTACCTATGTGTTGGATAAAGAGTTATTGAAACGGATGCTTCGGTACTCTCTGCCGTTGGTAATTCTGGGTGTGGCAGGCATCTTGAATCAGGTGGCTGATAAGATTATCTTTCCTTTCGTTTATCCCGATGAGGCGGAAGCTACCATACAACTCGGTATTTACGGAGCTGCCAGTAAGATAGCCATGATTATGGCTATGTTTACCCAGGCATTCCGCTTTGCTTATGAACCTTTTGTATTTGGTAAGAGTAAGGAGAAAGACAGCCGTGAAATGTATGCCCAGGCTATGAAGTTCTTCATTATTTTTACCTTGCTCGCCTTTCTGGCTGTGATGTTCTATCTGGACATCCTGCGTCATGTCATCGGACGTGATTATTGGGACGGGTTACGGGTGGTGCCTATCGTCATGGCGGCGGAAATCTTTATGGGGATTTATTTCAACCTGTCCTTTTGGTACAAATTGATTGATGAGACCCGTTGGGGAGCCTATTTCTCATTGACGGGCTGTATCATCCTGATTTTGATGAATATCTTCCTGGTTCCAAAGTATGGTTATATTGCTTGTGCCTGGGCTGGGTTTACAGGATACGGCGTTGCTATGCTGCTTTCTTACTTTGTCGGCCAGAAGAAATATCCGATACAGTACGATTTGAAGGCGATAGGCATGTATGTACTTCTTGCCGCTGTGCTTTATGTAGCTGCCGAATATGTATCGATAGACAATATCTATTTGCGTATGGCATATCGTACAGTTTTGCTGTTACTGTTTATTGCGTATGTCGTTAAGCGTGATTTACCGCTGAACCAAATACCAATCCTGAACAAACTCTTAAAACACTAAATGAGCCGCATGGTAAATTGTAAATTGTAAATCGTCAAATTGTAAATGATATGATAGAAACACCTGAACAAAACCGGAATGTTTTTGCCATTAAAAAGTTCCTGAGCGAGTACCTTGATCTGAGGAAGGACAAGGACAATGAGCTGGAAACAGTAGACTCCATCCGCAAGGGAGTAGAGTTTAAAGGGGCTAACCTGTGGATTTTGATCTTTGCCATCTTTATGGCATCGTTGGGACTGAATGTCAACTCTACAGCTGTAATCATAGGTGCGATGTTGATTTCTCCATTGATGGGACCTATCATGGGTGTGGGACTTTCTGTCGGTCTGAATGACTTCGAACTGATGAAGCGTTCACTGAAGAGTTTTCTGATAACCACCCTGTTCAGCGTAACTACGGCTACTATTTTCTTTCTTGTAAGCCCTGTTGCCGAAGGGCAGTCGGAGCTTCTGGCACGTACTTCACCTACGATTTATGACGTATTCATCGCATTGATGGGTGGTCTTGCCGGTGTAGTTGCCCTGTCTACAAAGGAGAAAGGAAATGTGATTCCCGGTGTTGCCATTGCTACGGCTTTGATGCCGCCGCTTTGTACGGCAGGTTACGGGTTGGCAACGGGGAATCTGGTTTATTTCCTCGGAGCATTCTATCTTTACTTCATTAATTCGGTATTCATCAGTCTTGCCACGTTTGCCGGTGTGCGTGTGATGCACTTTCAGCGTAAAGAGTTTGTGGACAAGAAGCGGGAGAAGAAAGTACGCCAATACATAATACTCATTGCCGTGCTGACTATGTGTCCGGCCGTCTACTTGACGGTAGGCATTATTCAGAGTACTTTCTATGAGAGTGCCGCCAATCGGTTTGTTGCCGAACAGCTTTCTTTTGAGAATACACAGGTATTGGATAAAAAAATCCATTATCATGGCAACAAAGACAATGAAATACGCGTGGTACTGATCGGACAAGAAGTTCCCGAAGCTTCGATTGCCATTGCCCGCAACAAGATGAAGGACTATAAGTTAGGTGAAACGAAGCTGATCGTTCTTCAGGGAATGAATAATGAAGCTGTGGATATTTCTTCTATCCGAGCTATGGTGATGGAAGATTTCTATAAAAACAGTGAGGAACGACTGGTGGAACAAACAAAGAAAATTACAGTGCTGGAACAGAGTCTGGCAAGATACAAATCTTTCGATGAATTGGGCAAAACGATCGTTCCGGAGCTAAAAGTTCTCTATCCGTCAGTGAAAACTGTTTCTATCTCTCATGCCATAGAACTGACGGTTGATTCGGTACGGACAGATACCATTACGCTTGCTGTGCTGAAGTTTGGCAAGCATCCCGACGCCCATGAGAAACAGAAGATTACCGAATGGCTGAAAGCACGTACTGGAGCGAAAAAACTAAGACTGATTGCAGAATGACGCAATTGGAAAGTATATCATACTAAATTATTCAAAATGAGAGTATGCCATGAGCTAAATCTAACTAAATTCTCCTCCTTCAAGAAGGAGGAGTACCCGTAGGGGGAGGTGGTAGCTGAAGTTATAAAGGACTTATTAGTCATAAAATAAGGATTTTTTTACCTACCATCCCGCCCTTTGGGTATCCTTCCTTCGAGAAGGAGGGGAACTGAGTTAGATATTTCTTATATACTCTTAACTTAAGATATAAATTGTAATTTAAACCAAGTATAGAATGAAGCTAAAGTGTATTCTAATTGTAGCTTGCAGCCTCTTCACGTTGACGGGACAGGCGGACGAAGGTATGTGGATGCTGGGAAACCTGAATAAACAGACCCGTAAGACTATGAAAGAACTCGGCCTGCAAATGCCTGCCGATAAACTATATAATCCGAAGAAACCGTCGTTGAAAGATGCGGTAGTCAGCTTTGGAGGGTTTTGTTCCGGTGTGGTAGTGTCGGAAGACGGGTTAGTGTTTACCAATCATCACTGCGGTTTCAGTAGTGTGCAGCAACATTCGTCGGTGGAGCATGATTACCTGAAAGATGGTTTCGTAGCCCGTAGCCGTGCAGAGGAATTGCCTAATCCGGAGCTTTATGTTCGTTTTCTGCTTCGTACGGAAGATGTAACCAAGCGTGTGCTGGGAGCCGTTAAACCTTCGATGAACGAGATGGAACGTTCCAGTGCGGTAGACTCTATGATGATGGTAATAGGCGGTGAGGTATCCCTGAAAGACTCCACTTTGCTTGGCGTGGTAGATGCTTATTATGGAGGCAATGAGTTCTGGCTCTCCGTTTACCGCGATTTCAACGATGTGCGGCTGGTGTTTGCACCTCCTTCCTCTGTCGGTAAGTTCGGTTGGGATACGGATAATTGGGTGTGGCCTCGGCATACAGGAGATTTCTGTGTGTTTCGTATTTATGCAGACCGCAAGAACCAGCCTGCCGATTACTCCCCCGATAATGTCCCGTATCACCCTGAATATGTAGCGCCGATTTCACTGGATGGCTATAAGGAAGGCTCTTTCTGTATGACGATAGGCTATCCGGGAAGTACGGAACGTTACCTTTCTTCATTCGGTATCGAGGAAATGATGAATAACTCCAATCAGGCGCAGATTGACATCCGTGGCGTGAAGCAAGCCATCTGGAAACGTGAAATGGACAGTAAAGACAGCATACGCATTAAGTATGCTTCCAAATACGATGAAAGCTCCAATTACTGGAAGAACAGTATCGGTGTCAACCGTGCTATCCGTAAGCTGGGAATCCTGGAGAAGAAACGTGAAATGGAACAGGAAATTCGTCGATGGATACAGCAAAACCCGGACGAACGTGAGAAACTTCTTCAACTGTTTACAGACCTGGAACTGAATTATAAGAACCGCCGGGAGGTAAATCGTGCACAGGCTTACTTTATCGAGTCCTTCTTATATGGACCGGAATTAGTGCAGCTTGCACTGAAGATTCTGAACTTCGACTTTGAAGGGGAGCAGAAAACAGTTATTGCCGCCTTGAAAGATATCGTTGAGCAATACTCTAATTTGGATCTGGATATAGACAAGGAGGTATTTACGGCACTGTTGAAGGAGTATCGCTCAAAAGTGGATACCACTTTCCTGCCGGAAATCTACCATACTATCGCACAGAAATATAATGGGGATGAGAAAGCTTTCGTAGATAGTCTTTATGCAAGTTCTGAGTTGACTACTCCCCGTGGTTTGAAACGCTTTCTTGAACGGGATACTACCTATCAGATTTTCGATGATCCGGCTATCTCGTTGGGCATTGATATGCTGACGATGTTGTTCGATATGAATATGCAGATGCAGGCACCTACTACGGAGATCATCCGTGGGGAACGCTTGCTGAATGGGGCTATCCGTCGGATGTATACGTCTCGTAACTTTTATCCGGATGCCAATTCCACTATGCGGCTGAGCTTTGGAACGGTATGCGGTTATACTCCCTTTGACGGAGCGGAATATGATTATTATACAACGACAAAGGGGGTCCTGGAGAAAGTGAAAGCTCATGTGGGTGATGTTGATTTTGCAGTACAGCCGGAGATACTTTCATTACTCTCTTCGGGCAATTTCGGAAAATATGCCGATGAAAAGGGCGAAATGAAGGTGTGCTTCATCTCTAATAATGACATTACGGGTGGCAATAGTGGTAGTGCGATGTTCAATTCGAAAGGTGAATTGCTGGGGTTGGCTTTCGATGGAAACTGGGAAGCTATGGGCAGTGATATTCTTTATGAACCGAAGATGCAGCGTACCATCGGGGTGGACGTGCGCTATATACTGTTTATGATTGAGAAATACGGGAAAGCAGGGAACCTGATCCAGGAATTGAATATTCTCAATTAGTGGACGGATCCCTGCTTTTCGTGAGGGAGACAATTACTTGCTTCCGGACAAGATTCCGGTATCGGTATCCCTGTTGTTGATTCTTCTGCCTTGGCTGTTGCGCTTCTTTCCGAAGTCAAGGCTGAAGGATGCATTTACCATGAACAAAAGCCTTAAGTTCTTGGAATACGCTAACTGGCGGTAGGGAGCCGACTTTGATAAGTTTTCTATTTCCTGTTCATACTTCTTGGTAAACGGGTTCAACACTCCGGCAGAAAGGCTCCATTTCTCCGTATTATATCCTGCCATGATGGTGTGCAGCTTCTCCTCTTTAGTCAGTGTTTCACCCCACAGAGTGTGGTTGCTGGTATTCATTTCTGCCATCAGTACCCAGTTCTTGTACATTGCCATCAGACTGCCTCGCAGTCCTGCATTGGTGTGTGTATGCGTGTAGGTGTTGCCATAGCTGATATAGCGGTTCAGAAACGGAGTGATTTTAATGGAGATATACTCTTTGTAAGGTCGTATTTGTATAGCTGTCTCCAGATTGATCCGGTGGAAACCTTTATGATTCTCGGTAGTGCGGACAAAATACCCGTCCTCGTAGTAGGTATTTTCCATAATCGGCTTATTGTCATAACTATATCTTCCAAATAAATCGACAGATACATACTTGCTTTGCCAACTGGCAGACAGTGTATTGGCATAGAATGTAACAGACTTTAAGTCGGGATTTCCTTTGCGTATCTGATACTTATCCATTGCTTGCGAGATGTCGTTCAGATCGGACAGGGAAGGAGCATACCCCGACACGTATCCGTTGTATCTGAAAAACCACTTCCCGTTGATAGAGTACGACAGGCTTAAGGAAGGTTTGACTATATACTTCTCGGAAGAATACTGCTCCTGACTGTTATAAGTTCTCATGGCTCCAATCCCTACTGTGTAGTTCAGAGCTTTTATCTTTGATTGATATTCGGCAAATAGGTACGTTTCGGCCGTATTCATCGTGATTTTATTCTCTATATTACCCGAATATCTATTTTGCAAATAGGCCTGTGTATGCTTGATGCCTCCGGTAAACTTACCCGTACTGAATTGTTTTTCGTAGATACCTTCTCCAATGATGGAGTACTTCTCACCTTTGGTTTCTGAATAGATATCCGTATCGTTATTGGCATTATTAAGGGCTTTCTGAATAAAAGTCCGTTCATTCTTGCTGTCCAGATAAGAAGCCACTATATCTGCATAGATTGTCTGCTTGTTTTTCAGATTCCTCTGGTAATAGATATCCAACGAAGGGATAACTACTTTGGAGGTAGAAAGGTCGGATATGGAGTAGGAGGTGTCTCCTTCATACAATGTACTGATTCTGTCCGACATGGAACTGGGAGTATCGCTGTATTGATTTCTGAGAGCAATATTGAGAAGTTGTTTGTCATTATCCTGGTAACTGTAATTGAGGTTGAAGTTAAGGTTATCATACTTTACTTTGGTAGGTTCTCCCACTTCTCTGTTCTCCTGATAAGCCTCCGGGAAGTGGAAACTTTCATAGTTTTCGCGTGTCCACTTCAGATCTCTCTGTCCCCAATATACGGTAGTGCTGAGCTCTGACTTATTGAAGTGGTATTTGGCGGCGAGGTTATGTTCGCCATATCCCGTATCGGATACTCCGTTGGTGAGATCGGCAGAGATACTCCCTCCTGATTCTCTTCTCTTTACAATGTAGTTCAATACAGCTCCTGCATTTCCATAACGTGCGCCGGGATTGTCTATATATTCGATGCGGATCACATCTGTCGGGCGGATGGCAATTATTTCAGCTTGAGTCACTTCTACGCCGTTAATCCTAAGTTGCACATTGTCTCCTCCGGGAATCGTGATGCTGTTGTCTATCGGATTGATCAGGATGCGCGACAGTTGTAGATTTCTCAGTAAGGAAACTCCGTTGGAAGCGGCTTTAGTCTGCATTTCGGTCGGGAGGATAATTTGCCGGTCGGTCTTTTTGATGATGGGGCTGGCTGTGACGGTAACACCTTCCAGCATTACATTATCGGGCGATAAGGGTAGTTCTCCCAGATTCAGGTTGGCTTGCAGGTTGCGGATGGAGAGATAGGAGTTTTCATATCCGACGCATGAGATACATAAGATATAATCTCCATCGTTTACTTCTTTCAGCAGGAAGCCGCCACCGTTGTCTGTGGCAACTCCGGTGATGAATGTTGAATCCTGAGTCAGCAGGCTGACATTGGCATACTCGATGTGCTGATTGTTACTCTCATCGATGATTTTCCCTGTGATTTTGTTTGCCGCCATCAGGGAGGTACATAGGAATAATACTCCTGAAATGATACTTAGTCTCTTCATTTTACTTATTATTTTTAGTGATTATTTCTGTTCTTTGAACATGACAAAGGTAGGGGGATCGGGGGAGAAAAACGGTTTATATGTGGCACTAAATAAAGTGCAATGGGTTTTGCAACTGTCTGATAATTAGAGTGTTTTGAGCTGCGGTTTATAGAAAAGTTTATATCTTCCTATTTCAAGTTTATATATAAAGAAAAGTGCAAAAAATGGGATGCCGTAACTTCCGTTAATTGATAAATATCTATCTTTGCAAAGACTTAAAGCAAGAAGGAAGGACGGCATGAAAGCATTGAAACATGGTTTGATAGGTTGGGTATGCGTGTTGGCATTGGCAGCATGTGCAGAGGCCCTGCCGTCGCAACGCATCCAGATAGAAAAGGCGGAGCAGATGTTACAGCAGAATGCAGAGGAGGCGATTGCTCTGCTTCGGTCGGTGAAAGATCCCGAAATATTGCCGGATTCATTGCGGGCACGGTTTGCATTGGCTATGGGGCAAGCCCACTATAATGCGCATTGGGTGATGAATGAAGACTCTTTGCTATTATACGCTCTGGATTATTATGGGAGGCCGGACGTACGCGACACATTACAATTACTGCGTACCTATAAACTGGCGGCGCATTACTTCTACGATAGCGAGAGATATAAAGAAGCCACTGAGATGATGGCCGAAGGGAATCGCATTGCAGCCCTGCGTGGTGATACGGCAGCCCGTCTTGATTTGCTGCGGTCCGTAGCGAATATAGGGGAAGGTAATGATGACTTTGAAGGTCTGATACGCTTGCAGAAGCAATTGATAGCTATAGAGCCTGATTCCACCCGGCGATATTCCAATTACAACAGTCTGGCGATATCATACTACTGTGCAAATCAGAATGATTCTGCGCTGCTGGCTCTCCGTAAAGCTACCGAATGCCTGTATACATCCGCAGACTCTCTAAAGGCGTTATACTATGTGATGCGCAACTATGCTGATATATTGAGTGACTCCGGGAAGAATCAGGAAGCTATCAATTTGCAACGCCATAGTTTACAAGAGTATAAAGAGACGAAACATCCTTTCGAGTCCTTATCTTATTATGCTCTTTCACGTTATTTCCTGAATATGGGGCAGGTGGATTCCGCCCGCTACTATATACAAATGGGGGATAGTGTGCGTTCGCCCTATATTGACCAGGACTTATCGTTAGCAAACTTTTATCTGGTACAGAAAACGTTGATGAATTATATAGATAGCCGTTCTTTTACAATCCGGGATGTGGCGTTCTTCTCAAACCGGTTGTATAACAACTTTATCCGTGACCAACGGGTGATAGCCCAAAAAGGGAAGGTGCAATTGTTACTCCAACAGCAGAATATGAATCTGCAACTGGAAAAACAGAAAGAACGGACCTTCTTTGTCGGAGTGGTGGCTCTCTGTATTTTGTTGTTGCTGACTGTCGTCTGGTATTTGCAGCGAAGAAAGCATTTACTCGTGGAAAAGGAAGAAGAACTGGAGGCCTTGCGCCGTCTGCTGCATGAGACGGAAGGCGATGAAAGCGGCAATAATGATAAGTTTGTCAAGAAGATGCTGCTTCAGCAGTTAGGTCTGATACGTATTGTGGCTACGAATCCCAGTTCCGATCATCAGGAGCTATTGGTACAGATGGGACGGATAGCCAATAAAGATGTAGCGGTGGATGATTTGCTGGTTTGGAGTGATTTATATAAGACTATCGACATGGTACATGATGGCTTTTATACCCGTATCAGTCAGAAGTATGGAAATATCCTGAATGAAAAGGAACTGCAACTCTGCTGTTTGTTAAAGTCGGACTTTTCGACGAAAGAGATTAGCGTGGTTATCCAGCAAAGCATACGGACGGTGTATCAACGTAAGACGGTCATACGGCAGAAATTGGACATGGCAGAAAAAGAGGATATCGTTGAATTCCTTTCTTGTAAACAGATAGGTAGATGATTGACAGTACTATCTTCATTCCCCTCCTCAGGGGAATGAAGATACTCTATCCGCGTCGTCCGCGTACCTATTATGCAATTCCCCGGATGCGGTCATCAAATGCCGACAGTGCCGCCTTTGCACCTTCACCCATTGCAATTACTATCTGTTTGTAGGGAACGTTCGAGACATCTCCTGCCGCATAAACTCCCGGAAGTGTGGTGCGGCAAAAAGCGTCGATCTTGATTTCGCCTATTGGAGTCGTTTCCAGCATGTCACGGAAAGGAGCGCTATTGGCTGCCAAACCAATCTGTACGAAGATACCATCCAATGGGAAATCCCGTTCTTCACTACTTACACGATCTTTGACGCGGATAGCTGTTACCTTATCACCGTTTCCCACTACCTTTGTGGTCTGTGAAGAAGTGAAGATTTCTACATTCGGCAAGCTTTTCGCCTTTTCTTGCAGTACCTGGTCAGCTTTCAGCGTATCCGCAAATTCAAAGACAGTCACTTTCCGGCAGATACCTGCCAAGTCGATGGCTGCTTCTGTACCGGAGTTTCCTCCACCGATAACGGCTACGTCTTTTCCCTGATAGAACGGCCCGTCGCAATGCGGACAAAAAGCTACTCCTCTGCCTATATACTCCGTTTCACCATCCACATTCAGTTTGCGCCAGCTTGCACCGGTGGCGATGATAACACTGGGAGATATGAATACTTCACCGCCCACTACTGAAATCCTCTTTTCTTTTCCTTGAAGCTCCGCCTTCTCTATTTTACGGTCTTCAAACAAGTCGATGGGATAATGATTGATATGGCTTCTTAAATTGTCTGCCAACTGTGCACCTGTAGTCTGCGGTACGGAAATCAGGTTCTCGATTCCTACGGTTTCCTTTACCTGACCACCGACTTTTTCAGCTACAATAGCTACCCGTAATCCCTTGCGGGCTGAATAAATCGCAGCTGAGGCACCTGCCGGCCCACCGCCTAATACAAGGACATCATAAGTCCGTGAGATAGGTTCTGCATTTCCCACAGGTTCGGAGCCGAACATTTCTTCCAGCTTTTGCAGAAGTTCGCCTAAGGTGCCGCGTCCTACATGAAGCAATTTACCGTTGGCATAGACGGACGGTACGCCTTGTATTTTCAATGCATCCACTTCTTCCTGGAAAAGAGCACCGTCTATCATTTCGTGTGTGACCTGCCCGTTCAGTAAAGCCATTATATTCAGGGCCTGCACCACATCGGGGCAGTTGGTACATGTCAATGATACATAAGTCTGCAATGAAATAGGTCCTTTCAACGCCTGGATGCGTCGGCTGATGGCTTCATCAGGAAGATTTTTCCCCTTTCCATCGGCATTCAGTACTGCCAGAAGCAAAGATGTGAATTCATGACCGTTCGGTATTCCGCGGAATTTGACACCGGTTTCTTTCCCGTTTTTCAGTAAAGAGAATTCCAACTTCGGTTCTTCGGTTTCAGTTACCTCACAGGAGAGTTTATCGGAACATCCTGCTACATCTTTCAGCAACTCTGTCAGTTCCTGTGCGCTTTCGTGCCGGGGATGGCAGGTGATATGAAAAGTGTACTGCGCTTCCAGGTTTTGGAAGACGCTGCGTACTTGATTTAAAATGCTTGTTTCTAACATAACAGTCTATATTAATGTATTCCGTTGGCGGGATTAATTCGTTTCTGAGCGGTTATGAATTAATTCACCACAGATTACACAGATTGACACAGATTCTATTTTACTGATTATTAGATTAATAAATCTGTGTCAATCTGTGTAATCTGTGGTGAGTCTTATTCATTCCTACATCGATATAAACTAATCTCGCCAACGGGTACTAATGTAAGATAAAAGAGGCCCCCTCTATGTGTGCAATGGATAAAGGGGACCTCGCTAATAAAAAAGGGATGTGAACTTAAATTTTACCAACCAAATCTATACTTGGTTTCAGTGTTTCGCCGCCTTTCTTCCATTTTGCGGGACATACTTCACCGTCGTGCGTTGCAACGAACTGTGCAGCTTCTACCTTGCGGAGAAGTTCGTCGGCATTACGTCCGATGTTATTGTCCTGTATTTCGGCAATCTTGATTTTGCCTTCGGGGTTCACGACAAATGTGCCGCGGTAAGCCATACCTTCTTCTTCGATCATTACACCGAATGCACGAGTCAGCACGCCTGTAGGGTCTGCCAGCATCGGATACTTGATCTTACGGATACTTTCGGATGCATCGTGCCATGCTTTGTGCACGAAGTGAGAGTCGGTACTTACTGAGTATACCTCTACACCCATTGCCTGGAATTGCTCGTATTTTTCAGCGATGTCCACCAGTTCGGTAGGGCATACAAACGTAAAGTCTGCGGGATAGAAGAAGAATATTGCCCACTTGCCTTTTACGTCTTCGTTAGTTACTGTTTTGAAACTTCCGTTCTGGAATGCCTGAACTTTGAATTCAGGAAGCTGAGAATTGATAATTGGTTCCATAATCTTTTTTGTTTTAAAAGGTTTAGTACTTTGTTTTACTGATGCAAAAATATAGCATCTTTTGCCGATAGAACAAAAAAAACGATTGAAAAGATTTATGGGCCGATAGACGAAATCTATACAACGCACTGAGTTGCCCGCAGGGACAGCATTTCGCGGGGTACAGAGGCTTGTATTTCTTTTGTGAGTACCTCCAATAAAGTGGTTCGTATGAAATGTTCGTTGGTGATGAGAATGATCTGCCGGGTAGGAGTGGGAATGGCAAAGGGGCGCACCAACTCTTTCTGTGTATCGTTGAGCTGATCGATGGCAAGTTCGGGAATGAAGGTAACACCTTTACCATACGCATGAATGTCTCCATGCTACCTAGATGATAAGCGATCTGGCTGGCTTGTGCCGCCTTCATCTGACAGAAGCGGACTAACTGGTCGCGGAAGCAATGTCCCTCGTCAAGCATCCAAAGCTGTTCGTCGCTGAGATCGGAGGTACGGATAATCTTATTATCGAACAGTTTGCTTTCGCGCGCGATATAAGCATAGAATTGTTCGTAGAATAAAGGTATCTGGCGGAAGTCATCCTTTTCAGGCAGGGTGGCGATGAGGCCGGCATCTATCTCTCCTTTTATAAGAGCCTGTTTGATGTCCTTCGTCTTCATCTCCGTTACGCGGATATCCAATTTAGGATATTTCTTCATCAGTTGCGGAAAGAAGCGGGGCAACAGGTAAGGGGCGATGGTGGGGAGTATACCTAACTTAAAGACACCCGATAAGGAGTGCTTCTCTTCTTCAATAATATCCTTTATATGGCCTGCCTGTTCCAATACGATACGGGCTTGCTCTATTACAAGTTGTCCGACTGGAGTAGGACAGATGGGCTGTTGGCTGCGGTCGAATATCTTGGTGTCTAACTCGTCTTCCAGTTTCTGTATCATGGCACTCAGAGTGGGTTGAGTTACACGGCAATGTTCCGCGGCTTTGGCGAAATGGCGGAACTGACTAACGGCAAGAATGTATTCCAGTTGTTGTAAAGTCATGATAAATAAGGGGTTTGAACGGGTTATATAGATTCTGTCTATGCAAAGATAGAAATTATCTGTTTGACAAGCATGGGTTTCCGCCTTATCTTTGTACAAAAAACGAAGAAAGGCTGCATCTCAGCATAATCAAGCAAGCTTGCTTCTGCCTTCGATTTGCACTTTCTTTGCAACAGAAAAAAGAAAAACAGTATAAATTATTAAAACCATAGAATTATGAAGACTTTAAATTATATCAAGTTAAATGAATCGGGAGTAGCTAACGTAGTATCTGCATTGCATCAACTTTTGGCAGATTTCCAGGTATATTACACGAATCTGCGCGGTTTACACTGGAACATCAAGGGACATGGTTTCTTCGTATTGCACGAGAAGTTTGAAAGTATGTATGACGACGCAGCCGAGAAGGTGGACGAAATTGCAGAACGTATCCTGATGCTGGGTGGTGTACCCGAAAACAAGTTCAGCGAATACCTGAAAGTTGCAAAGATCAAAGAAGTATCTGACGTGGCTTGCGGCAGCGATGCGGTCAGCAATATTCTTGAAACTTACGGATACCTCATTGGTGAGGAGAGAAAGATCATTGAACTGGCTAATGAAGCAGGCGACGACGTTACTGCCGACCTGATGACAGGCTATCTGAAAGAACAGGAAAAGATGGTTTGGATGCTGGTTGCTTTCAGCACAAAAGGATGCACAGACAAATAATATATAGGTTTAGGTGATAAATGATGGAAAAGGTGATGAAGTGGTGGAAACACTGCTTGGTCACCTTTTCTTTTTTTCAAAAAATACTACCTCTCAATAGTAGATGTAGTGGCAGTCTTAACAGATAGCCCTAATCCACGCAAGTATTGGCGTGTATTGAAAACACGCCTAAAAAAGAAGGCAGTGACTTCTCCGCACTATTCAATCTATTCCATCGCCTAAGGCAGAACCTTTTAAGTTATGGATGGTGCAAGTGGCTGTAGAATATCTTGACCAAATGCAAGGCCCCGAACTTTCCATTAACCAAGCATTAATGGACTACAGAGTGTCGGCATTTCCCGCTTTATTGAAATTGTACGCGTATTCGGAAGAAGACTATCGCTTGACTATGGTCGGAAAACAATACTCTTTTCTTCCGCAGTCATCGGCTACCAAGGTTTTGAAATGGATCAGAAACATTCGCCTCGCCCTCAAAGGGATAAGCCTGATGGCGGCTTGTGCTCTGATTGATATAGCGTTGAATCTGGAAGATATATTGAGTTTCTTCGAGTCAGGAGGAAAATCCTATTTTCAGTATGATGTGGCGCAGGATTTCTTGGCGCCTATCCTTGTTACACTGGGTGTATTGATAGGTGATATCATGCATTTGGCCGGATTGTATGGCATGGAAGATTTGTCGGGAAGCGAAGATGCGAAAGCGATGACGAAGGTGCATAAAGGCTTCTGTTCTTTTGTTGATAGGTGATATTATTCCGGGTGTAGGCTCAGTGATATCATTGATAGGATATGTGATATATTATCTGGCGTGGAAGAATAATATTTGCAAGGCATCGTTTGTGGAAGTGAAGTAACTGTGCCCTAATTTATGCAAATATCTCCTTTCTGTCGGTTTTTGAGAGAAATGCTCTTTCCGTTCTTTCAGTCTTTCAGC
>ERZ827101.2723-NODE-2723-length-14692-cov-2.931817_pt1 | contig 14692 bp, 8 predicted proteins | sample MGYA00519869_ERZ827101 | MGnify/ENA primary metagenome ERZ827101 (study PRJEB31778, sample SAMEA3449256) | human gut metagenome | biome: human gut; feature: human-associated habitat; material: faeces | place: United Kingdom | collected 2010/2012 ...
TAATCCTTTTTATTATTCTGTGTGCCCCGCTTGTATTACATCGTTTTAAGATTCCGGATATTGTCGGTCTGATTATTGCCGGTGCGTTGATCGGGCCTTACGGCTTGCATATCATGGATCGGGATAGTAGTATCGTGTTGTTCGGGACGGTGGGTTTATTGTATATCATGTTCGTGGCGGGGCTGGAAATTGATATGGCGGATTTTAAAAAGAATAGTAAACGGAGTTTGATATTCGGTCTTTACACGTTCTTTATCCCGATGATTTTGGGAACATTTGCCGGGGTTTATTTATTGGATTTCTCTTATCCTACTTCCATTTTACTGGCGAGTATGTTTGCCTCTCACACGCTGGTGACTTACCCGATCGTGAGTAAATACGGAATCACGAAGAATCGGGCGGTTAACGTGACGATTGGCGGGACCGTGGTAACTTGTTTGCTGGCCTTGCTCGTGTTGGCGGTTATCGTGGGAATGTCCACGGGAGAGTTGACCCAAGGATTTTGGATCCAGTTAGGGGTATCGACAGTCGTGTTCGCCTTTATCGTTCTTTGGGGATTCCCTTTTGTCGGGCGCTGGTATTTCAAACGATATGATGATCGCGTGGGGCAGTTTATATTTGTTCTGGGCCTTGTTTTCTTTGCCTCTTTCTTGGCAGAGGCGGCAGGGTTGGAGGCTATTATCGGGGCATTCTTGGCGGGATTGGCATTAAATCGTTTGATTCCGAATACGTCGGCATTGATGAACCGAATTGAGTTCGTGGGGAATGCTTTGTTTATTCCGTTTTTCCTGATCGGGGTCGGAATGTTGGTAAATTTTCACGTGTTTTTGTATGATTTGACCACGATATGGGTGGCTGTTGTCATGTGTGTGGTGGCAACCGTATCGAAGTTTATCCCGGCTTGGTTGGCACAGAAGAATTTCCGGTTTACGACTTCTGAAAGGACATTGATTTTTGGATTGAGTAACGCTCAGGCGGCGGCTACTTTGGCGGCAGTTTTGGTGGGGTATAACGTTATTTTGGGAACAACTCCGGAAGGAGAACCGATTCGTTTACTGAATGAAAGTGTGCTGAACGGTACGGTCGTGATGATCTTGGTGACCTGTATTATCGCCTCTTTTGCCACGCAGAAAGGAGCGCAGGAGGTGGCTTTGGCCGAGTTTGCAGAAGATGAGAGCGTGGATAGTGAAGAAGTAGAAGATCGCATTTTGATTCCATTGAGTAATATCGAGAATGTGGAGGAGTTGGTCAGTTTGGCTGTAACGATTAAATCCAAAAAGGCGAAAGCCGTGATGACGGCTTTGAACGTGATTCAAGCGGACGAGGGGGACAGTATGGCGGAGAAGAAGGCGAATCTGTTACTGGAAAAGGCAACGAAAGCTGCTGCGGCAACAGACAATGAGTTGGTGACTTCTCTGCGTTATGATGAGGATATTGTAAATGGAATCAAAAATGCCACGAAAGAGCATAAGATAACTGATATTGTACTGGGACTTCGTAAGGAAGGGGTCATTTCTGATACTTTTTTGGGGAATCTGACAGACCGGGTGTTGTCAAAATGTGCGACGACCACGTTGGTTTACCGTCCCGCACAACCCTTGTCCACGATAAAACGTTACATTGTGGTGGTGCCGTTTCGGGCAGAGCGAGAAATCGGTTTCCCTTACTGGGTAATTCGTGTATGGAATATGGCTAAAAATTCAAGCAGCAAGATCGTGTTTTATGCCGATACTGCCGTGTTGAATGTATTGCAGGATATACAGGCTAAGCATCATATAGAGGTGGAATTTAATGAATTCAATAATTGGGATGATTTTTTGATCATATCCCGTGATGTAAAGGAGAATGATGCTTTGATGATCGTGATGAGTAGAAGGAATTATCCCTCTTATTTGAAAAATATGACGATGATCCCGACTTATTTGAACAAGTATTTCTGTAAAAATAGTTGTATTTTGGTTTATCCGATGCAGATAGGTATTGGCGAACAGGAATTAGGGGCGTTAAAGAGTATACCTCATGCAGATTCTCATGACAGCTTGGATGATCTGGCGGATGTGTTGAGAGGATTGTTCAAGAGAAATAAATGATTTAATTCGTTTGCCGTATGAAAAAAGTGATCGTTCTTTTGGGTATTATTTTATTGGGATATGCTTTTAACGAGTTTTCTCCTTTTGAAAAGAAGTTGATCACTAATTTTACGGCACAGATCCGGGAGTTGCAACAGGAAAAAGTGTACCTGCACACGGATAAAAGCGTGTACACGGTGGGGGATAAGCTGTGGTTCCGGGCTTACCAAGTACATGCGGCTGCGGTGTTTCCCATGGTTTATAGTCACTATATCTATGTCGATTTGATCGATCGACGGGATTCCGTGATTCAGCGGGTGAAAGTTGCTGAACGGGATTCGTGTTTTTTCGGGCAGATCGAGATCCCCAAGGATTTACAACAAGGGGATTATGCTTTGCGGGCTTTTACTTATTATATGCAGAATGGAGGGGAGGATTATTTTTTCAAAAAGAAGATCCGGGTGATTAACCCGAAAGATTCAAGGGTATGGACGGATGTGACTTACACGAAGAATCGGGAAAATAGTTACACGGCAACGATTCGTTTGTCTGACGGGCAGGGAGAACCATATAGCCGGACGTCGGTAACTTATATTGCCGGGGTGAAGAAGGATCAGTATTCGGTGAAACCGGCTCGGACGGATAAAGACGGGAAGTTTGAAGTGAAGATTGATACCACGATGAAAACAATCGAAGTGGAATTTCGGGATGGACAACCTTTCCCGTTTAAACGCTATATTTATATCCCCTCACAATTAAAGGATTTTGACGTGCAGTTTTTCCCGGAAGGAGGAAATTTGTTATCGGGGAATTTTCAGCAAGTGGCGTTTAAGGCTATCGGGGCTGACGGGAGAGCCGTGGAGGCCTCGGGAGAAGTGTATCAAGATTCGATCGTGATTGCTACGGTTCATACCCAGCATGACGGGATGGGAAAATTTCGTTTGCCCGTGAATCCGGGAAAGAAGTTTTATGCCGTGATGAAGACGGAGGAAGGGGTAGAAAAACGATTTGATTTGCCCGAAGTTTCGGAGACGGGATGGGGACTTTCGGTTAGCCGGAAGGATTCAATTCTGAGTTATCGGGTGATCAAAGGGGAGAATGCTATATTGCCGGAGGAATTGTACACGGTAGTGCATTGTCGGGGTATCGTTGTCGGGATAAATCGGGTAAATGGCTTGCAAAGGGGAAGTGTGAATTTGAATATTTTGCCGGAAGGGATTTCACATATCGTGTTGCTTGATGCCGCGGGAAAGGTGTATAGTCAACGATTATTCTTCGTGAAACGTAACCAGCGTCCGGAGTTGAAAATTACGACAGATAAGCCGACGTATATTGCCCGAGAGTTGGTGGAAATGGAGATCGATTTCGAAGAGGCATATAAAGGCCTGTTAGACGGATCGTTTTCAATATCTGTGACAGATGATCAAAAAGTGGTGCAGGATTCTTTGGAGGACAATATTTTATCCAATTTATTGTTGACTTCGGATTTGAAGGGATACATTGATAACCCGGCTTATTATTTCAATGATACGACACCAGAGATTGCGGATAATCTGGATTTGGTGATGATGACACACGGGTGGACTCGTTTTGACGTATCCAAGTTGGCTAGGGGGGAGTTTGATGATTTAAAATACCCGTTGGAGATCGGGCAGGTGATTTCCGGGAGAGTGAATAATTTCTGGGGGAAGAAGTCGAAGGGGGCTAATATCGTATTGATTTCCAATTATGGATTGTGTCGGATGGCAGAAACGGATGAGACCGGGAATTTTTTGATTGACGGTCTGGCTTTCCATGACAGTACTTCATTTTTGGTGCAGGCATTAAGCGCTAAAGGACGTCGGGGGGTAACCGTGAATATAGATCAAGATGAATTTTTACCTCCACATTATACGTTGCCTAACACGTTGGAGACAAAGAAAAAAGAGGACGATTTTTATAAAAAGTTCGGGCAGGATTATTATTACGAGAACGGGGAGAAGGTGTACGTGCTAGACGAAGTACTCGTGTCTCGTCGGAAACAGAAAAAGAGCTATTCTTTTTACGATAATATAGCTAATCATCAATTGGATTCAGCCCAGATTGCAGAAAATGCAGCTTTGGATATAACTTGGATCGTGCAACAGTTGCCGGGTGTGACTTTTGAAAAAGATGATGATGGGGAAGATTGTTTCAAGCAATTCGGACGGAAATTGTACGTTTTGGTAAATGATTTTGAAGAAACGATGGATCAGATTCGTTTGATCCCGACGGGTGCTTTGCGGAATATATCTTTGTTGGATCAGATGCAAGGAAAAATCTTTTTTGGAGATCGGGGGGCTAACGGAGTATTAATTATCTCCGCGGAACCGGGGTGGACACCGAAGGATTTGGGACGTCCCAATGTGTTACCTTTTAAAATCATGGGGTACCAGATCCCGGACGAATTTTACGTGCCTAAATACGAGATTGATTCCGTGCGTCGGGATAATCGTTATGACGAACGCTCGACAATTTACTGGCAACCGGTTGTCAAGATCAGTAAAGATGCCCCGGCTAAATTGTCTTTCTACACGGCAGATACGTACGGAAAATATTCGGTTATCGTGGAAGGAATAACTTCAAGAGGAGTGATTTGTCGGAAACGTGTTCCCTTGATATTGAAATAATTCAATTTTTATTCGCATATTTGTCATCGTGTATGGAAGTCGAATTATACGGTGCGAATGAATCAGAGTGTACAAAATAAAAGATTTCGAGAGGAACCGGAATATCTGGTAAAGAGATTGCGGGAGAGTGACGAAAATGCTTTTGCCTTTTTGTTGGATACTTATGGGAAATCGCTTTATTTTTATTGCAATTCTATATTGAAGAACGACACATTTGCTGAAGATATAGTTCAAGAGAGTTTTGTTCGTTTGTGGGAACGACGTAAAAATTTTGTTCAATTACTTCCTATTCGAGTTTTCTTGTATCAAACGGCCCGAAATAAATGTTTGGATCTCTTAAAGCATGAACAGGTGGTCCATAAGTATGAGGCCGATATTGTTCGGGAGCTTAGTGAAGATTTTCTGGATGAAAAGATGATAGAAGAGGAGATGTTGGGACAACTTTATCGAGCCATAGAAGAACTACCAACAGAGTGCGCCCGTGTTTTTAAATTGGGGTTGGAAGGATTGAGTAATCAGGAAATTGCAGACACGTTATCTGTATCCATTCATACGGTTAAGACACAAAAACAGAGAGCGATGTCTGTGTTGAAACAGCGTTTCGGGATAGGGACTATTTTAGTGATGTTCGGGATGACAGATTTTTTTATCTGATTTTTTCAAAAAAAACGTATTTCTTGTCATTCTTTTTGTCCGGCCAGTCGTTTCTTGTGTGAAAGAAATTGAATGTATGCTGGATGAAAAGAATATAAAAGTAGCCTCATGGATAGTGGCTCGTTTGCAGGGCGAGATTCGGCCGGAAGAAGAAAAAGCTTTGGAGGACTGGATCGCGGAAAGCGGGGAGCATCGGGAATTTTATGAACGGATGGCCGATAGGGAGTATGTCGCAAAGCGTTTAGATGAATACAAGAATTATTCTCTGGATACAATGCGGGAGCGGATGTTACCTTCTATTCGGAGAGAAGGAAAACGTACGCGTGTGATTCGTTGGTCGAGAAGAATCGCAGCTATTTTGATTCTCCCCTTGGTTGTTGGTAGCGTATTGTTGTTGAGAGAGCAAAGTGGTGTTGAATTTAAGAATCCTGTTACGGCTGATATTTTGCCGGGGCAGGAATGTGCCATATTGGAAATGGCTGATGGGCGGAGGGTTGATTTAAGTTCAGCCTGTGGAATTGAATCTTTACAGATTGAAGGTATAATGCTGAAGAATGATTCTAATGTACTTTCTTATGAGGGGGTGCAGGGGGCGATCTCAGATTCGTTGAAATTTAATACAATTATTATTCCCCGGGGCGGGGAATACCGTTTGACCTTGGCTGACGGGACCCAAGTGTGGTTGAATTCCCAGACCCGTTTACGTTACCCGATAACGTTTTCCGGGGATAAAAGGGAAGTGTATCTAGAGGGAGAGGCTTATTTTGAGGTGACACGTACGGGAAAAATGTTTGAAGTACATTGTAAGGGGATGGACGTGCAGGTGTTAGGAACATCGTTCAATATAATGGCTTATCGAGATGAGCCAGCCATACAGACGACATTGGTGAACGGTCGGGTGCAGGTAAACTCAGAAAGAGAGACAGGTGGGTCGATCGTGATGGAGCCTGGGTATCAAGTGCAATTGGATACGTTGACCGGGAAGATGGAGATGTATGAGGTAAACGTGGCAAATTTTGTCGGTTGGAAAGAGAAACTTTTCGTGTTTGATGATGAAAATATGGAGACGATGATGCGTAAGCTGGCTCGTTGGTATGACGTGGACATTGTTATCGAATCTCCGGAATTGAGAAAATCCGTGTTTTACGGGGTAATTCGTAAATATGAGAATATTTCGAAAATACTGGATATGCTGAAAAAAACTCAAAATATAGATTATGTCATTGAGAATAAGAGAATCGTGATAAAAGAAGCCCGATAAGTTTGTCGAGGACTTATCAGGCTGCTGTAATTTTTAAACTCGCATCGGATTGGCGTTTGATGCGAGTATTAAATAATAACTAAACAAATGTATGAAAAAAGATGAATTAATTTTCCATTTATGGCGATGGAGTAGAAAAAAAATGTTAGTGATGAAATTTGTGGTACTCATGGTATTGTTGCCTGTTATTACGTTTGCAATACCTGCTTATAGTCAGAAACAAATCAAGATGGACGTTCAAGGGGTATCTTTGGAACAGGTGTTAAAAGAATTGCAAGTACAATCCGGTTATTACATTTTGTATAACAAGCAAGATGTGCAAGGGGTAAAGAATGTTAGTCTGAAGGTTGATGGAAGTTCGGTAAAAGAGATTTTGGAATTGTGTTTACGGAATACTTCTCTGCAATATGCCATTGAGGATCAGACGATCTTGATTTCATTAAAAAAGGCTGGAATAGAACCGGAAAAGAAGGAAAGCGTGATTATTAAAGGTGTCGTGAAAGATTCTAAAGGTAGTGTTTTACCCGGGGTGACAGTTATTATTAAAGGAACAAGCGTGGGTACGGCAACCGGGATCGACGGGAATTTTTCATTGAATCTTGTTAAACAGGATACGGCAACTTTGCTTTTTTCATTTGTTGGAATGAAAACTAAAGAGGTGAAATGGACGGGGCAATCCGAGTTAAATGTCGTGTTGGAAGATGAGATGAGTGAGATGGACGAAGTGGTGGTGATTGGTTACGGAACCTCTACAAAGAAGGATTTAACGGGTGCCGTGGCTAGTTTTGATACCCGGGTGATTGAAGAATCAACGGCAACGAACGTGGCGACCATGATGCAAGGACAAATTTCAGGCTTAAGTATATTGGCGGGAAGTGGGGCTCCCGGTAGTCCGGCTCGTTTGGAGATTCGAGGTGTTCCCTCTTTGAGTGGGGCAACGTCTCCTTTAATCGTGGTGGATAATGTTCCCATGACTAGTGATTTTGATATTAATGAATTGAACCCGGATGATATTCAGAGTATCGATGTTTTGAAAGGTGCTTCTTCTGCCGCAATTTACGGGTCAAGGGCAGCCGCCGGGGTTATCATGATCACGACAAAAGCGGGACGGCGTAATCAAAAGCCCGTTATTAATTACAGCTTTGATTATAGTATGACCAGTCTAGTGTCGGATATTAATACATTATCAACGGATGAATTTAAAATGTTAGTCTTGGAGGCGGCCAGTAACTCTGCCAAGGCGGCCGGATATGAGGATGTTACGCAATGGTCGACATACAAGAAGTTTGCTGATCCGAGTTTTTGGGGCGATGCAGATACTCCTTGGATGGATTATATTATGCGGGATGGTTCCCGGCAACAACATAAGGTTTCCATTCGCGGGGGTGGAGAGTTGTTCGGGTATAATGCCTCTTTGGGATATACGAACGAGTTAGGACAGGTGAAAGGAACGGAGTTTGAGAGATACACGTATGATGTTGGTTTTGATACGGATATAAACCCGTGGATAAGTGCTACCGTGAAAGTGGCAGGAACGATTACAGATCAGTTGAGTAATAATGGTAGCTTGTCGATTGCGGCAGAGGCTAGGCCTGATCTTGAACCTTATAATGAGGACGGGTCTTATTATATCCATTCGTACACTTGGTATGGACGGACGTATTATGTGGGGAATCCGATTGTCGAGATGGAAGAAAATACGAATCGGACGGAAGGTAATAACCTTCGCCTCACGGGAAATTTGGAATTTAAGATATTGCCGGAGTTGACTTTGATGACACAATATACCTACCAAACACGGAAAGGGGAAGGATACTCGTATGCTTCCAGTCAGACGGAAGAGGGGAGTTTTAATTGGAGCGACCAGAAAGGATTAGGAGTGAAGAGGCATAGTAAGACAACGAGTAAGGAGCTTGAGGTGCGTTTGTCTTATGCGAAGAGTTTTGGCGAAAAACATCACTTGTCTGCCGTGTTAGCGAGCAACTATAATGAGGAGGATTCGGAATCTTATTCATTGGCCATGTCTGATTTCGCGGATGATTACGTGCAGAATGCTATTTGGCAGGGAACGAACCCGTATCAGTATGGAATGTTGAGTGGAAGTGCCAGTGGTTCGAAATTGTTGTCTTTTGTGGGAAGGGTTGAGTATAAATTTATGGATCGATATTTATTTACCGGAACCCTTCGGTCGGATGGTTCTTCAAAGTTCGCACCCGATTATCGGTGGGGTACTTTCCCCTCTTTTGCTGCGGCATGGATTGTTTCTGAAGAAAATTTCATGAAGGGAATTGATTGGTTGTCGTTTTTGAAAATACGAGCCGGATGGGGTAAGTCCGGTAATGGATTCGTGGGTGAATATGGTTGGAGAACGTTATATTCTTCTACTGATTATCAAGGAATGCCAGCGATGGTTCCCAGCCAGATTGGTAACGATGAGTTGAAATGGGAAGCGACGGAGCAATATGATTTGGGATTGGATTTCGGTTTCTTGCGGAATCAGAGAATACGAGGTTCATTAGGATTTTACGTGAAGAAAACGGAAGGATTGTTGTACCCGTTTACCATGGCATTAAGTACGGGAATGACTTCAACAACAGTGAATTTTGCCAATATCGAGAATAAAGGAGTTGAGTTCGATATTTCGGCCGCAATTATTCAAAACAAAGATTGGGACTGGTCTTTCGGTTTTAATATCGGAAAGAATAAGAACAAGATCACGGGACTTGATGCGGAGTTCGTTTCTTCACCGGGTTCTACTTCATTGGGAAATACCGTTATCCAAGAGGGTAAATCGTTGGGATTGATTTATGGTTACGAGACAGATGGTGTTTTCCGTTCGCAGGAAGAAGTTGATTATTACGAGTCGTTGAATCCAGATTATATGTATCAGGAAAAGTATTCTTACCGGAAGACGATACCGGGTGATTTGAAATTTGTGGACCAGAATGGTGATGGCCGGGTGAATCGGGATTACGGTAATATGGATGATAAGGTTGTTTTGGGATGTTCCCGTCCGGATTTCGAAGGAGGTTTTAATACTCGTTTGAGATGGAAAGGATTGACATTAAGCGTACAGGGAACATTTAGTTACGGGGCGCAAAAGGCTTGGCTGGCGGAAGCAAATCAATTTACTTTTTCTTCAGCCGGTACGCTAAACGTGTTGGATGTTGCTCTAAAACGTTGGACTCCGGAAAATCCGACGAGCAATTATCCATGTGTGAGAATCGATTTCTTGAATACGGACTTTACAGATTTCTCAGTTCACGATGCTTCTTTCCTTAAAATTCAAAATATAAATCTGGAGTATAAATTGCCGGAATCCATTGTGAGCAAAACGAAGATTTTTGGAAATGCCAGTGTTTTTGTTTCGGCAAATAACGTGTGTACGTTTACTTCTTATCCGGGTCCTTCTCCGGAGTCATATAGTAGTAATACTATTCAGGGGGCAGCCATAGATTCGGATGCTTACCCGAGAACACGTACGTTTAATTTTGGATTAAAATTAACTGTTAAATGATTTAGTTATGAATAGATTTATATATAGTTGGATATTTCTGCTTTGTGTCTTGGCAACGGGATGTGACAGTATGTTTGAAAAGGAGTTACCCCCTCATAATTTGGTTGGGGAGAATGCAATTACGAATGAATCCTCGGCTGAGGTTGCATTAAATGGAATTTACTCTTATTTGACGTCATACGGAACGATGAGTGCTTACTATATCAGTGATAACGAGTATCGTACGGGGTTGTTGGATAGTACTTATCGTACGGCATTTGAGTTGAACCAATTGTTGGAATTCGAGATGAATGATGAGGATGGGTACGTTTCTGCACCTTGGCAACTTGTTTATAAAATGGTAAATGCTGCGAATAATTTTATTTATAACGTGGAGAAATTATCTGAAAGTAAGTTCGGGCAGAACCGGAAAACAGAGATGCTGGCGGAAGCAAAGTTTACTCGGGCTTTTGCTCACGCATTTTTACTTCGGAGATATGGTTATTTCTGGGATACAAATAGTGATTACGGGCCGATTATCCGGTTGGAACCTTCCGCTCTTTCAAATAATAATCAAGGGCGCAGTTCTGTGAAAGAGAGTTACGAGAAAATTTTCGAGGATTTAGATTACGCCATCAAGTATGGACCGGAATTTTATTCCAGATACCGTGGTTGTGCGACAACAGCAAAGGCTTTCAAGGCTGATTTATTGATGAATCGGGGTGCCGAGGGGGATTATGCCGAGGCGATCCGGTTGGCTGATGAGGTGATTGGTAGTAGTGAATTTGGTTTGGAGGCTACGTATAGGGATATTTTCACGAACGGGTATAATTCGAAAGAATTAATGTTTACAAGGCATTTGAAGAGTGTGCCTACAATGATGGCGAATGTGGGGAGTTTATTGAAATTATTCGGGGGAGGAACTTATAAGCCGAGTAAGCTGTTTCTTGAGATATTGACGCCGAAGGATAAACGTTATGTGGTGACTTTGGATTCCATGGTGATCGGTAATGGGACGCTGGCAAATCGTATGGAAAAAACATTATATCACGAGTGGCGATTGTCCGATGTATTATATGAGGGTTGCCCAGATGTACCTGATAAAAGCGGAGGCAATGGCCCGGACAAATGCATCGATAAAGGATTGTATTGATGTGTTGAATGTTCTGCGGGAACGGTCGGGCAATACGTTATTTGATGAGACAGATTACTCTTCTCTGGCAGAGGTGTTGGAAGAAGTTTTCCGGGAGAATGTTCGGGAATTGGGAATGGAGAATGGTGGAATCTTTTATTTGACGGTAAGATATAATGAGGGAGGCCACCGGAAATTGAAAGACATGAATCCGAATTTCCAGAGTGATGATCAATTGTGTTTCCCGATTCCTCGTGCTGAATTGGAACATAATTCTAAGGCGGAACAGAAACCGATGTAGCATTTTGGAAAAAATAAACATCATTTGATACCAAAGGAAGAAGTCATTAACCATGGCTTTCCCTTTGGTATCATATTTTTTGTTTCGTCAAGTAGCATGAAGGATAATTCAAAATTTATTTGCATATTTGCCATTCATAGAGATGGATGATAGGTATGAACAGGAATTATTGTTTTACATTAACTAATAGTACACGGCTTGATTTCAAGCAAGTGTTCGATCAATATTTTAATTCCTTGGTTCTTTTTGCTGATCGTTATTTGGGAGAGCGAGAAGAGAGTGAATCTCTTGTGCAGGATACTTTCCTTGCTCTGTGGGAAAACAGGTTAGAGTTTCCGGATGAACTTTCCGTGAAGGCTTATTTATATTCTACGGTACGGAATAAGGCTTTGAATGTGTTGAAACATCGTAAGATTGAGCAACATTATATGAATGAAATCCTTCAGGACGAGGATGCTGAGCTTTATTATATGAGGTCGGTGATCGAAGAAGAAACACGCCGATTAATTTTTACGGCTATTGATTCTTTACCGGAACATTGCAGAAAGGTGTGTTTGTTGAATCTCGAAGGAATGGATAATCAGGAAATTGCAGATGAGTTGCAGGTTTCTTTGAACACGGTGAAATTCCATAAAAAGAATGCTTACAAACTATTACGGGATAAATTGAAAGATCAATTTTATCTTCTGTTTCTTATTTAGAACATTCTTACTAAAAAGATCGATTTTTTTTAGTTTTTCACTACCCGCTTTTTTATTTCAGTTGTTCTAGGAATATAAATGAATAGATATGACTAAAAAATATATTCGAATAGCGGAATTGATCTATAAGGATAAAATCGGGGAACTTACTGGGCAGGAGAAGCAAGAACTGCTTGGTTGGTTGGAAGAATCTGATTTTAATCGGCAGATATTCGATGAATTAGCAAAAGGAAGTTCATTAAGTCGGAGTTATGCTGAATATCGGAATGTACATCGGGAACAGGTGTGGAATAAAATTGAAAAACAGATAGCCCCGCAAAGACCTCGGTTGTCGTTGCGATGGATCGGATATGCGGCATCCGTAATGATATTGGTGGTGGCGGGATGGTTTGCCTTTCAAATGTCGGATAACAAGGATTCGGTACAGGAAGGTAAAAAAGTAGCCCGGATTACACCGGGGACACAAAAGGCGATATTACATTTGGATAACGGGGAACAAGTCGTTTTGGTAGACAATAACACGGTGATTGTTGAAGACAGTCTTTCCGGGAAAATAGAACAAGTGGATAAGACGTTAGTGTATCAAACGGAATCCACCGTGAAGGACGAACGACTTAACGTGTTAGAAATCCCGAATGGGGGAGAATTTCAAGTAACATTAGCTGATGGGTCGAGAGTGTGGTTGAATGCGGGGACTAAATTGACTTACCCGATTGCTTTTGTAGGAAAAGAACGGCGGGTACGTTTGGATGGTGAAGGTTATTTTGAAGTTGAGCGGGATGAGAGCAAGCCTTTCATCGTGGAAATAAATGGAATGGAGGTGAAAGTGCTGGGGACATCCTTTAATTTGAGGTCTTTTACTGCAGATAATCGTTCGACGGCAACTTTGGTGAGTGGTAAAATTGAGGTGAAAACTCCCACACAACGTATTGAACTTTTACCGAATCAACAAGCGGATTTATTGGTAGGGGAAAACAAACTTGATGTGCGTGAAGTTGATGCGGTCGCTTACGGTGCTTGGACGAAAGGAAGGTTTGTGTTTCGTCGGGAACGTTTAGAGACGATACTGGATGATGTGTCTCGTTGGTATAACGTGACGGTATTTTACGAACAAAGTAGGGTGAAGGACATACTTTTTTCTGGAATCGTGGAGCGATATGCAGATATATCCGAAACGTTGGAAATGTTAGAAAAGACAGGGAAAGTGAATTTTATAGTAGATGAACAGAAAATTATAGTGCGAGCCAAATAAAAAAAACAGGAAAGTGCTCCAACACTTCCCTGCTTAAAGTTTCATTATTGGTAGTTTGCTCCAACAAACTAGCAATAGAGTTTAACCTTAAAGAATTAAACAAAACTATGAAAAAAAAACGAGAATTTGACTTTCTCAAGGGGAGAAAGTTGCAAATTAGTTTGTTAAAGATGAAAGTGACAGTATTACTACTTTTGGTGTGTGTCCTGCAAAGTATGGCAGGTGCGTATTCCCAGACGGCGAAATATGATATTTCGATGACAGGTGGGAAGTTGGAAAATGTGTTCAAGTTGATTGAACAGAAAGGTGAATATACCTTCTTGTATTCTATTGAAGACGTGGATCAGATTTCTTCTGTAAACGTGAATGTGAAACAAGCGGATTTGAAAGAGGTGCTGGACATTTGCTTGGCGAATACAAAATTGACTTACGAGATCAATAGCCGTTTGGTAATTATCCGGGTGAAGGATGAGAATCCTAAAGTTAAGGAACGAGTAATTAAAGGTGTAGTGAAAGATAGAAAGGGGGAACCGTTACCGGGGGTAACAGTGTTGGTGAAAGGAACTGCGGTAGGTGTTGCCACGGATATAGATGGTAAATTTACGATGAATGCGACTCGTGATACGGTTAATTTGTTATTTTCTTTCATCGGGATGAAGACGAAAGAGGTCGTTTGGAAAGGACAAAAGGATCTAGTCGTGGTTTTAGAAGACGATTCTCGGGAAATGGAGGAGGTCGTGGTAACAGGTTATCAGACAATAAAAAAATCCAATATGGCAGGATCTGTTAGTACTGTTAAAGGAGAGGATTTAGTGATTACAGGAACGGAGTCTTTGGAACAGATGTTACAAGGTAAGTTACCCGGGGTGGTCATTACGAATCAAAATGGAATGGTGGGAACCCGTCAGAAAGTACGAGTTCGAGGAACTTCAACGTTATTAGGAAGTCAAGAACCGGTTTGGGTAGTTGATGGAATTATTCAGGAGGATCCGCTTCCTTTTAAGGCAGAGGAATTAACATTATTTGGCCATGATCCTGATAATTTTGATATCATTCGGAACTTTGTGGGAAGTGCTATTTCTTGGTTGAATCCATCTGATATTAAAGATGTTACTGTTTTGAAAGATGCTTCGTCTACGGCAATATATGGGGTTAAGGCTGCTAATGGGGTTATTGTT
>ERZ827101.2726-NODE-2726-length-14661-cov-13.039230_pt1 | contig 14661 bp, 15 predicted proteins | sample MGYA00519869_ERZ827101 | MGnify/ENA primary metagenome ERZ827101 (study PRJEB31778, sample SAMEA3449256) | human gut metagenome | biome: human gut; feature: human-associated habitat; material: faeces | place: United Kingdom | collected 2010/2012 ...
AACGGTCACCCGTGAGGAAGTGTTGGGTTCGAGTGCTGTGGACAATGCTCCACCATTGGCTCAAATAAGAGTTACAAACACCGTTGATTTCAAATCGAAGTCAACGGTGTTTTTGTGTTTGTCAGCAAGCAAGTTCATCGCTATTCTCCAAATACTGTGCAAGATCAAAGTTGAAGTCCACATGGATTTGGTATCCGCGATAAACTTCTACCCTGCGGATAAGCTGGCTGACGATCATCTTTTTTGCTTCAAAGCTGGCACTATCGTACAGGTCTGCGTAAGAGATCAATTCTTCGTACAGCTGCGATACATTTGCCATCAATTCAGCGTTTCGCTCCAGTTCTGCACTGGCTTCTTCACACAGAGTGTCCAACTCCGTGTGCTTCTTTTCCTGTGCTGCGATCATCTCGGCAAGAGTGTCTTTCGGAAAAGCACTCTCCCCTTTGATTACAGCCAGAATCTCAGTTTTTAAGGCGAGCAAGTCTTTTTCGGCCTTGTCGCGTTCTGCTTGAAGGGCTTGCAGATGGTTCTTGCGCTCCGCAGTTTCCTTCGCATAGCGGCTGGTGATAAGCTGCTCTTTTGGGATACCTCTCAAGCGGGAGAAAATCTGGCGAACCATCTTGTCGATGATCTCATCCAGAATGTGCATAGTGTAGCCGGTCTGCCCGGTGCAATCCGTCTGCTTGCGGAGTTTTCCGTAGCAGGTGTAGCGAATGCGGAGCGTATCGTCCAGAGTACCATCGGAGAGCTTACGCCATTTCCGGCTGGTCGTCAGGGCGAGCCTTGCACCACAGTGGCCGCAGTAAACGTTATTGGAAAGCAATGCCTGTCCACGGGTACGAAGAGGAACATGGTGTTCGGCTTCTTCCGCTGCGTGGGCAGAGCAATCTTCCCGGATACGCTGTGCAGCTTCAAACTCCTCCTGCGGGATGATCTGGAGTTCGGGCATCAATTCGGAGCGGGCATCTCCGCAGCGGAGAACGCCCATGTAGGTCAGGTTGCCGACCATTCCTCGCAAGCTGCCCGGATGCCAGCACTTTCCAGAGCGGGCACGGTATCCAGCATTGTTCAGATAGGTGGCAATCCGCTGTGCGCCGTAACCCTCGTATACATATTTATCGAAGATCAGCCGAACGATTTCGGCTTCCTGCTCGTTGATATGCAGTTCGTAGAGTTCGTGCTTGCGCTTGTTGATGCGGCCACTTTTCACAAGGTCATAACCATACGGCGCACTGCCGCCCTTGAAGTGTCCTTCTTCCACAAGCTGCCGCAGGCTGGTACGGGTACGGACAGAAGTTTTTTCGCTTTCGCCGTCTGCCTGCCAGAAGCGGATATAGTTCAGCAATTTGTCAGTGTGGTTGTCGAATCGCTGCTCACCCTCTTGGGTACTCCATACCCGGATGCCGTTTCGTACAAACCATTCTACGACAAATGGCGTTTCATCTGCGATGCGTCCGATACGGTCGAACATGAACACCAGCAGAATATCAAATTTGCCCTTTCGGGCGTATTCCTTGATGATTTGCAGCTTGTCACGGGCTTCTGCGCGGACTTTGTGGCCAGACACGCCTTCTTCTTGTTCTTCATGGACGATGACCCAGCCCTTTGCTTCGGCAAATTTGTGACACGCCTTGCGCTGCATGGGAAGGTCTGCTTCATGGTTCGAGTTGAAATCCACCTGCTTATCGGTGGAAACACGGTACAGGCAGCAGACACGGTTTTTATTTTCAGTCATAGGGGGTTCCTCACTTTCGCTATAAAAGCGAGGATGAACGATATTCGGTTATCAAAGAACGGTTGGTCGTGGTTCATGGATTGCTCCGAATACCACTGCCATCCTCAGTATAGCGCGTTCTTTTGTCCTCGTCCACGATGTCAGCTGGTCTTTTTGGTATAGCTGGTGGCGAGCAGGATGTCACGGACACGCTCAAAGACACCCGGATTGGGTTCTTTTGCAAAATTGAGGACGACAGGATAGCCATTGATAACGGTATATCGGCGATTCGGGTCGTTATTGGTCACCGGAACGTTGCCAGCGACCTGCGAAAACTTATCGACCATTGTATCATCACTCCTATATATTGTAATTTTCAATATGTAACAAGGGACATCCGCAGCTTGCAGATGCCCCTTGGCAGAGAGAATATGTTTTAGAACTTCATCGACAGAGCGTCCTTGCGACCTTTGCCGTTGTAGGCCATGTAGATGGGGAAAACGTATTTCTTCCATCCGGGCAGCTTGGCGGGATTATCCCTGCCGACACGGTAGATCTCCATAGGATGGACGTTGCCCAGCGCACGGATGAGCCGTTCCTCGCTGAACTCACCGTGATACAGTTCTACGAAGTGCATCACGCCCCGCAGGACAGATGCCCGGAATGAATCAGGCTTACCCTCCCATGCGGCGACGATCAGCCGCAGGGATTCGCAGTAGATTTTTTCGCCCATCTGGTTGTACAGCTTGAGAGCGGTGCCCACACAGCTGATGCGGTAGTCGCTCAGCTGCAGGCTGTCATAGTTGAACGCCAGACCAACCCGGTTGGTGGCTGCGAGAAATGCTTTGGAAGGTGCATCGCCGCCCACGACCTTGGCGCGCAGCTTGATGCCAGCAGTAAGCGGTGCGGAGTGACCGTTCTGTTCAGCAAAGAACAGGGCTTCCTGCTCCATCGTCAGGCCGGTGTAGACCTTACAGAGAATCGGCAGGTCTTTGCCGCCGTTACGGAGGATGCGCCCCTCGATAGTGTGCTGACCGTCCACCACATAATACTTACCGTTGCGGAAACTGTATAACATCATTTCTTCGACCGTCTCTGCGTCCTCAAAATCGGATTTGATGGGCGTATAGGGATAAACGGGCGGCTTACCGTCAACCACTTCAGGCGGCGCGTAAGCCGCTGCAGAGCGGATGATAGGTTTGAGCTTCTGGATACTCCCCATCGGGTTCAGGGCAAGGCTGATCTTTACGGCATCATCGACCCGGCTCATTTCTTCCGGGGTGAGGTGCCCAACAAAATTCTGGACACGGCTCTTGTCGATGGTGAAGATCTGTTCGGCCTGAACAATGGATGGCTCCAGCTTTTCCGGTTCCACCAGACAATGAGTCGGCTGTGCAGCTTTCTTTTCTGTCTTACTTGTCAAAGTCGCAACGATCAAAGTCGGTGAATGGGTGTTTCCTACATCGTTTTGCAGGATGACCGCAGGGCGGGTTCCGTTTTGTTCGGAACCTGTGCTGCTGTCAAGTCGGACGAAGTAGATGTCTCCGCGTTGGAATTTCAGAGTGGATTCCAATTGCGAAACCTCCATCTGGATATGTAAGAAGCCCGCTGTACCTCCTAGGCAGCAGACTTCTGTTAAAATATGAAAGCTGTTTTATTTATACGGTACGAGCATCACCTCCCATGATTGGAATGAAGCACCGGCATCAGCGGTGCATGACAACATAATCGTGACCGCGCCGGGTCTGGCAGACGGTGCAGGTGTCCATACTCCTGTCTGCGCTCGGCACGAGAGCGATTTTGAAAGCCTTGGCTTCTACGAAATGCCGCAGACAGGTCGCACAGAGGGTTCGGATGGACTTAATCATTTCCGGGGTCAGTTCCATCTCCTCGTAGATCTCCTGTTCGCGCACCGTAGGATTCAACTCGTCCATTTGAGCAGTCCTCCGTGTTAGAAAAGTGAATGGCGGATAAATATGTAAAAGAACAGGAGTGACCGGAGACCGAAAACAGCATCCGGTCACTCCTGATAAAATATGTTCAGGTCTCGCATATTCGCCCTCGGCTCCCTGCGAGTGGGGAATCATTCGGCAGCGGATTTGTACCGCTTCATTGGCATCTCAGCCACCCCGCCTACATTCTGACCGGGCCGCGAATTACGGAAGTATCATTATCTGAGTACCGAACAACTGAACTCTTCAATTTTCAAGGTTCGTGAGTGCGGACGTTTTGCCAGCGGTAAGAGCCGCTTTTTGAAATTGTCCCCTCACTTGGTAGCCGACGAAAATGCCGTTTAGACAACCCTGATTTGAAAGTTCTTGATAAAATTAGTAATTCTACGGATTTTCTTACTTATATTTTGCTTTGTTGTGCCAAACAGTTTAGAAATTTCAACAGTGTCATACTCTTCATAGGCGTACAAAGTTATAAGTTCTAAGTCAGAATCCGAGAGTTGCTCAAGTGCAGCAAGTAGATTCTCATCCTCGATTTCACCAATCCATGCAAAGCTGCGCTTGGTTTCGTGGTATGTATCTGTTGTGGTAATGGCTTCCTGATAGCGCAGCATTAGAGGTGAGGCTTCTTCCTCGGTGCTTTCATACGCAGGTGCAGTGAACTCCTGCGTTCGCTCAATGCGGGTGCGTTCGGAATTGAACTGCTGACGGTCATAGTCGTACATCTTCTGAATGGCATCCTCAGCCATTCCTGCCGCTGCGTACTCGATTCGCAACTTTTCCCAGTGCGCTTCAAACTTTTTTAACTCATAGCCCTTATTAAAAGCCATCGCAAACCTCCAAATTTTCGATAAATCGTAAAAAATCGAAAACTTGGAGTTGCTAGGGATACCGTGCGGCCAGTTCCAGCCACGAAAAATGGGCAAAAAGAAACATGAAGTGTCCTTTCCGCCGGATGCGGAGGTTGAGGACACTTCACTGTATGACAGCTTGCGGGCTTTTCTTGGCAACAAAAAAGAGATGCACTAAAGAAAAGGGTACCGACACTGTTTTCCATCCGAAAATGGAAAGCGGTATAAGTATCCTCGGCCTTTAATGCATCTCAGGCTTCGATATGTTTTTGTTCTGACGCATCGAAGCCTATAAAAAAGAAAACCGCCGTGCGATCAGCTTTTGCAAGGCATGGAACCTTCTATGAGAATCGGCAGTGTCACCGTTCATTCTTCGCTCTTTGCTAAAATGGCTTCTGAATCGCCGGAAAAAGATTTGATTACCCAATCCAATATTGTTAAGGCAACCGATGAAATGATTCAGTTCGAGGAAAAAACCGTTCTGGATGTTCAACATTTGGATGATGGTTCGTCCCTTACTTCCTATCGAAAAGATGTCGCAACCATTCTGCCTAGCGAATTTCCAACATCTATAAGCCCCTGTGCAGATGGAAGCATCAACCAAGATTCTTGGGACTCAAGCAACACCGTACGAGCATATACTACAATTTATTATGATATTGTTAAAGACTCCGGCGATCGTTCGTATTATAAGTTGACAAAGGTTACTGGAAAGTACTATTGCAATAACTCTGCAACAAAAATTACGAGCCAAACTCTAAGAATTGGTCAAACTGGATGGACGAGTAACGGATATCGAGAGCAGACCAAGGATTTTGACATTCCTACCATGTCCAGCAGTTCAGGTACAAGATTGGTCAGGCGGATAAAGCGCCGAACCTGATTCCTACTGTCGCCAGATTCCTGACCAACAATGTCTGCTGTTTCCAACTTCCGCCCAAGTTGGGCGGAAGTTAAATCCGACCTAGCACCTTGATTTTTTAGAGCTTCCAGCTTCATTTTGTAGGCAAAAGCCCTTTCACTGGGCAGGATGTTCTCACGCTGGAGATTGCTGTCCACCATGAGCAAAACTGCGGCATCATCATCCATGTTGCGGACAATGACCGGCAGGGCATCCAGCCCGGCAAGCTGTGCAGCGTGCTGGCGGCGATGCCCGGAGATGATCTCATAGCCACCTTCCGGGCGTGGGCGGGCAATCAGCGGGGAAAGCACACCGTACTGTTCTACACTCTCTACAGTGCGCTGCATGGACTCGTCGTCCAAAACCTTAAAGGGGTGGTTCTTGAAAGGGAACAGCTCTCCAATGGGAATCTGCTGCACCTGCTCCCGCTGCTGTTCCTGTCGGGATTCTTCCGTGGAGAAAATGTCATCTGCCCCTTTCAGCGACACGTTTAAGCTGCCTTTCGGCATTCGCCATCACCTCCTTCGTCAGAGAGCGGTAGGCTTCTGCCACCTTGCCTTTGGGGTCGTGCTGGAAAATGCTCTTACCCACGGCACTGATCTCCGCAGCACGGACAGACCGGGGAATGGTCTGGTCGAACACCTTGATCCTGCTGCCGTAAGCACCCCGAATCAGATTGTCGATCTGCTGTCCGTAGTTGGTGCGGCTGTCGGTCATGGTCAACAGGATGCCCTCAATTTTCAGCTTGGGGTTGATCTGCCGCCGGACCTTCTGGACGGTCTGCAAAAGCTGTTCCAGACCTTTGGCCGAAAGGTACTGCGCCTGCACGGGAATCAGGGTGGTGTCGGCTGCTGCCAAGGCATTGACGGTCAGCATCCCAAGGGAAGGGGTACAGTCCAGCAGAATGAAATCGTATTCATGCTTTGCACCTTCCAGCACCTGTTTCAGCATCTTTTCCCGGTTCATGCAGTTCACAAGGGAAACTTCCATCCCTGCCAATTCAATGTTTGCCGGAATCAGGTCAACGCCCTCTGCATGGTGCAGGATGCCTTCACCGGGCGGAATGCTCTGGTCGTTCATGGCTTTTGCCATCAAGGTGGAAAGGGTGGTGGGCAGTTCATCGGGTTGCTGCCAGCCCATGCTGATGGTCAGTGACCCCTGTGGGTCAGCGTCCACCAACAAGACCTTTTTGCCCTCCATCGCCAACCCGATGCCCAGATTTTCACAGGTGGTGGTCTTGCCGGTGCCGCCCTTTTGGTTGACAATGGCAATCGTGGTACATTTCTTTGCGATAAAATCACCCCCTCGTGGAGCCATGCGCAAAGTCATGGTTCGTTCGATTTTGATAGACTAGCTGCATTGTGGTCGGTGCGTTGTACAGAGAGGCAAGCAGATATTGTTTCATGTTTCGGATCGGGCTGCTGTTCTCTGCAAGGCACTTCAACACAAATTGGATGTGGTCGGCGTTCAGCTTCATAAAGCGGCTGCGCACGACTTCGGCAGGCTTATCGTCCCCAGCAATGCGCAGCATCTTGCGATTGGTGGCGCAGGTGTCCACCAGCAGATCTACGATCTGATAGATGGTGTCCTCATCGTCAGGGCAGAGCCGGAGCAGGGTATCCACCTCCAAAGACTGTGAAAAATATTCTTCCAGTTGTTCGCGTTTGCTCATCCCATCCTCTTCTTCCGAATAGAATGGATAAGTTTCACTCATTTCAGTATTATTCTCCTCTGTCTTATTACATCGTGGTTTTGAAGGGTCTTGACTTGCGTTTTTGAAGCCTCCAGAATCGTGAAAATCACGATTCTGGAATATTGATTTTGACGATTCTGCCGAAAAGTTTTTCACATACACCAAACTTGGTTTGCCCAAACCTCTGCGTTTTCGTTCAATCAAACCAAATTCTTCAAGTTCCCGCAGCAGCTTGGTGGCTTTGTTGTCTGCGCAACACAATGCCCTCTTGACATCTTCGATTGTGAAGATGATGAACACCCGGCCTTGTTCGTCCAGCCAACCATTTTTAGCAGATAGGCTCATGCGGTCGAGCAGGATACCGTACAGTGTTTTGGCATCGGTTGACAGGCTCTGGAATCGTGGTTCCTGAAACAGTGCTTTGGGTATGCGGTAGAATGAGAAAAGCTCTCCGGCTTGTCCATAGAAGTAATCAAGGGTCATGCGGCTGTGCTCTGAAATAGCGTCGGTAAGATGTTGACATTGTAGAAAACCTCCTCGCAATAGATTTTTTGAAATAAAAAAGCGCAATTCCGATTTTTGAAAATCAAAATTGCGCTTTTCAGCTTGATAAATAAGAAGATTTCAACCTGTTTGGTACCGAAAGAGGGATAAAACATCTTGACAACACCTAGAGACAGGTTGTAAACTATACATCGTCAATAAAACTCGTTTAAGCAACAGAGTTGCTTCTGGGTGAGAATGCGTCTTTCTCGAAATAAAGCGTTATAACGACGAATATCGATCATCCCCGCACCTTTGTGTGGGGGTGCGTGAGTGCGTGGTTCGGGAGAGCGCTTGCATGGCATGCAAGAGGTCACCGGTTCGATCCCGGTATTCTCCACCAGATCAGAAAGGCATCACACATTGTGTGGTGCCTTTTTTGTTGTTGCCAAACGAGTGAGGGCTTAGCTCACCCAGGGGAGCGCCGTGCATGGACTGCAAGAGGGTCACCGTGATCAGAATCGGCCCGGTAATCTCCACCAGAAGGAAAAAGCACTACACAGAAACGTGTGGTGCTTTTTTGTTGTTGCCAAACGAGTGAGGGCTTAGCTCACCCAGGGGAGCGCCGTGCATGGACTGCAAGAGGGTCACCGTGATCAGAGTCGGCCCGGTATTCTCCACCAGAAGGAAAAGCACCGCACGGAAACGTGTGGTGTTTTTCTTTTTATACAGACGCAGAAAAAGGCGGGAGCTTCCCACAAAAGGGAAAGCCACCGCCTTTGTTGATCATCGGATGAGCCAGCCGTAATCCTGTCTGCAATCTACCACATGATCTGCATAAACCGTATGATCTACGATCTGGAAGATAAGCATATAGCGTTTTTCAAACAAGATGAATCGGTAAGCATTTTTAGGAATGTATTCGCCTTTGAGCCATGGGCAGCGCTGCGGCATCTGCTCCAGAGATTTTGCAGCCTTTTCAAATTCCACTGTAAGCCGCTCTGCTGCTGCAGGGCTGACCTGTGCCAGAAATGCGGCGTGGGACACCAGCATCTGAGCAGCCCGTGCTGACACGATCACGCGGTATTTATTTTGCTGCTCCATGTCCGGCGGCCTCCTTGATCGCACTGCGCATCATGGAAGTGACCTCGTCGATCGAATAGCCCTCGCTTCCACGCATCCGGTCCTCTTCCACGGAAAGCAGCTCTTCACGGAGCTTCAGCATTTTTTCACGGCGGTTGTAGGTTTCGATGTCCATGACGACCAAGTCACCCTCGCCGTTTTTGGTGAGAAAAATCGGCTCAGCGGTTTCTCTGCACAGATCGGCGATCTCGTTGTAGTTCTGACGAATCGCTGCAGATGGACGGATATTCATAAAAGCACCTCCTGCTCCTGAACGATCTATAATAGTAAAATTCTAATTATATTATATCCATATTGTGCAACGAAGTCAATGCGAACAGCTGTCACTTCGTTCTCCGGTTCGATCCCGGTATTCTCCACCAGATCAGAAAGGCATCACACATTGTGTGGTGCCTTTTTTGTTTTGCATTGCAGCAGGAAAACACAAAAAAATTTCTGCCCACTGCCGCAACCTGCGCGAAACGGGCTGTTTTGTGCGCGAATGGCAGACCACGGAAGGCGGAACTTGTGCTATAATATAAAAAAAACAGGGAAGCAGAAGGAACAGGGGGTGCAGCTATGAACCTGCAGACGGCGATCGTAGAAGACAGCAAGCCGGATGCCGAACGGTTGAAACAGCTGCTGAAAAAGGCATTTGAAAATGAGAATATATCCTGCAGCTGTTTTGCCAGCGGAGATGAATTTTTGCGGGCCGGCGGGCGCGAAGGGTATCAGGTAGTGTTTCTGGACATCTGCATGGAGGGTACCAATGGCATTGAGACGGCGCAGCGGCTGCGTGCGGCCGACCCGGACCTGCTGATCGTGTTTGTGACATCCTCGCCGGAGTACGTGTGGGATGCCTTTCCGGTACATCCATTCGATTATCTGCTCAAGCCTTATAAGGAAGAAAAGTTTGAGCAGCTGGCAGGGGAGCTGCGGCGGGTGCTGTGCCGCCAGCAGCCAGAGCTGGAGGTGCGCATTGCCCGGCAGATCGTGCGGCTGCCGCTGACCAAGATCTACTATGCTACGGCACAGAACCATTATGTGCGTGTGGTCACGGATGACGGCGAGTGCCGGGCCACGGCAAATTTTGCACAGGTGCAGGAACAGCTTCAGACCCAGCCGGAATTTCTGGTGTGCAACCGCGGCGTGATCATCAACATGTCCAAGGTGCTGCGGTTTGAGGGCGACTGCATTGAAATGCTGGATGGGACCCATCTGCCGGTGCGGCAGAAGGACAAAAACAGCCTGCTTGCCCAATTTACGCAGTACCAGTTCCGTGGTATGCAGCGGGAATTCTGACCCGGAAAGGAGAGCACTTGTGAATTTTGCATTGTTTGGACGTTTTTTTCTGGAATTTGCAATGATGTATCCGGCAGAATACCTCTGCCTTGCCTCGCTGCAGGAGCACTTGCGTGCACCGCGTAAAACCTATGCCATCGGTGCGTCGGCGATCACACTGATGGGTCTGGCTGGCGCAGCGGTGTGCTGCATGCTGGACATGGAAACGAACTTCCTGCTCATCCCGCTGCTCATCATCAGCTTCTGGCTGCTGCGCTGGCGCACCGACCGGGAAGTATCAATCAGCCAGACCATGTTTCTGTTCTCCGTGTCGGCAGTGATGATGTCTGTGTGCACCCTGCTTGCCATTGTGCTGAACGCGGAAGCTGAGCTGGACAATGCACAGCCGGTGTTTCTGCCCAGCACCTCGGTCATCTGCCTGACCCTCTCGGTGATACTCAGCGCCATCTTCCGTTTTACGGCAGTGCGCTGGAGCCGGTGGCTGCTGCAGGAGTACCACGGCGAAGCTTTCTGGGAGTCGGCATGGCCGCTGCCGGCGCTGTACGCGGCGTTTCTGGTGTTCTGTATGCCGAAGGAGATCGGTGTCATCCTGATGAACCGCATCCGCATCATCGCGGTGCTGGCAGTGAGCATCTCGCTGCTGGGCATCTTTCTGCTGCTGTACGAGATGTACCGCGTGGCAAAGGAGTATGCCCGCAGCTCCCAGCTGGACCGCGAAAACCAGCTGCTGGCCGTGGAGTCCCGCCGCTATATGGAGCTGCGCAGCTATCTGGAACAGACCCGCCACCTGCGGCACGATTTCCGCCAGCACCTGCATGTGATCTCCGGCCTGACCGAGGCCGGGCGGCTGGATGAACTGAAAAGCTACCTGAGCCAGTACGAGAGCGAACTCAGCGATGCCAGACCCACCCTGTGCGTCAACGCTGCGGTGGATGCGCTTGCCGGCCACTACGACTACGAGGCCCGGAAACAGGGCATCCAGATCGAATGGAAGCTGGAACTGCCCAAGCTCCTGCCCCTGCCGGAGGCCGACCTGTGCACCATTCTTGGCAACCTGCTGGAAAATGCGCTCCATGCCAGCCAGAAGCTGCCGCCGGAAGAACGGCAGGTCAAGGTGCTGGCCCGGATGCTCAGCCCGGCCATGATGGGCCTGATGGTGGAGAACCGCTACGATGGCGTGCTGAAAAAGCAGGGCGACGTTCTGCACTCTACCAAGCATGACGGACAGGGCATCGGCCTTGTTTCCGTCGAAACTGCCGTGCACAGGTATCACGGCAATCTGACGGTGGAAACGGGCGGCAACGTTTTCCGGGCCAATGTGCTGCTGAACCTGTAAAATATTCCTGCCAAAAGGCACCGGCTTTTTTGCACAAGCCGGTGCCTTTTGATTGCACTTTTCCCGGGAGATCATGATACTTATTTATAAAAGAAAAGGCAGGAGGGGAGCATATGGCAGCAGAAAGCAAAACCGGCTGTTTCTTAAACTTCCCTAAGAAATCTTTATCCGGCCCGGCCCTCCCCCGATGGGAGGGCTTTTTGCTGTCCGCACGACGCAAACGGTCAAGTTGAAAAATGAATAAAATTTACACATGGAATGAGATGATTTTAGGCTGAATGAGCAAAGAATCGAAAGAAGCCCCATAATCATATTGACATAATGGGTAATAGGGTGTAAACTACGTGCATCGGGTCGAGCAAATCCGAAAATTGAGATCATTCAGGGAGGAAATGGCTATGATGTGTTGTTGCGCAATGTGTTGTTGTACCGCAAACGCTTCCCGGACCGGCCGCCCTGCAGTATGGTATGCCGTGTGAGCATATCTGCATATTCTGTGTGGGAACACGCAGAAGGATCTGTCGCTGACCGCCTGGGAGCTTACTTGAAGAGGGAGCTTCCGGGCGTTTTGTTTTGACCCGCAAATCAGGATACAAGGGAGGAATCCGGCAATGGACTGGAATGCGATCCAGCAATATTTGCCGCTCTACCAGAAGGCCGCTGTACTTACCGTGCGGCTGGGCGTTGCAGGCATCATTTTTGCCATCATCATTGGCCTTGCCTGCGCAGTGATCCAGTATGACAAGGTGCCCGTTCTGCGGCAGATCGTGGGTGTTTACATCCAGCTGTCCCGCAACACACCGCTGCTGGTGCAGCTGTTCTTCATTTATTATGGCCTGCCCAAGGTGGGCATCCGCACCAATGCCGAGATCTGCGGCATTGCCGGTCTGGCGTTTCTGGGCGGTAGCTACATGGCCGAAGCGTTCCGCAGTGGTCTGGAAGCCATTGAGCCCATCCAGACCGAGAGTGCCTACAGCCTTGGCATGAACCGCTGGCAGACCATGCGCTACATCATTCTGCCGCAGGCCATGTCCACCAGTATGCCGGCTTTCATGGCAAATGTGATCTTCCTGCTCAAGGAGACCAGCGTGTTCAGCGCCATCAGCCTGATGGACCTGATGTTCACGGCAAAGGACCTGATCGGCATGTACTCCAAGACCATCGAATGTCTGTTTCTGCTGGTGGTGTTCTACCTTATCATTCTGCTGCCGGTGTCCATTGTGGGCAGCCTGATCGAAAGGAGGCTGCGCTATGCTGGATTTGGGTCTTGATGTCCTGTTCAAGGGCAAAAACATGGCCCGCCTGCTGGGCGGCCTTGGCGTTGCACTCAAAATCAGTGCCGTCTCGGTGATCATCAGCCTGCCGCTGGGCATCCTGCTGGGCGTGCTCATGACCTCCCGCAACCCCGTTATCAAGGCGATCCTGCGGCTTTATCTGGAGTTCGTCCGCATCATGCCGCAGATGGTGCTGCTGTTCCTCGTTTACTTCGGCACCACCCGTGCCTTTGGGTGGAACCTTTCCGGCGAGACGGCATCCATCATCGTGTTTGTGCTGTGGGGCACCGCAGAAATGAGCGACCTTGTGCGCGGTGCGCTGATCGCCATTCCGAAGCACCAGTATGAGAGCGCCGAGGCCCTTGGCATGAGCCGTGCGCAGACCTACTGGTACATCATCATTCCGCAGACGGTGCGCCGCCTGATCCCGCTGTCCATCAACCTGATTACCCGCATGATCAAGACCACCAGCCTTGTGCTGATGATCGGTGTGGTGGAAGTGATCAAGGTAGCACAGCAGATCATCGAGGCCAACCGCACCGCCAGCCCCAACGCAGCGTTTGGCATTTATCTCACGGTTTTCGTGTTATATTTCTTCGTATGCTGGCCCATCAGTCTGCTGGCATCCTATCTCGAAAAGAAATGGAAGTGACCGTACATGGCAGAACCTATTTTGACTGTTGAACATCTGATCAAGGCCTATGGCGAGACCCCCGTGCTGGATGATATCAGCTTTGCTGTCAAGCCCGGCGAGGTCATCGTGGTGGTCGGCCCTTCGGGCTGCGGCAAAAGCACCCTGCTGCGCTGTCTGAATGGTCTGGAGCCCACCCAGAGCGGCCGGGTGCGGCTGGGCAATGAGACCGTTGCCTACGGCGGTAAAAATCTGACTCAGCTGCGCCAGCGCATCGGCATGGTGTTCCAGAGCTACGAGCTGTTCCCGCACATGACGGTGCTGGACAATGTGCTTCTGGCACCCACCAAGGTGCAGAAGCGCCCCAAAGCGGAAGTGCAGCAGGAGGCCGAAGCTCTGCTGGACCGTGTGGGCCTGCTTGCCAAGAAAAACAGCTACCCGCGTGAGCTTTCCGGCGGCCAGAAGCAGCGCGTTGCCATCGTGCGTGCACTGTGTATGCACCCGGAGATCCTTCTGTTTGACGAAGTGACCGCTGCCCTTGATCCGGAAATGGTGCGCGAGGTGCTGGACGTTATGCTGGACCTTGCCAAGCAGGGCAAGACCATGATCATCGTCACCCACGAAATGCAGTTTGCCCGCGCCATTGCCAACCGCGTCATCTTTCTGGATGGCGGCAAGATCGTGGAAGAAGCTGCACCGGCCGAGTTCTTTGACCGGCCCAAGACCGAGCGCGCGCAACGCTTCCTGCGCACCTTCACGTTTGATGCTGTGAAATGAGTCACAGATCAAGATAAAGGCTGCGGGTGTTCCGCAGCCAAATGGGAAAGATTTTGTAAAGGAGTAATCATTATGAAACAGTCTAAGATCTCTCGTCGTTCCTTCCTGCTGGGTCTGGGTGCAGTTTCCGCTGCCGCTGTTCTGACCGCATGCGGCGGCTCTTCTTCTGCTTCTACTGCAACTGCAGCATCCGGCAGCAGCGTGGTCTACCGCACTCTGGATCAGATCAAGGAGTCCGGCACCATCAACATCGGCGTGTTCTCCGATAAGAACCCGTTCGGCTATGTGGACGAGAACGGCGAATATCAGGGCTATGATGTCTACTTTGCACGCCGTCTGGGCGAGGATCTGGGCGTAGAGATCAACTTTGTTTCTACCGAGGCTGCAAACCGCATCGAGTACCTGCAGACCGGCAAGGCGGATGTGATCCTGGCAAACTTCACCGTGACCCCGGAGCGCGCAGAGGAAGTGGACTTTGCTCTGCCGTACATGAACGTGGCTCTGGGTGTCATTTCTCCGGACAGCAACGTTATCACCACTCTGGACAACTGGAACGCTGACGACCAGATAATCGTCATTTCCGGCACCACCGCCGAGACCTACCTGACCAAGGAGTACCCCGACA
>ERZ827101.2727-NODE-2727-length-14656-cov-9.900144_pt1 | contig 14656 bp, 8 predicted proteins | sample MGYA00519869_ERZ827101 | MGnify/ENA primary metagenome ERZ827101 (study PRJEB31778, sample SAMEA3449256) | human gut metagenome | biome: human gut; feature: human-associated habitat; material: faeces | place: United Kingdom | collected 2010/2012 ...
GGCCGCAGGAACAGCGGATACGGTGGTTTCCGGGAAAACCGCACGAAGACCCGACGCGGCTTCGGCAGACACTGAGGAAACAGCGGACATGAAAGTTTCGGCTGACGCTGAGAAAACAGCGGATGCGGCGGTTTCGGCTGACACCGAGGAAACAGCAGACGCAACAGCTTCGGCAGACGCTGAGGAAACAGCGGACACGGCGGTTTCGGCTGACGCTGAAGAAACAGCCGACACGGCGGCGGCTTCGGTTACGGCGAAGGTTTCGGAAAACATCCCGCGGGCGGCGGCCGTCCGGGCCGCAGACAGCAGCACTATTGCGAACAAAAGTCGTTTCATGGGCGTAAGCATCAGAATAAACCGAGGTCCTGCAGTTTGGCTTCGAGCGACGGCAGGTCGTGGAACAGAATGTCGCGCGGCTTGGCCCCCTGCTGGCGGCCGACGATGCCGGCACGTTCGAGCTGCGTCATGATGCGACCGGCGCGGTTGAAGCCGACTTCGTAGTTGCGCTGGATCATCGAGGTCGAAATATTGCCGCCCGAAACTGCGTCGCGGGCGATCTCGGCGAAGAGCGAGTCGTATTTCACCGGAGCGGACTCCTCGCTGCCCAGACTGCTGCCGCCGCCGTCCGCATCGGGCGTATAGTCGGGCAGCGGGTAGGCTTCGGTATAGCCCTGCTGGCGGGAGATGTAATCGACGACGCGCTCCACCTCCTTGGTCTCGACCAGCGCACACTGGATACGGGTCAGCTCGCCGTCCTTCGAGAAGAGCATGTCACCGCGGCCGATCAGCTGGTTGGCGCCCGGCTGGTCGATGATCGTGCGCGAGTCGATCATCTGCATCACGCGGAAGGCGATACGGGCCGGGAAATTGGCCTTGATACCGCCCGTGATGACCTTCACGTCGGGGCGCTGCGTGGCGATGATCAGGTGGATGCCGATGGCGCGGGCCTTCTGCGCCAGACGCATCACGGGTACCTCGACCTCGCGGGCGGTCATGATCAGGTCGGCGAACTCATCGACGACGACGACGATATAAGGCAGGTAGCGGTGGCCGTTATGCGGATTGAGCCGCCGGGAGGTGAACTTCTCGTTGTATTCGGCGATATTGCGCGCCCCGGCCTTCTTACAGAGTTCCAGACGGTTGTCCATCTCCGTACAGAGCGAGTTGAGCGCATAGACCGCCTTACGGGGATCGGTGACGATCGCATCGTCCTCCGACTCCATCTTGGCGAGGAAATGCCGTTCGATCTTGGCGTAGAGCGAGAATTCGACCATCTTGGGGTCGATCATCACGAACTTCAGCTGCGCGGGGTGTTTGCGGTAGAGCAGCGAGGTGATGATCGCATTGAGTCCCACCGACTTGCCCTGACCCGTGGCACCCGCGACCAGCAGGTGCGGCATCTTGGCCAGATCGAAGACGTAGTTTTCGTTCTGGATCGTGCGGCCGATCACTACCGGAAGCTCGGCCTTCGACTCCTGAAAACGCAGCGAACGCACGGCGGAGTACATCGACACCACCTGCTTGTCGCGGTTGGGGACCTCGATGCCGATGGTTCCCTTGCCGGGAATGGGCGCGATGATGCGGATACCCAGCGCCTTAAGGCTCTGGGCTATGTCGTTTTCGAGACTCTGGATCTTCGAAATCTTGACGCCCTGCGCCTGCACGATCTCATAGAGCGTGACCGTGGGACCGACGGTGGCCTTGATGCGCTGGATCGGAATGCCGAAATTCTTGAGCGTCTCCTCGATGCGGGTCTTGTTGTCGAAAATCTCCTCGTCGCTAACCTCCGAATCGGACTGGTAGTCCTCCAGAAGCGTCACGGGCGGCTTGCTGTAGTTCACGAGGTCCTTCAGCGGATCGTAGCTCTCGGTCGTGATCGCCCGTTCGTCGACCATGCGGGCCTCGTTGGCTTCGACCGTAACGACGACGCCTTCGGCACCGGCCGAACCCGCGGAAACAGATGCGTCGGCGGGTGCGGATTCATATTCGGGCGCGGAGCCAGCTCCATGCGCAGGCGCATCTCCGGATGCGGAAGCAGAGTGGGAAGCAGAACCGGAAAGGGATTCGGAGCCGGAAAGGGATTCGGAGCCGGAAAGGGATTCAGCAGCGGCTCCGGCGAAAGTCTCCGGGGAAGATGCGCCGGCATCTCCGCCTACGGTAAGTTCGGTGAACGGGCCGTCGGAAACGGGCATATTGCGGACCGGAGTTCCGGCGGAGGGTGCGGCCGAGGGTGTCGAGGGACGCTCCAGCTCGACGAGTCCGCCGGGGCCGAGCACCAGCCGCCCTTCGGGACGCGAGAGGTCCACTTCGATAAATTCGCCGTCCTCGTCGGTCTTTACCGCGGATTCCGCTTCGCGGGCGGGTTCCGAGCCGACGGGGGTGCCGTCGGACGAGGTTTCGACGAAGGGATCGTCCTCTTCGCCGCGGACGATCTGCGTCGCGGCTGCTTCCGGCTCACGGGCGGGACGTACGATTTCGGGGTCCGGCGTACGTGCGGCGCGCGGCGTTTCAGGCTCCGGTACGCGCACGGCGCGCGGCATTTCGGGTTCGGCGGCACGCTCCGTTCCGGCTGCCCCGGCGGCATCCGGCGCGGCCGGCGTCGCGGCAGCAGAAACGGCCCCGTCGGCTTCTTCGGCGTGGAGGTGTCCCGGAACGACCTTATGCTTGACGATCTCGACGATCCGGCCGCTCTTGTCCACCATGACGTTGCCCGCACGATTGACCTTGTTGATGAAATTGCGGTTGATGAAGACGCCCGTCAGTATCCAGCAGCCCACGAGCAGGATAAGCGTGCCGAAGACGCCGATATGCGTGTGCAGCAGGGCGCCGGTCTCGATGCCGAAAGCGCCGCCCCACCCCGTCGAGCTGCAAAGGCTCCACTTGTCGCCGAAGGCGAAGCCCAGCGTCAGCGAACCGAGGATCATGATCAGGAAGAGCGAGAGAATCGAATGGTTGAACAGCAGCGGACGCTGGCGGATGATCCGCACGCCGACGAGAATGATCATCGTCGGAATCAGGATGCCGAAGACGCCGAACGAATTATCGACCAGCAGGCGTCCCAGCTTCGCGCCCGCCCAGCCGCAGAGGTTCTCCGGCTCGACGCCCAGCGTCAGCCGCTCCTCAGGCGAGAGTTGCAGGCCGCTCTGGTCGGCGGCCCAGCTGAAGAACGAAAACAGCACGGACGAAGCGGCGAACACGCCGACGAACAGCAGCAAAAGGCCCGCGATCCAGCGGGCGCTGTCGCTGTTGGAGCGTTCGATGCGCTGACGTCCGTTTTTAGAAGCAGTTGTATTTGTCGTATTTTTAGATGCCATCTCGTGTTGCGCTTGATTTTATCAAGCGAAGTTACGCATTTTTTTCGACATTCGGGGTATCAGGGGGAACTTTATTGAATCCCGCGCCCGCTCAGAGCGACTCCGCGGCCTTATGTTCCAGACGCAGACGGTAGCTTTCACCGGCGAAGGTGCGGAACGTATAGGACGGGACATGGTCCGGGGCGGCGTGCAAGCCGTACTGGTCGAGCAACTGGACGACGCGGCGGGCGACGGCGGGCGACGGATCGACGATTTCGACGCCGCGGCCCGCGACGACGCGTTCCAGCACGGGAAGCAGGAAGGGATAGTGCGTGCATCCCAGCACGATCTGGTCGGCGCCGTGTTCCAGCATCACCGCGACGGCGTCGCGGACGGCCTGCTCGGCTTCGGGCGTCGATTCGCGGTCGCTCTCGACCAATTCGACGAAACCGCGGCCGGGGGCGGTGATGAGTTCGACGCCGCTGCCGTATTTGGCCGCCGTGCGGCGGAAAAGTTCGCCGTCGAGACTCCGCTCGGTGGCCAGCACCCCGACCACCCCGCTGCGGGTATTCAGGCAGGCGGGTTTCACGGCCGGCTCCATGCCCACGATCGGCATGGGGGCGTATTTCTCCCGCAGGAAGTCGATTGCGGCGGCCGTGGCGGTATTGCAGGCCACGACGACCATCTTGCATCCCTGCGCGACGAGGCTGGCGACGGCCTCGTCGGCGAGCCGCCGCACCTCCTCGCGGGGGCGCGATCCGTAGGGGCAGTTTTTGCCGTCGCCCAGATAGACGAGCGATTCGGAGGGCAGCATGCGCCGCACCTCGCGCCAGACGGTCAGTCCGCCCAGCCCCGAATCGTAAACACCTATGGGAGCATCGTTCATTCGTTTCTGTGTATTTGTCACTCCGTCCGCTTCGGGGAAAGCAACCGCCGCGGAGGGAGGTTATTCGTTCTGCATCGTGTGTCGAAGGATCGTTTCGACCACCTCGTCGTCGGACAGCTCGCCGCAATCGACGATCAGCTGCGCCTGCGCGTAAAACGGTTCGCGCGCAGCCATGTCACGGCTCATGAACTCGACCAGTTCGGCGTCGTCCAGCCCTCGCAGGCGGGGACGCTTCTGCCGTCCGTAAGGGCTCAGCCGCCGGGCAATCTGCTCCGCCTCGCGGCGCAGGTAGACCGTAAATCCCGCAGCGTTCATGCGGGCCATGTTGTCGCGCCAGACGGGAAGACCTCCGCCCGTGGAGACCACGGCGGCGGTTCCGGCGAGCGTCTGTTCCAGCACTTCGCGCTCCACCTCGCGGAAACGCTCCTCCCCTTCGTAACGGAAAACATCGGCCACGGAAGCCCCCTCGCGCCGTTCGATCAGCGCGTCGGTGTCGGCGAACTCCGCACCCAGACGGCGTGCGAGCCTGCGTCCGAGGGTGCTCTTGCCGCACCCCATGTAACCGATCAGAAAAAGAGGTTTCATCGCCGGAGGTTAAAACAGATTCAGCTGTTCGGGGTCGATCACCTCGTCGGCATCGCCTTTGGCGCGTTCGATTTCGAACTCCACGCCGCCCGAAGTCGTGCCCGTACGGGGCAGGCCGGCGGGCGACGCGGGCGTTTTCTTCGGAGCGGAAGCCTTCGCGGCGGGGTTGTCTTTCACGGCCGAGTCGTCTTTCGCGGCAGGATTATCCTTTGCGGCAGGAACGCCGTCCGCCGCAGGCTTGTTCCGAGCAGGGGCGGATCCGGCCGGGACGCCCGGCGCGGAAGGAGTTTCCGCAGCGGAAGAGGCCGGCGCAAAGGCCGGGCCTTCCGTGGCGGAATTCGCACCGGAAGAGACGGCAGAACCAATTCCACCGGAAAGTGCTGCGGCGTCGATCGCGCCGCGATCAGCCGCATCACCGTTCGAACCGCCCACCGCACGGTTGTCCGCACCGTTGCCGAAACCGCCTTGCGCTCCGCCGGAAGCACCGCCGCCGGAGGGCGTATCGTCGGGAGCGTCGTCGCCGTCGTCGTCCGAAGGTTCGGGTTCGGGCGGCAGTTCGGGTTCGATGAAGCGCAGCGCGGCGACGTCGTAGGTCGTCAGGCGCTTGCCCTTGGCGCGGTGGCTCTTGACGCCCACGAATTCGTCCACGTCGATCTCGTCCGCAGGGCGCGACGCATGCGCGCCCTTGTAGGTGATTTCGAGCTTGGCGCCCGTGCGTTCCGTCACGGCGACCAGATCGGCCTGCCCCTCCTCGTCGAGGAAGAACTGCATCTTGTCGCTCATCTCGGCCGTGAAACGCTTCATATAGTAGTACTGCTGCGAGCGGTCGTAATAGCAGACGCTGTAGATGCGGTCGGCTTCGTAACGGCTCACGCGCACGGTTTCGTCGGGGAAGTGCTGTCCGAGATCGTAACCCGTGATGTAGTACTGGTTCTTGGAGGTCCAGACGATGATCTTGTCGTCGCCCTTGAACTCGCCCAGCAGCGTGCCGCGGCCGTCGGCGTTCAGGCGGCGGACATCCTCGTCGAACCAGACGTTCTGGCCGCCGAGCGTCGAAGTGCCGCGCTCCTTGAGGACGATCTTGTGGATGCCGTAGCGCGAGAAGAGATTGCCCTGACTCTGGCGGCCCTTGATGGCGAGGGTCGAGAAGTCGAGGTCCACGATCACCTTCTTGAGACGCGGACGGGGCTTGAAGTAAATCTTGAGCACCTCGGCCTCACCGTTCGGATTGACAGACATATAGAGTATCTCGCTCTTGGGCGTGCCCTTGGTGATGTCGTACTCCTTGTCGCGCGTGATGGCCTTGATGGCGCAGCGCTTCATCATGATCGGGCCGTTCTTGCCGTCGCGGTACAGCACGTTGTAGATCGTGCGCTCGTCGTTGCGCTTGAAGACGCCGATATAATAGATGCCCTTCTCGAAGAAGGCCTTGTCGCTGACCTTGGTGATGACGTAGCGGCCGTCCTTGGTGAAGACGATCACGTCGTCGATGTCCGAGCAGTCGCAGACCAGCTCGGCGTCCTTCATCGACTTGCCGATGCCGAAGAAACCTTCGGCGCGGTCCACGTAGAGCTTGGCGTTGGTCACGGCGACCTTCGTGGCTTCGATATTGTCGAATTCGCGCAGTTCGGTCCTGCGCTCCCGGCCCTTGCCGTACTTGTCGCGGATACGCTCGTAATAGGCTACGGCATATTCGGTAAGATGGTCCAGATCGTACTGCGTGGACTTGATGTCCTCCTCGATCTGGCGGATTTCGTTGTCGGCCTTGTCGCTGTCGTAACGCGAAATACGGATGAACTTCAGCTCCGTAAGCCGCTGCACGTCGGAGAGCGTCACCTCGCGGCGGAGCAGTTTCTTGAACGGCTCCAGCCCCTTGTCCACGGCGGCGTAGGCCTCCTCGCGGCTCTTGCTGCCCTCGATGAGCTGGTAGAGCTTGTTCTCGATGAAGATGCGTTCGAGCGACGCGGCGTGCCACGCTTCGTTCAGCTCGCCGAGCCGGATCTCCAGCTCGCGGCCCAGCAGCCATTTGGTATGCTCGGCCGAGCGGCGCAGGATTTCGCTCACGCCCAGAAAATGGGGCTTGTCCTCCCAGATCAGGCAGGCGTTCGGGGCGATCGAGACTTCGCAGTCCGTGAAGGCGTAGAGTGCGTCGATGGTCTTGTCGCTCGACTCGTCGGGCGAGACCTGAATGACGATCTCGACCCGGTCGGCCGTATTGTCATCGACCTTCTTGATCTTGATCTTGCCCTTGTCGTTGGCCTTGATGATCGAATCCTTGATCGACTCGGTGGTCGTGGTATAGGGAATTTCGGTGATGGCCAGCGTACGTTTGTCGATCTTCGAAATCTTGGCGCGGACCTTCACAGCACCGCCGCGAAGACCGTCGTTGTAACGGCTCACGTCGGCCATGCCGCCCGTCGGAAAGTCGGGGTAAAGCTGGAATTCGCGGCCCTGAAGATGGGCGATGCAGGCGTTGATAAGCTCCACGAAGTTGTGGGGCAGGATTTTCGACGCCAGACCTACGGCGATGCCGTCCGAGCCCTGCGCCAGCAGCAGCGGGAACTTGATCGGCAGCGTGACCGGCTCCTCCTTGCGGCCGTCGTAGGTAAGCATCCACTCGGTGGTCTTCTTGTTGAAGACCACTTCGTTGGCGAATTTCGAAAGGCGGGCTTCGATATAACGGCCCGCGGCGGCTTCGTCGCCCGTGAGGATGTTGCCCCAGTTGCCCTGACAGTCGATCAGCAGGTCCTTCTGGCCCAGCTGGACCAGCGCATCCTTGATCGACGCGTCGCCGTGCGGGTGGTACTGCATGGTCTGGCCCACGATGTTGGCCACCTTGTTGTAGCGGCCGTCGTCCACGACCTTCATGGCGTGGAGGATGCGCCGCTGAACGGGTTTCAGACCGTCTTCGACATGGGGCACGGCGCGTTCGAGGATCACGTACGAAGCGTAATCCAAGAACCAGTTCTTATACATGCCCGTCAGTTTGCGCACGCCCCCCTCGTCCTGCGTCAGCCGGTCGAATTTGCCCGCCTTGCCCTGAGGCCCGGCGGCCGGGGTTTCGTCGGCTGCCTCGTCGGCCGTTTCCGGGGTCGATGCGTCCTCGTTGAGCGGCTCTTCCCGCCCGATGATATCTTTTTCTTCTGCCATATTCCTTTAACTGATTGCAAGGTCCTGCTCGACGATATCCTCCTCGATGCGCAGGTTGTCGATGATGAAGCCCTGCCGCTCGTAGGTGTTCTTGCCCATGTAGAACTCCAGCAGGTCGTGGATCGGGTCGTCCTTGGTGATGCGGACCTTGTCCAGCCGCATCCCCTCGCCGATGAATTCGCGGAACTCGTCGGGCGAAATCTCGCCCAGACCTTTGAATCGCGTGATTTCGGCGTTGGCGCCGCAGCGGGAGACGGCTTTCAGGCGTTCGTCCTCCGAATAGCAGTAGTGCGTCTCCTTCTTGTTGCGCACGCGGAAAAGCGGCGTTTGCAGCACGAACAGATGGCCCTGACGGATCACGTCGGGGAAGAACTGCAGGAAGAAGGTCATCATCAGCAGGCGAATGTGCATGCCGTCGACATCGGCATCGGTGGCGATGATCACCTTGTTGTAGCGGAGGTTATCCATATCCTCCTCGATGTTGAGTGCCGCCTGCAGGAGGTTGAACTCCTCGTTCTCGTAGACGACCTTTTTGGTGAGTCCGTAGCAGTTGAGCGGCTTGCCGCGCAACGAGAAGACCGCCTGCGTACGCACGTCGCGGCTCTTGGTGATCGAACCCGAAGCCGAATTACCCTCGGTGATGAAGATCATCGACTGTTCGGCCAGCTCGTGCTTGTCGGTGCGGTGTATCTTGCAGTCGCGCAGTTTCTTGTTGTTGAGCGACACCTTCTTGGCCGTCTCGCGGGCCTTCTTCTGGATGCCCGAAATCGCCTTGCGCTCCTTTTCGTTCTCGACGATCTTCTTCTGGAGAATCTGCGCCGTCTCGGAGTGCTTGTGCAGGTAGTCGTCGAGGTGCTTGCCCAGAAAGTCCACGACGAAGTTGCGCATCGACACGCCCGGCTCGATCTCCTTCGAACCGAGCTTGATCTTGGTCTGCGACTCGAAGACCGGGTCGGTGACCTTGACCGAAATGGCGGCGATGATCGACGTGCGGATGTCCGAAGGGTCGTAATCCTTGTGGTAGAACTCCTTGACGGTCTTGGCGATGGCCTCGCGGAACGCCGCCTGATGCGTGCCGCCCTGCGAGGTGTACTGGCCGTTGACGAACGAGAAGTAGCTCTCGCCGTAACCCGTGCCGTGGGCGATCGCCACTTCGATGTCGTCGCCCGAAAGGTGGATCGGCGGATAGAGCGGCTCCTCGGTCATGTTTTCGTTCAGCAGGTCCAGCAGGCCGTTTTTCGAGACGTAGCTGCTGCCGTTGAAATTGAACGTCAGACCCAGATTCAGGTAGGTGTAGTTGCGGATCATCTGCTCGACGTATTCGAGGTTGTAGGCGTACTGCCCGAAAACCTCCTCGTCGACGCGGAACGAGATGAAAGTGCCGTTCTTCTCCCTCACGCCGCTCTCCCACGTATCGCTCTGTTCGAGTCCCTGCGCGAAGGTCACCGTGCGGGCTTCGCCGTCGCGGACCGAACGGGCCGTGAATTCGCTCGAAAGCATGTTGACGGCCTTGACGCCGACACCGTTCAGGCCGACGGTCTTCTTGAAGGCCGAGCCGCCGTACTTGCCGCCGGTGTTCATCTCGCTGACGGCCGCCGCGAGCGACTTGAGGGGAATGCCGCGGCCGTAGTCGCGCACCGAAACCACGTTGTCGGCGATCGAAATGTCGATCTGACGGCCGGCGCCCATGATGAACTCGTCCACCGAGTTGTCCACGACCTCCTTGATGAGGACGTAAATGCCGTCGTCGGCCTGCGCGCCGTCGCCCAGCTTGCCGATATACATACCGGGCCGCAGGCGGATGTGCTCCCGCGGCGAGAGGGTGACGATGGCGTCGTCGCCGTAATTGTCGTTCGGATTCGTATTGAGTAAATCTGCCATAGTCTATTTTTTGTTTCGGATCTCGGCGAGGGCCGCGCACATGGCGTCGTGCACCTCCTGCATCAGTTCGTGCGTCTCGGCCGCGGCGACCCGCCCGGCGGAGACAGGGGGCAGCACCCGGATCGTGATCCGGTTGCCCCAGTTGAACAGCGCGTTCTTTTTGATGAGCGTCTTCGTACCGTCGAGCACCACGGGAAGAATCTCCACGCCCGCCTCCTTGGCCAGCGTGAAGGCCCCCGCCTTGAAACGGTGAATCTCGCCGTCCTTGGAGCGCGTACCCTCAGGGAATACGGCCACCGAAGCGCCGCGCGAAATCCATAGTTTGCCGTCGCGGACCATCTGCTCCAGCGCTTCGGAAGCGCGACCGCGGTTGATGCAGATGTCGCCGTGCAGGACGAGGTACTGCCCGAAGAAGGGGGTCTTGAAGACCTCGCGCTTGGAGACCCAGCGGAAATTGAGCGGAATGTAGTAAAGCGTCGGGATGTCGATCACCGTATTGTGGTTCAGCACGATGACGTAACTCTTCTTCCGGTCCACGTACTCCCGGCCGATCACCCGCTGCCGCCACCGGGGAGGCACGGCGAAGAAGATGCGGACCAGAATGCGCGACAGTTCGTGCACCACGCGGCGGCCCTTGTCGAAAGGATAGCATACGACCAGAGCGACGGCCGACAGCACCATGAAAAAGGTGCAGAGGAAGACCAGAAAGATATAGTAAACTGCGCTTATCATAAAATCAGTCTTTAAGGCCCGGCCGCCGCACCCCGCCGCACCCGTCCGGACGCCGTATCGGGCGGAAAACGGCATAGCGGAGCGTTCGGAATAACGTCAGGGGACAATGAGCCATAATAATTCAATCTGCAAATTTAGGAATTATTCGCAGGAATCCTAAATCGGGGAGCAACGATTTTTCAACAAAATATTCACGATGACCGTCGGGCCGGACCTTTTTTTTCGCAGGCCGCCGAAAAAAAATAATGCGAAACAGTTGACCCGTCCCCAAGGTCAGGGTGTATCTTTGCCGCATGAACACTGCGCAGAGTTTACGAAGACAACGAAAATCAAATTCAAAATCGGAGAATTTTCCAAGCTCAACCGGGTTACCGTCAAGACATTGCGGCACTACGAAGAGATCGGGCTGCTCGTACCGAGCCAAGTGGACAAGTGGACCGGATACCGTTATTACGACGTATGCCAGCTGGGAAGGATGAACACGATCCGCTACCTCAAGGAGCTGGGATTCACGCTCGAAGAGATCGGAGAGCTGTTCGACGAGGGGCGGACGCGCCCGTCGCCGGAGCTTATCGCGGCCAAAACCGCGGAGTGCCGGGAGACGCTGCTCCGGCTGGAGCGGCGCATGGCGGAGCTGGAAAGGCTGGGAAAAGAACTCGCAAAACCGAAGAAAATGGAAAAAGCATTTATCAAAGAGCTGCCGGCGGTCGTCGTCGCCAGCCACCGCCGGGTCGTCAGGGGCTACGACGAACTGTTCGACCTCTGCCCCAATGTCATCGGACCGGAGATGGCGCGGCTGGGCTGCGAATGTCCCGAACCGGGCTACTGCTTCACGATCGACCACACCTGCGAATTCAGGGAACGGGACATCGACATCGAATACTGCGAAGCGGTGACCGAACGGAAAGAGGACTCGGAGCTGGTTGAATTCAAGGAGCTGAAGGCCGTGCCGACGGCCGTGTGCATGTATCACCGCGGAAACTACGACACCCTGCCGCAGACCTTCGCCGAGCTTTACGCATACGTCGAAAAAGAGGGATACAAGCTCGCGGGAAGCCCCCGGTTCAGCTATATCGACGGCATCTGGAACAAGGACAGCGAGGAAGAGTGGCTGACCGAAATTCAGATTCCGGCAGGCAGGTAACCCCGCCGTCCTACCCTTTCGGACCTCCGTACCCTGCCGGTACGGAGGTCTTATTTATATATGTATCAAAATTTTCTGCAAAAATACAGTACTATGCATTGCAAAGTATAAATATTTTTACATATCTTTGCCACATCAACTAAAATGCAACGCAGATTACAATTAAACGCAGAATATTATGAAAAAACTTATCCTCCTTATCCTGCTGCTCGCAATGGCTGCGGCGAACGCAACAGCGGCCCGCATGTATCCGGCCGGCGGCCGCGTCGTGGACGAGCAGGGGCAGGCCGTGGAGTATGCGACGGTGGTGCTGCTCAGGGGCGGCGAGCAGGTGGCCGGCATGGCGACCGACGACGCCGGACGCTTCGAGCTGAAGGTCCCGACGGGCGAATACACCCTCTCGATCCAGTATCTGGGTTTCGATCCCGTCCTGCGGCAGGTGCGCGTCGAAGCGGACAACGATCTGGGCGACATCGTGCTGAAAAGCTCCTCGACGCAGATCGAGGGCGTGGTGGTCAAGGCGCAGCTGATCCGCCGCGAGGCCGACCGTTTCATCGTCGACGTGGCCAACGCCCCGGCGGCGATCGGCAAGGACGGCATCGAACTGCTGGAGCGCGCTCCGGGCGTATGGGTGGACGACGAGAAGATCTCGATCAACGGCAAGAGCGGTTCGAAGGTGTACGTCAACGACCGCGAGCTGCGCATGGAACCGGCGCAGCTGCTGACCTACCTGCGTTCGCTGCGCGCCGACGACATCCAGAAAATCGAGGTCGTGCCCACGACCGGCGCGGACTACGATGCGGATTCGTCGGGCGGCATCATCCGGATAACGCTCCGCAAACGCCGCGAAAACGGCGTGGAGGGGTCGTTGTCGGCCGATTCGCGGCTGGGCCGCTGGGTGCGGTCGGTCAATCCCCGTGCGCGCGTCAGCTACCATTCGGGACGGCTCGACCTCTACGGGCTGGCGTGGTTCAACCTCGAAACCGACGAATTCGAATCGGACGAAAACACCCGCTACACGTCGGGCAGCAACAGTCTCGAAGCCCACTCCGAAAAATTCGAACGCGACCGGAATTTCGGCGCGAGCTTCGGTTCGGTGTACGAGATCAATTCCCGCCAGAGCGTCGGCGCGGAGTTCGAATACTGGCGCAACCGCGAAAAAGGCCCCAACGACTCCTACACCGATTTCACGGCCGCAGAGGGCGTGATCCGCACCGACAGCCGCTATGACAATTTCACGGCGCGCAACAACTACTCGCTGACGTTCAACTACATCCGGAAGATCGACTCGCTGGGTTCGACGCTCAAGGTGCTGGCCGACTACAACCGCCGCACCACGGACGCCGAGAACGACAACTTCAGCCGCACAGCCGCTCCGGCCCCCGCGCCCGCCGCAGACTCGACTTACCGCGACAATTCGGTCTCGGTCTACAACGTGACCACCGCCACGCTGGCATTCGACAAGAAATTCTCGCCCCGCTGGTCGCTGCGGGCCGGAGCCAAGTACACCTACAACGACATGCACAACGACGCGCTGTACGAATACCGGAAAAACGACGCATGGTCGCGCAACGACGACCAGAGTTTCACGATCAACTACACGGAGAACATCGCCGCGGCGTACGGCATCGCGTCGGCCAATCTCGGACGCTGGAGCTTGGTGGCGGGAGTGCGCGGCGAGTACACCCGCACCGAAGGCAAAGGGCACGGCATCGCGCAGAATTATTTCAGTCTGTTCCCCAACGCCAACGTCTCCTATGCACTCACCAAGGACGGCGCCTATTCGCTGATCGCACAGTACGCCCGCACAATCGAGCGGCCTCGGTTCTGGACCCTCAACCCGCAGCGGTTCCAGATTTCGGACTACACCTATCAGACGGGAAATCCGGAACTCGATCCGGCCTACAAGCACGACGCGAGCCTGACGCTGGTGCTGAAACACAAATACACGCTTACGGGCGGCACCGTCGTCCAGACCGGCGAAATACAGCAGACGATGCGTCCCGACGCCGACGACCCGAAGCGGCTGTGCATAGCGTGGGTCAATTACGACACGACGAAGAGTTATTACGTCTCGGCCAATGCGCCGTGCCAGTTCGCCAAATGGTGGACCATGAACCTCAACGCCACCTACATCCGTCAGGGCCAGCGCGTCGACCAGCATACGCCCGAAGCGCATTACAACTTCTATTTCGCGAACGCTTCGACCACCTTCACGCTCCCCGCGAAGTTCTACATCGACCTGTCGTACCGCCTTCAGGGCCGCATGGACTTCGGCAACTGCTGGGTGGAGCCGATGCACTTCCTCAATGCGGGGATCAAAAAACGGTTCGGCGACAAGTTCACCGCCGCATGCTCGGTGCGCAACCTGATCGACCGCCCGCAGCACGTCGGCGCACGCGGCGAAGGATTCGTCCGCAGGGTGGATGTGTCCCAGCAATGGAACTGCCGAGAATTCCGCATTTCGCTGAGCTACAACTTCAAGTCGGGCAAGGCCTTCAAGCGCAGGGCCGTCGAGGCGGGTTCGGCCGACGAGAAGAGCCGGTTGTAGATCGTCCGCGCGGCAACCACCCCTGACGACCATGGCGGACAGGAAAAAGAGAATGCGGCTTAATGCCGCATTCTCTTTCATACTCCGCCACTACCCTACCGCGCCCGGCGGAACCGCAGGTGCGGGAAAGGAATGTGCAATGACCGACCGGCGATGATGAGCGTCACGGCAACCAAAATCAGCACCACGCCCAGCACGATGCGCAGCGTGAGCCGTTCGCCGAAGACCACGACGCCGAAAAAGAGGGCCGTAAGGGGTTCCAGCGCACCGAGGATCGCCGTGGGCGTAGAGCCGATAGCGCGGATGGCGGCGGCCATCGTCACCAGCGACACGATCGTCGGAAAGAGCGCCAGCGAGACGGCGTTGATCCAGAGTCCGGGCGTGGGGATCGCCTGCAGGTCGGCGCAGAAGCGCAGGCGCACGACATAGACGCT
>ERZ827101.2733-NODE-2733-length-14612-cov-4.151886_pt1 | contig 14612 bp, 9 predicted proteins | sample MGYA00519869_ERZ827101 | MGnify/ENA primary metagenome ERZ827101 (study PRJEB31778, sample SAMEA3449256) | human gut metagenome | biome: human gut; feature: human-associated habitat; material: faeces | place: United Kingdom | collected 2010/2012 ...
GTACGGGTCTTTTTATCATTTCAGCAGTTCGTAGTAAGTCGGTTTATAGTCAGGCAACAAATCGGGATGGAAAGCATGTATCAAGTCTTCCAATACAATTTCGGGCTGCATGGGCATACTTTCGTAGAAGGGTTTCTCACGCATGTTGCAGTATACCACTCCCTTCTCACGGAACGCACGGAAGTCGGCATAACGCGGGTCGAGGGACTTCAAGGCATCATACGTGAACGTCCCGTCATAGCTGTTGACAATGCGCCAATAGTCGGCACTCTCCGCCTGGCTATATACGGTTTCAAAATCCAGCGTGACACCTCCCGAACGGGGATCGTCTTTCAAGAAATAATCCGCACCGGCATCACGGAACAGTTCGGCAAGAAAGCTCTTTCCTCCCACTGCATACCAGTTGCCACCCCGTATCTCGCCGCTGAATACCATCGGACGCTTCTTCACGTTGGCAGCCAGCTCCTTCAATTCGTTATAGCGCTTCTCTATCGCAGCAAACTTTTCATTCGCCTCCACTTCCCGGCCTATAAACATGCCGATGAATTTTATCCATTCAGCCTGCCCCAACGGGGTCATCTCCTTATATCCCAAATGGGGAACCAGTGGAATACCGATTTCCCGCATGGCATCATATCCACCCCGCTTGAAAGGAGAGATAAAGATAACATCCGGATTCATGCTCATTATCGCTTCATTATCAAAGTTCCCTTCGATACCAATCTTCACGGTCTCGCCGGACTTCAAACGGTCGTTCATCTCCTTGTTGAAGAGATGGCGCGTACTGGTGATGCCCACCACATAATTGCAGGCATCCAGACGGATGAAGTTGGAAAGTTGCAGGGATGTCATACACATGACGTGCTCCACCGGCGTTTCAATCACCGTATAGTCGCTCGGTATGCCGACAGGCTTTATGCCTTTCGGTACCAGCGCATAGTGGAAAGTGCTGCTGCTTTCTTTTTGAGGGTCGTGTATATCCACCAGACGGACATGGTGCGGAAGATATTTCACCGTATAGCCTTTGGCATAGCACGGTACAATGGTAGCTGCCGTGTCTGTCGTAACCGGAGAATAGCCCGTTTCGGAAGAAGATTCGGTAGTAGTCTGTCTTGATTTTAAGCCGCAAGAGGTTACGCATAAAATGCACAGCAGTGCAATGCCTATGGCAGATATCCGGGTCATGACTATTGGGGTTTATAGAATTCGGGCACAATATTCGTCATTTTTGGGGAGATACGCAAATGCTCTTCCTGCAAATTGACGGATATTGTGCCTAAATAATCTTTAAAAGCCCATCAAGTCATTCAGTGCTTCACTCATGCTGGGATGTGTAAAGACAAAATCACGGAGGAAGGTATATTCCTGCCCGGTCTTCATAGCCATTGCCACCAGGTTGATGACCTCGCTCGATTCCGGACCAAACAGCGTACATCCCACTATCTTGTCCGTATCGGCGTCCACCACCACCTTGAAGAGTCCGTTCGTATCGCCCAAAGTCCTGGCACGCGGAATGGCGGCTACCGGCAGCTTGTTGACCTTTATATTCAATCCCTTCTTGCGTGCTTCCGCTTCGCTCAGCCCGATGCGTGAAAGCGGCGGGTCGATGAATACCGAATAGCTCACCGGGTCACGGTCGGACACCTTGCGTTCTCCCGCCCCGAAAAGGTCTTCGCGCAGAATGCGGTAATCATCCAAAGAAATGTAGGTAAACTGCAAACCGCCCTTTACATCACCGATAGCATGTATCTTGGGGTTGGTAGTCTGCAAATAGTCGTCCACCACAATGGCACCGCGCTCATTCACCTCTACACCTGCCGCCGCCAGATTCAAGCCAGCCGTATTCGGACGCCGGCCGGTAGCCAGCAGGATGGCATCTGCGTGTAACTGATGTTCCTCTCCCGTGACCGCATCCCGGTAAATGACGTCAGAGTCTTTCACGGACTGCACGCGTGCATTCAGCCTGAAAACGATTCCTTTCTGTTCCAATACCTCCCGGACACTGTCCGCAATGTCCCGGTCCTCCCGGGATATCAGTTCGGAAGAACCCTCGAGCACCGTGACTTGCGAACCGAATGAAGCATACATGGAAGCAAATTCCAGTCCGATGTATCCCCCGCCTACAATGACGAGCTGTGCCGGCAGCTCAGTCAGTTCCATAATGGAGGTGCTGGTATATACCCGTGGGTTACCTTGTATCCCCTCTATCGGTGGAATGACGGTTTCGGCACCCGTATTGATGAATATCCGGGGAGCTTGCAATTGTAATGTCCCTTCCGCCATCCCAACTTCCACCACATCCGGACCTGCAAAGGAGCCGATACCCGTATAGACCGTTATATGAGGATTGTCGGCCAGATTGTGATAGTTCTTCTGACGCAGGAAAGAGACGACCTCTTCCTTCCTTGCAATGGACTGACGATAGTATGCCTTCTTGACCTCCCAAGAAGCGTCTTTGTCCGCATGCTTTGCCGCATGCACCAATGTTTTTGTGGGAATGCAACCGATATTGATACATGTCCCTCCGTACATCTTTTCCGAACGCTCCACTACGGCAACGTCCAGCTTCCGTTTTGCCAACTCGGCAGCCAGCGTCTTTCCGCCTTTGCCGAATCCGATGATAATGACATCATACTGTTTCATACGTCTATTTCCTTAATTGATTCAATACTCTTTTTGCACTGTCAGACAGTACGACAATGGCACCGGCAAGAATGGCCGTATCCTTGATGACCAAGCGCCCTGCCCCCGTCAGCAACGGAAAGCCGTGCTCCCCGCTTCCCAAATCGGGCACCCACACCTCAGGAGTTGTCACCAGGAAAGAGAGGGTACCTATTGTCATGACAATGGCCAGTGCAGCTCCCGCCAGTCCGATTTTCGGAGAGAATATCCCCAGAAATGTCAGAATGCCGATGGTCATAATCAGAATGCCCAGACCGTGAGAGAAACCATACGTATTGTTCTCCACGTGCCACTGATGTTTCGCCTCATTGAACTCGCCCTCTTTCAGCTTATACTCCTTGTACTCCGGGGCACTCTTTGTATAAAAGAAGCTCATGAACGGGCTGTTCGCCACAAAAGGGACAATCCCTTCAGCCTCATAATTCCAGAATTTCAACCCACCAATCCATACGAAAATAACCAGGATGGCTACACGAATCAAATTAACACCCAACTTTTGAGTGGAAGCGGCCAGCGTCAACGCAGCCATAAACAAGTTTTGCAATTTCGTTTTCATCTTTGTTCTACTTTTTAAATGGTTTCAGTAATATGACTTGATTTTTGTTTTTGCAAAGTTCCTTGTTTTCCACCACGTACGAAATGGCAATTATTCCGCAACAGTTGGCAATTCTTCCCGTTTCACTCTTTTCCGGTAGTCCGAGACACTCTCGCCGGTCATTTTCTTGAAAAAACGGCTGAACGCGGACAAGTCTTCGAAGCCCAGAATGGAGCTGATTTCCTTAGCGCTTTTGTGGGTATACAGCAGCAATCTCATGGCTTCTGCCTCAATGCGGTCATGAATCACCCGTAAAGGGGAAGGCAACCCGCAGGTCGAGAACAGATTAGAAAGTGTCTTGGGAGAACGGCAAAGAATATCGGCATAATCCTGCACTTGCTTCTTCTCCTTGAAATGCCGGTCCACTAATACGTAATACTGCCGGATGATGTCAAACGTCTTTTCTTTCTCCTGCCCCACCCCAAAACGCTGGCGCGCAATGCGTGTGCAGGTAATGATGAAACGTTTCAAGACAATCCGCAGCATCTCCTCCTGCAGGTTGTCATGGATGACCGATTCCTGCCGGAAAATGCGGACTATGTCATGCAGGTTGGAAGACTGCCCGGCAGAAAGTGCCAGTTTCATCACCTTGGAAGAGCCATAAAAAAGGAATCCATTGCAAGAGACCTCGTTGTCATGTCCATAGATGCAATAAAAATTGCTGTTGAATACAAACGTCAGGTATTCACCGTCCACCTCTTTTACCTCCAGGTGATGCAACGGGGTCAAGGTCACGATTTCATCCTTTTCCAGGCGCATGGGGATATGGTCTATTTCCAGAGTCAGCGTACCGCTCTGTACCCAAATGAATTTATACAGAGTCTTGTCACGTTGCAGCGACGCACGCTCATGGTAGCTGGAAGTCATGGCTATGTTGCCATTCAAGCGGGTGTTCAGTTGATAATCCATAAAAAACAGATTGTTTTAGTAAATAACAAAGATAGCGAATATCTTGTTTGCTACTGATTATTTCCCCACTTTTGTAGCCGTTTTGCTGTTCTTTAATTTTTAACCTTTAATGCTTCATGCAAATGTTCCCCGTCATATTTGTATCTCTCGGTCCCGGCGAGCCGGAACTGATTACCGTAAAAGGCTTGAAAGCCCTGCAGACAGCCGACTGTATATTCTGTCCCGAGACACTGGCCAAAGATGGAAACAGAGTTTCACGCGCAGCCGACATCCTATTGCAACTCGACATTCCGGAAAACACGGTGCACCGCTTTCCACTCCCCATGAGCAAACAGCGCGAAAAAGCCCTGAGCGCCTACGACGAGGTCTATATGGAGAGCTCCACCCTCCGGCAACAAGGAAAGAAGGTCTGTATCGTTGCCGAAGGAGATGCCGGATTCTACTCTTCCATACATTATGTATATGACAAACTGCAGGCAGACGGCATCCCCGTGAAGCACATCCCCGGTATCCCCGCCTTCATTGCCGCCGGCGCACTGGGCGGGCTCCATGTGGCCAGCCAGGAAGAGCGGCTGACGGTGATACCCGGCATTACTACGACAGAAGAGATAGAGAAACTGACAAGCGAAAACAGTGCGGTTGTCATCATGAAGCTGTCCAGATGCACCGATGAGATTCACCGCTGCATCCGCCTGCATCCCGAATACCGGTATCACTATTTTGAGAATGTAGGCACTCCGGAAGAGAAGTATATCAATGACAGCAAGCGGATAGCGACCATCCGCTTCCCCTATTTTTCCCTGCTTATCATTCGTACAGAGACCTTTTGAGCCCGATTTAATACAATTTCGCACGCCATAGGCATTATTTTAATGAAAATGGGTTACCTTTGCGCCGTTGAAATATAAAAAAGATAAGAACATGAAGAAAGTCGTTTTTTATATGATGCTGCTGGTTATGAGCATCGGTTATGCCTATGCACAAGGAAAGGCAGACATCAAATTCGAACAGACCACCCACAACTTCGGCACATTCTCCGAAAACAGTCCTGTGGTCAGCTACACCTTTAAGTTTACGAACGTAGGCGATGCTCCGCTTGTCATCCATCAGGCTGTAGCTTCCTGCGGATGTACCGTTCCCGAATATTCACAAGAACCGATAGCACCGGGAAAGACTGGAACAGTGAAAGTAACTTATAATGGAACCGGAAGATACCCCGGACACTTCAAGAAATCCATTACCCTGCGCACCAATGCCAAAACGGAAATCATGCGATTATTTATCGAAGGGGACATGACCGCTAAAGATGCCAAATAAGCATTTTACCATACAGAATTAAGGAGATTTTTTTAAATCTCCTTTTTTTTTGCTTTCTTTGAAGTCTATTAAAGAAAAACATAAAACTACAAAACCTATGAAACAAGAAGAAGAACCTATTACCGGACTACCGGAAAATGCGTTCCGTGAATTGAAACCGGGAGAAGTGTACAACCCTCTGATGAGCCCGGATAAGAAGTATTCAGAAGTAAATGCCTGGTCGGTGACATGGGGTATTCTGATGGCCATCCTCTTTTCGGCCGCAGCCGCCTATCTGGGGCTGAAGGTGGGACAAGTATTCGAAGCCGCCATCCCCATCGCCATCATTGCCGTCGGCGTATCGGGTGCCGCCAAACGCAAAAACGCATTGGGCGAAAACGTCATTATCCAGTCTATCGGTGCCAGCTCGGGCGTCATCGTGGCAGGTGCCATCTTCACCCTTCCGGCACTCTATATTCTCCAAGAGACCTATCCGAAAGAAATCACCGTCACCTTTGCACAAGTCTTTATCAGTTCCCTGCTGGGAGGTGTGCTGGGTATTCTCTTCCTTATCCCCTTCCGCAAATATTTCGTGAGCGACATGCACGGCAAGTATCCCTTCCCCGAGGCGACAGCCACCACACAAGTGCTCGTCTCCGGTGAAAAGGGCGGCAGCCAGGCAAAACCATTACTCATGGCTGGTATTATCGGAGGTCTATACGACTTCATCGTGGCAACCTTCGGCTGGTGGAACGAGAATTTCACTACCCGCGTATGCGGCTTCGGCGAAATGCTGGCCGAGAAAGCCAAGCTGGTATTCAAGGTTAATACGGGTGCTGCCGTGCTCGGTCTGGGTTATATTGTGGGACTGAAATACGCGTCCATCATCTGTGCCGGCTCACTGGCCGTATGGTGGATTATCATCCCCGGTATGTCCATGATTTGGGGAGATTCCGTACTGAACCAATGGAACCCCGAAATCACGGCAACCATAGGCGCTATGGCTCCGGAAGAAATCTTCAAATACTATGCCAAGAGCATCGGTATCGGTGGCATTGCCATGGCAGGTATCATCGGCATTATCAAGTCTTGGGGCATCATCAAGAGTGCCGTAGGACTGGCTGCCAAGGAAATGGGAGGTAAGTCCAACGTGGAAGCCAGTGTGAAACGCACACAGCGGGACATCTCTATGAAGATTATCGCCATCGGTTCCATCATCACGCTGCTGCTGGTTGTTCTCTTCTTCTACTTCGATGTGATGCAGGGCAACTTGACACATACCATTGTAGCTATCCTGCTTGTTGCAGGTATCGCTTTCCTGTTCACCACCGTGGCAGCCAATGCCATTGCGATTGTGGGCACAAACCCCGTATCCGGAATGACGCTGATGACATTAATCCTGGCATCCGTAGTCATGGTAGCCGTAGGGCTGAAAGGTCCCGAAGGGATGGTTGCGGCACTGGTGATGGGCGGTGTTGTATGTACGGCACTGTCCATGGCGGGAGGCTTCATCACAGACTTGAAAATCGGTTACTGGCTGGGTAGCACGCCTGCCAAGCAGGAGACCTGGAAGTTCCTCGGAACCATCGTTTCTGCCGCTACCGTAGGTGGTGTAATGATTATCCTAAACAAGACATACGGTTTCACCAGCGGACAGCTGGCCGCTCCGCAAGCCAATGCCATGGCGGCCGTTATCGAACCGTTGATGAACGGTGTGGGTGCGCCCTGGCTGCTCTACGGCATCGGTGCAGTGCTGGCCGTCATCCTCAACTTCTGCAAGATTCCCGCACTGGCATTTGCATTGGGTATGTTCATCCCATTGGAACTGAATGTTCCGTTGGTAGTGGGCGGTGCCATCAACTGGTACGTGACCAGCCGCAGCAAGGATGCCGCTCTCAATGCCGAACGCGGGGAGAAAGGTACCCTGCTTGCCTCCGGTTTCATTGCCGGCGGTGCATTGATGGGCGTGGCAAGTGCTGCCATGCGTTTCGGAGGAATCAACCTCGTAAACGATGCATGGTTGCAGAACACCTGGTCCGAAGTGCTGGCGCTGGGTGCTTATGCCATTCTGATATTCTACCTCATCAAAGCTTCCATGAAAACCAAATAACTTTTAAATACCAAGAACATGAAAAAGATTCTACTTTTATCTTTTCTATTTGCAGCGACCATGTTATCTGCACAAAAGCCCGTTGAGCTGCCCCTATGGCCCAACGGTGCCCCCAATAACAACGAACTGACCAATTCCGGACAGAACCATAACAACGAATGGGTGTCCGATGTCACCACCCCTACCCTTACGGTGTACCCTGCCTCCCACCCCAACGGCATGGCCATCATCATGTGTCCGGGAGGCGGCTACGGGGGGCTGGCCATGAAGCACGAGGGACACGACATGGCTCCCTGGTTCAACACACAAGGCATCACCTATGCAGTACTGAAATACCGTATGCCCAACGGGCACCATGAAGTGCCCCTTTCCGATGCCGAACAAGCCATCCGCATGGTACGCGAACATGCCGCCGAATGGGGTGTCAATCCTCAGCGTGTAGGCATCATGGGCGCTTCTGCCGGCGGCCATCTGGCAGCTTCGCTTGCCACACTATACAGCAGTGACAAGACCCGTCCCGACTTCCAGATCTTGTTCTATCCGGTGATTTCCATGCAGAAAGGCGTTACCCATGGAGGTTCCCGTAAGAACCTTATCGGAGAAAATCCATCTCAGGAACTGGAACAAAAATACTCCCTCGAAAGGCAAGTGTCCCCACGCACTCCGCAAGCTTTCATCATGCTTTCTTCGGACGATGACGCAGTGCCGCCCATCAACGGCATCGGTTACTTCCTTGCCCTGCGCGACCATAAAGTACCTGCCAGCCTGCATGCCTACCCCACCGGCGGACATGGCTGGGGATTCCGGGACAACTTCACCTACAAGCGTCAATGGACGGAAGAACTGGAGAAGTGGTTGCGTGAAGGGCTCGTATTCCCGGTCTCTGAACCTACCACAAAGAAATAAAAGCAATTATGAATAAAAAGTATTTTTTACTCACTTGCCTCGCAGCGTTTCCCTTTGCCCTGACTGCTCAGGAGAACAATCGCTACGAAGAGATTACCAACCCCAAGCTGACAAGCATCAACCGGGAGCCTGCCCGCAGCACGTTCACCTCCTACGTCACGGAGGCTGATGCCGTCATCAATGACCGCCAAAACGGAACCTTCCGCTTGTCCCTTAACGGGAAATGGAAATTCCATTATGTGGAAACCTTCGCCGACCGCCCCACGGACTTCATGATGGACCCCAGCCGCTGGCCGGACATCAATGTACCCGGAAACTGGGAGTTGCAGGGATTCGGTACGCCCATCTATGTGAACCATCCCTATGAGTTCTGTTCTTCGGGCTATCCTCCCTATTGGGACAAGCCCAATCCTCCATACGTTCCCCAAGAATGGAATCCCACCGGCACCTACCGCCGCGAGTTCACTCTTCCGGGAGACTGGGACGATAAGGAAATTTTCCTGAGTGCCGACGGCGTACGCGGGGCAGCCTTCTACTACCTCAACGGCAAGTTTGTAGGCATGAGTAAAGATGCAAAGACTCCGGCGCGTTTCAACGTCAGCGCCATTGCCAAGAAAGGGAAGAATGTCATTGCCATTCAGATACACCGCTTTTCCGATGCCAACTATCTGGAATGCCAGGACTTCTGGCGCATCAGTGGTATCGAACGGGACATTTACTTATATGCCCAGCCTCAAATCCATCTCACGGACTTCAAGGTGGAGTCTCCTTTGGATGAGAACTACCGGAACGGTATCCTCAAGGTAAAGGTGCAGTTTACCAATGAAAGCGGACAAAATTCCCCATTTGTCGTTGGTTACCGCCTGCTGGACAAGAACGACCAGCAGATAGCCCAGTCCTCTACTCAGGTCAGCGGTGACCAAACGGAAGTGGAATTCACCAAGAAGACCATCCAGGAACCCCTGCAATGGACAGCCGAAACGCCCAACCTCTATACCCTCGTCGTCAGCTTGAAGCGCCCGAACGGAGATGTGATTGAAGCGACAAGCTGCAAAGTAGGTTTCCGTACAGTGGAAATCAAGGACAAGCAACTGTTGGTAAACGGACAACCTATCCTCGTGAAAGGCGTGAACTATCACGAACACAACGAGAATACCGGTCACTATGTCTCCGAAGAACTGATGAAGAAAGATTTCGAGCTTTGGAAGAGATACAATGTCAATACCGTCCGCACCTGTCACTATCCCCAGCAGGAACGTTTCTACGAACTCTGTGACGAATATGGTATCTACGTCATCGACGAAGCCAATATAGAAAGCCACGGCATGGGTTACGACCTGCGTGTAGGCGGCACGCTGGGAAACAATCCGCTCTTCATGAATGCCCACCTCGACCGTACCATGAATATGTACGAACGGGACAAGAACCATCCGTCAGTCATCATCTGGTCGCTGGGCAACGAAGCCGGAAACGGATTGAATTTCTACGTTACCTACAACACCTTGAAGACGCTCGACAGTCGTCCCATCCAGTATGAACGCGCACTGTTGGAATGGAATACGGACATCTACTGCCCGATGTACGCTTCCCCTTCCTATCTGGAAAAGTATGCCCGGAACAAGGAGATGACGCGTCCCCTCATTCTTTGCGAGTATGCCCATGCCATGGGCAACAGCCTCGGCAACTTCCAGGACTACTGGGACATCATCGAGAAATATCCTATCCTCCAGGGCGGCTGTATCTGGGACTGGGTAGACCAGGGCTTTGCCGCCAAGACAGACGACGACCGTAAATACTGGACCTATGGCGGCGATTATGGCGAGAACGGCACGCCCTCCGACGGCAATTTCTGCATCAACGGCGTGGTATACCCCGACCGCAGTGTCAAGCCGCAGACAGAAGAGATGGGAAAAGTATACCAGAACATCAAGTTCCTTGATTTCGACAAGCAGACTTCCACCGTGAAAATCCGCAATGATTTCTCCTTCACCAATCTCGACAAGTACGACTTCTACTACATCATCCGCGACCACGGAAAGGAAGTCTACCGTGGCAAGATTGAAAATATCCATGCCGCACCGGGCAAGACGGTAACCACCGGCTTCCTGAACGGCATACCCAAAGAGAAACAGACAACGGGAGATGTGCGTATCGAGTTCTATGCAGCCATCAAGACGGCAGAGCCTTTCCTCCCGGCCGGCACGGTCATCGCACGCGAACAGACCTACGTCCATACTTTCTACAAGAAAGAGGCTACGGCACAGCAGCCCGCCACTTCTAAGGAAGAGGGAAATTTGGTGGCGTTCTCCGGTCCCGACTTCAAAGCCACCTTCGACAAGCAAAGCGGTCTGCTCACCTCCTATTTATACAAGAAGCACGAGTACATACTGAACGGTCAAGGTCCCCGCCCATTCTTCTGGCGTGCACCGACGGACAATGATTATGGAGCCAACCTCCCCGTCCGCCTCAAAGCCTGGAAAGAGGCAAGCTATCAAGAACCAAAAGCCGAAAGTTTCCAAGTGACTCCGGGCAGCAATGCCACGACAATAAAGGTGACCTACCGTTTTCCACAGACAGATGCCCGTTGGGACATCACCTATAAGATATATGCCAGCGGAGTCATCAAGGTAGACAACCGGTTCGTGGCCGAAGGAGACCAAGCTCCGATGATACCGCGTGTGGGCCTGCGGATGCAGTTGCCGGAAAGCTTTACAGACTTGACCTACTACGGTCGCGGTCCGAAAGAGAATTACCGAGACCGCCGTACCTCCCAGTTCATCGGAGAGTACGCCATCCCGGTCAAGGATATGTACGAGCCGTATGTCCGCCCACAGGAGAACAACCATCGCACGGACATCTATTGGTGCGCCCTTACCGATAAGACGCAACGTGGTTTGCTGCTCATCGCCGACCGCACCTTTGAGCTGAACGCCTCCAACTATCCCCTGGAAAGTATGGACAGCGGCGATACGATTGACAACGGCGCTCCGCGTACCGAAAAGACCCATCACCGCCACCTCACCGACCCTCTGCCGGAAAAGATGGTCGATTTGTTCATTGATTACCGCATGATGGGTGTCGGTGGAGACGACAGTTGGGGCGCAACCGCCCATGAACCCTATCTGATTCGTCCGGGCAAAGAGAACGCCATTGAATACGGTTTCTCCCTTGTTCCGTTCGATAAAAAGGAGGATTATAAATATTTAATCCGGCAATATTGAATTTAATCCCTCCGGATTAAGCTTTTATAAAAAGGATGTAGTAAATTTGCTGCATCCTTTTTACGTTCAAGAACAATAATAATCAAAAGAAAGAAAAATGAAAACAATGACTAAATTTATGTTCAGCGCCCTCTGCGCCGCAGCCATGGTAACTTCCGTTTCTGCCCAGGGAGGGAAAGATATGTTGAGCAATGGAATAAAGTATCTGGATGTGCCATACGTAGCCCATACGCTGGAGGCAGATGGTCCCGAGGAACTCGTCATCAACTGCGATGAGGTAGACTGCACCACGCTGGTGGAATATGTGCTGGCAGAGACACTCACCCCCAAATTGGCCGACGGAGACATCTCGGAAAGCGCTTTCGCCGATAACCTGCAAAAAATCCGTTACCGTGACGGTAAAATCGACGGGTACACTTCCCGCCTGCATTATATTGCCGACTGGATAAACAATGGCGTACGCAACGGCTTCCTTCAAGATGTAACGGGCGCCATGAGTCCCGACACCGAACGGTTGTCCATCTCCTACATGTCTTCCCACCCCCAACTCTACAAGCAGCTGGCAAATTCTCCGGAGAACATAGCCAAAATGAAGAAGATTGAACAATCCTTGTCCGGCAAGGAAATTCACTATCTTCCCAAAGCCAAACTTCCCGCCGATGGTCTCCCGTGGATTAAAGACGGCGATATCATAGCCATCACCACCAACACTCCGGGGCTGGACGTAGCCCACATGGGAATCGCTTTCTATGCAGATGGCAAACTCCTGCTGGTACACGCTTCCTCTACCGACAAGAAAGTGGTCGTCTCCAAAGTCCCCTTGTCCCAAATGCTGAAAGACAATAATAAGTGGACGGGAATACGGGTACTGAGGATGAAGAAATAAAATGAAATCCTATATATGGAAAAGGCGATGAAGATTTGATTCTCCATCGCCTTTTCCATATATAGGATTGTTCGTTCCTATTCCTCCACAACAATATATTCATCAATATTCCGTGTTTCTTTACTGAAGTTCACACCCACTTTCACTAATTTCCTGCCATCCAATGTATAAGGAATCAGATAACCTTTCTCATCTATTTGCTTCAGAGCTGCGTCGGCTGTACCGTCCAGTTTGAACTCAAAAACATAAATAGCGGTAGGGGTATGAACTACTGCGTCCGCACGGCCGCGGCTGCTGCGAACCTCGGACCGGATGAACTGTCCCAGCAAAGTAAACACTACATGAAAAATAACCTGATAATGACGTTCCGTATCATCACTCAACTCGTACGGAATACCGGAGAAGAATATCTTAAGACGCTCCATAAACGCCTCCACATCCCCACTCTTCAATTCACGCATGAATTTAGCGATGTGGAAACCAGTTTCATCATCAGTAACTTTAGTATAAAAAGGAACCAGAAAATTGAGGAAACCATAACAAACTTCATCATTCGGAAATTGAAGCGTATAAAGGCAAACCTCCTTATCATAAGCTTTTATAGTCAAGTAACCGCTCTGATAAATCATAGGCAGAGGATTATTAGCTTCTGCACGATATTCAGAGAAGGCAGAGGCAGTAACCTCTACGCCATTCAGCAAAAGGCGAAGATCATAGTCACTCTTTTTTAATAAATCCACCAAATAAGTAGGTGTACCCGTCTGAAACCAGAAGTTGCCGAACTTCAATTTCTGGAATACATTCAGAAGGCTGAAAGGGTTAAAAAGCCCCACCGAAGTATCTTCACAAAAATGATAGCCGTCATATTTCTTTGCCAAACGAAAAATCGTTTCCTCCAAAGTCAGTTCTTCATTCTCACTTAACCGTTGTATTTCCGGGCCAAATGTTTTTATAAGTTCATCTTGTGTAATGCCGCACAAAGCATTGTATGCTCTATCCATGCTGATATCATTCAGCTGATTCAAGTCACTGAACACACTTACTTGCGCAAACTTGGTCACTCCGGTCAGGAAAACAAAACGAAGATAACGGTCAGCGCTCTTCAAGACACCGTAGAACGCTTTCAATATTTTCCGATACTCATCCAGCAAGTTCTCATCCAAGACCGCTTGAAGCAATGGCTTGTCATACTCATCAATCAGCACAACAACCTGCTTTCCCGTCAGCGTGCATGCCCGCTCTATCACGTAAGCAAAACGCTCCTCCGGACTACGGTCTTCCTTCTCCTGACCATAGAGCAGCTCCCATTTCTCCAGATATTGATTAAGCATAGCCGTCAGGTCAGCAGCAGTTTCATATTTCCGGGCATTCAAGTCAAGATGTAGAACAGGATACTGTTCCCACTTCGTTTCCAACTGTTCGATGGCCAAGCCCTGAAACAAGTCTTTGCGTCCTTGAAAGTAAGCTTCGAAAGTGGAAATGAGCAGACTCTTGCCAAACCGACGGGGACGGCTTAGGAAATAAGGAGTAGAAGTAGATGCTATTTGATAAATCATAGCAGTTTTATCTACATAAAGAAAACCGCCTTCACGTAGTTTATCAAAAGTCTGTATGCCTATCGGCAGCTTACGTATCTGTTCCATGTTATTATTATAACCTGATTGGTGTATGACAAAGGTACGATTTATATTTCAAAAATAAGACGAAAGGCGATGGAGATTTTAGTCTCCATCGCCTTTCATTATTTTACTAATCATCATTTCAGCATTACTCACGTAGACTGGTGCAATCCGAAATACTTCTTCATAAAACAGATATAAAGAAAACAAAGCAAAAGAATTATACCTGCCAAATACCAATAACTGTAACCTAAACACATTATATATCCTACGATGATGATTGCCTGCACTGCCATGTAAATAGAAGAAACCATTATATGGGGAATCTTCAGCTCATTCGCCATAATCTGATACAGATGCTTGCGATGCGGTAGCCCGATATTCTCAT
>ERZ827101.2735-NODE-2735-length-14559-cov-13.397890_pt1 | contig 14559 bp, 8 predicted proteins | sample MGYA00519869_ERZ827101 | MGnify/ENA primary metagenome ERZ827101 (study PRJEB31778, sample SAMEA3449256) | human gut metagenome | biome: human gut; feature: human-associated habitat; material: faeces | place: United Kingdom | collected 2010/2012 ...
AGGAAAAATTTATATTTTTTCAATTGTCTACTTGACGGGGAGCGGTTCAATTTCCTGACAGCCCCTTTTGTAACTTTATGGTGTTTATAGTATTATATCAGATTTTATTCCCCCCCATTTCTGTGATAGTATCACATACTTTTCTTTTTTGCCTTGCGGACCAGTTTTCGGATCAGGACTACAATAAGAATAATAATTACAAGGAAGAGCAGGCAGATCAGCACGATCATTACTGAGAATCTATTGGGATTTTTCACCAGATCAATAATATTTGTGCTGTCATCTACAACCTTACGGTTATGAGTGACTGCATAATATTCCGGTACATTAGCAATTCCATCCCCGTCTGTATCTTCAAAAGACTGCATGTATCTTGCAATAGCATCCCACGCTTTCAATTCCCTGCCATCTTCCATGATTGCCTGATCTTCCAGATTTTCAATTGGATTTCCATCCTTATCCTTTGGTTCAAGGGACAGCAGGCCATAGGACATTTTCATTACAGAGCCAAGCATTTGTCCTGTATACAAGTCAGTCACAACATGGTACAGCTTATCATCCTGAATTTCAATTCTTTCTCCATCTTCTCTGGTCAGATAGCAGTCCGTCACCTTATTCAGAATCATTCGATGAGGATTATATGTAAAATTCAGTCCGCTGCAATACAATCTTGCAGTTGTCATAAAATCTGAAACAGAAGCGTCTACTTCTGCTGCCAGCTTCAATTCTTTTCCTGTCAGATATGCATTGATAAGAGGATATCCTGCTACACCGTCTTTTCCAATTCCCAGAGAAAAAGAATTGTAAACATCCTCTACTGTAATATTGCCTTTTGTATATGTGTCACGGACCGTTCCGCTTGGCACAACCGCTACGTCTACCGGATTCCCATCGTAATACTCTGAATTTTCCACAGCATATACATACGCATCAGACATAATATCGCCGAGATTCAGTTCTTCATGCTTTGTTCCCATCTCTTCCAGACTGTTAAATTCAATATCGTTCTGAGCCAGAACTTCATCCCTGGTGTACCCAAAATCTGCAAGATAATTGGTGTCTACTGTATCCATTAATTCATCAATCCGTTTCTGTGTTTCCTGATCCGGCTTGATCTCATCAGACACAGGAATCAGCTCATAGGAAGTCATTTCCCAACGCCCGTCCTCCTTCTGTGTCATTGAAAGTGATCCAAGGTTTCTCCCATACTCACCGCAGGATACAATATATGTATTCCCATGCTTAATGGCTTCATTCAGCTCTGTATGGGAATGTCCACTGATGATCAGATCCAGATCCGGCACCTTTTTTGCAAGGATTTCATCCTCTGACTTATCCTCGTCCTCCCAGGTTCCGCCGTGAGACACACATGCGATCATATCCACATTCTCGTTTTTCTTAATCTCAGCTACCGTCTGCTTTACTGCTTCTACCGGATCTTTAAACAGAAGTTCACATGTAGGCGCACATTCCAGGGCATCTTTTCCAAATACACCAACCACAGCAATTCTCGTATCACCCTTTTGAACCACAACATAATCTTTCACGCCGTACGCTTCAAACGCTTCTTTGATCTGCTTCTGCCCATCTTTTAAGCCATCTTTCTCCATAGCGTCCCAATCCACATTGCACACTACGATCTCCGGCACTGTCTCACCGGAATTTATGGCTGCTTTCAGCATATTTGCCAGTCCCTTTGACCGGTAGTCGTATTCGTGATTTCCAAAAGTAGTCACATCATACCCCAGATATCCCAGCATTCGAAGCTCCGCTGCCTCCGTATCATATACAGTCTGGATCAATGTACCCATGGAAAAATCTCCGCCATCCAATACCAGGGTATCTGGATTGTCTTTCTTCTTTTCATCCATCAGGGTTTTTATTTTCGCAAAACCGCCAACTTCTTTTTGCTGTCCATCTACAATTGTTGAAAAGCTGTCCAAATGGGAATGAGTATCATGGGTAAACAAAACGTCTACCTTTTTCGTCCCGGCTGCTGTCACAGGAATATCCAGTACAAGCAGAAGCAGTATTGCAATTGTTAATACAATTGACAAAATTCGTCTCCGTGTCTTCATAATTTCTCCTTTTCGTTCAAAAAATTTTCTTCTGATTTCTACAGCATTTCTTCTGCCAGCATCTCCTGATATCCGGCTGTCCTGAATTTTCTAATCAGCGCTGCCACCGGCTTTAACCTTTCATCCGTTATCCGTTCCAGTATTTTCAGCCGCTTAGGTGATATGACCTCTTTGGACCTGCATCTTTCGTAATCCGCGGCTTCCATATGCCAGTAATAAAATTCGCCCTTATAATACTGTGACAGTTTCTGTGCGATCAACACACCTTCCGGATCCAGATCTCCTGCATAATAAATCCGTGTTTCGGATTTTGCAAGTAAATCCAATGCCATCAAACTTGCCAGTCTTGGCTGACCGTTCATGCACATATATGCTTTTTCCTTATGATCTGTTTCTTCTTTTCCGCAAAGCATGGCAAAAACCGAAGGATTTTCCACAATATATATTTCATTTTGGGGACAATAGAGTGCATCCCATTCTGTAAGCACTGCAAGAGGAACCTGTACAATATGCTGTTCTTTCGCAAAACCTGCCATACCTTTATGATAAGTTCCATCTTTTTTCACAGCCTGCACCTGATACAGCATGGTATAATTGGAAACATCATCCAGCATGATTCCTGCCAGCAGATAACTTTTCTGACGCTTATACGCAGGAAATATTGCAGATGTCTCTACTGTAATTCTTCGTATTTCCAAATCCATCTGTATGATCTGATATAAAAAATTCCCATCTGCTGTTCCAATATCAAACGCATGTGGATTGCCTGTCCGCATAGCTGCAAATACGGCAAGGTACATCTTTGTGCTGCGATATGGCAGATTGTTATAGATTTCTGCTCCAAGCCGCAGCGTCCTGTCCCATTTGGCCAGCTCCTGATTCCCATTGTCTTTCACAATGCTTCGCAACGGTTCTAAGGCTGCCTCTGCAGGAGTTTCTTCATAGTCTCTCTGAAAAATCTCCCATATACGCTCTTTTTCCTGTTCCCGTAAGGATTTTTGCTCCTGTCTTCCAAGCAATGGCTCTCCGAAGAAATTCTCTAACAGGCATTCCGGCGTTATCTCTTTATATCTGCTTGTTTCCAGCGCCTGTCTGAATTTTTCTGCTGACACCGTTACACTTTTCTGACTGTGAAAAGATTTTCCGAAAAAACCTTCCAGTTCTTCAATATCTGTTGGTTTCAGATTCTTCAGAATTACTTTTCCACCAAACCTTCCGTAAGAAATGTATTTCTCCCGGAAGCCTTTCAGCACCTTCTCCCAGACTGGGCTCAGGCGAAAATAAGCCAGACAGTCTTTCATTTTATTCTCAAATTTATACTCCTGCTGCCTGTCCAATCTCTATGCCTCTCTGTTCTACTTCATCCTCATGTTCTAACAATTCTTTCCTGTGACCATTCCATAAATAGGGCATAACGGTTACAAATTTCGCATTTCCCGGACGGATTAGCTGATAGATTGCCAATGCGTCCAACGTATCACAATCTCCCCACAGAACCTGTGAGTTAATAATAAAATCAAACTGGAATTCTGTCATCAGACGGAACATATCACGAATATTCTTATTATCTACTCCGGCAAATGCCTCGTCCAGAGATATCAATCTCGGTGCATCTTCTCTTCCTCCCTGATACTTGGCCACAACTGCTGAAAACAGCGGTACATACATGGACATTGCCTTTTCTCCGCCACTGAAGGTTCCGAATACACTATTTGTCAGCTCCTTCTGACGTTCCCCGTTTTTCTGGGAAAACAGCTGGAATTCAAACCATTTACGGTAATCCAGCGTATCCTTCATGATCTGATAGAAGGATATCATTCCCGCACTGTCTTTCGCATTTCTTCGTGCCTCTGCCACTTTGGAACGGAAATGGGCAGACAATCTGGCTGCCTCATCTTCACTCATCAGCCGATAATCTTTCTTCAGTAATTCTACCAGTTCTTTCGTATCCAGCTGGTCTTCCTGTTCTGCAGTCTTACTTCGCCATCTAAGGCTAAGCTTTAATCCGCTGGAGGTATTCATACCGTTCATCAGGGAATTCATTTTCTGTACCCATGTATTGGAACCGTTAATCTTTCCACGGATTTTTCTGCTTACCGTATTGGCAAGAATGTCTTCAAACAACTCCCGGTCTCCATCTTTGATCAGATTCTCCAGCTCTGTAATGTCTTCTTCAAGATGCAAAAGAAGACTGGCAAATGATATCTTTACGCCTTGATATCTGGCCGAAATGTCCAGTCGTTTTGCAGGAAATTCCGTTTGTTCTTCTTCCGTAAACAACTCATTCTGCATTAAATGATAGTCTGTAAGAAAGCCTCTGTTTTCAAAATATACCTTATTCAGATCGCGGATCACACTGTCTTTATCCAGCGCTTTTACATCTGATTCCAGATAACTTCTGATATGTGCGGCATCTTCCGGTATCTCTTTTGGTATTTCCACATAATGCAAAGCCTTTTCCATATCATAGCATTCTGAAAAATATTTCGTTTTCTTTTCATATTCTTCAATTTTCTTCTGGTTTTCATCTAAGCGCAGTGTCAGTTGTCCTACTTCGTCTTCTTCATGCGTCTGTCTGCTTACGCATACACGTAATTGCTCCGGATACTCCTGCAGCCAGTTAATACATGCATCAAGCCGTTCTTTAATTTCTTCGTAATCAGTCAGACGCAATTGTTCCTGAATGGAAGCCTGTTCTTCTGTCTTTCTCCTGATTTCTTTTTGAATCTCCTGCAGATCATACCGTATCTGTTCCATATCTGCATCCAGATCTTCCAAATGTTCTTTTCGCTCTCTCAGATACATCAGACTTCTAAGATACATTTCGTGTGTGGCAATCAGGCTGATCAAATGCTTTCCATATTCCTCTGCTGCTTTTTTTGCTTCTTTAAATATATCATAAGAACAGGTCAGATATAATGCTTCTGCAATTTCCAGTGCTTTCTTTTTCTTTTCTTTCAGTATCTCGGCCAGTTCACGGATCTGATATTCCAGTTTATCACTCTCTCGCTTCAGCTGTTCGCACTCTCGTTCCTCGGCCTGCAGCATCCGAAGTGCTTCTCTCATATCTGTGTCTTTCGGAAGATTCTCGTATTCTTTTCTGAGAATAACTTTTCTGTCAGACAGCTTTCTATGCAGTTCCTCCAGCTGCTGTAATGCGTTTTCCAACTCTGTGATTCTCTGTCTGCACTCTTCTATCTTTGCCTGTCTGTGTTTTTCACGGGCCTTTGTTCCAAGGAATCCTGCCTCATATTCTCCTGTTACAGTTCCGGCAAGCACTCCCATTCCGTAAGTTCCATCTTCTGCAACCGTAAACAAGCTCTCACTATCATATGCAATGCTTCCCAGGATTCCGGTGAGACGCTGATTGGAAAATATGTCATTCACTTCTTCATTCAGTTCCAATACATCCAACAGACTTCTGTCTGGCTGCAGATTCTTCTGACTGTTCTTGCAGATAAACAGATAATGATCTTCACATCCTTGTTCTGTTTTCAAAACCTGCTCTTTGTATTGCTCATCTATTACCAGTGCATCCAGAATTCCCATCTTTAATAAAGCTTCTTCCAAACGGTTACAGGCTTCTTCTTCCAGATTATCTCCAAATTCTATAACCTTGTAAAATTCCTGATATGGAATTCCAAGAGCATCCAGTCTCTTACGGTTACGTATAACTGCCTCTGAGCGTTCCGGCTGTGGTTCTTTCTGATTCTCCCATTCAGCCTGATCAGCCCTTACTTCTTCCAATTCCTTTTTTGTATTCTGGCTCTCTGTATCATTTACCGAAAGTTCAGCTTCGATTTCCCCATTTTTCTTGATCCATACATCTGCAATCCTCTGACGAACTTCAGCAAAATCAGAAGATTCCTTATACGCATCTGCAAATATACTTAATTCTCTTAATAATTCTTTTTCTAATGCCAGCTCCTGGTTTGCACCGTTCCACTGATACAATGCTTCTTTCCATTCATTCTGTGTCTGCACAAATACAGATTCCAGTTCTGACACTTTTCTCTGAAGAGTATCCAGTTCACGAATCCGTCTTTCTCTTTCTTTTATCAGATCATCTTTCTGTCTTTCCAGGTGATCTGTCTCTGCAAGAATCTCTGTTCCCTCATTTATTTTTTCTTTTGTGCTGTCAAACTGCTGCTGGTGTAAATTGAATTTGTATGGTTCTTCCGGATGTTTTTCCAGCTCTTCCTTCATAAATGCATGCTCTTCAAAGGCCATGGTATCAGCCTCATCCTGCATCTCTTCTATAAGCTCTTCCAGTTCTTTTTCTTTCTCATATTTCCTGTCTTCTTCTGTTTTGATCTGATTCTGTGCATCCTGATATTGAGTCTGTTTCTGCTCCAGGAATCTCTGCTTTTCTCCCAGGTTTTTCTGTTGTCCGTTTAATTCTGTAATCAGCTCCGCTTCTCTTCGCTTCAATGCTACCGCGTCGCTTTTGTTCAGAGATTCTTTCTCTTTCTCCATGGACTCACGTTTCACATCCAGATTCTGATGTTCTATTTTCAAGTCTTCTATCTTCTGTCTGCATTCACGTAGCTTTTTCTCCTGTTCATTTTGCCGCGTCCTTGCATTTTCCAAATTTAGTCCAGCCTGTTCGCAGCGTTCTGCTTTTTCATATAATAATTTCTGATTATATTTTGAAAATACTGCCTGGATTTTTTCTGCTGCCTGTCTGGCTTCTTTCCTGTTTTTCAGATTCATGGTCATGGTATCCATATTTTCAATGGCTTCCGACATAGGACGCAGGTCATCATCAGACAGGGGCTGAAGGGAATCACTTAAAATATCATTGATTACAGATGGCTTAAAATCCTTGGAAAGCTTCGGTGTACGCAGCTGAATCAAAAGATCTATCATTTCCTTATATTCTTCTGTTGTCTCAAATCCAAAAATCTGGCGGTTCACATACTCCATATAGTCAACCTGCCTGTCGATAACGCGGCCGCCATCCCCAATCCTGTTTTCCAGCTCTTTTTTGGCAAGTGTAACCTTTTCTCCTGAATCCTTGTATAAAAAGAAATCCTTACCGATACGTCTTCCATCGGTCAGGCTAAAATACCATTTATCCAGATTCTTTCCTCTTCTTGCGCGGATACCCATTCCGATGGTCAAATATGTGTCACTGTTTTGTCTTTTAAGCTCCAGATACAAATAGCCAGTGCGTTCTTCACGTCCGTCATCTTCTTCCAGAAGATAGCTGCTCATCTTACGATCCCTGGAACCGAAGGGATCCAGTCGTTCCGGACTCATATTTCCATCTAGAAGAAGGGGCACCACACTCTGCATAGTTACTGATTTTCCCGATCCGTTTGAACCTCGAAGGAGCATTCTTCCCTTCACAAATGGGAATTCCTGTTCGTCATAATACCAGAAATTAATCAGCCCGATTTTATTTGCCTGCCATCTGCTATTCATCATTTCTTCCTCCCATATAATCCTCCGGATAGCTTCCCTGTATTTTTCCGGTGAGCGGACATATTTTTATCTGATGAGCGAGTTCTTCTTTTCTTATGAACATCCACAACTTCATCTCATCCAACACACTTTTTACAAATTCCCCTTCCGGCATCTCGCGATAATTTTTCGAAAATCCACTTCCATATTCCTGTTTCATTTCTTTTATCATATTTTCAAATTCAATCTGATCTATAAGACAGGTTTCATCCAATCCGGTCTTCCATTGACCCTTCTCAATTTTCTTGCGTATTTCACGAAAACACAAAAGCAAAATATCGGATATGGAATTATTGCCGGGAAATACCGTTCCCATCCTGCAGTCGTCTCCGGATAGCAGATATGCACTTCCTTTATGAATGTGCACATGACAGTCAAATATCTGCTCCAGTTCTTCGCTTAATCTGCGTCCGTAATATTTCAGATATTCAAAATCCTCCGATGAGCCATCCGCTTTGTACATACCAGGTGCAAAAATCAGTCTTTTATAAACCCTGTGTCTTCTTGCAAAGCCTCGGTCTTCATCCACTTCAAACCAGTCACTTTCCTGAAAATCTTCCGGTTTCGTATATTCCATAATGTCTTTTGAAAAGCTCTTCATAAAATACCTGGATGCCCCTGTATTTTCATAAAGCACTTCTCCTCCTTCATCGTCCATGAATGCCTCGTCTTTTCCATCTGTAACTCCAATAAGCCCCTGATCTGCTGCAAATCTCATTACACGAATCAGCTTTCTTCTGTTCGTATACAATGTCCAGTCAGAGATTTCCCCAGGCAGATTTGCTGTAATATATTCCGTCAGCTGTGATATGATAAACTGCTCCTGTGCATCTCTGTCTTCCAGAAACATCAGCAGAATACAGAGATAGGCATATTCTTCTTTTGAGGAAAATTTCTGGATCCCCATAAAGCTTTCCGGTATCACCGGAATCTTCTCCATCTTTATCAGAAGTGAATTGTCAATGATCTGGCAGCCCATTTTCTCTGTAGTAAATTTACGCAGTTCTCCAAGGGCATCTCTTAATTTATAATAGGTTTCCTTATCTCTGGATTTTAATACCCATCTTTTATTTAACAGGATCTCCAGTTCCTTCATCACGTTTCCTCCTGAAATACAATTGACAAATCAGACATAGTAAAATTACCATCCAGACAATGCACAACACAGGTCTCATCTGCCCGGCTTCTGTCTAATATGTATCTTCTTCCATCATCCGTTCTTGCAGAAAAATCCGCAGATTCCATGGCATCCGACAGCCATTTCAAAAGGATCTCTCTGATTCTTGGTTCCAGCACTGGTAATTCTCCAAAATGAATCCTTCCATTTACTTCCAACGCCTGCAATTTTTCCATTTCTTCTCTCTGTTTTTCCAGCATTTTACGTCTTGTTTCCTGCTTTTGCTCTGCTGATTCTCGGATCGCACTTCTTCTGGATTTCTCCCTGTATGTACGTATCCTTGGCTTGAAACTGATTTCCATGGGTTGTTCTTCGTATACTCCGATATTCATGCTATCCGTTTCACGTACCAGATCTCCGGCAATATGCTGCGGGCACTCCATGCCAAATACCATTGCAGACATTTTGTGGGCTTCTTCCATATCCTGGCATTTCAAAAATAATTCTGCCACTTTGCGGTATTCTTCTTTTCTGTTAGCACCTAATGCATTCTTTTCACTTAACTGCGCTGCATATCTTGTGATCCTGCGAATAATATCATTTGTTGCATCAAAAAGCTTTCCCGCTTCATTCTCCTGACCTTCATTTCCTACGAACCAGTCATAGATACTTTGATAACGGCCCTTAACTTTCTGCCAGATCATTTCCTTCGATACTTCTACATCCATTCGCGGTATCGACAATTCATAATCAACTACTTTTTCAAATACCTGATTTTTCATCTCTTCCTTCTGCATGCATAAGCTTTCTTCTATCACACCTACATTTCTCTGTAATCCCTTAATAAAGCTGCGCAGATATTCGATCAACCGGTCTTTAAACACCAGAAACTGTTTCGTATGCATCATTTCTTCTGCCCGCACACTGTTCAGATCTCTGATATAGTCCTGATAATTCTGATTCAGGCGTACAAAATCATTATTCAGATCTGTCCACCAGGTATATACTTCATTTTTATCTCTTTCCACCATCTCCGGAAACCGTTCTATACCTCTTCGTATCCGCTCCAATAATGTGGGCTCTAAGGATGCACCTTCAATGAACAGGTTCTCAAGTCTAAGCACCAGACGTTCTATCTCTACACTATATTCTGTCATCTGATAGCGGTACTTTTTGTTCTTAAATTCTTCAATGGATGCCACCTTTTTCGTATCCTGGATCGTATTCAGATTCTTCCATTCTGTCAACATTGTGAGATCCTGCTGACACTGCTCTGGTCTGTAATCTGCAAAAAAAGGATCCTTTATCATTTCTTCGTAAACCTCTTCCTGGTACAGCCAGTATTTCAGTTTCTCGTAATGTTCAAAAAAAATACGCATAATACAGCGATATCTGCTTACATTATCTGCATTTAAATATTTCGCTTCTGTCAGTGGTTTGATTAATTTATCTGATACCTGCATGAGGCCTCTCCTTCTTTTCATACATGGGGTTACTTATATATAATGTCGGGGGCAAAAGTCCCCGACTACGATACTTGCGGATTGTTTCACCGATTACATTGTATCAAGACGTTGGCCAGTCGACCAGTCCTAATCTGTAAAAGCTGCTATTTTTTTTGCAACAGAAAAAAGGCTGCAGGAATTCTATCCTACAACCCATTTCGCTTTTTTGTTTATTTCACTTTTTTATTCAAACTCTTTTTCGGGTTTGATTTTTCTTATGAAAATAGTAATTTTTCATGCAAAAATCGTATCATTTTAATACTGTTTCATATGTCGTTTATACGGTTGCATTTCTAGTGTACCCAAATTGTACCCACTCTATTTCTGTGTACCATTCTTCATTATCAAAGGTGTCATTTTCTCCATGAGTGCATCTGCGATACGTCTGCTCTTATCATCAAGAATTTTTTTCTTTTGTTCACGTGCCCACTCCACAGCTTTAAGCTGGTCTTCCGGTCGTTCACTTAATACTACATGTTCTTCCATCATACTATGCACCTCCTATCGATTTTCATAGTTTATACCTACATTATAACAGTTTTTTAAAAAATAATCTGCTGCTTCCTGTAAATCTTTAATATTTTTTGCTTTATTATTTAAGTCTATTGCTTCATTCAGCAGAACCACAGCTTTTTCAAAATCATATTTACCATTCTTAACCAAATATGATACACTACCAAGATTCGTAACAACAACCATCAGTTTAACCGTCTCATACTTTAGCAAAAACTGTATGTCTGATAACGAAAAGACCGAAAGTGATGGGTGATTGTGCAACACCAGAACAACGCAATCTCTGGACGCACGTATCAAATGATAAGATGTAGAATCACTCAAAGGATCAACATCATGTTCTGCTCCTAAAGCAATTCCAAGATAGCGCTCTCCTTTTTCTATCAACCGAGCACTTTCAAGACTGTACGTCACCGCTACTTCGTTAGAATCATTTTCATCCTTGGAAATCTTCAAAACCTGTCTTGCCAGTTCCTGAAGATTATCATATTCGGTTTCAGGTATTTCTTTATATTAAATATTTGGAACTTTATTAATAGCTTCATCTGTAATCTTAATTTTGTGATCACGCTTTTTCGCCATTTCAAGGTCATTTAAATTATTGCTCATTTTCAACCTTCTTTCCATATCTTTCACATTAGTCAGCAACAATTCCAGTTATTACACCTGCATACTTAATTGATTTTAAAAAATCAAGAAATATTTTCAATGTCTTTTTCTATATCCCATATTTCTCGTTTCATTATTTTTCGAAATTGAATTTCTATAAAGCGTTCTTCTTTTTCTGATAAATTCATTCTATATACATCAGACAAAATTTTCTTCTTATCCTCCAGTTTCAAATTATCCAAATTGGGAATATATTTCGTTTCATGCAACGCCATATGCATTTCTGCAAATGTCCTTACAAATCTTTTTATCTTTATTACATCTTCTAATTTATATCGCTTAATCAATTTTTGTACAACATCGTCTAAATGAAAAAGCAACCTCATATCTGTAATTTGAGAATAAAAAAATAACCAACCATACTTATGTTTTTCAAGTATAAAACCTGTTATTTTCAAATTCAATTTCCATTGCAAATAACCAATATTGTCTTTTTTTATCGTTCTAAACAATTCCTCTATAGATTGTTCGATTTTTAAAACACTACTTTTTCTTACTGTTACTTCACTATCATTTAAAACATAACCTAAATATTCAAATGATTCTGTTATTAATCCCTCATCTTTCTTGTCGTTCAATTCCAATCCAAGTTTGTTTATATCATCGCATATATTTTTCTTGACATCTAAAAATTTATCTTCATTAACCAATATTAATATGTCATCAACATATCTATAATATGATATATAATCAAGCTCTCCATATTTTATGTCTATATCCTGCATATATATATTGGCCAGAGTGTTTGAAATAGGTAATCCCTCTGGAACTCCCAAAGTTCTTTCTCGCTTTGCAGACTTTTCCTTTATAGGATAAAGAAGTGCCTCTGTCCTAATTGCATTCCATATAATGGAAATAATTTCCGGCTTATGTATCTTTCTTTTTATTATTTTAATCAGCTTGTCTTGATTTATTGAACCATAAAATGATTTCACATCCAGTTTTATAAAATGTGTGTACGTTGAGATTTTTTTAGTAATATCATCTATAACAAGTTGTGGCATCATGGTCTTGCATTTATCGCCGTATACCCCCACTAACAACTCATTTAACACTGATGCTGTCAACTTATCTCTTAGGGTAGGTACACAAATTGCTCTAGGCGGTTTTATAGGTCCTTTCGTAAATAAAAGCTGTTTATATCTTGTAAAATCATAAGACCCATTCATAGATTTTCGGATAATAATTTCAATATTTTCATCCAAATTTTGTTCAAATTTTCGCGGCGACACTTTATCTAATCCAACAGACGGCTTATCTTTTACCTTTTCTTCATAATGTTCCATAAGATGTTTTTTTGTAAACAATTTTTTCCATAAATACGATGCCTGCATCTACAAAACCCCACATATCCAATATAAAACTACTGGCAATAATATAACGCATATTTTTAAAAGCAATCGCCAAGCCACATTACAATAATATCTGCATCTTACAGTTTTCCATTTCTTATTTCTATATTCACCTGAACTACCATGAACTGTCTCATAATAATCAAATGATATATGATTACTACTTGAATCAAGTAAATCACAATACCTATTATAAATTTTCTTAATTGACTCTACATCATCACTATCAATACTCTTTAATTCAAACTCCAGTTTCTGTAACTCAGTATAATTCTTTCTATACTCTCTTGCATGCTCCAGATATTTTTGACCATTCAAATACAGAATAACAATAAGTAATGATATTGTCATAAATACTGTCATCAAGCTTAATTTCTCATTATTATCCAATAATGTAAGTATAGAAAATATAATCGTAACACATGAATAATAAATGTTAATAGCTTGAAAAAATGCTTCTTTGTTTATTAATCTTTTTTCAGCATTAACTCTCGAAATTCTCGTTGTCCATATTTGATCTGGTAAATCTTTATATTTTCCCAAGTCGCACTCTCCTTTGAAAATGTATTAGGGTCTCTATATACTAAGTGCAATACCTTCATACGAAAGCCTATAAAATCTATGCAGATTGTTAATTACGTTATCTCCAAAGCGGAAATCATAACTTACGTTATAGACCCTAATACATTTATATCTTATCATATTTCTGTAACATTCTCAATCCTTCCTAACCGTTCACTATCATTATTTTACTTATGATTCCTGAATTCAAAAATGCACCCGTTTCCGGGTGCATCCTCTCATCTACTGTTGTTCAGGATATAGTTCATTCAACAATTGTTCCAGCGTTCTTTCCTTTGCATAAGGCAAAGCATCTAACTGTCTGAAATTATGCTTCTTTCACATTTTCCTTGCGTTCCTCTGCGGTACCTCCACCTTTGGCAGTATTAGGATTCAGGTTATTGGCAAACTGCTCAAATATGGTAAGTGTTCTTGACGGATCAAAGTCAAATACATAAGCATTTTCTTTTCTCTTGAAAGATATCCAAACTTTAAACAGACAAGGATTCTGTGCCCGGAATGCCGCCTGCATATAAAGTGCCGGGGATCGCATATTACTAAGCATCAGCACTGCTGTCCATTCTGGAATTGTAATTCCTGTCGTAAGCTGTCCTACCGACAAAGTAATGGTCTTTTCATGCTGTGCAATAGCCGCAACCACTTTATCATAAGATTTCATGTTTTCATCATCATCATCGTCCAGTTTTCCATCACCCGCAGCAAGAACGATTTCATACTCCTTGAATACCGGATGCTCTTTTAATTTCTTTGCCAGCACCTTTGCGCTGTCCACCCTGTCGAGCAGCCAAAATGTGTGCTTTAACTCATCCCGTAGTTCTTCCGTAGAAAATGGAAATTTTGTCTGTCTTGTCATGGCATCGAGAAATTTATCAACGGAAGATTCATGGTTGAACTTACCATTGGTAACCGCGAAAAACTCATTCAGATGTAGGCATTGGTGTCATCGGTAACACTACAGATTCCGCACAACTGGCATTTTATAATCAGAGTGCACGTCCCATCCATATACTCAAGAATCCAGATCAGAATCCTGGGTTCGAACCCATGGAATTTAAAGAAGAACCTTTTATCATGAACTTCTCCAATCCTGAAAGCATTGATGCAGTTATTTCAATTTTACAACGTGCCAAATATATTAATTTCACTTCCAAAAACAAACCGCAAAAAACAGAATAGATGAATGATGTATCTTATAAAAAATGGCTGTCTTTTCTCCAATGAGCAGGCAGCCATTTCTCATGTAATTCTTTAATACAAGTCTCCCACATATCCATCTG